>Ga0308159_1000113_pt1 | contig 310376 bp, 306 predicted proteins | sample PhyCR1_FD_201040 | JGI IMG/M metagenome (GOLD analysis project Ga0308159, IMG submission 201040) | Phyllosphere microbial communities from UC Gill Tract Community Farm, Albany, California, United States - DLSLC.R1 | ecosystem: Host-associated > Plants > Phyllosphere > Unclassified | place... | reverse complement strand
CGGTCTGGGCCAGCAATTGGCGGATGACCGCGGCGCCCAGGTCAACGGCGGGAATGTTCGCCAGGGAGCCCTGGAAACTGCCCACGGCGGTGCGGGTGGCGGCAACGATTACGACGTCTTGCATGATGGGGCTCCTCAGGCGAACTGCATTTCAGGCACGTGGTCCGGCACGATCAGCTTGCCGGCGGTCTTGCTGACGATTTCCTCGACGCTGACCCCGGGGGCGCGCTCCTTGAGGATGAAGGCGCCGTTCTCGATCTCCAGGTACGCAAGGTCGGTGAGCACGCGCTTGATGCACTGGGCGCCGGTCAGCGGCAGGCTGCAACGGCTGAGCAATTTGGATTCGCCGTCTTTCGAGGCGTGGGTCATGGTGACGATGATGTTCTCGGCACCGGCCACCAGGTCCATGGCGCCGCCCATGCCCTTGACCAGCTTGCCGGGGATCATCCAGGAGGCGATGTTGCCTTGCACGTCCACTTCGAAGGCGCCGAGCACGGTCAGGTCGATATGGCCGCCGCGGATCATCGCGAAGGATTCGGCGGACGAGAAGATCGAGGCGCCGATGCGCGCGGTCACCGTCTGTTTGCCGGCGTTGATCATGTCGGCGTCGACTTCGTCCTCGGTGGGGAAGGCGCCCATGCCCAGGAGGCCGTTTTCCGATTGCAGCATGACTTCCATGCCGTCGGGGATGTAGTTGGCCACCAGGGTCGGGATGCCGATGCCGAGGTTGACGTAGAAGCCGTCCTGCAGTTCGCGGGCGACGCGCTGAGCCATTTGTTCGCGGGTAAGAGCCATGTTTGTTGTCCTTTTAGTCGGGCTGGGGAAGGGCGATCACTTGCGCACGGTGCGCTGTTCGATGCGCTTCTCGAAGGTGCCGCAGATGACCCGGTCGACGTAGATGCCGGGGGTGTGGATCTGCGTTGGGTCCAGCTCGCCCGGTTCGACGATTTCTTCCACTTCGACCACGGTGATCTTGCCGGCGGTGGCCGCCAGGGGGTTGAAGTTCTGCGCGGTGTGGCGGTAGACCACGTTGCCGAAGTGGTCGGCCTTCCAGCCCTTGACGATGGCGAAGTCACCGGTGATGGACTCTTCCATCAGGTAGGTGCGGCCCTTGAATTCGCGGGTCTCCTTGCCGTCGGCCACCGGGGTGCCGACGCCGGTGGCGGTGAAGAAGGCCGGGATCCCGGCGCCGCCGGCGCGCATTTTTTCTGCCAGGGTGCCCTGGGGGGTCAGTACCACTTCGATCTCGCCGCTGAGCAACTGCTTCTCGAACAGGGCGTTTTCACCCACGTAGGAAGCGATCACCTTGCTGATCTGGCGGTCTTCCAGGAGCACGCCCAGGCCGAAACCGTCGACCCCGCAGTTGTTGGACACCACGGTCAGGTCGCGGGTACCGCGGCGCTTGATCTCGGCGATCAGGTTTTCGGGGATACCGCACAGGCCGAAGCCGCCGGCGATCACGGTCATGCCGTCTTGCAGACCTTCCAGGGCTTCCTCGTAGGACGCCACGCGCTTGTCGAAACCTGCCATTTGCACCTTCCTCTTTCTTGTTCGTTGGCGGCTGGCCAGCCGTTTGCGGGCCAGTGTTGCGCTGCGGGATTGATTTGTTAAGTTGATTTTTAAGGTTGATTGATTGAAAAAGCAGCATAATCCAGGGAGGCTTACACCCAAGAGAATGGCAGATGACGGTTAAACAGATACGGGCATTTCTGGCCGTGGCCCACAGTTTGAGCTTTGCCCTGGCCTGCGAACGGCTGCACCTGTCGCAGTCGGCCCTGAGCCTGACGATCAAGGCGCTGGAGGAAGGCCTGGGGGGGCGCCTGTTCACGCGCAATACGCGCAATGTGGCCCTGACCCCGGAAGGCGAGGCCCTGCTGCCCCTGGCGCGGCGTCTGATCGCCGACTGGGACAACGCCGAGGACGAACTGCGCCAGCGTTTCACCCTGCAGCGAGGCCGGGTGACCCTGGCGGCGATGCCGTCCTTTGCCGGCAACCTGCTGCCGCCGATCCTCAAGCACTTTCGGGCCCGCTATCCCCAGGTCAACGTCACGGTCAACGACGTGGTCAACGAGCAGGTGCTGGAGATGGTCCGTGATCGCGAGGTGGAGCTGGGGGTGGCGTTCGAGCCCCAGGACAGCACCTCGCTGGTGTTCACCCCGCTGTACATCGACCGCTTTGTCGCCGTGGTGCCCCGGGATTCGCCCCTGGCCCGGCGCAGCGAGATCGACTGGCAGGCGCTGTTGCAGGAGCCCTTCATCACCTTGCAGCGGCCGTCCACGGTGCGGGTGATGCTCGAAGATCACCTGCGGGCACGGGGCGTGCAACTGCCGGTGGAGTTTGAAAGCCACCAGTTGGCGACCGTGGGGCGCATGGTCGCCAGCGGCCTGGGGGTGAGTGCGGTGCCGGCGCTGTGCGCCCAGCAGATGCGCGAGCTGGGCGGGCACTGCCTGACCCTGCATGATCCGGTGGTGGAGCGGGCCATTGGTGTACTGACCAAGCCGGGGGACGAGCTGTCCACCGCGGCCCAGGCGCTGTTCGACATCCTGCGCGAGGAAAACCTCGGCCAGCGCCTGGCGCTACTCTGAGGCTCAACGCAGCAGACGTTCGGCCAACTGGGGCAGCAACAGGTCACAGGGCTCGCCGAGCTTGAGGTCCAGCAGCTCGTCGGCGCGGGTCTTGCCGAAGTTGATGGCCAGCAGCGGCTTGCCTTGCTCGGCCACGGCGCGGCACAGGCGGAACGCCGAATAGGCCATCAGCGACGAACCCACCACCAGCAGGCCTGCGGCTTCGTGCACGGCGCTCAAGGCCCGGGCAGCGGTGGCCGCGGCCACGTTCTCGCCGAAGAACACCACATCGGGTTTCAATCGCGAGCCATTGCAGTAGGGGCAGTGGGGCACCTGAAAGCGTTCCTCGAAGGCCGGGTCCAGCAGGGTGTCGCCGTCCGGCGCCTGCACCGCGTCAACGCCGGCCAGGTAAGGGTTGTGCGCCTCCAGTTGCTGCTGGATGGCCTCCCGCTGGCTGCGCTGGCCGCAGTCCAGGCACAAGACCCGCTGCAGGCTGCCGTGGAGCTCGATGACCTCCAGGCTGCCGGCCTCGTCGTGCAGGGCATCGACATTCTGAGTGATCACCCCGGCGATCCGGCCTGCGGCCTGCAATTGCGCCAACGCCTGGTGCGCGGCATTCGGTCGGGCCTGGCGAATGCGCGGCCAGCCGAGCATGGCCCGGGCCCAGTAGCGACGACGGGCGTTGGCCTCGCTGACGAACTCCTGGTACATCATCGGCTGCTTGCCGCGGCGCACGCCTTCGCTGTCGCGGTAGTCGGGGATGCCCGACGGGGTGCTGATGCCGGCCCCGGTCAGGACCATGAACGGCTGGCCGTGCATGGCGGCGGCGAGTTGTTCGAACAATGGGGCAGTAGGGCGGTCGATCATGGGCTGCACTCGTTTCCAGTGGCCAGGGACGCCTACCAGAAATAGACGCAAAGCCCTCGCGGCGCCAGTGTTTTACCCAAGGTTCAGCGCCGGGGGCCGAACACCGACTTGGGTGGCTTGCCATAGAACCGGGTAAAGGCCGCGCTGAAGTTGCCGGGAAAGCGGTAGCCCACCTGATAGGCCGCCTGGGCCACTTGGCAGCCGCCTTCCAGCAGGCGGTGGGCATGACCCATGCGGATTTCCAGGAGCATGCGCTGCGGTGTGGTGTTGTAGTGCTCGCGCAGGCCCTGCTTGAGCTTGAACTCGTTGAGACCCACAGCGGCGCACAGGTAGGCCACGCTCAAGGGCTGGTGCATCTGCTCGAACATCAGGTCGCGCACCCGCTGCAGCCGTTCAAGATCGGCGGCCTTCAGGTGCCGGCCCGGGACGACAGGGGCGGGTGCCAGGGCCTGCAATTGCAAGGACAGCAGGCTCAGGGCGTGGATATGCAGCTCCAGCGTCGGTGGCTGCTGCAGGCCCAAGGGTTGGGCCAGTGCACTGAGATGGCCGGCACTGGCCCGGGAAGTGGGCCCCCAGGCCAACAGTTGCAAGGCGTCCTGGCCCAGCAACTGGTGAGCCCGGGCGGGGCCCAGGTACTGCTGGAGCAGGGCTTCGCCCACCAGCAGGCGCAGTTGCGCCACCGTTTCATTGGCGCCATAACGGCGTTCGCCTCGGCTGGCCTGGAAGGCGGTGACGGTGGTGTGTCCGGCGCGAAACGCCAGGCTCGAACCCTTGGCATCCAGGTAGCCCGAAGTACCTTGCAGGGCGCAGGTGATCACCAGCAAGCGGCCTGCGTGGCAACTGCTGGCCTCCTCGATCAAGGGGCGATTGGGGTGATAGCGCGAGCGCACCAGGGTCAGGCCCTGAGCCAAGGGCAGGCTCTCGAAATGGCAATCGCCCAGAATCTCGGGCAACTGCTGGCGTGACCCGCCGCCCGGGGCCTGGCTGTGCTCGCGTGGTGCGTGGCACGGCAAGCGATAGGACTGGGAAGAACCGGGTGCAACGGCCATGTTCGCGCTCCTGCAATGGATGTTCTGCGTTTGTCATGGGAATGGATCCGTTTCCCATATGAACACGCATGATAAGCATTCTCGCTAAAAAGTAAGCTGTTTCCCAAGCAGGGGCGAGCCTCGCAATCTTGCGGCGCCCCACCTGTAAAGGAGCAAGCAATGAACCCGCAGAACTTGAAATCCGCCGGTCCCCGGGGGCTCTGGCTGCGCACGGTGCTGGTGTGTGCCATGGGCCTGCCGATGCTGATCTTCTACGCCATCGGCACCCTCGGGCCCTTGCTGATCGCTGATCTTGGGGTGGCGCCCCACTGGCTGGGCTGGCTGGTGATGAGCGCTTTTGGCCTGGCGGCATTGCTGTCTTTGTGGGCGGGGCCGCTGGTGAACCGGCTCGGCACTCGACGGGCCCTGGCCTTGCTGTTCTGGGCGACCCTGGCGGGGTACGGCCTGCTGGTCAGCCTGCCGGGATTTGCCGGGGTGCTGCTGGCCCTGGCGATCTGCGGAGTGGCCCAGGCCCTGGCCAACCCGGTGACCAATCTGCTGGTGTCCGAGTGTGTCGAGGCTCGTAGCAAGGCTGCGGTGGTGGGGCTGAAACAGTCTGGGGTGCAGCTGTCCGCGCTGATCGCCGGCCTGTTGTTGCCGCCTCTGGCCGGGTCTCTGGGTTGGCGCGCGGCCCTGGCCTGCCTGCTCCTGCCGACCTTGCTGCTGGCCCTGTGGGGGCCACAGGTGGCGGCGGGCAGCGCAGCGGGCAAGACCATGAGCCTGAAGATTCCCCGGCCGAATTCACGGCTGGCGCTGCTGCTGAGCGTGCAGTTGTGTGTCGGCCTGGTGCTTTCGTCCTTCGTGACCTTTCTTGGGGTATTCGCGGCTCGCCAAGGGGTGGCGGTCGGCGAGACCGGAGCCATGGTCGCCGGGTTCGGGGTCATGGGCATCCTGGCCCGGACCTTGTTGACGCCACTGGCAGCACGTATGGCCGAGGAATCCTGGCTGCTGCTGACGTTATTGCTCCTGGCCAGCCTGGCCCTGGCGGTGACTGCCCAGGCCATGCCCCAGGCGCACTGGCCCTTGTGGTTCGGCGCCCTGGGCATGGGCCTGACCGCCGTGGCCACCAATGCCATCGCCATGAGCATGCTGCTGCGCGATCCGGCCTTTGGCGGCCCGGCCGCGGCCTCGGGCCTGCTCTCGGCAGGCTTCTTTGCCGGGTTCGCCCTCGGGCCGGTGCTGTTCGGTGCCGTGCAGCAAGGCGCGGCGGGTTTTGCCAACGCCTGGCTGATGCTGATTGCGGTCCTGCTGCTGGGGGTGGGGCTGAGCCTGATGCTGGTGCGTGCCCGAGCCCTTCAGCCGGCCAGCCCTAGAGCCTGAACACGTTCACCTGCTGTTCCAGGTTCTGCGCCAGTTGCTGCAGGGAACGGGCGGTCTCGGTGGTTTCCTCCACGGCCTGGCTGTTCTGCTGGGACATCTGGGCAATGCGCTCGACGTTGCGCGCCACATCCTGGCTGGCGGCGGTCTGTTCCCGCAGGGCCAGGGAGATCTGGTCCACCACCCGCACCACATTGCCGGAGGAGGTGCGGATATTGACGATGGCCTCGCCGGCCTGCTGGGCCTGTTCGACGCCGCTTTTCACCTGATTTACTCCGACGTCCATGCTGCTCACCGCTTCCCGGGTGCCCAGCTGGATCTTGTCGACCATCTCGGTGATCTCCTGGGTCGAATTGGCCGTGCGCTGGGCCAGCAGGCGCACTTCATCGGCGACCACGGCAAAACCACGGCCCTGCTCGCCGGCCCGGGCAGCTTCGATGGCCGCGTTGAGGGCCAGCAGGTTGGTCTGTTCGGCAATGCCCTTGATCACGCTGACAATGCTGGAGATCTGCTCGGCGTGCTGACCCAGTTCGCCGATCTGAGTGGCCGAAGCCTGCACGGTCTCGGCGATCAGGCGCATGCTGCCCAGGGTGTCCTGGATCACGCTGCCGCCTTCCTCGGACTGGCGCCCGGACTCGCTGGACAGGGCGTGGGCATCCCCGGCGTTGTCTGCCACATGGTTGATGCTCACGGTCAGCTCTTCCACCGTGGCGGCCATGGAGGAGGCCGAGTGGGACTGTTCCTGGGCCGAGGCCGAAAGCTGCAACGAGGCGCTGGAAATGCTCTGGGAGGCGCTGACCAACTGGTCGGCCCCCAGTTTGATCTGACTGATCATGGTCCGCAGGCGCTCCTGCATGGCGGCGAAGGCTTGCAGCAGATTGCTCACCTCATCACGGCCGGTGACGCTGATGCTGCTGTCGAGACGGCCGGCGGCGATGGCCTTGGCCACCTCCACGGCCTGGCGGATACGGCCCACCAGATTGCTGGACAGCGACCAGGCAACGAGCATGGCCAGCACCGCCGCCAGCAAGCCGCCGCCGATCAGGATCGCCAGGGCTGAAGACTTGGCAGCGTCCATGGCCTGGCTGCGGGCGTCCTGCAGGCTTTTTTCCGCTTCGCGCAACTCACTGGTGAGCTGGCGCATGGCGTCCATCTTGGCTTTGTCGCGGCCGGCGCTGATCTGCGCCGCCATGGCTTCGGCAGGCCGGCTTCCGGCATTGATCGCCCGGCGCAGGGCCAGGTTGCCCTGGACGTCGTCTTGCAGCCACTGGTCGTGAAGGGCCTTGAGTCGCTCCAGGCGCGCCTGCTGCTCGGGGTTGTCGGCGGTGCTGCTCTTGATCCGGGCGTAGTAGTCGGTAAAGGCTTTTTCGCCTTGTTCCAGAGGTTCGAGGAAGCTGTCGCGACCGGTCAGGGCATAACCGCGCATGCCGGTCTCGATATTGATCAGGCTGCGCAAGAGGGCGTCGGACTGGTTCAGCACTTCATGGCTGTGGATGGTGCTTTTGACGCTGCTGCTGACTTGATCGAAGCCGCGCAGGGCCGCCAGCACCAGCAGCAGGAGGATCAGCAGGACGACGCCGAAACCGGCATAGAGCTTTTGCGAAATGCTCAGATTGGAAAACATAGGAAGGACCGCTCCTAAACCGTTGACTGAATGCTTCACAGGGCTGTGTCTAGATGAGGCAGCGTGATAGCTCAATGATGTTCAAATGACATCAACGGTCCGACTTTTCCTGTACAAAAAAAGTTTCATGTACAGGAAGATATTTTTTGCGGGCTTGTAGAGGTGTGCATCGAGCATCGCCCGAAAGGGCGATGCTCGATGTCCGGCAGGGTTCAGCTGGAATGGGCGCTGCTGTCTTCTTCGGGGTCGACGTTTTCAGGTTGCCCCGGCAACTCGGTGATTACGCTGAAGTCGCTGACTTCCACCGCGCCCAGGCCGTAGCCCAGGAGGTGGAAGGAGAACGCCTTGCGGGTTTCCGGGTTGTCGAAGCTGAAGTCCATCTGCAGCGGCTGGTCCGGGGTTACCAGCATTTCTTCCGGCAGGCCCAGGGGCACGTCCTGTTCCAGTTCCTTGCCCTTGAGCAGGATGTAGGCGTTCTGCTGCGGGTCGGCGGAGCGCACGGTGAAGCGCACCCGGGTCTGGGAGCCCTTGGGCATTTCCAGGTACTGGGCGCCGATCAGGTTGTCGGCCCAGTCATCCTTGATCTGCGCCTGCAGCGGGATGATCGCCGGGCTGCCGAACTGATAGTGCTGGTTCAGTGGCGATTGCAGCAGGCTGCGATCCAGATGCGTGGCTCGGGCACTGATCTGCCGGGCTCGCAGGCCTCCGTATTGACCCTGCAGACTGGCGCTGTCGGCGATGAAGCCGGGGCTGGCGTAGTAGCGGCAGCGTTGCTGGAAGTCGCACTCGGTGAAGGTGCCCTGGCCATCGTGGTAGCGCAGCTTGCCGTTGGTGTAGGACATGATTTCCCGGCCTTGGGCGTAGTCGCGAAACAGCGAGCGGCCGCTGAGGCTGGCGGGCACCGGCAGGCCGAAGTAGTCCAGCACCGAGGCGCTGAGGTCGACGTGGCCGTAGGTCCCGGACTTGAGATGAGGCAGCAGGTCCTGGTCCGGGGCCAGCATTAGGTTGAAGCCCCAGGACGAGGCCAGACGCACGCCGTCGATGCCGTGGGATTCATCGGAGGTGATGATCACCAGGGTGTCCTTGAGCACGCCCTTGCGTTCCAGGCCCTTGAGGAACTGGTCGATGGCGTCGTCCAGGTAGCCGACGGCCGCCTGCTTTGGCGTGTCATAACGCTCCAGGTATTCCTCGGGCGCCGAGTAGGGCTGGTGGGTGCCGACGGTCAGCAGGGTGAGCATCCATGGCTGCTTTTTCTTCTTCAACTGATCGACGTAGGTCAGTGCGCCTTCGAAGAACGCCTGGTCGTCCTTGCCCCAGGGGAACTCCAGGTAGTTGTCGTTCTTGAACCACTCCAGGCCATGGGTCGCGTCAAAACCGATGTGCGGCATGATCTTGTCTTTGGCCATGAAGCGCAGGCCGGCGCCTTGCAGGTAGTGGGTGTTGAAGCCGAACTTGTGCATCTGCGCCGGCAGGCAGGCCTGGTTGCGCTGGCTCTGGGTGAGCATCTCGACGCCCTTGGGGGTGCCGTTGTCGAGCTTGTCGTAGTCGCCGCAGAGCATGGCGTACAGGCCGCGGATGGTCTGGTGGCTGTGCAGCACGTAGTCCGGGGTGTTCATGCCGCGCTCGGCCCAGGCGCTGAGCTTGGGCATCAGGTCTTCCTGGTAGCGGCTGTTCAGGGCTTCGCGGTTGGTGCGGATATAGGCACCGGGAATGCCTTCGAGGGTGATCAGCAGCACGTTGCGCGCGCGGCCTGCGCTGGGCAGCAGCGGCTGGCCTTCCAGGTCCAGGCGGGTGAGCCCGGCCATGGGCGGTGGGGCATCGGCGACGTCGCCTTGCAGCCAGTCCTCCACCTGCATCTGCGCCTGGCCGGTGGCGGTGGTCAGGGCCTGGTGGGGCAGGTTGAACAGTTGCCACTGGTCGGCTTCGCTGGGCTTGAGGTACTGGATGCCGCCGTGGGCCACCAGCAACAGCGCCGGCAGGCTCCAGCTATGGCGCGGCAGTGCCGGGGGGAGCACTCCGCGGTGGGCGCGCTGGACCACCAGCCACAGCACCAGCCCCAGCAACAGCGCCAGGCCCAGGTCCGGGTGGGTCAGGCCGCCGCCGGTGGAGTTGCCGACAAACTGCGGGTCCACCAGGTAGTGCAGGTCGGCGAGGTTGGGCATGCGCCCCACGGCGCTTACCAGCTCGGCGCTGACCAGGGTCAGCAGGGCCCAGACCAGCAGCACCGGCAGCGCCAGCCACCAGGGCCGGCGGTATAGGAGTACGGTCAGCAGGCTGGCGCTGGCCAGGTCCGACAGATAGCCCAGCGGGTTGGACCAGCCCAGGGCCAGGCGCGCGCCCATGGGCAGCAGCAACAGCAGGCCGAACAGGGCGCACAGGGGTGCAAGAGGGTGTTGTAGGCAACGACGGATCAACTTCACAAATAACCTGCCTGTCATCAAATCTTCACGCAAATGTGCGCGATCTTAACAAGAGCTGACGGCAAGACGTTTCTTAATCGTCAAGGAAAGACCTGGGGGCGGGCTTTGCGAATCGCCCTCACTAGACTGTGGAAACCGTGCAAAGCCCCAGCTTATAAGGCTGGCGGCGAGCAGGGGCAGGTTTCACACCGCTTGGATTTACTATTTCAGGTTGTTAAAAAATGCGCCTTGGGTGCTGATGCCGATCAATCAAGGGCAAGCACTGTAGGGGGGGCAGGGGAGCTTGCTCCGGCACCTATCGCGACCACTTGATGATCAGCCGGGCGAAAAACGCGCCGCTGACAATCACCGCGAACAGGCGCAGGGTCTGCATCGCCAGCACCAGGCCGACATCCGAATGGGTGTCCACCGCGATGATCGCCATGGTGTCCAGGCCGCCGGGGCTGGTGGCCAGGTAGACCGAGAGAAAGTCCTTGCCCATCCACAGGGCCAGCCCCCAGGCAGAGAGGGCACAGAGGGCGATCAGCAGCAGGGCGCCGCCGATCATCGCCGGCAGGTGGCCGAACACATAGCTCAGGGTCGGGCGGTCGAAGCGCAGGCCGATATAGCCGCCGATGGCGCCGTAGGCACAGGCCAGCAGCCAGGACGGCAGGCTGATCTGCAACAGCCCGCTGACCTGCAGCGCGCCGCCCAGCAGCAGCGGCACCAGCAGGGCCCCGGCAGGCACCCGCGAACCCAGGAGCACACCGCAGACGATCGCCACGATGCTCAGGCCAACATTCGGCAGGCTCATGCCGTGCAGGGCCATCTGGCTGGCGTGGGCCTCGCTGCCGCTGGCCGGAGCGCCGATCCAGTGGCTGACCAGGGCCCCGACCATCACCACGCACACCACCCGCACGTACTGCATGGTGGCCACCACCCGTGAGTCGGCGCCGAACTCGTCGGCCATCGACACCATGGCCGAGGCCGCACCGGGCGCCGTGCCCCAGGCCGCGGTGCTGGCGGCAATCGCGCCGAAGCGCACCAGCACCAGGCCCACCAGGGCGCTGAGGCTGACGGTGAGCAGGGTGGCCACCAGCATCACATGCCAGGACTGGAGCATGGCCGTGAGCACGGCGAGGGTCATGGAGTGGGCGGCGAGCATACCCACCGAGCCCTGGCCCAGGCGAAACGCCAGGCGCGGCACGCGGATGCTGGCACCGCACACGCCAAACAGGATCGCCGTGAGCATCGGCCCGAGAAACTGCCCGGCGGGAATCTCCAGGTACTTGAGCAACTGGCCGCTGATGCCGGCCAGCAACAGCCAGGCCGGCCATTGCAGCGCCTGGGGCCAGGTATTCAGGGATAGACGAAGCGATGGCGACAAGGGACGACTCTCCAAGACGCTGGCCACTCCTGTTGCGGGAGCGGTAAAACCTGCGCCGGAGCAAATTATTGATAGCGTGATTGATCAAGTCCAGTTTCTAATTGTGATCAACTCATAACTATTGTTGATCGATCATGGACCTGCGCGACCTGACCTATTTCGACACCATCGCCGAGCTCGGCCACCTGGGCCGGGCGGCGCAGAAGCTCAACCGCAGCCAGCCGGCGCTGACCAAGAGCATCCAGCGCCTGGAGGAGTCCTTCGGCACCAAGCTGTTCGAGCGTGAAGGCCGCGGCATCAAGCTCACCGCCGTGGGTGAGTTGCTGCAGCGGCGCAGCCGGCAACTGCAGCAGAACATCGCCGAGACCCACCGCGAGGTGCGGGACTTCGCCAGCGGCGTGCTCGGCAACATCCGCCTGGGCTGTGCCGCCAGCATGGCCGAACACCTGTTGCCGCAGATGACCGCCACCTTGCTGGAGCGGGCCCCGGACATCACCTTGAACCTGGTGATCGGCCAGGACGACCTGTTGCGCGAGTCCCTGCGCTCCGGGCGCCTGGACATGGTCATCTGCCCGATGTTCGAAGGCGACCCGCACCTGAGCCACCACACCCTGTTCGAAGACCGGGCGGTGGTGGTGGCCAGCCGCGACCACCCGATATTCGCCACGCCCATGCGCCTGCGCGACTTGTGCGCCTACCGCTGGGTGCTGCCGGGCACCCGGGTGTCGGCGCGACGCTGGATCGACAACGTGTTCCAGAGCCATGAACTGCCGCTGCCCTCGGTGCAGATAGAGACCAACACCATCTCCCTGTTGCCGCGCCTGATCGCCAAGACCGGGCTGCTGAGTTTTCTGGCCCGGGAAACCCTGGACGACTTCAAGGGCATCGCCCACCTGCGGGAAGTGCCCCTGGCGCAAACCTGCATGCGCCGCAGCATCGTGGTGCTGGTACGCGCCGAAGGCTACCTGTCGCCCGCAGCCCAGGCCCTGCTGGATCTGCTCAAGAGCGATGGGCGGCAATTCTTCACGGCGGGTGACGCCCTGTGAGCCAGGGCGGCGCAGGGCCTGGGATCATTCGCCGCGGATGTACTGCTCCAGCTGGCGGATCAGGTCGGCCTGTTCGGCGATTGCTTCCTTGACCAGGTCGCCGATGGACAGCAGGCCCAGCAACTGGCCGTTTTCCACCACCGGCAGGTGGCGCAGGTGGCTGTCGGTCATGATGTTCATGCAGGTGTCCACGCTCTGGTGCGAGTCCACGGTGATTACCGGCGAGCTCATGATCGCGCTGACCGGGGTGCCCACCGAGGAGCGCCCGTGGAGCACCAGCTTGCGCGCGTAGTCGCGCTCGCTGATGACCCCGACTACCACGCCATTCTCCAGCACCGGCAAGGCGCCGACGTTTTTCTCGGCCATCACCATCAGCGCCTCCAGGACCATCTGGTGCGGGGCGATGGTGTGCACTTGCTGGTTGTGCTTGGCCTTGAGTTTCAGCAGTTCTGCGACGCTCTTCATGGGGCGCTCCGGTTGTTCTACGTGGGGCGGCGATGCGCCGCCCTGAGGGGTTTCTAAAGAATCGTAGAGACTCGGCCAACCAGCAAGGCTGAAAACGGCAGATAAACGGCGAAAAACGTCACCCCGAGGATTTTTTTTCACCACGGCCCCGATAAAGGGGCCGTTGCCGTCAGTTGAAGCGGTGCAGAGAAAAACTTTCCAGGTCGATTTCGCTGCAGCCGTCCACGTGCTGCTGGGCCAGGGCTTCGCCAATCGCCGCCGAATGCTTGAAGCCATGGCCGGAACAGGCGCTGACCACGGTGACATTGGCCAGGCGCGGGTGGCGGTCGATGATGAACCCCGAATCCGGGGTCACGGTGTAGGCACAGACACTGGCCTTCACCAACTCGGGGGCCAACCCGGCGATATGGGGTGCGATCAGCTTGTGGAACAGGCGCTGGGCGTCGGCGCTGCTGGGCTGGCGGTCGAGGCTGTCCGGCTGGCTGCTGGCGCTGTACTGCTCGGTGGCGATCTTCACGCTGCCTTCGCCGGGAATCGGCGGGAAGCCGTAGCAGGCGTCCACGTCATCGGCGCTGTGGAGAATGAAGCTCGGGGAGCGGGCCGGGTAGCGCTCGGGCTCATCCAGGCGGAACCAGTACAGCTGCTGGCGGCACACCTGCAACAGCGAATCGAAGGGCGCCCCCAGCAACTGCGCCGACCACATGCCGGCGCTGACGATGACCTGTCGGGCAAACAGCCGCGAGCCGTCGCTGATGATGTGCACCCCGTCATCCTGGGCGTCCAGCTCCAGCACTGTCTGGCCGGTGATCAGGGTTGCCCCCAGTTGCCGGGCCCGGGTCAGTTGCGCATCGATGCAGCGTTCCGGGCGGACAAAGCCGCCGCCGGGTTCGAAGTAGCCCCGGGCGCTGTCATCCAGCGGGGCGAACTGCGGGAAGCGCCGGCGGATCTCGGCGGCGTCCAGCTCCTGGTGCTCGATGCCATAGCGCCGGGCCAGCTCGATGCTGTTGTCGGTGAAGTCCCGGGCCTCTGCCGGGCGCTGCGGGTCGGTGCTGGCGGTCATCACCAGCACCCCGCATTGCTCGAACAACTGCACATCCAGCTCCGCCTCCAGTTCGCGCCAGATCTGCTGCGAACGGATCGCCAGGGGCACATAGGCCGCCCCTTCGCCCACCGCCTGGCGGGTGATGCGGGTGTCGCCGTGGCTGGAACCCAGGTCGTGGGGCGGGGCGAAGCGGTCGATGCCCGCCACCCTTACCCCGCGCTTGGCCAGTTGATAGAGGGTGGCGGCGCCCATGGCGCCCAGGCCTACGACTACAACATCGAAATCCGGTGTGTGCACGGCAAGATCCTTGGGATAGAAGGCTCAGCAGTTATTGATAGTGGCCAGGGTCATGGGCGCGATGATCCGGTGGAACGGCGCCACCGGCAGCATGTACAGGCGCCCCAGGCGGTTGTGCGGGTGGACCACGGTGGACAGCACCACCGGGCGCCGGCCCTCGGCGTCCAGCGGCAGGCGGTTGAGCGACAGGTGCACGTCCAGGTGCTTGTCGCGGTCCACCACCAGCACCTCGTCGGGGCTCTGGGAAATCAGGGTGAAGATACCCACCCGGTCGCCGGGCTGGTAATCCTCGTCGGGGCGCGACAGGTCGATGCGGGTCAGGCGCCCCAGGTCCTTGAGGCCGAACAGCTGCACCACGCGGTTGCGCAGGCCCATCAGGCGGTCGATCCAGGCCGGGGTCTGGCTCATCAGGCACAGCAGGTGACGCATGGCGCTGCGTTCGGGGTCCTCGGCCAGGGTGCGGCGGCAGTCGATGAAGGTGGCACCCGGGGCCAGGGCCGCGATGCTGGAGTCATGGGGCAACGGGCAAGGGTGTACGGCAGACTTCATCGGTGCAGCTCCCTGAAAGTTGGCGGCCTTGGCTTCATGCCGATCAGCCACGCCAGAAGCCGCAAAAAATACCACTTCCTGAGGCGAGGAACCTGCTGTTGTGTAGCGGCCAGTTGCCGCTGGGCAATGGCCGCGCCGGGATTCGGCTGTTATCAGCCCGAAGGGGGCCGGTGCGAGCAGGAACCCTCGGGACCCGCCGGGCTGCTCAGTCCTGGTCCGCGCTCCTGTGTTCCAGCCAGCCAATGCTCTGCTTGCCATAGCCGGTGCTGTCCAGCAGGCGCCGGGCATCGAACCATTGCTGGCCCTCGTGGTTCTGCCATTGCTCGCCCCAGCTGTTGAGCACCTTGAGCCCTTCCTGGCACTGGCCCTGGGGCGTACACAGACGGGCATGTGCGTAGGCCACCAGGCTGTGCCGGTACTGCTCGGGGCATTTTTTCTGCTTGGCGCCGCGATACAGGCAGACGTTGGCAATGATCACCGGGTTGTCGGCATTGATTGCCTGTTTCAGCGCCGGGTACAGGCCGGCGAAGTTGTTCTGCGCGGCCGTTTCCGGCAGGGCGCGGATCTGCAGCTTGTCCTGGAGTTCGAAGAGTGCCCGGCGGCTCAGGCGCCGGCATTCGGGGGGGATGATGATGGCCGAGAAAAAACCGCCGAAGTGCGGCTTGCCCAGGGCCTGGGCGATGCCCCGGGGATCGCGGGTGGTGGCGTAGATGGCCTGGAGTTCGGCCACCTGCGTCGCGCTGGCGACACACTCGGCACAGGGGGCCTTGAGCCGGTTCTGTTGATAGAAGTCCTCCAGCGCTTTGAGTACTGCGCGCTGGGCCTTGACGTCCTCGGCGCTGATGGCGCCGCTGGGCACGAACTTGTCCTTGAACAGTTTCTCTTCGGAAAAGCACGCCTGGGACACCACGGAGCCCACCATCAGGGCCGCGGTTTCCAGGGTGTAGAGCGGGTCACCGCCCTCGTCGATGTCCTCGTAGGAGGCGACGCTGTCTACCTCGCCCGTGGGTTTGCGGCCAAAGCGCGCCATGTCCAGGGGCGCCGCCAGCTGGTTCTTGTCGATGCGGGTGCAGTCTTCCTTGGCCGCCTGGCACTGGTAGTAGTTGAATACCGCCGCCGCGCTGTGGCTGAAGCACAGGCCCAGGCCCTGTTGCGAGGTCGCCAGCGGCATGTTGCCGATGGAGTGTTCGCTGCCCGGCGCCGGCTTGGCCGTAGAGGGCAGGGCCACCAGCGCCAGCACCGGTGGTGCGGCGCTGGCGTACAGCGGTAACAAGGCAGAAGCCAGCAAGAGCGCGGGTAAGGTTGCATGCATGTCGAAGGACCTGTGGCGGTCATTGTACGAAGTGGGAGGGGAGCCGTGTCGGCTGAATCTAGCCAAAGTAATGGCTGTCTGCCAGCTGTAGCCGCTGCCGAGCGTTAGCGACGCTGCGAAAGGGGCCGCAGGCCCCTCTGTTGCCGGGATCGCCTATGTCGTTCCAGCCATTCGCGCCTGCGCCAGCGGCTGCAGGGAACGCAAAAAAGGCGCCCGAAGGCGCCAAGGATTCACCCCAACCGAGGGAGCCGGGTGAAGCCGTTCGCAGGAGTGTCGCGGTGGTAAGGCGCGACGTGAACGGAAAAAGGCGAGCGGTGCCCGCCAGCGGCGGGCAGCTTGAGTCATTTGCCCAGCTTGATCCTTGTCCAGCCGCGGTTCATCACGCGCTGGATGGCGATCGGCTGGTCCGGTACTGCGTAGAGGGTGGCCAGTACGGCCTGGGGCGGGTAGGACGCCGGGTCGTTGCGGATCGCTTCGTCCACCAGCGGCGTGGCCGCCGCGTTGGCGTTGCTGTAGCCCAGGCTGTTGGTGACCTCGGCGATGATGTCCGCGCGCATCAGGAAGTTCATGAACAGGTAGGCGTTGTCGACGTTGGTGGCGTCCTTGGGGATGGCCATCATGTCGTAGAAGCTGCCGGCGCCTTCCTTGGGAATGCTGAACGCGACCTTCTCCTTGTTGCCGGCCTCTTCGGCGCGGGAACGGGCCTGCAGCACGTCGCCGGAGTAACCCACGGCCACGCAGATGTTGCCGTTGGCCAGGTCCGAGATGTACTTGGAGGAGTGGAAGTAGGTCACCGAAGGACGGATCTTCATGAACAGGGCTTCGGCTTCGAGGATCTGTGCCTTGTCCTTGCTGGTTACCGGGTAGCCCAGATAGTGCAGGGCGGCGGGGAGCATCTCGGTGGGCGAGTCGAGGAAGCTGATGCCGCAGGCCTTGAGCTTCTCGGCGTTCTCCGGCTTGAACAGCAGGTCCCAGGAGTTGGTCGGGGCATCGCTGCCCAGGGCCGCCTTGACCTTGTCCGGGTTGTAGCCGATGCCGATCGAACCCCACATGTAGGGGAAGGCATGGGCGTTGTCCGGGTCGCTGGCGGAGGCGTTTTTCAGCAGCACCGGGTTGAGGTTCTTCCAGTTGGGCAAGCGGGACTTGTCCAGTTCCTGGTAGACCCCGGCCTTGATCTGCTTGGCCAGGAAGCTGTTGGACGGCACCACGATGTCGTAGCCGGACTTGCCGGTGAGCAGGCGCGCTTCCAGGGTTTCGTTGCTGTCGAAGACGTCGTAGGTGACGTGGATGCCGGTCTCGGCCTCGAACTTCTTCAGGGTGTCCGGGGCGATGTAGTCCGACCAGTTGTAGACGCGCAGCACTTTGTCGTTGGCTTGAGCGCCGGTAACCATTGCGCCCATCAAGGACAGTGAGAGCAGAGTCCTGCCAAGCATTTTCATCACTACAACTCCATTTCTTATTGTGCAGATTGCTGCGTGTGTAACTCGGGGGTTCGGGGTGAGCCTTTTTCGCCAGCAAGCTGGCTCCTACAGGTGTGGGTTATCCGTAGGAGCCAGCTTGCTGGCGAAGAGGCGATGGCTAGGCCGTCGCAGGTGTTCGTACCGCAGGTTTTTTCGCTGCCGGTGGCTGCCAGGATTCGTTGGCGGTGAAGTCCATGGCCTCCTGGATCGCCCGCTTGCGGGCCGCTTCGGCGCGACGGCCGAAGTACCAGACCAGGAAGGTCACCAGGGACACCGCCAGCAGGATCAGGCTGGCCACGGCGTTGATCTCCGGCTTGACCCCCAGGCGCACCGCCGAGAACACTTCCATCGGCAAGGTGGTGGAACCCGGGCCGGAGACGAAGCTGGCCAGTACCAGGTCATCCAGGGACAGGGCGAAGGACATCATGCCGCCGGCCGCCAGTGACGGCGCGATCATCGGGATGGTGATCAGGAAGAACACCTTGAACGGTCGCGCTCCCAGGTCCATGGCTGCTTCTTCGATGGACAGGTCCAGCTCCCGCAGGCGCGCGGAGACTACCACGGCTACATAGGCTGCGCAGAATGTGGTGTGGGCGATCCAGATGGTGACGATGCCGCGCTCCATGGGCCAGCCGATCAATTGCGCCATGGCCACGAACAGCAGCAGCAAGGACAGGCCGGTGATCACTTCCGGCATCACCAGCGGCGCGGTGACCAGGCCGCCGAACAGCGTGCGGCCCTTGAAGCGGGTGACCCGGGTCAGCACGAAGGCCGCCAGGGTGCCCAGGGCCACCGCGGCAATGGCGGTGTAGCAGGCGATCTCCAGGGAGCGCATTACCGAGCCCATCAGTTGCTGGTTGTCCAGCAGGCCGACGTACCACTTGATCGACCAGCCGCCCCACACTGTCACCAGCTTGGAGGCGTTGAACGAGTAGATCACCAGGATCAGCATCGGCAGGTAGATGAACAGCAGGCCCAGCACCAGCATCAGTTTGGAAAATTCGAAGCGTTTCATGCCCGTGCCTCCATCTCTTTGGCCTGGCTGCGGTTGAACAGCAAGATCGGGATAATCAGGATCGCCAGCATCACCACCGCCAGGGCGGAGGCCACCGGCCAGTCACGGTTGTTGAAGAACTCCTGCCATAGCACGCGGCCAATCATCAGGGTTTCCGGGCCGCCCAAGAGTTCCGGAATCACGAACTCACCCACCACCGGAATGAACACCAGCATGCAGCCGGCAATGATGCCGTTCTTGGCCAGGGGCACGGTGATTTTCCAGAAGTTGTTGAAGTTGCTCGAACCCAGGTCGGATGCGGCTTCCAGCAGGCTCTGGTCGTGCTTGACCAGGTTGGCGTACAGCGGCAGCACCATGAACGGCAGGTAGGCGTAGACCACACCGATGTACACCGCGGTGTTGGTGTTGAGGATTTCCAGCGGCTGGCTGATCAGCCCGGTCCACATCAGGAAGCTGTTGAGCAGGCCGTTGTTGCTGAGGATGCCCATCCAGGCGTAGACGCGGATCAGGATCGCGGTCCAGGTCGGCATCATGATCAGCAGCAGCAAGACGTTCTGCGCCTCCTTGCTGGCCTTGGAGATGGCATAGGCCATGGGGAAACCCACCACCAGGCACATCAGGGTGCTCAGCAGGGCCACCTTCAGCGAACCCAGGTAGGCCGAGAAATACAGCTCGTCGCCGGCCAGCATGGCGTAGTTGCCGAGGTTCAGCAGCAGCTGGAATTTCTGTTCGGCGTAGCTGTAGATCTCCGAGTAGGGCGGAATCGCCAGGGCCGCTTCCGAGAAGCTGATCTTCATCACCAGGAAGAACGGCAGCATGAAGAACAGGAACAGCCAGAGGAAAGGAATGCCGATCACCAGCTTGCGACCGCTGGGCAGCATACGGAACAGCTTCTGATTGAAAGTGCTCATGGTCGATGTACTCATGCTCGCAGTACCACGCCGCTGTCGTCTTCCCACCAGACGTAGACTTCGTCGTCCCAGGTCGGCCGCGCGCCACGACGCTCGGCGTTGGCCATGAACGACTGGACGATCTTGCCGCCGGGCAGCTCGACGTAGAACACCGAGTGGCCGCCCAGGTAGGCGATGTCATGCACCTTGCCCTTGGACCAGTTGTAGCGAGCATCGGGCTTGAGGGTGGTGACCAGCATCTTTTCCGGGCGGATGGCGTAGGTCACCGACTTGTCCTGCACCGAGGTGCTGACCCCGTGGCCGACGTAGATCTGCTGCGCAAGGTCCGCGCAGTCGATGATGGCGTAGCCTTCCAGGTCTTCGGTAACGGTGCCGTCGAAGGCGTTGACGTTGCCGATGAATTCGCAGACCAGGCGGCTCACCGGCGCTTCGTAGATGTCCACCGGGCTGCCGGTCTGGGCGATCCAGCCCAGGTGCATGATGGCGATGCGCTGGGCCATGGTCATGGCCTCTTCCTGGTCGTGGGTCACCATCACGCAGGTCACGCCCACGCGCTCGATGATCTCCACCAGTTCCAGTTGCATCTGCGAGCGCAGCTTCTTGTCCAGGGCGCCCATGGGTTCGTCCAGCAAGAGCAGCTTGGGGCGCTTGGCCAGGGAGCGGGCCAGGGCCACGCGCTGGCGCTGGCCACCGGAGAGCTGGTGCGGCTTGCGCTTGGCGTACTGGGTCATGTGCACCAGCTTGAGCATTTCCTCGACCCGGGCGTCGATCTCGCTGGCCGGCAGGCGATCCTGCTTGAGGCCGAAGGCGATGTTCTGGGCCACGGTCATGTGGGGGAACAGGGCGTAGGACTGGAACATCATGTTGATCGGCCGCTCGTAGGGCGGCATGTCGGTGATGTCCACGCCATCCAGCAGGATGCGGCCTTCGGTGGGGCGCTCGAAGCCGGCGAGCATGCGCAGCAGGGTGGATTTGCCGGAGCCGGAACCGCCCAGCAGGGCAAAGATCTCGCCTTGGTGGATCTCCAGGGACACATCGTCCACGGCCACGGTTTCATCGAACTTCTTGGTCACGCGGTCGATCTTGACCAGGACCTTCTGCGGGCTCGGAGTGCCTTCGAGGGCCTTGCGGTAAGTGCTGGAGGCGTTTGCCATGTGAAACTCCCAACAGGTGTCAGCAGCCCGATCAATTCGGCCGGGCCTAAAGGTTGATTGCCAGCCCGCAGGGGGTGCGGGCTGATTCGGCGCTGCCTCCCTGGCGGCCTGACGCTATTTGTTGTTGTGGTCTTGCCGTGTGTTGCTCACGCTGGACGACGGGCGCGCACAGGCGCGCTCGCCGCGGGGCAGGGCGTGATGAATCGTCTGGGTTGTGGCCGCGGCCGGTGGTTCAGCGCCGTTGTGCGGCCCGTTGCCGGCAGGCGTCGCCAAAGGCCTGGAAGATCCGTAGGTAGGCCGGGTTCGACAGCACCTGCCATTCCGGGTGCCACTGCACGCCGAAGGCGAAGGCCTTGCTGTGTTCCACCGACAGCGCCTCGATCAGGCCGTCCGGGGCCACGGCCTCGACCCGCAGGCCGGGGGCCAGGCGGTCGACGCCCTGGCTGTGGATCGAGTTGACCTGGATCTCGCCGCCCAGGCCCATGGCCTCGAACACACCGCCGGGCTGGATCGCCACCGGGTGCGCCGGGGCGTACTGCACTTCGATGCGCGGATCGTCGGCTTCGCGGTGGTCCATGTAGCCCGGCAGTTCATGCACCTTCTGGTGCAGGCTGCCGCCGAAGGCCACGTTCATTTCCTGGAAACCGCGGCAGATGCCGAGCACCGGCACGCCGGCGGCAATCGCCGCGCGCAGCAGGGGCAGGGTGGTGGCATCGCGCTGCGGGTCGTGGGCGGTGCCCGGCTCGCTGGGAGTGCCTTGGTAATGGAAGGGTTCGACATTGGATGGCGAGCCGGTAAACAGCAGCCCATCCACTTGCCGCAGCAGATCGTCGATGTCGATCAGATCCGCCAGGGAAGGAATGATCAGGGGCAGGCCCTCGGCCGCGACGCTGACAGCACGCAAGTACTTGTCGCCGCTGACGTGGTAGGGGTGCAGGCCGATCTCTTTGACGCACGCAGTAACGCCGATCAATGGCTTGAATGCCATTTTTATCACCTCGAAATTCACGCTGGAACGAGTTTTTCCAGAGCTTATCCTCGTTGATTTTAATTAACAACTTCCATGTAAAAAATTCTAAACATTATCTGCTTGAAACCCGCAGGCGGCGCGGATTGCGCGGCGTATCGACCTTTAGTGAGGCAAAATAATTGACGAATGGTGGCTGTTGTTGGCTATTGACTCCGGTTTTTCTTTCGGGTTGACTGCTGGCGTGTCACAGCAGTGAACATAATAATTAACACAATAGGTGCATCATGTCGGTCCCCCCGCGTGCCATTCAACTCAATGAAGCCAATGCCTTCCTGAAAAAACACCCCGAGGTTCTCTACGTCGATCTGCTGATTGCAGACATGAACGGTGTGGTGCGCGGCAAGCGCATCGAGCGCACCGCGCTGCACAAGGTCTATGAGAAGGGCATCAACCTGCCCGCCTCGCTGTTTGCCCTGGATATCAACGGTTCCACGGTGGAAAGCACCGGCCTGGGCCTGGACATCGGTGATGCCGACCGCATCTGCTACCCGATCCCCGGCACCCTGAGCGTCGAGCCCTGGCAGAAGCGCCCCACCGCGCAACTGCTGATGACCATGCACGAGATCGAAGGCCAGCCGTTCTTCGCCGACCCCCGCGAAGTGCTGCGCCAGGTGGTGAGCAAGTTCGATGAGATGGGCCTGACCATCTGCGCGGCCTTTGAACTGGAGTTCTACCTGATCGACCAGGACAACGTGAACGGCCGTCCGCAGTCGCCCCGTTCGCCGATCTCCGGCAAACGTCCGCATTCCACCCAGGTCTACCTGATCGACGACCTCGACGAGTACGTCGACTGCCTGCAAGACATCCTTGAAGGCGCGAAAGAGCAGGGCATTCCGGCCGACGCCATCGTCAAGGAAAGCGCCCCGGCGCAGTTCGAAGTCAACCTGCACCACGTCAGCGACCCGATCAAAGCCTGCGACTACGCAGTACTGCTCAAGCGCCTGGTGAAGAACATCGCCTACGACCATGAAATGGACACCACCTTCATGGCCAAGCCCTACCCGGGCCAGGCGGGTAACGGCCTGCACGTGCACATCTCGATCCTCGACAAGCAGGGCAACAACATCTTCGCCAGCGAAGACCCAGAGACCAACGAAGCCCTGCGCCACGCCATCGGCGGCGTGCTGGACACCCTGCCGCAGCAGATGGCCTTCCTGTGCCCCAACGTCAACTCCTATCGCCGTTTCGGTGCGCAGTTCTACGTGCCGAACTCGCCGACCTGGGGCATCGACAACCGCACCGTGGCCGTGCGCGTACCCACCGGTTCTGCCGATGCGGTGCGCATCGAGCACCGGGTGGCCGGCGCCGACGCCAACCCTTACCTGCTGATGGCTTCGGTACTGGCGGGCATTCACCACGGCCTGACCAACAAGATCGATCCGGGAGCGCCGGTTGAAGGCAACTCCTACGAACAGAACGAACAAAGCCTGCCCACCAACCTGCGGGACGCCTTGCGTGTACTGGACGACAGCGAAGTGATGGCCAAGTACATCGACCCGATGTACATCGACGTGTTCGTGGCCTGTAAGGAAAGCGAGTTGGCGGAGTTCGAAAACTCCATCTCCGACCTGGAATACAACTGGTACCTGCACACGGTCTGATGACCGTGTCACTTCCTGCGTTGAGTATTTGCCATGACTAAATCCCGCAGCGACTGGGAGCAGCACTTCCAGTCCCTCAGCCTCGAAGGCCGTGCCTTTATCGACGGCCAGTACTGCGCCGCCGCCAGCGGTGCCACCTTTGAATGCCTGAGCCCGGTGGACGGGCGCTTCCTGGCCAACGTTGCCAGCACCGATCAGGCCGATGCCGATCGTGCGGTGGCGGTGGCGCGCCAGGCGTTCAACAGTGGCGTCTGGTCGGGCAAGGCCCCGGCCGAGCGCAAGCGCATCCTCACGCGCTTTGCCGAACTGATCCTTGAGCACCAGGAAGAACTGGCGCTCCTGGAAACCCTGGACATGGGCAAGCCGATTGGCGACTCCATGGCCATCGACATTCCGGCTACGGCCAACGCCATCCGCTGGAACGCCGAAGCCATCGACAAGCTCTACGACGAAGTGGCGGCCACCCCTCACGACCAGCTGGGCCTGGTGACCCGGGAACCGGCGGGCGTGGTGGCGGCCATCGTGCCGTGGAACTTCCCGCTGATCATGGCCAGCTGGAAGTTCGCCCCGGCCCTGGCGATGGGCAACTCGTTCATCCTCAAACCGTCGGAAAAGTCGCCGCTGACCGCGATCCGCATCGCCCAGCTGGCCCTGGACGCCGGTATCCCCAAGGGCGTGTTCAACGTCCTGCCGGGTTACGGCCACACCGTCGGCAAGGCCCTGGCCCTGCACATGGACGTGGACGTGCTGGCCTTCACCGGCTCCACCGCCGTGGGCAAGCAGTTGCTGGTGTACTCCGGCGAAAGCAACATGAAGCGGGTGTGGCTGGAAGCCGGTGGCAAGAGCCCCAACGTGGTGTTTGCCGACGCCCCGGACTTGCGCGCAGCGGCTGAAGCAGCGGCTGCGGCCATCGCCTTCAACCAGGGCGAAGTCTGCACCGCCGGTTCGCGCCTGCTGGTGGAGCGCTCGATCCGCGAACAGTTCATCCCGCTGCTGGTGGAGGCCCTCAAGGGCTGGAAACCGGGCCATGCCCTCGATCCGCAAACCCGGGTCGGCGCCGTGGTGGACCAGCGCCAACTGGAGAACGTGCTGCGCTATATCGAGATCGGCAAGGAGCAGGGCGGGCAACTGCTGGCCGGCGGTGTCCGCACCCTGGAAAGCACTGGCGGCCTGTATGTCGAGCCGACGATCTTCGACGGCGTGACCAACGCCATGACCATCGCCCGGGAAGAGATCTTCGGCCCAGTGCTGTCGGTCATCAGCTTCGATACCGAAGAAGAGGCGCTGCAGATCGCCAACGACAGCATCTTCGGCCTGGCGGCCGGGGTCTGGACCGCCAACCTCAGCCGCGCCCACCGTTTTGCCCGTGGTCTGCGGGCCGGCAGCGTATGGGTCAACCAGTACGACGGCGGCGACATGACTGCGCCGTTCGGCGGTTTCAAACAGTCCGGCAACGGCCGCGACAAGTCGTTGCACGCCTTCGACAAATACACCGAGCTCAAAGCGACCTGGATCAAGCTCTAACTCTTATAACAACAGCGGCGGCGGGCCTGGGCCCGTACCCGCTGGGGAATTTCTCATGCAAACCTACGTGAACAGCTACTACGCGGCGACCCGCAACCAGACCACCGACTACCCGCAACTCGACGAGTTGGTGGAGTGCGACGTCTGCGTGATCGGCGCCGGTTACACCGGCCTGTCCTCGGCCTTGTTCCTGGCGGAAGCCGGTTACAGCGTCACCGTGCTGGAAGCGGCCAAGGTCGGCTTCGGCGCCAGCGGGCGCAACGGCGGGCAACTGGTCAACTCCTACAGCCGCGACGTGGACGTGATCGAAGAACGCTACGGCGAAAAAAGCGCCGAAGTGCTCGGCAGCATGATCTTCGAAGGCGCCGACATCATCCGTCAGCGCATCCAGCACTACGACATCCAGTGCGACTACCGCCCCGGTGGCATTTTCGCCGCCCTGAACAACAAACAGCTCAAGGGCCTGGCGGAACAGAAACGCAACTGGGAACGCCTGGGCAATAACAACCTGAAGATGCTCGACAAGGCGCAGATCGACCGCGAAGTCGGCACCAAGAACTACATCGGCGGCCTGCTGGACATGCAGGGCGGCCACATCCACCCGCTGAACCTGGCCCTGGGCGAAGCCAGCGCCATCGTCGGCCTGGGGGGCAAGATCTTCGAACAATCGGCGGCGGTGGAAATCACCTACGGCGAACCCAACGTGGTGCGCACCGCCAAGGGCGTGGTGCGGGCCAAATACCTGCTGATCGCCGGCAACGCCTACCTGCAGCAAGACCTCGACCCCCGCGTCACCCGCAAGAGCATGCCCTGTGGTTCGCAGATCGTGGTTACCGAGCAACTGCCGGAACAACTGGCCCGCAGCCTGATCGCCAACAACTACTGCGTGGAAGACTGCAACTACCTGCTGGACTACTTCCGCCTCACCGGCGACAACCGCCTGCTGTACGGCGGTGGCGTGGTCTACGGCGCCCGGGAACCGGATGACATCGAGCAACTGATCCGGCCGAAGATCCTCAAGACCTTCCCCCAGCTCAAGGACGTGAAGATCGACTACCGCTGGACCGGCAATTTCCTGCTGACCATGTCGCGCATGCCGCAATTCGGCCGTATCGAAAAGAACGCCTACTACATGCAGGGCTACAGCGGCCACGGCGTCACCTGTTCGCACCTGGCGGGCAAGCTGATTGCCGAAATGATCCGCGGCGACGCCGAGCGCTTCAACGCCTTCGCCTCCCTGCCGCACATGCCGATGATCGGCGGGCGCACCTTCCAGGCCCCACTGACCGCCATGGGCGCCGCGTACTACGCCCTGCGCGACCGCTTCGGTATCTGAATGTGCACGCGGCTACAGCCTCCACCCTGTAGCCGCTGCCGCAGGCTGCGACGAGGTCCGCAGGACCTCCCGACGCCCCCCGACAACGCCCACATTTCCCCCGCGGCACCCCTCATCGCCAGTCTTTACAGCTTGCCTGTCAAACATGTTTAAATAGCCGCCTTTTCAGGCTCCAGGGCAGCCAAATCGCGACGTTCGCGACCCAACCGCCGCAAAAATACCCTTAAGTACTTCTCACATAAGGCTGTTATGGACACGGGCACCCGACTCAAACTCGTTCGCGAAAGCTACAAACTCTCCCAGCGCGAGCTGGCCCGTCGTAGCGGCGTAACCAATGCCACCATCTCCCTGATCGAACAGAACCGCGTCAGCCCCTCCGTCAGCTCCCTGAAAAAGCTGCTGGAAGGCATCCCCATGTCCCTGGCCGACTTCTTCACCTTCGACCAGCCGCCCCGTGAGCACCAATACGTGTTCCGCGCCAACGAACAGCCCGACCTGGGCCGCGACGGCCTGCGCCTGTTGATGATCGGCGCCCCGGTGGCCAACCGGCAGATGCGCTTTCTGCGCGAGCAGTACGCCCCCGGCGCCAGCTCCGGCGAAGAAGCCATCGTGCATGCCGAAGGCGAGGAGTGCGGCCTGGTGACCCGCGGCACCGTGGAGTTGACCGTGGACGGGCAAGTCAGCGTGCTCAACCCGGGGGATGGCTATTACTTCCCCACCACCTTGCCCCACAGCTTTCGCAACATTGGCCAGGATGAGGCGGAAATCATCAGCGCCAACACCCCGGCGAACTTCTAAGGGGCCGGGTAACTGATCCGGCTCGACCTGCTGCAACCCTATCCAGCCTGCGCCTTGTGTCGCGGGCTTTGTTTTTTAGACCGGTGACTGCGCGTTGCCGCGCTTGCCGGCAACGCCTGGAGCGGGCGCCGTTCAGACAAGGAAGACCCATGATCAAGGACAGACGACAAGCATTCCTCAGCGCAGCGCGCCTTGCGAACTTCTTCAGCAACTACCAGCACAGCGTGGAGTTCTTTGCCGAAAACACCTTTGAGTCCGACTCCGAAGCACAGGAAAAGTCCCTCAGGGCCCGGCATTTCCAGAAGTGGATCTTCAAGGAAATCCTCATCCGCTATACCGCCGGCCACAGCATCGACCTGCTGATTCCCCTGCTGGAAACCCTGGTGGACAGTTACGAACACCTGCAAAGACAACTGGCCCAGTACAACCAGATTCCGAACATCACCCCCTTGGCGATCGACGACTGGCTCGACCAGTACCAAGAGTGCGTCCAGGTGTTCAGCCTGTGCATCCTGCTGCACCGCACCGACCTGCTCCAACGCTTCGTGGCCCTGATCGACCCCGCAGGCTACGCCGGGGACGACACCCTCTACGAAGACCTGCTGAGCAAACTGCTGCCCGACCGATATGACGTCGATGACTGGTACCACGACGTCTACACACCGCTGATACAAGCCATCTACGCCGACGACCCGACCGAGGCCAGCGACCTTCTGCAGCAGTACTGTGACGACTGGTACCCCGCGTTCGAACAGGCGCCCTGGCACGACAGCCACCTGCAAGGGGACGAGGGCAGCTATTGCGGGTATTGGGCGTTCGAGGCGGCAGCCATCGCCTTTCTGTATGGCCTTGATGACAGCGGGGTCGAGCATAGGGTCTATCCCAAGGATCTGGTGGCCTATGCGAGGAACCTCCGGCCGAGCCACCCGAAACGTGTAGCGCCGGTGGTGGCGGGGGAGACCTGTAGTAAGGCCGGTTATTGGTTTACCCCGGCGGAGCCGGAGTCGCGGCGCTACTTTGCGCAGGGGGAAGTGATGCCGGCGTTTGAGGGGGGAGCGGTTTGGTATTGGGTGGCGCAGGGGTAGGGGTGGGCTGCCATTCGTTGTAGCGTTTTCCAACGCTAGTTTCTGGTCGAGTGCAGAAGGGGCTGCTATCGACTCAATGGCATCCTGAGAGAAATCTCGGCCATCCGAGTAAGGCTTCAAATCGCAGGACAAAGAGCCTGCGGGCGGTTCAACTGCTGCTCGGCCATTCGACGCTGGAGAGCACCGTTCGATATCTGGGTATTGAGACCGATGACGCCCTGGAGAGGGCGAAGCAGACTGAGGTTTGACCATGCATAGCGACGGCCGAAGACGGGCCGTCGCTAACCGGTACCGATCAGTTATTTAATGAAACTTTGAAGAGACTCGGACTGTGAAACTCAAGAAAACGATAGCTGGTGACATCGTATTGATCCCTGTAGAAGGAGGATTTAAGCCAGCCAAGGTTTTGTATGTATCAGAGCGATACAAAGACACCATTTTGCTTGGAATATATAAATTTTTTTCTACTGAACAAAGACTTCCGGACGAGTTACCTGACAGATTTGATCTCCTGCTTTACACATCAAAAGCACCTATTCAAAAAAAACGCTGGCACTACGTTGGGCACGAGGATTTAAGAAGCACTCAGACAGACCTAGATCTTAGAGTTGTAGCTGGGGAGCTGTGGAAAGGTGATGTTCATATCGGCGCTGCATCAGACGAAGATAGAAAAAGCTTGCCTGAAATGCTGGTAGTGGGAGCTGGGCTAGTTGAAAAAAAGGCCACTGCATTGAACTGAAGAACGCAAAAGGATCTACAGGCCGCGGTTCTACTGAATCGCCTCTTGATACTCAATGATTGCATTTGGCCGATTTCTACCGTTCGTGACAGGCCGCAATCGGCCAGGATCGGACATTTGGAGCGGGGAGATAATATCGTCGCATTTCTTCCCGACTTGGCAATTCGTCGACGCGCTTTTACACACTCAGATCTGGGAAACTAGGGTTTAAAAATCAACTAGCCTCTTTTTTCTAAGTAGGTGCCAATGGTTACTCCCCACGATCTTCAGGGCTTTGATGTTGGATGGATCGCCACTGATGCCATCGGGCAGGTTGCGCTTTTCACTACGGCTGGTCCGGGGCCGATTCCTGACTCCGCAATTCCCTCCGTCGAGCACTCCGAAGAATGGGTCTGTTCATTGCCGGAGGTGTCCGATGTAAGTCTGGTCACCTCCATGTCTAGCGCAAACGCTTTCGTTGCCTTTGCCAAACGTGGATTGTTTGCATATGACTGGTCGGACGTTCATCGCGATGCACACCAAGCCTTGAACGGATATGAGCTGCAATACCGTCCACTGAATCCATTAAGACTTTACGACTTGCCTGCCCCTTTGCGGGCATTGGCTGAGCTTACCCGGCTATCTAGCGTAACGTTCGGAGTATCTATCGTAGTGATAGGTGATCAGATTTCTTAGCGATTGTTCGACGGTTAACGCTGTTTTGTGCCGATTGCTATCGGCTAGAGCAGAGAAAGTCAATCTGCCCCTCTGCTCCAGTGCCTTTTTCTAAAAGTTGAAACGTTGGTCAAACACGGTCTGCTCGCCTACCGTCACGCTGCATTGGCGGGCCACTTCAACCGGCATCACCTTGCCCAGCAACGGCGCCAGCGACTTGTAGAACGCCTTGTCGCAGGCGTCGTCTTTGCTGAAGGCTTGGGAGTTGCCGGCCGCGTCTGCCGTAATCCGGCAGCCTGCCACCAATTCGGTGGGCAACTCGTTCAATGGCACTGTTGTCGAGCCGGAGCCCTGCAACTCGATCAGCTCGTTGCATGTGCCCTTGGCCGGACCTTCCTTGATGGTTTTGGCAAAGGCGACGCGTTGGTAGTCAGTACCGGTGAACAGCACCTGGTCGTTAACAGTGACTCGGTATTGTGAGGGTTTGAAGGCGATGGTCTTGATGCAGAACTGCGTAGTGACCGGCTTCCCATTGAACTCAGAGGTGGCCACTTTGCAACCTGGGGTGGCCTGGGTGAAGGTGGTATCGGGCGAGCTGGCACAACCGGCCAGTGAAAGCAGACACACACCCAACAGCATTCTTTTCATGGGACTTCCTGTGCTCAAACACACCGCCTCCAGCAGGCGGCTCCGGACGCGGATCATACCAGCGACCTGTTGGCCAAAGGCGCAGAAAGGCAAGGAGGCCCTTTAACTCGGCTACCGAATCCCATCTCGACAGTTGTCTGCTTCCGGCCCAGGCGGTGTGAAGAGCCCAAGTAAAAATCGAAACCCGCGTTTCTACATGAAAGCTGAACTGGAGTGGTCGCCCCAAGAAACACGGACAGATTTGTTTCTCTACCCTAAACGTCCGCTATTGGCTGTTTTTAATTATGAGCGTGTCTCTTTATGTGGGTAAGCGCTGCAATCAGTCGTTCTTGAACCCCGGCAGCCCCTGGGCTTTCCGCCATTCCTTCACTGTCTTAGTAACACCCTCGGCGGAGTTATCCGCACCGGGTTCAGGGTGGAAAATCAGGTCATAGCCATCTGGATGGCCTGAGAGCTTGCTGAACTTTTCAAGCAACTCACCCAGCTCATCGTCCGTCCCGCCCTTGTTGACGACCCGTATGTTTCTGACGAAGGAAATGAATTCGGTTTCGGTAAAATCAGAAGTATCTTCCACGTTGTGCCTATTTTTTCTTGTGAAGATTAATGTGATTTTGTGGGTTTTTAACCCTCAAGCTTTCTGCGTCTTATACCGCCCCAACGTCCACAATGCGCTCGAGATGGTGTCTGAATGGCTCTCACTTTGTAGATTCTTTGATTGACCGCTTCTGGCTGCGGATGCAACCGGTCGATGCAACTTGCCTAGCGATGGCTGCAATCTGCTGCACGCCTTGGGTGAGAGAACCATGGGGCATGGCTGATCCTGCGTACACCCCGGCTGAGTTCTGAAAATACGAAAAAGGCGACGCAATGCGTCGCCTTTTTACTGGAGGGGGCAGGCCTTTGCCGAGGTCTCAACGACTTACCACCAGTCCGTAACCAAATCCCAGATGCTACTGACCACATAGGCCGCGCCTACTGCGACGGCTGCGGTTGCCACCGCCGGGGCAAGGGCTGTGCCTCCGACGATACCGACTGTGCTCAATCCCACAGCCGTCATGCTGGAAACTCCACCCGTAGCCGCGAAACCGGCAACGGTGCTGACTGCCCCCTTGGCCAGGGCCTGTCCAGCCAATGATCGGGCTACGTGATTGGCTGCGGTCTTGGTTGCCTGGCCGGCCAGTATTTTGCCTGCGGCCGAGGTCCCCGCTTTAGTGAGTAGAACCTTGGTCGTTTGTTCGGCCGTTTGCTTTGCCACTTGGCGCATCAGCAGATGGGTTACGAGGTTGCTACTCAGGCGTTCGGTCGCGGCGTTGATCTGTTCGCTGGAGTGCCGGTCGGTGGCGCACCAGGTGGCAAAATGCTCGCAATTGTTGAACAGAAGATTGTATTCATCCTCGCCCAGCCTGGAGCGCGCCCGACGACAGATTTCGGGCCCGCGGAAGTAGACCTTTTTGTAGGTCTTGATTCGCGCTTTCTTGTTTTGCAGGAAGGCTTCAAGAGAGGTCGACTCGATACATCCCTTATGAAGACCCGAGCCCATACCGGAATAGTGGATCACGCGATTTCTGCCGACAAAAATCCCGTGGTGGGTATAGAGACCTCGACCAACAATCAGATGAGTTCCAGTGGGGTACATGTCCAATCAGGCTCCAGTGATGTGCTTTTGAAGGCGGCACTCGCAAGCGTTCCGGTGATATCGAGGGGCTTGATCCGTGTCGCAATCTTCATGCAGGCATTTCCAGCTGTTCATGGGCGTATCGCCAAGATTGTCGCCCCGAGCATGGGTTGCATCATAAACATCGGCCCCCAGTGGTCGCCATCAAAATGCCGCTATTTATGTTGCGTCTTTTCGCGGGCTGGGCGCTTCGGGTATCGCTGCGGTATGTGCGCTCGAAAGCACGGGTATTGGGTAGCGCAGGAGTAGGGCGTCCTAACCCTTGTCGCCATGTACCAATATCCGGCCGTCATACCCACAGCTGATCCAGCCACCGGCGCGGGTGGGGAGCACATCGGTTGCAAAGTTGTCGTGTGAGCCGATGCTCACCCCTTGCCGTGAGGGCAGGTTCCAGCGCTTGACGAATCCGTCCTCGCCGCAGGTCAGCAGCATGTGTCGCGCCTTGAAGCGCACGCGCCGCACAGGCCCGTCATGAGCGGCAAGGCAATCCAGGAGCGCGAGCATCGGTTCGGTCGCTAGCAGGTGCACCGCGCCGTCGAGATCACCAACGGCCAAGGTGACGCTGCCATTGGCGTCGATCCAGCTCGCCAGCGTTCTCAGGGGGCGGCCCAGATCGAGCACTTGTACGCAGTCCCGCTCCTCGGGTTGCCACAGCCTGACGGTTCCATCCTCCGATGCGGTGGCGAAACCACCCTTGGCCGTAGGCGCGATCGCCCAGACCCAGCAGGCGTGGGCCTGACGTCTGTCCGTGGCACCTGTCGCCAGGTTCCAGACTGTCACGCGACCGTCAGCAGCCCCGGTTACGAAGCGGCCAGCGCCTAACTTTGCCGAGGACAGGACGGCCGAATCCGATGTGCCGACCAACCTTGACTTGCCGGTCGCCAAGGACCAATGCCGGACTGTTCGATCCCGCGAGTGAGAAACAAGCTCGCCGGGCGCCACGTCCACCAGACCCAGAATGGATTGTGTATGTCCGTCAAGCTGGCCCAGGCACCGGCCCTCGTGATCCCACAGCCGGATGGTTGCGTCACGCCCGGCACTTGCAAAGCCCCTGTCGCCAAGGTCGGCAAGCGCCCATACGTAACCGCGGTGGCCCGGCTGGAAGGGGCCGTCGACGTGCAAGGATTGCTGTGGCTCGTACATCAGGTCACTGCGCATGACGTATTTTTGGCCAGCGTCCACTAAGGCGCCGGCGTGCCAGAGGGTGTGGTCGAATACGATCAGGCTGCCCTTTCGGGGGCGCAGCCTGAGCGTGGAATCCCGGTTCGACATGGCGGCGGACCGTCCCTCAAAGAACACGGTCTCTCCGCCGCTGAATGCATCGTCGTTAAGATAAATCATGAAAGTCAGGCGTGACTGTTGGTGCTGGCGATGGTGTACACCATCCTGATGGGCGCGGAACTGGGTGCCGGGCCGGTAGCGGCAGAAGCGCAGCCGCTCATTGATGCCGACCGGACGCCAGCCGTCCTCATCGATCACCGTCCCGAGCCTCGGCATCCGCAAGGCGCAGTGCTTCAAGCGTTCGAATAGCCGCCCGGCCAGAGCTGGGTCGTCTGCCACGATCCGGTCATTATCGCGGTAGGAGGACGGGTAGTCCGACCCTGCGCTGGCGAACCCGCACTGCTCCGTGGCTTCTATCAACGCTTCGCATTCGCTGGCCGAAAGAAACCCGTGGACCAGGACACACCGCACCCGGTCACCCAGCGGTAGCTCGACCGAGGCCGACGCAGCAGTGGCCCCCGCCATCAGTTTTTCAGCGAAGGAATTCATCGTGATCTCCAAAGTTGGTCTGATAACCAATATTTGAAAAGCTAGGGTGTGGCGGGGTCTATGTCAATGCTAAGCTGGTCGCGCAACCAACATTGGAAAGGTGACATGGCACGGCGCTCGAACACTGATGAAAGACGCGGCCAGATTGTGGCGGCACTCCAGGCCGTCATGGCCAAGGCCGGCTACGCTGGCGCAACCGTAGCGGCCATCGCCCGGCATGCGGAGCTAGCGCCTGGCCTCGTGCACTACCACTTCAAGGACAAGCGCGAGATCTTGGTGGCACTGGTCGACTCACTGGCCGGCTACGCCCATCAGCGCTACGAGTCCCGGGCCGCTGAGGCCCAGACCGCCGAGCAAAGGCTTCAGGCCTACATTGCAGCACACCTGGCCTACGGTTCGGACGCGCAGCCCGATGCGGTGGCGGCATGGGTGATGATCGGCGAGCAGTCGGCCCACGACCCAGACGTGCGTGAGGTCTATCAGGCTGTGCTAGCGGCGCAGATGAAGCTTCTTAAGGGCCTGCTCCGACAGCGGTTCGCCGAACGCGGACGCCGCGCCCGAGGGCTCGATGCGCTGGTGGCGGGCATTACCTGCTTTATCCAGGGGGCGTTCACGCTGTCCACCACGGCGCGGCCACTGCTGCCGACGGCCTTCGCCGCACCGACGTTGATCGCCTGGGTCGAGCGTTACATTGATGGGGAGGAGGAGCGATGAGGGGAACACCTGAAGGGCGCAGCCTCTTCCCGGTCGGCGCGCACAGCGCCCCCGAGGTGCCTGACGGTGTGGATTTCGCCGCCTGGGCGCGCGTCTGGGCGGAGCTTGGCGTCGGATGCCCGGCGCGAGCAACCTATGAAGAGCTCCTTCGACGCTACCGCGAGCCCCATCGGGCATATCACAACTGCCAGCATTTGCAGGAATGTCTCCAGGTGCGCCGGCTCATCAACGCTGCTTGCCACGCCCCCGCTGAAGTCGACCTCGCACTCTGGTTTCATGACGCCCTATACGACCCCCTTCGCAGCGACAACGAGCTGCGCAGTGCGCAATGGCTGGACGACGTGGCACGCGATAGCGGCCTGGGGGATGAAATCCGACGCAGGCTTTACGGCCTGATCATGGTGACGCGACACGACGGCGCTCCAGCGTCGGCAGACGAGGCCGTGTTGGTGGACACGGATCTGGCGATCCTTGGGGCATCGGCCGCGCGGTTTGAGGAGTACGACCGCCAAGTCCGTCGCGAGTACCGATATGTGCCGCTGTTTGTCTACCGCCGAAAGCGGCGCCAGGTCCTGGAGGGCTTCCTGGCACGCGGACGCATCTATACGACCGGCCCATTCTTCGATGCATTCGAACAGCAAGCGCGCGCTAATCTTGCACGCGCCATCAACCGCCTCGACTGAGGAGCGCTCCCAGGTTGCCTTGGTGAGCGGCGGCAATCGGCCACCAGCGGTCAATCCAAGAGTCTACGAAATTGGGGGCTATCCGGACGCACTGTCGAGGCGGCGGCGTCCGACGCATAAACATTCAGGGTTAACACCCCGCGAAATCACAATGACCTTCACAAGGAAAAATAAGCACAGCATGGAAGATATCTCTGATTTTACCGAGGCCGAATTCATTTCCTTCGTCAAAGACATCCGGGTCGTCAACAAGGGCGGGACGGCAGATGAGCTAGGTGAGTTGCTTGAAAGGTTCAGTAATCTCGCAGGCCATCCAGATGGCTACGACCTGATTTTCCACCCTGAGCCCGGTGCGGATCATTCCGCCGAGGGTGTTACTGAGACAGTGAAGCAGTGGCGCAAAGCCCAGGGACTGCCGGGATTCAAGAACGACTGATTGAGGCGCCAGTGATATCAATCTAAGGCTTGGCTCGATCCCACCGACAGGCTGCCAACCGGCTGATATTCGTTGCACTTGTCTGACCTTGGTCGATGTCGCCGTCGGCGTTCAGGTAGATATCGGTAGTGGGCCATTGCGGGCTGATGCTGATGCAATGATTACGCCTGGTGATTTTGCTCCACCACGAAAACTCCATAAAGAACTCCTCGTCCGGGAACAGTGCGCCATGATCGGTTGCGCCGCCTCCGGGAAGCATTCCTCCTTTATCAATCCGATCCTGGACATTCCAGATGTACCTGAGCGCGTCCTGGCCTGAGGGCGAGTAGTGGACATTCACCCTTGGCAACGCGAAGTCCCAATGAGTAGCCAGCCACAACAGTAGCGCTATCCAGAGCAACGTTACGTACCAGGGCCGGCGCGTGCCTGCGTGGCGGGGCAAGAATTTCATCTCCATCCCTTGGGCGTTTTTTTGGGGAGGGGGGGCGGGTTGAGAGTGGAGACGGTAGTGTCGCAGCCGGTCGTTGTCCACTTCCGGCTGCTGTGTGGCGTCTTGTGCTGACTGTCAGCACAAGACGCTTTGAGCCCGGTGCCGATGGTGACCGCGCTGACCTGCACTTTTTCAAAGGCCTTGTGACGCGGCCAGTGGCTTGAAACACTTAACAAAACACCGATCGCCAGAGTAATCAGAGACCCAGAGCAGCTCATTCGGCCGACGCGACTGATGCTTTGCTGCCCAAGCGAATCAGTTCATTGGAGAAACACAGGCCGAGGATGATCAGTGCCGCTCCTGCATACAGGCTTTCACGGGGAACTTCATTGAGCGCCACAAACGCCAGCAGCGCGGCGAACAGCGGCTCGGTCAGCTCCAGGGCTTGCACTTGGGATGGCTTGAGATATTCGATGGCCTTGGTAGTGCAGAAGAAGCCCAGGATTGTCGGCAGCGTGGCCAGCGCCAGCAGGGCGGCGATCGCCAGCGGCGACAGCTCGCCCATTGTGAATCCATCGGCTACCGCTGGCAGCAGCAGGTACAGGCCGCCGAAGAACAACAATTGGCGAGTGAAATGCAGTCCTCCCGACACCCCCATGCGCTTCATGGCAACCGAAAAGGCCCCATAGCCGCAGCCGGCCATGGCGGCAAGCGCCGCACCTTGCAGGGTAAAACCCTGCTGCAGGTCGCCGCCGAAGATCACTGAGATCCCGGCGATGGCCAGTGCGGCGCCAACGGTGGCGTTCGCGGTGATGGGATCCTTGAGGAAAATGCGCCCCAGAATGATCGAGGAAATGGAAGCGCTGGCCATCAGGACCACCACCACACCTGCTGCCGCGTAGTGTCGATAGGCGGAGGTTTCGAAGTGGAACAGCACAAAGATGCCAAGAAATGCGCAGATAGCTGCCTGGATCCATTGGCTCGATTTCTCCGGGCGCTTGAGGAAAAACAGCAAGATTGATAGCAGCACGCAACCCAGTAGGGTCTTGATGACAGCGACACTGCTCGCGGTGAAATCATTATTCATGAGGACTTTGCTGAGTACACCGATCGTTGCGTTCAGTGCCGCAGCGCACAGTGCAAATATGACGCCTTTGCTGAAAGTGGATGGCATCGATGACGATCCCTGTCGCTGAATGGTTGTTCGATAGAATGCCGCTCTACATCGGCGGCGCACAGTTTGAGTGGACGAAACTCCCGGCACTCCCGGTGGTGATGGGGGGGTAAGTGAGTTCGTCCGGCAGGACACTGCCGACCTTGAAGGGAGAGGTCAGCCGGCCTGACCCTTGGCCATGCAATGAGCGTTGACGAAGGTTGCAGTGTGCTGCAACGACTGACGTATATCCGGTTTGGCTATGCCATGCCTGCTAGCAAATTGCTCGACGGCCGCGGTATCAAAACGAGTGGTCTGGATGAAGTCCAAGGCTTCGGGTTGGGTATTCATGAATCGCGCGACGGGAGGAATGCTCAGTAGCCACTTCAGCAGTCGGAGCGAAACGTGATGCTTGGGAGACTTCAAGCCCAAAGGTTGTGCCACCTGCACCAACATTTCTCGCAAGTTGGGCGTTTGCGCATCCAGCGCCAGCAGTTCCTGGCCCGCCATGGCCGGATCAAAAGCACTCGCCGTCATCAGCTCCACCAGGTAGTCCACGGTGACCAGTGGCAGCCAGTGCCTGGCGGTACCGGGCACGGCCGTGAGCTTTCCCTGCACCAGGTTGCGTATCAGCGCCACCAGCGGCTGGCCGTCGAGGATATGCCCCGTGCGGCTGTGGCCACACACTGTCGCGGGGTGGACAACGGTCAGCTCTCCGCCCTTGGCGGACATGGTCTCCAGGGTCACAAAATGCGCTTCCAGCTTGCTCGCCTCGTAACCACCGACATGCCGGTAAAGCGCAGGCCAATCGGTCCGCTGCGGATGGTGAGGATCGATGCCGATGCGTCGCAGGTGTTCATGATTTTGCAGCATGTAGCCGCCGATCATCACCAACCGGCTGTTTTGCTCAGCCGCCAGCAGCGCCACGCGCTTGGCTCCTTCCACGTTCACCGCACGAGACTGTTCCAAGGTAAGCCCCCAGGCGAAGTGGGCACCCAGGTGGAAGACGACTCTGGCGTGCCTCAACGCTTCTCGGTCGGCAGGACTCAGCCCGAGCTGATCCCGTTCCAGATCGCCGGCCACGGCCAATACCCGGGAGGCGCAGCCGCCCAAATGGTCGACTTGCTCCCGCAGTGCCGCGAGTCGCTCCGGGCGACGCATCAGCACCCGAACGGTGTGACCTTTTGCACTCAGGTGTGCCAGCAAATGTTGACCGATGAAGCCGGTACCCCCGGTGACAAAGCACTCCACGCTCATTTCCCTGTTCCTTGTTGAAGGTGAGAAACCAAGCGTAAACTATCGACCCAACTCTATGGTCAAGTGGTGTTTTCATGAAAATTGGTGAAATCGAGGCCCGCAGCGGCGCCAGCCGTCATACGCTGCGTTACTACGAGCAAATCGGCCTGATCTCATCGCAGCGGCGAACGAACAACTATCGTGTTTACAACGCACAAACTCTGCAGGATCTTGACTTCATCCAGCGCGCGCAAAGCATGGGGTTTTCCCTGGGGGAAATAGGCGAGATTCTCGATGCGCAGCGCAACAAGCTGATCGACTGCGCCGAGGGCGCCAAGCTCATTGAAAAAAAGATGGCAGAAATCAAACAGAAAATCGCCAACTTCCAAAGCATTTATCGGTATCTGGATGAAGAGCGTGCAAAGCTCGAAGCCAGTGCTGCCGAGCAACTAGCGCTGCAGCGGTTGAACGACGCTTCCAGCTGAGCGCTCAGCTATTTTTGGCGGCCAGTTGTCGCCATATCAGGGCTTTTGTTTGCGGTGTCTCCATTGGCGGCAAGGCGTCTCGCTTGCGCCGGGTCATGCGCAAATTCGAGATGGCGCGAGAGCATGTCATCTACAACGGCCCCCGACATCCCCCTTTGACTCTGTGCCTCAGGCATGCAAATGCTTTTTCAAGAACGACCGAGTTCGTTCGTGAGTCGGGTTTTGCAGGATTTCTTGTGGCGCGCCTTCTTCGACCACCACGCCACCGTCCATGAAGATGATCCGGTCCGCCACTTCGCCGGCAAAGCGCATTTCATGGGTGACGATCAACATGGTCATGTGTTCGGCGGCGAGTTGCTTCATGACCTGGTTGACCTCTTCCACCAGCTCGGGGTCCAGCGCCGAGGTGGCTTCATCGAACAGCATGACCTTGGGGCGCATCGCCAGGGCCCTGGCAATGGCCACGCGCTGTTTCTGCCCGCCGGACAGGCGAGAAGGGTACTCGTCGAACTTGTTGGCCAGGCCGACCTTCGACAGGTACTCCATGGCCAGCTCGTGAGCGGCTGGCCTGGTCAGCCCTTTGAGCTTGATCGGGCCGAGGGCGATGTTTTCATGCACGGTCAGGTGCGGGAACAGGTTGAAGTGCTGGAACACCATGCCCATCTGCTGGCGCACGCTATTGATGTGCTGTTCAAAGGCTCGACCTTTCAAGGGTCGGTTGACGTGTTCGCCTTCCAGCCAGATCTCCCCCTCGTTCAGCACTTCCAGGTGGTTGATCGAGCGCAGCAGGGTGCTTTTGCCCGAACCACTGGGGCCGATGATGGCGATGATCTGTCCGCGCGAGACAGACAGATCGATGCCTTTGAGCACTTCAAGTGCGCCATACGCCTTGCGCGCGCCCTTGACTTCAACCATGAGCTTTTCGGTGGTCATCGTGACATCTCTACCTTATTTTCAAGAAGGTGCAGGCCAGCTTCCAGGACAAGATTGACCGCGTAATAAATCACCGCGACGGCCAGATAGAACTCGAACGGGCTGTAGGTTTCGCTCACGGCGCGCTGGGCGCTGTAGACCAGTTCGGCGATGCCGATGATCGACACCAGGGAGGTGTCCTTGAGCAGGACGATCAGGTTGTTGCCCAGCGGGGCCAGGGTATTGCGTAGTGCCTGTGGCACCACCACGTAGCGTTGCGCCTGGCTGCGGCTCAGGCCAATGGAGCGCGCACCTTCAATCTGCCCGGGGTCGACCGACAGGACTCCGGCCCGAATCACGTCGGCGTTGTAGACGGCGAAGTGCAGGCTCAGGCCGATGATGCCAGCCATCAATGCCGGGATATCGATCCCCACTTGCACCAGGCCGTAATAGATCAGGTACAGCTGAAGCAGCAGGGGCGTGCCCATCAGCAGCCAGGTCATGAAGCGTATGGGAAGGGATACCAGTTTGGGGGTGTAGAGCACGATAAGGGCGAAGGCTATGCCCGCCATCAGGCTCAATACGCTGGAGCAGAGAAACAAGACGATGGTCCACCAGAGTCCGGTTGCCAGCAGCTCGGAATAGGGGGTGAGGATACTGAGATCGAGGCTTTGCATTGACGCGTCTCACTTTGCCGCGAAGCGTTTGTCGAGGTGGTCAACCAGCAATCTGACCGTGTAGACCATGGCGATATACAAAATGGCCGACACCATGAAGATCTCGAATGGCTTGTAGGTGGAGCTGATAAAGCGCTGCGCTGTATAGGAGAGTTCCACCACCGAGATGGTCGACACCAGGGCCGAGCCCTTGATCAGCGCGACCGCATTGACCCCCAGTGGCCTGATCATCAGCTTGGCGGTTTGCGGCAGGGTGATCAGCCACAGGGTCTGGCCCTTGCCGAAACCGATTGAGCGGGCCGCTTCGACCTGGCCGGGATCGACGTTGCTGATGGCGCCGCGAATGGATTCGGCCATGTAGGCCGCGATGTTCAGGCCCAGGCCGATGACGCCAGCGGAAAACGGCTCCAGCTCAAGGCCGATCTGCGGGCCGCCAAAGTAGAGGAGGAAGAGTTGGACCAGGCAGGGCGTGCCGCGAAAAACGCTGATGTAGACCCTGGCCAGGCAGCGAAGCAGGAAAAAGCCGGACAGCCGGGCCGCCACCAGCACGATGGCGACCAGCAGGCCCAGCAGCAGTGCCAGTAGCGAAACGTGCACCGTGACCCAGGCCGCCTCCAGAAAAAACGGCAGGGTGCGCTGTATGAGTGTCAGATCCATGGGCAGGCTCGAAAAGGTCAGGTTGACCGGCCCGACCCCAGGTCGAGCCAGGCTGAAGAGGAGTCAGCGAATGTCCTTGCCGATCCACTTCATCGAGATCTTTTCGTAGCTGCCATCGGCGAGCATGTCGTTCAGTGCCTGCTGCATCGCCGCCTTGAGCTCGGGGTTGTTCTTGCGCAGCGCAATGCCCATGCCTTCAACCCCACCGTCACTGTCGGGTGGCGTGATGATGCGCACTTTCTGCCCGGTTTCCTTGACGGCCACCAGTACCGGAACGCTGTCCATCACCAGCGCGTCGAGGCGCCCGGCTTCCAGGTCGACCAGCATCTCGGGAAGCCCTTTGTAGGTCTTGACCTTCAGGTTGCCGCGCGCCCTGGCCCATTTGTCGTGGGCATCGCCGAGGGTGACGCCCACCGTCACATCCTTCAGGTCAGCCAGGCTGTTGATCGGCGAGTCTTCCTTCACCACGATGGTGCGGCCGGCGTGGTAATAGGGGCCGACGAAATCCACGGCCCTCAGGCGTTCAGGGGTAATGGTCATGGAGGCGATGATGGCGTCGTATTTTTTGGCCAGGAGCCCGGCAATGATCCCGTCGAAGGGCGTGGTGACAATGCTGACCTTCACCCCAAGCCGCTGGGCCAGGGCTTCGCTGATGGAGGCGTCGAAGCCGACGATCTGGTTCTGCTCGTTGGCAAAGCTGAAGGGCGAGTATTGCCCGCTCATGGCGATGCGGATTTCTCTGGATTCCCGGATCGATTGCAAGTCATCAGCCTGAGCGGCTGCGGGGCAGAGGAGCGCCGCGGCGGCGACGGTGGATGCGGCAAGCAGACCCTTGAGCGTTCTGGTTAGCATGGGATGGCACCTTTGAAGAATTATTATTTTTTGTTGTGGGCTCTTCACCCTGGCTCGGGAAAAGCTTTGCACAGGTCATTGCGCAAAGCACCCGGCAAGGTGTCCGCGTGCCGGACACATTGCCGGAGTTGGCCGACACTATGTCGGCCAGCCCGGTTTGGGGCGCTGCGGCCTCGATCCTGAGGCTCTAGCGCAGGGCCGCCTTGAAGCTTTCGTCGAGGACCTCAAGCAGGAAGTCGGCGTTCTTCTGGCTGAAAATCATCGAGGGGCGCATTTTCAGTACGTTGTCGTAGGGGCCTTCGGTGCCGATCAGAATGCCGCGCTCCCGGGCACCATCGGCGACCCTCCTGGCCAGTTGCGTAGCGGGAGCCTTGCTCTTGCGATCGGTGACCAGTTCAATCCCGAGGAACAGCCCCAGACCGCGTACGTCGCCAATGGCATCGTAGCGCTGCTGCAGCGTGCGAAAGCCATCGAGCAAGTAGTTGCCCACCGTCAGTGCGTTGAGTTTCAGGTTGTCGCGTTCAATCACATCGAGAACGCTGAGCCCCACGGCACAGGAAACCGGGTTGCCGGCGAAGGTGTTGAAGTACTCCATGCCATTGTTGAAGCTATCGGCGATCTCGCGGGTGGTCACCACTGCCGACATCGGGTGCCCGTTGCCAATGGGTTTGCCCATGGACACCGCATCGGGCACCACGCCCTGGGTTTCAAAGGCCCACCAGTGGCTGCCCACTCGACCAAAGCCGACCTGGACTTCATCGGCCAGGCACAGGCCGCCCTCGGCACGCACCATTGCATAGACTTCCTGCAAGTAGTTTTCCGGGAAAAACAGTTGCCCGGCGACGCTGGGAATGGACTCCGCGAGAAAGAACGCCGGGGCCCGGCCCTGCTTGCGCATGCTATCGATCTGCTCGGCGACACTTTGCGCGAAACGCTTGCCCAGCTCCTCGACCGGCCAGTGATCCGCGGCGCGGTAGGCATCCGGCACGGCCGCCTCGAATACGTGTTCTGCACGGCCTTTGCCGGCCTTGCGCTTGTACTTGTAGGGGCTGAGGTCGATCAGCTCCTGGGTGGTGCCGTGGTAGGCCCAGTCCAGCACAATGGCATCGTTGCGCCCGGTGTGATTGCGCGCCATGCGCAGCATCAGGCTATTGGCTTCGCTGCCCGAACAGCCGAAGGAGGCCACCGCCAGGCCTTCGGGCAAAGTCGCGGTGAGCCGCTCGGCGTACTCCACGATGCTGTCGTGAAGGTAGCGGGTGTTGGTGTTCAGGCGTGAAGCCTGGCGCGCCAGGGCCTGCACCACGTCGGGATGGGAGTGGCCCAGGTGGCAGACGTTGTTGAAGCAGTCCAGGTAGGCCCGGCCAAAGTTGTCTATCAACCAGACCCCATCACCGCGTACGAACTTGATCGGGTCCGAGTAGGAAATCGACAAGTTGGGCAGCAGCAGTTGTTTACGCTTGGCCACGATCTCTGCTTTGCTTCTGCCTTCCTGGCTGTAGGTTTCCGCAGGGATTCCGGCCAGGGTCGATGCATCCGGGAACAGGTCGGCCCACACCTCAAGGTAGGCGCGCTCACCGACGCCGATGAACTCGCTCGCTTGCAACTGGGTGTCGGTGGACATCTGGAAATGCACATGGGGCAGCCAGCCGCCGTTTTCCGTGTCTGCGCCCATGTGGCCCACCAGGGCGCCCGCCTCAAGACGGTCCCCGGGCTTGAGGCGGGTCAGCGCTTCGTGGGCCATGTGCCCCCACAGGGTCAGGAACGGCGGGCAGCCCTCAGGCGAATGCTCAAGCATGATCAAGCCGCCATAGCCCAGCGGTTCACGCTCGACCTCGACGCTGCGCACTACGCCGGCAAGCGGTGTATACAGCGGCGTTCCGGCCGGCATGATCAAGTCGACGCCCAGGTGAATGATCCGACGTTGCCCTGCAATGAAGCGCGATTCAAATGCCGCATCGGTGTAGATGGTCCGTTCTTCGCCCCAGGGGCCGATGCCCAGTGGCACTTGATGTTCAGCCGCGAAATCGTTCCACCATTTCGCCGCCTCTGCCGGACGCTGCTCGGCGGAGGCGACCGTCAGCACATGGGCGGCATCGGCGAACGGCACAATGGCCTTGTTCAGGGTAGCCGCCGCCGGATGCACGATGTCCGCGAAGGAGTGGCGGTTTTCATCCACCCAGCGGCGAACCGCCCCGGCACCTTCTATCGCGTCATAACCGCAGGCCTTGCGCAGGATCGCCGTCGCCAGGCGCGGGTTCATGCGGTCCATTTTTTCCAGCAGGCGCCAGGCCGGGGCTTCGCTGATGGCCAGGTAAGGGTTGTCCTGGGTCTGCTCGTGGCGCGAGGCCGACAAGGTGACGCTGATGACCAGGCGCATGGCGATCAGGTTGAACAGCACGTCCAGTTCTTGCGGCTGCAGCGGGTAGCGCTCGTGGAAGCCGGCGGTGAGCGCGGCGGCCGCGCCGATGGGGTCCTCCATGTCGAGAATGGAGTAGGCGCAGGTGATGGCGACTTCGGCAATCAGCACCGTATGCACGGCATCGCCAAAGTCGATGATGCCCGAGACCTGCTGATGAGTCTGCGGGTCGACGAGGATGTTCCAGTCATTGCCGTCATTGTGAATGACCTGCGTGCGCAACCGCGCAAGCCTGGGTTGTACCGTGTTTTCGAACGCGGAAATGAAGCGCTCCAGAATGGCTCGTCGGCCAGGATCCTTGACGAAATGCAGGCGCGATCTGGAGCGCGCGGCGTGCCGCAGGTCCCAGTCCAGGTCGCGCACCGCACCGGGATGCATGAAGCCCTGCAACGCACGATCCATGTCGGCGAACGATTGGCCCAGGCTGCGCATGAGTTCGAACGTGCGCTTGACCTCGGCCAGGGGAGTACCGTGCAGCCAGCTCACCAGGCGCACCGCATGGGTTTCACCGGAGGGCGCCACGGCCGAGGCGAGGAAGCCACCGGCAAGGCTCTTCTTCAGCTGCGGCACGGCAAGCTCGGGGTTGTAGCTGGCGAGGTGGCTGAGGATGGCCGTCTGCAGCTCGCTTTCAGTTCGCGGTTCACTCGAATTGACCACCTTCAGAATCCATCCCGCATCGCTTGCAGTGTTCAACCGGTAGTTGCAGTCGCGCTCGCCATCCAGGGGCGAGGCCGTGGCGACGACATTGAAAAGCTGCTCGGCCAGTTGTTCGGCATCGCGGGGCGAGAACTGCGGGGCGGGATGGGAAAGGTTGGTCATGGTAATGGTTTTCCAAGTTATTGTTTTCAGTTAGCTTGGCATGCGAAATCCTTGACGGCAGTAGGTATGCGGTCGGTGTTGGCCTGCATATTGTCGGAATCGACCGGCACAAATTCGGTAGTCAAAGTGAGGAGTCTTGATGCGCGACCTGGACGTGAAAGATCGCGAAATACTGGACATTCTGTCTAAAGAAGCGCGGATTGCCCTGAAGGCCCTGGCCGCGAGAATCGGACTGTCCAGAAGCGCCACCAGCGAGCGTGTCCTCAACCTTGAGCGCAATGGCGTGATCAGGGGCTACCGGGCGGATATTGGCGAAATCGACGCCAACGTGATTCGCGCCATGTTTCTGGTGTGCCTGAAACGCACGCCGGCCATCAGCCTGCTGGACATGCTGGCCCAGCACTCCCAGGTGCGACGCATCTCTTCGGTCAGTGGCCAGCTCGACCTGGTGATCGAGATCGAATCACGCACCATTGATGATCTGAACCGAGTCCGGGATGCCGTAGCCAGTCACGAGTCCGTTGAGGACATCACCACGGCTGTGGTTCTTCGCCGCGATATCGATCGACAGACATCCTGATTCGCCGCTGTACAACTCCCGCACTGAAACAATAAAATGAGAAGCATTATCATTAATGCGAATCTCCCATGCACAACCACAGCCTCTCTTCGCCCGTCGCCCAGTTGTATGCGAACCATCACGGCTGGCTGCGGGGCTGGCTGCACCGGCGCCTGGGGCACAGTGCCGATGCTGAGGACCTGGCCCATGACACCTTTATCCGGGTGCTGCGCTCCCAGGAGGATGTGCGTGAGTTGCGCCAGCCCATGGCCTTTCTGGCCACCATTGCCAACGGCCTGCTGATCAATCGCTGGCGCCGCCAGGCGATCGAGCGGGCTTATCTGGAAGCCCTGGCGGCGCGGCCGGTGGGGGAGGAGCCTTCGCCGGAGGAGCGGCATCTGATGATCGAGACCCTGTTGCAGTTGGATTCGCTGCTGGTGGGGTTGTCGTCGCGGGTGCGGCAGATTTTCTTTCTGTCCCAGCTCGATGGCCTGACCTATCCGCAGATCGCTGCGCAGTTGGGCTTGACCGTGGCCCAGGTGCAGCGGGCCATGGGCAAGGCCTTCAGTGTCTGTTACGCGAGCCGTTTTGAATGAGTGGCGCTGCGGTCGATCCCCGAGTGCGGGACAACGCCATCGACTGGCTGGTGCGGATGCAGTCCGGGCTGATGAGCGCCGCGGACCATCAGGCCCTGCAGCAGTGGCGGCAAGCCAGCCTCGAGCATGAATACGCGTGGCAGCGGGTCAGCAGCCTGCCGCTGATGTTGCAGCCAGGGGCCAATCTGTTGGCCGATGCCACGGCGCGCCGGGCATTGCAAGCGGCGGGCGCCGATCCGCAGCGACGGCGACAGGTGCTCAAGTGCCTGCTGGCCCTGGGGCTGTTGGGGGGCATTTCCTGGCAGGGGGCGGATTCCACCCTGGTGCGCTCAGCCCTGGCCAGTTATCGCACCGGCGTCGGCGAGCGACGCCATTGGGCCCTGGCCGACGGTGGCTCGCTATGGCTGAACACCGCCAGTGCGGTGAACCTGGACCTGAGCGCCCGGCAGCGCAGCCTGCAATTGATCGAGGGCGAACTGGCCCTGGACACCCCGGCGGGCTCTGCATCCCTGCAACTGTCGACCCCGGATGCGGTGCTCTATAGCCGTGGTGCCAACCTGCTGGTGCGTCACGATCGCCTGGGCACCCAGGTGACGGTGTTGCGCGGGCTGGTGCAGGTGAGCGCACGGCAGCACCCAGCACCGCTGGCGTTGCAGGCCGGCTGGCAAACCCGAGTCGATGGCCGGGGAGCAGGGCGGCCAAGCCCCATCGATACGTTTCTGGCCCAGGCCTGGATGCGCGGCATCCTGCCCGCCGAGCGCATGCGCCTGGATCAGTTGCTGGCAGAGCTGTCGCGCTATCGCCCGGGCTTCTTGCGTTGCAGCGAAGCCGTGGCGGGCCTGCGCGTAACCGGCAGTTTCCAGTTGGACGACACCGATGCCGCCCTGGCCCTGGTAGCCAATACCTTGCCGGTGCGCATCGAGCGAAGAACCCGTTACTGGGTGACCGTGGTGCCGGCCTGAAACTTTTTTTTCACCGGCGCGATAGTTTTTTCGATCTGGCTTGGCCTTCAGGTATTACCCACCGGCACAGGTGGGTTTCGATCCCTAGGAGCCCTGCATGATTTTCCCTGCTCGTGTCTTGCGTACCCATACCTTCGGCCTGCTGTTGCTCGGTTTGCAGCCGCTCTGTAGTGAAGTGGTGTTGGCTGCCGGCGAGCGCCACTACAGCATCGGCGCCGGTCCCCTGGACCAGGTGCTGTCGCGCTTTGGCGCCGAGGCGGGCATCAGCATGGCCGGCAGTGCGCTGCTCACCGCAGGCAAGACCAGCCAGGGCCTGCAAGGGGATTTCAATACCGAGGCGGGCTTGAACCAGCTGCTGTCGGGCACCGGCCTGGGCTACGTGCGCCAGGCCGACGGCGGCTATGCCTTGCGCCTGCGCCTTGATGCGGTGTCGCTGCCGACCCAGAAGGTCAAGGGCGAAAATCCTGACGAGGAAGAGGTGTACCGGGCACCGCGTTCATCGGTGTACATCTCTGCCGACGACATGCAGCGCTTTGGCGTGGTGTCGGTGGGCGACATGCTCAAGGGCCAGCCCGGGGTCCAGGTCGGTGACAGCCGCAATGGCGGCGGCCTGGATGTGAACATCCGCGGCATCCAGGGCCAGAGCCGGGTGGCGGTGACGGTGGATGGTTCGCAGCAGGCGCTGGATGTCTATCGCGGTTATGCCGGGACCCAGCAACGCAGCTACATCGACCCGGACATGATCAGCGACATCGCCATCGACAAGGGCCCGAGCCTGACCTCCAGTGCCATAGGCGGCACGGTGAAGATGCGCACCCTCGGGGTCGGCGACATCCTCAAGGACGGTCAGAATATCGGCCTGCGCCTCAAGGGTGATGTCTGGAACAACGGTGTGGCCCCGGCCTCCCGCGATCCGCACTCCAAGACCCAGGACCTGTACTCGGAGCCGCATCAGAGCCGCGGCGGGCTGTTCGGCTCGGAGGCCGAGGCCGGCAGTGCCGCGTTCGCCTATTCCCATGAATTCTTCGATGTGGTGGCGGCCTACGCCCATCGCAACCAGGGCAACTATTTCGCCGGCAAGAAGGGCCAGGATCGCTACCGCACCTATGACCGTTACGGCGATGAAGAGACCAGCGTCGCCACCACCTACAACGCCGGGGAAGAAGTGCTGAACTCCTCGTCGAAGACCGAATCCTGGCTGCTCAAGACCACCCTGCGCCCGGCGGACGGCCACACCTTCGACCTGGGCTACCGGCGCTACGACGGACGCATCGGCGAGATCATGCCCTCGGACATCTTCCGTTTCGGCACTGGCGGCATCTACCAGTACCCCCTGGGCCACACCCAGATCGACACCTACACCGCGCGCTACAACTACCTGCCTGCAGGCAACCCGCTGGTGGACCTGAGCGCCGACCTGTGGATGACCGATGCGCAGACCAGCCAGTTGACCGCCGTCTCGGCGCCGGCATCCCAGGCCTACCGTTCGGACCGCAACTGGAGCCGCCAGGCCGATCGCCGGGTGGGCGGTGGCCTGGCCAATACCTCGCGTTTCGAGACCAGCTACGGCGACTTGAAGCTGGACCTGGGCGGCTCGTTCCAGCTGGAGGAACTGCGCCCGCAGAAAAGCGTGGCCACCACCCAGGACGATATCAACGCCAACCGCATGCTGCGCGAAGGTTCGCGGCAAGAGTTCAGTTTCAACGGCAAGCTGGAGTACAAGCCGGTGGACAGCCTCACCCTGTGGGGCGGCGGGCGCTACACCCACTATCGCAGCAAGGATCACGTGCCCACGGCCACGGCGCGTCGCGAGGAACGTGACCTGCGCTACCTGCGGGTTTCCAACGGCGACAATTCCGGCAACATGATGTGGTTCCCCGACCAGAACGGCCAGTACACCGACGCCACCGACCCGCGCCTGAACAACGGCATCGTCTTCCAGAACACCAACTTCCCCTTCGAGGGCGTGCGCTACAACGACTTTGGCGCCACCGACTCCACGGTCTATCCGTCCCAGGTCGGCGAAGTGGTCACCGGCTACAACTACTCCGGCAAGAACAGCAACAGCGGTGGCGCCTTTGCCCCGGCCTTCGGTATCAATATCGAAGTGCTGCCGGACACCTTCGTGTATGCCTCGTACACCCAGGGCTTTCGCATGCCGTCGCTGTTCGAAACCAGCCAGGGCGTGCAGCAGACGATGCCCGGCAAGGGCCTCAAGCCCGAGCGTTCGAGCAACTGGGAGATCGGCGCCAGCACCCTGCAAAAGGGCCTGCTGGTGGATGACGACTCGGCGGCGTTCAAGCTGGCCTACTTCAACAACACCATCAAGAACTACATCACCCGCTACTACGACCCGAGCCCGGGCCTGTGGGGCCTGATGCGCTTCAGCAACACCGACAGCTACAAAACCAGCGGCCTGGAACTGCAGACCCGCTACGATGCCGGGCGGGTGTTTGCCGACCTGTCGTCCACCTACTACCTGAAGACCGAAACCTGCGACGCGGCTTTCGCGGCCACCCTGCGCGCCACCAGCAACCCCTACCAGAAAACCGCCGACACTCCGGACTGCACCCCGGGCAGCTTCATGGGCTCCTACACCAACACCCAGAACCCGCCACGCTTTGCCGGCAACCTGACCACTGGCCTGCGCTTCTTCGACCAGAGCCTGACCCTCGGCACGCGCATCACCTACACCTCCGGCCCCACGGTTACCGCCGACAAGCCCTGGCAGACCGGCGCCACCACTCCGCAACTGAATTACCGCGAAGTGGCGTTGTTCGATCTGTTCCTCAACTACAAACTGAAGGAAGACGCCAGCCTCAACGTGTCGCTGCAGAACCTCACCGACCGCTACTACCTGGACCCGCTGGCGCAGAGCTTCATGCCGGCACCGGGGCGCACGCTGCGGGTGGGGATGCAGGCGAAGTTCTAGGATGCGGGCGGCCCTCTCCGGACCAGGCAGCAAGGTAGGGCTACATGCAGTCCTTCGCCAATAACGACCTGGAGAAAATCAAGGAAACCGTATTTCTCTGGGACTTCCTTGAAGTGCACATCGTCCCGCCGGGAACCTACCTGATGTCCGGCGGCATTGATTACAGGATCGACAGCAGCCTGGCCCAGGTAGGCGCCGCGAAGGGCCAGCCGGCCAGCAGTGCCCGTGGTTCGGTGGACATGTCTGCGGTTCTGTATCGCCAGTTCGTCAAGGAGCAATACTGGCGCGACGCTTCCTACGCGGATACCACCCACACCCAGAATGTCTGCAGTACCGTGCATGTCGCCTCCGGCCAGTGCGTGGCCTGGCAAGAGCAGCAATACAACACGCGCCGGCAGGTGTCGGAAGGCGGTTGGACCGAAGGCACCAAGATCCGTGATGTCCAGTCCGTCAAGTTGAAGGCACAGATCCCCGACGCCTACGCGCCCCTGGCCTTCAGTATCCAGCCCGGCCAGATACTGCTCAGCGACCGCTTCCACCTGAAAACCCCGGCCGTGAGCTACGACAAGAAGACTTGCAAGGCTTTCGACCCGCAGAACATCAAATGCGCACTGCGGGATATCCAGGTCTACGTGAGGCCGGCCCCCGTGGAACTGGTCAAGAAGTTCAGCGACAAGGAGCTGGCGAATGTCAACGACACAGGCCGCCGGGTGCTGGCGCGTATCGAACCGATGAAAACCCGCCTGCAAGGGGACACCGGCATGGAAGACCTGGTGTGGGGCATCCCGGTTTCCCTGAAGAAGACCGCCAGGTAAGGGAGGCTGGCCGAACCGGCTGATTTACAGCCACTTGGGTTTGAGCTGCAGCTCCAGGTTTTTCTGTACCCTGGCGAGCAGGCCGCCCAACTCCGTCAGGGCGCTCTCGGGCAGATCGGCCAGTGAATTGACCCGGGATCGCGAGCCCAGCATCAGGTAGCCGGGCAGGGCGGACGACAGGTGATGATTGAGCACCCAATGGTCGGTTTGCAGAATGATGAACTCGGGGGCTATGCCCACCTGCTGGGCGGTGTTCAAGGCATGGGCTCCTGTTCGGGAAGGTCGCTCTTGTATTCGCCCCACTGCATGTACGCGTAGTACCGGGTCATTGCTTCGAAGTGGCTGGGGGCTTGCACTTCCCACACAAGCCGGGCGTCGGGGTGAAGCAGTTTGCGTGCGGTGTTTCCCTGTGGGCCGCTCAGACAGAAGGTCTGGCAGTCATCCGGTTCCATCCAGAGTTGGTAGTTCATCTCTTGCGCTTCTGAGTGTGGGGGAGGCTATCGTCGTTGTGGCTCGAGCAACCTAGATCGAGCCGACCGAACGCAGGTATTTCCGTGCCTGAGGGCTGGAGATCTTTTCGGGTTCAAGCACATACAGCGAGCTCCAGAGCGGCGGTAAACCCAGTTCCTCCATGTAGGACGTGAAGCTGTTGAAAGGCTCGGTGCCAATGACCTCGGCGCTGAGCCAGAGCAACTCGCACTCCTGGCAAAGGTGCAGGATTTCCTGCGTTGCCCGCACTTGAACCTGGGTTACTTCGCCTTGTTCACATTCCGGACACAGCATTTTTTCACCTCCCAAATGGGCGCGCAGTCTATCACTGACCAGGTTGCACGCGGCCAGCAACGAAGGTCTGCCTGCGCTCAGAAACCCGCCATGGAGGACGCTGCTTTCGACCCTGTCCGGAGCGGGCCTTTGCGGCAGCCGCATCCCCGGCCCCGGTCGCATAAATTTGAAATGCCTGGCATTGCTCGCCAGAATCGCCCCCCGATCCGGCACAAGGTGCCGGACCTTGGTGGTGAAAAGGGGCAGCAGTTGAATCAGCAGACATTGTCCATGCGCCTGGTGCGCGTGGCGGCGCATGTACCAACCGGCGCACGCCTGGCCGATATCGGCTCGGATCACGGCTATCTGCCGGTGGCCTTGCTGCTGCGCGGCAGCATCAGCGCGGCGGTGGCCGGAGAGGTGGCGTTGACGCCGTTCCACGCGGCCCGGCGCACGGTGCGCGACAACGGCCTGGAGCAGCAGGTCAGCGTGCGCCTGGCCGATGGCCTGGCGGCGATCGAACCGGGCGACGCCATCAGCGCCATCAGCCTGTGCGGCATGGGTGGCGAGACCATCCGCGACCTGCTGCAAGCCGGCAAGGCGCGCCTCAATGGCCAGGAGCGGTTGATCCTGCAGCCCAACGGTGGCGAGCAGCCCCTGCGCCAGTGGCTGATGGACAACGGCTACCGCATCCTGTGCGAAGAGGTGCTGCGGGAAAACCGTTTCGACTACGAAATCATCGTCGCCGAGCGCACAGGGCCGGTGAGCTACAGCCCCCGGGAGCTGTACTTCGGCCCTCTGCAACTGCAGGCCCGCAGCCCGGCGTTCCTGGCCAAATGGCAGCGCCTGCTGCGCCTGAAACAGCGCACCCTGGAAAACTTCAGCCGGGCACAGGCGGTGCCCGAAGAGAAGGTGCAGGACATGGCCCGGCAGGTGCGCTGGATCAGCGAGTTGCTGGGCTGAGTGCGCCAGGCGGCCGCTTGCCAGGGCCCGGTGCCAATCACCGCCGGCCCGTACGACACGCTACCGAGCCGCGCAATGTCCCACGCTCAGCGCGTTGCCGGCTCCAGGCCTTATGCCTGGGGCTGGATGGCCGGCGGCGTCGAGACCTGTTGCAGGAACCGTTCGATCAGCCATCGCGCCGCCGGGCCCGGCGGCGTGTCGCTGCGGTAGATGGCGTCGAAGGGGTAGATCCCGCTTTGATATTCCGGAAGATTCAGGCGCACCAGCCGGCCGCTGCGCAGGTCCTCCTCGACCATGGGCCGCGGCATGTTGCCCCAGCCGATGCCGGCACGCAGCAACATGTGCTTGGCGCCCAGGTCCGCCAGCCGCCAGGTGCGGTTGCTCAGCACCGCGAAATCCCTGCCCCGGGTCAGCGTCGAGCGGTCCGACAGCACCAGCTGGATGAATTCGCGCCCGGCGCCGGTCAGGTTGGCATCGCTGGCGGCCAGGGGATGATCCGGCGCGGCCACCGGAATCAGCTCGACACTGCCCACACCAATTCTTTCGATCCCGTCGATGCTTTCGTTCATCGGCCCACTGATGCCGACGACTGCGCCGCGCTCGATCACCCGCTCGGTGACTGCTCCCAGGGCTTCCATGTGCAGGTGCAGGGCCACCGTGGGAAAGACTTCGCGAAAGGCCTTGAGGGCGTCCACCACGCGCTCGGGGGCCAGCATCACATCGAGCACCAGGTGGACCTCGGCCTCCAGGCCTTGCAACAGGCCCCTGACCTTGGCACGCAGGCCATGGACGCCGTTGGCGATGGTCCTGGCCTCCACGAGCACGGTGCGTCCGGCCTCGGTGAGTTGCGGCTTGCGCGTACTCTGGCGGTCGAACAGCGAGACCCCGAGCTGCATTTCCAGGTTGGCGATGGAGTAGCTGATGACGGACGTAGCGCGGTGCAGTTTTCTTGCGGCGCCGGCGAAGCTGCCGACTTCCACCACGGTCAGGAATACGCGCAATTGGTCCAGCGTCGGGGTGCCGGGGTCGGAGATCATCTCGGGTTCCTTGAGCGTTATCGGCGTTGACGCCCCGGCAGTGTGATCGATTCCAGCCGGGGAGGGGTTGAGGCAGTGTCCAGTGAGCGTTGTATTCTTGCCTATTTTATCGAACCTAATGATCTAAATTAGTCGGCTATTCAGAGAAGCTGTGGCGGCGCAAGCTTTCTTCACCCGGGCGATTCATCTCGGATCGCACCCAACTGAAGGAAATACCTCATGTCCGCTTCTGCCCATATTGCTCAACCCGACACTCGCCAACAAAGCCGCTCCGATACCCCCCAGGCCGTGGCCGCACTGGCTGGCCGAGTGCTGCTCAGCGCGATCTTCCTGCTGTCCGGCGTCTCGAAGCTGGCGGCACCGGCGATGATGATCGGCTACATCGGCTCTGTCGGGTTGCCATTTCCGCAGCTGGCCCTGGCCCTGGCGGTCATCGTTGAAATCGGCGGCGGCCTGGCCCTGGTCGCTGGCTGGCGGACCCGCACTGTCGCGGCACTGCTGGCGTTGTTCAGCGTGGTCACTGCCTTGGCCTTCCATAACGCGCTGGGCGACCAGAACCAGTTCATCCAATTCTTCAAGAACCTGGCCATGGCCGGTGGCCTGTTGCAGGTCGTGGCGTTCGGTGCCGGTCGTTTCAGCCTCGACGCCCGCCGTCGCTGATCACCCGCCAGCGGGGGCCGGTTCCCTCGCGGCGGCTGCGGTTTCCCTGTGTTTTCTTGCCTGATCGAGGTGTCCATGAAAGCCATACGTGCCTACCAATACGGCAGTCCCGATGTCCTGCGCCTGGAAGAAGTTGCCGACCCTGTGGCCGGCGAAGGTGAAGTGCTGATCGATGTCGCCGGTGCTGGAGTCAACCCTATCGACTGGAAGATCCTGTCCGGTGCCATGCAGGCATTCATCCCGCTGCCACTGCCTTTCACCCCGGGGGTCGAGGTGGCCGGGCGGGTGCTTGCCACCGGCCGGGGCGCCAGCCGGTTCGAGGTCGGTGACCGGGTGTTCGGTTTCATCAACATCACGGGCGGCTATGCCGGCAAGGCGGTTGCCCGGGAATCCACGCTGGCGTTGCTGCCCCGTTCCCTCACTGCGTTGCAGGCCGGCGCCGTGCCCGCCACGGCGCTGACCGCCTGGCAGGCCCTGACCGAGCATGCCGGCGTGCAGCCCGGGCAGAAGGTGTTGATCCATGCCGCGGCAGGAGGTGTGGGCAGCATGGCGGTGCAGATCGCCAAGTACCTGGGGGCCGAGGTCATCGCCAGCGCTTCGGCGGACAACCATGCCTACCTCAAAGGGCTAGGGGCCGATCAGGTCATCGACTATCGCCGCCAGGATTTCACTCAATGGCGGCCCGCGGTCGATGTGGTCCTGGACCTGGTGGGGGAGCAAACCCAGGCGCTGTCGTTCGCCCTGTTGAAACGGCACGGGGTGCTGGTGTCCCCGGTGAGCCAGCCCGACATCACCCTGGCCAACGACTATGGCGTGACCCCGGTGAATTTCGCCACCCGTGGTGATGGTGGCCAGTTGGCGAGGATTGCCGAGCTGTTCGACCAGGGCCGCTTGCAGGTCGCTGTCCAAGCCTTCCCCCTGAGTGACGCCCCGCAGGCGCTGGAAAAAAGCAGGGGCCGCCATGGCCATGGCAGGCTGGTCCTCGACATGGCCCGCTGATCGCTTGGCGGGCTCCCAGAACAGCCGGCACCACCGGCAAGCCAGGGCAGCGGTCCAGGGTACGGGCCTGCCGCTTGCGGCATTGGCGAGGGCTAACCGGCGGGCCTGATGCCGAAGGGGCCGTTGCAGTCAGCCCTGCACTGTCCAGAGCATGGTCTGCACCTGGATGTGGGGGTGGCTTTGCAGAGGCTCCCACTCATCAATGAACGCGAACCCCTGGCGCAGATAGAAACTCGCGGCCCTGGCATTGGCGGGGGAGACGTCGAGGAACACCCGCTCATGGCCTTGTTCCCGTGCGCGCGACTTCACCGCTTCCACCAGCCGGGCCGCCACGCCGGAGCCACGGGCCGCGGGTGCGACCCACATGCCGATCAGGTTGTAGCGGTTTGCCTCACTGACTGCGGCGCCGATCATTCCCAGGGGCTGGCCATCCTCGATGGCCAGCCAGAATGCGCTGGTCGCGCCCGAGGCACGTTCCTGCCACTGCTGGTCACTGTACCGGGCGGCACTCTGGTAGCTGACCCCGAACGCGGTCGGGGCGTCCTGCAGCGCGGCGAGACGAACTTGCTTCAACAGCCTCCAGTCCTTGGTTTGCGTCGGTCGAATATCCATGGTGGTCTTCAGGTCGAGTGAGGCAGCAACCTCTCACAAGGCTGGCGCAGGAACAAGCGCGTCTTGCCCGGTGCTGCGCTTGCCGGCGGCCTGCGCTTGCCATTTGCCAGCATCTTGTCGCTGATGAAACGCTGGCTATATGATCGCGCGTCATGCCATTGGCCACTTGCGTGGCCGGCGTTTCCTCATCGGTTCTACAGGGATGTTCCAGGGATGAAAATCAAGAGCAATACAGGTCTGCACAAGGAAGGCCGGCTGGCTGCGCGACTGGCCGGCTGGTTGCTGGCGCCGTGCATGCTGGCGGCTTCGATGCTGGCCCAGGCCGGTGCGCCGATCCCTCCCGGCGCAGTGCTGGCGGTGATGCAGAACGTCGAGGTGCCGGACCAGGATGAAGAGGTGGAACTGGAAGACGGCGTTACCGCCACCTTCTGGTACGGCCAGGAGCTGGACTTCGACGGCAAGCACTACTACGCCACCTTTGTCTGGCACACCCGGGACCGCGCCGCCCGCGAGGGCGAGGATTTTGCCGCGCCGGAGGTTCAGGTACGGCTGGCCGATGCCACCTTCGAACTCACCAACCCGGGCCAGAAGCAGGCCTATTCCATCCGCAGCATCGAACGCAAGATCGGCTTCTTCGGCGGCGGCGAGAAGCCCGAGGAAGTGGACACCAAGCGCAAGGCCGTTGAGCACCGTACCGCTGACGGCCGCCTACTGCTGGCGGTGCCCACGGCCACTTTCGACAATGGGGTGATCACCAGGGGCTACACCATGCTGGTGTTCAATCCGAACAAGAAACCCGAAGACGATGGCTGGGTCTGGTCCTATGTGGGCCAGGTGCGCACCGGCGAGGACAACTCCGCGGCCTGCGACGACGGCGCGGTCATGCCCTGCATCGGCAGCGACGGTGAGCTGAGCTTCGTCGCCGGCCAGGAGCCGCTGCCGCAGGTGCAGGTCAAGGTCAGCGGCACTACCTTCGAGGGCCCGGGAAAGGTCCGTTCGCTGGCGGCCGCAGACAACCTCACCTATGTCTACGACAGCAAGACCGAGCAGTACGTCAGCCGCTAGTTGCGGCAGCGACGGCCAGGTAGCGCAGCCTTGCCAAACCCACGATCCTCCAGGGAGGATCGTGGAGCGCTTTCACCCCGGTCCGGCACAGCCATCATCCAAGGAAACGGCGAATGAGTACGCGTATCGACATGCTGATGAACCCGGGGCCGGAGGTGCGCGCTGCGATCCTCGAGCCCTTGCGGGCCCACAACCGGGCCCAGGCGGGCGATCCCAAGCCCGAGGCCATCGCCCTGGTGGTTCGCGACGAGCACAGCGGTGAGATTCTCGGTGGCCTGCAGGCGGAGATTTTCTATCGCTGGATGTTCATCGAGCTGCTGGCGGTCCCCGAGCAGACACGGGGCCAGGGCACGGGCTCGCAATTGCTGAACATGGCCGAGGAGCTGGCCCGGGAAAAGGGCTGTATCGGCATCTGGCTCGATACCTTCGACTTTCAGGCGCCGCAGTTCTATCAGCGGCATGGCTTCAGCGAATTCGGCCGGCTGGAGGATTTCCCGCCGCAGCACCGGCGTTTCTTCCTGCACAAACGCCTGGTCTGAACCCCCGGGCCCTGGCTGGCGAACCCGCATGCAGCGCGTTCCCGCAGCCTGGGCTGCGGCTACTCAGGCGTGGGCATCGACGCCGATCCGCGCCAGCAGCCAGTCCTGATAGAGCGCGGGGCTGTCGGTGGTCTGGCCGCCGTTTTTGGCAACGACCGTCTTACCGTCCAGGCGCCCGATTTCCATCAGGTATTGCAGGCCCTTGAGCACATGGGTGGCGTCGTCCTTGCCCAGGGACTGCACATCGGGCAGTTGGACGGAGTTGCTCTTGTCGTCGAATGTCGCCCAGGTGGGGTTGGCTCTGTATTGGGCTATCAGTTTGGCGTCCGAGATTTGCGATTCATGAAAACTGGCGTCGATCTTCGCCTGCATTTGTGGCGTCGCATTCTCTACCTGGATTTTCATGGACTTCAGCGTGCCATTCTCCAGCGCCCTGGTGATTCCCTTGAGGCCCATGGCTACGAGGGATGTCGAGTTTGAGATGCTTCCTGTCATGAGACTGCTCCTGGGTGGGTTCTGGCCAAGCAGAGCAAAACCCGGGCCATGGGCCCTGAACATGATGCAGCGCGGCGTTGGCAGCGGCGCCAGCAGCGATGGCGGGCAGAAGTTGGCCGTAGGGGGCAAGGGATTGCCATTGGATCGCCTGCTTTTGCCAGCCACTACTGCCCCGAGGCGGATATCGACCCGTGTCCGCCGCCCTGGTGGCCGTGAAGAAAAACTCGATCTGCATGGCCAATCGGCGCACAGTGGCCACCTGTACTGTTGCCACTTCCGATTGCCCGCCCATGACCCAACCCCGAACCCCCACCGCACTCGCGGCCCTGATTGCCCGGCACACCCCGCACTCCGGCGACTTTCCCAGCGCCGTGCCCAACCTGACCTTGCACCGCCGTTCCACGCCGACCTCGGCCATTCCCTGCATCTACAGCCTGGGCCTGGGGGTGATTGCCCAGGGCGGCAAGCAGGTGCTGCTGCAGGAGGCGGTGATCAATTACCGGGCCGGGCAGGGCATGCTGACCAGCATCGACCAGCCGGTGGTGGCCCGGGTGACCGAGGGCTCGGCGGCCGAACCCTTCCTGGGCATGATGCTGACCCTGGACATGCACCAGATCCTGCAAACCGCCGCGCAGACGCAGCCGCCACCGCCTTCGCGGGCCAGCGATTATCGGACGGTGGTGGTGGATGAACTGGAGCCGGGGCTGGCCAGCGCTCTGGAGCGGCTGGTGGGCTTGCTCGACGAGCCGGCGCTGATTCCCCAGCTGGCGCCATTGATCCAGCAGGAAATCATCGTCCGGCTGTTGGCCGGGCCCTACAGCCTGGCGTTGCAGCAGTTGCTGGCGGTGGGTTCGCCGACCCAGCAGATCTTCAAGACCGTGGCCTGGCTCAAACAGAACTTCACCCAGCCGTTGCGCGTCGATGATCTGGCGCAGCGCGCCCATATGAGCCCGTCCACCTTCCGCCAGCATTTTCGCGCCATCATCGGCGTCAGCCCGCTGCAGTTCCACAAGCAGTTGCGCCTGCAGGAAGCCCGGCAGTTGATGCTCAGCCAGAACATCGATGCCGGGCGCGCCGCGGGGCTGGTGGGCTATGAAAGTGCTTCGCAGTTCAGCCGGGAATACAGCCGGGTGTTCGGCGCGCCGCCGCAGCGGGATATCCGCAGGATGCGCGAGGCCGGGTAAGGGCCAGGTTGCAGTGCAGGGTTCAGCGAAATAGGCAAACAGGCTGTGGCGCGGCTCTGGGCGCCTAACCATTCGATCCGCCACGGATAGGCTTGTTTCTAGCTGTTTGTGTTGCAGCGAAACGCCCTTTGGGGTGAGCCGGCAGAATCCGCAAAACAGGCAAACTTGCCGTCAGAATAGGCAAGGTTTCGCCGCGAGCCATTTCTATACTGGTGCCCAACGACGCAGCAGCCCCAAGGCCTGCCGTGTCCCGGGCGCTTTCGGTAACGCCCGACTCCGCACTCCCGCACACGGGAGCGAGCGGTCCGCCTATCGATCCAGACGAGCCTGCCCAGGGCGGCTCAAGGAGTACGGTCATGAGCAACAGCATCGAACACGTCAGCTTCCCCAACTTCGGCTGGGACAACGCCGCGGACATCTATCTGCCGGCGGATTTCGACCCGGGCAAGCGCTACCCGGCCATCGTCAGCACCCATCCCATCGGCAGTTGCAAGGAGCAGACCTCCGGCAACATCTACGCCGCCGGGCTGGCCCGGGCCGGGTTTGTGGTCATCGCCTTCGACGCCAGTTTCCAGGGCGCCAGCGGCGGCCAGCCACGCTTTATCGAAGACCCGGCCACTCGCGTGTCGGACATCCGTTTCGCCATCGACTACCTGGTGACCCTGCCTTATGTCGACCCCGAGCGCATCGGTGCCATCGGTGTCTGTGGTGGCGGTGGCTACACCATCCAGGCGGCAATGACCGACTACCGGATCAAGGCCCTGGCCTCCATTACCGGGGTCAACTTCGGCCGCCTGATCCGCGAAGGTTTCAGCAACTTCGATCCGGTCAGCGCCTTGCACGCCATGGCGAAGCAGCGCACCGCCGAGGCCCGGGGCGAGGCGCGTCATGTGATCGACTACCTGCCAGCATCGGTAGCCGAGGCGCAGCAGAACGGCATCAGCGACATCGACGTACTGGAAGCCACCGAGTACTACAAGACCGCCCGGGGCCAGCAGCCAAACGGCGCCACCAGCGGTCTGTTTTCCTTCAATAGCGCGGCCTTTGGCTGGGATGCCTTCCTGCAGGCCGAGGTGCTGCTGACCCAGCCACTGATGGTGGTGGTCGGCGACAAGCCCGGCGGCTTCGGTGCCTACCGCGACGGCCTGGAAATCCATGGCCGTGCGGCCTCCAGGGACAAGCATCTGGTGGTCGCTGAAGGCAGGTCCCACTACGACCTGTACGACCGCGCCGAAACGGTGGCGCTGGCCATGGCGCAATTGGTGCCGTTCTTCCAGCAGCACCTGTAAGGGGTGAGGCAGCCGCCGCTGTCGCCTGACCGGCGACGGCGGCTTTGTTGCGCCCGGGCGCCAAACCGCTCCCCCGGCAGGCCGCCGGTGAGCAGCAGGCTGGCGAAGCTCAGGGGGTAGGCATTGATGACTCATTGCAGGGCCGTGATGCCGGCATCCCGGTTCCGGGCGATGGATTCCCGGGCGACATTGACGATCGAGGTGTCGAGGATCACCACCCCATAGCTCCGGCAGGGGGCGATCAGTACCTGGCGTTGCAGGCGGTGCTTGAGGTCCATGGGGGCGTATTTCCTTTGCCGCAGTGCGGTGCGACTATACGAACCTTTTTGCACACAATGCTTCGGGCTGGATCGAAGTGTGCGGCGAAACCTTCGCCGAGCCGGTGCGGGGGGCATGCTCATCATCCTGTCCGATGGCAGCTCGCTGTCCGCCAGCGCCCTGGCCGAAGCGGCGGGGATGTCACCGCAGACCGCCAGTTCGCATCTGGCCAAGCTGCTGGAGAGCTTTTGCAAGCTGGGCTGGGAGCAGTTGCAGCGCCAGCCGGGTGTCCAGCCGCTGGCCTGAAGCCCTTGTGGCCAGCCAGCGAAAGCCCCTTCAAGCCATCACCCCAAGGAATGACGAATGAGCCGCCTGCCCCTGCAACACATCGACCTGAGCCAGGTGACGAGCACCGCTGAATTGCACCTGGTGCTGCGCGATGCCCTGGGTTTTCCCCATTGGTACGGCTGTAACTGGGATGCCTTCTGGGACGCCATTACCGGGCTGGTGGAAATGCCCGAACAGTTGCATATCAGCGGCTTGCCAGCATTGTCCCGGCGCCTGCCCCGGGACGCGCAACTGCTGCTGCAATGCCTGGAGCGGATGAAGGTCCAATACCCGACGCTGGCTGCGGACCTGCTGTTGGAGCCAGCCAAGCCTTAGTCCTGCCTATCGCCGGACGCGCAATTGAGCCACGACGCTGCCAGGCAAGGGTTTATTCTTTCCCGAGGCAGTGAACAGCCACCCATGGAGACGCCTGTGAGCATCAAAGACCATCCCGCGGATTACCAGGACCTCAAGCGCGCCGTCGCCTTGCTGGAGTCGCCTTCACTGACGGCGCGCCTGTCCGGGCTGCTGGGTTCACCCATCGAAAGTGCGGTCAAGGCGCTGCCGGCGGTGGTGGCGAAAAAGATCAACGGCGCGGTGGTGGCGGCCCTGCACAGCTCCGCCGATGCGGCGCTGTGGAGCCTGGACAACGCGCCCAAAAAGCCAGCATCGACCTTGCTGCACAAGATGTACGCGGCCACTTCCGGCGCTGTGGGCGGGGCCTTCGGTTTTGCCGCGCTGTTTGTCGAGTTGCCCATTTCCACCACCATCATGATGCGCTCGGTGGCCGATGTGGCCCGCAGCGAAGGCTTCGATCTGGCGGATTTTGCCACCAAGCAGGCCTGCATCGAAGTGTTCGCCATGGGCGGCAACAGCCAGGCCGACGACGCCACGGAAACCGGCTACTACATCACCCGCAGCTTCACCACCCAGGCCATGCAGCAACTGTCCAAGGAGCTGGCGGCCATTGCCGCCAAGCGCGGTGCCGGGGCGGTGGGCAGCTTGTCGCCGGGGCAGGTGGGCAAGTGGCTGGCACTGCTGATCGAGAAAGTCGCCAGCCGTTACGGCGTGACCATCTCCAGCAAGTTCGCGGCCCAGGCGGTGCCGGTGATCGGCGCCTTTACCGGCGCCACCATCAATGCGCTGTTCACCGACTTCTACCAGGACATGGCCCGTGGGCACTTCACCGTCAAGCGCCTCGAGCACAAGTACGGCTTTGAGCAGGTCAAGGACGAGTATGCGCAGATCCTGCGCAAGCAGCTGGCAGGCTAGGGCGGTATCCCCATGAGCGACTTTCCCGTTATCCGCACCCCGCGCCTGATCCTCAGGGAACTGTGCCCGGCCGATGTCCCGGCACTGTTCGCGATCCACAGCGACGCCGATGCCATGCAGTGGTTCGGCACCGACCCCATCACCGACTACCCGCAGGCCGAGCAACTGCTGGCGCTGTTTGCCAGCTGGCGCAGCCTGCCCAACCCGGGGACGCGCTGGGCCATCGAACGCCACAACCAACCGGGCCTGCTGGGCACCTGCGGCCTGTTCAAATGGAACCGGCAGTGGCGCAGCTGCGCCGTCGGTTTCGAGCTGGGGCGTGCGGCGCAAGGGCAGGGGCTGATGACCGAGGCGCTGGAGGCCGTGGTTGGCTGGGGCTTCGAGCATATGGCGCTCAACCGTATCGAGGCCCAGGTGCATCCGCGAAACCTGGCGTCCCTCAGATTGCTGGAGCGGGCGGGCTTTGTCCGCGAAGGGCTTTCACGGCAGGCGGGATACTGGCTGGGGACTCATCATGATCTGGTGCAGTACGGGTTGTTGAGGGCCGACTGGCTCAGTCTGGCGCCGCTCGCCGCAGGTTCTGCGTAGCCCAATAGCGCGATTATCAAGCGGGCGCTGGCAGCTCAGCTGTTGCCCGGCGTCGGCGCATCGCTGTCGTCGACGGGCTCCAGGTCGTGGTAGGAGGGGAAGACCTTCCTGTTACTGATCTTCAAGCCTGTCGGTTGCTCGAGCCCGTGGGTTTTACTGGAGTCCCAGGTGCGCCGTTCGCCGCAGTAGGTATGCACCACTTCCGAGTTGTCCCAGAACAGGCGCTCCAGCAGGGCTTCGTACTCGGCCAGCCACGAATCATCGAAGATGTAACTGCCTTTGGGGTAGGTGGCGAAGTGCACCATATGCCCGTAGTAGCAGTGCCCCCGGCTGTTTGGCAGCACGCTGAAAAGCGCCCGGGTGATCTGCGCCCCCGTCACTGGCAGGCTTTGCAGTACCGCACGATTGTGCGCTTCGGCAGCCGGCGAAGGGTCAAAGCAATGGATGTATCCATACAGGTTGCCGCTCATGGGGTCAGATGCCTGCGTTATGGGTTGATTGGCGGCATCCGTTGTTGCGGGCCAGCCGATCGATCGCTTGCACACCCGCACGCATCTTTTCCACGGCGCTGGCATTGGCCGAGTGGATGTGAATACGCGGCGGATGAAAACCATTGAGGGCCACGGCCTCTTCGATCCACAGGATCACGTCGTAACCGGTGCCGCGCTGATCATCTCCGAGGTCGTGGTCGAGGCTGATGTCCTCGACGCCACCGGCCTTCAGCAGCGCGATGACTTCGTCCGGCCAGTAGGTGCGAACCCAGCCTTGCGGGGTTTGGCGTTCGTCGTCGAGGTAGATTTTCATGGGCCTGTTTACTCTTTCAGATGCAATTCAAGCATCGGCGTCGTTCGCGATGACATGCAGCACAAGGCTTAGCGAGTCGTCGGTGAGCAGCGGTGGGTGATCCTGATGCCGCTTGTCGATGAAAAAAAGCGCACCCGGCGCTGTTTCAGCGGGCATGGAGAGGCAAGGGTAGAGTCGGTTTTTACTGGCCTCGGCATACTGGATATGAACCTCGCTGTGCTCAATCCAGATCCTGCTCGATTGACCGGAGCAACTCAGGAACAAGGTGCTGAAACTGGATTGCTCCTGCTCCAGCGGCATTGATTGAGAGTCGCCGTGCCGGCCTTTGCGAATGGCTCGTGCCATGGCATTGAATGCTTTGGGTGTGCCAAAGAAATGCAGTTCCTGCCCGTTCAGTCTTGCCAGCACGTCGAGTTTCCTTTCGTATCGCGTCGGTCAACGCTGGGTCATTGCAACCTGCGCCGGAGCGCTGACAGGACCGAGTCAGCGTGGCAGAGTGGCCTGTCCAGAGGAATGGCGCCGGCTGTTTCAGGTGCCAAGGTGATCGTGCTGGGCACGCCCTGGTCGCAGAGCTGCTGTTGAGCTTGCAACAGGACTCGGCGGCTGCCTGTAAGCCAATGCTTGTTCTGCTCTGACAGCAGTGCAGCGACTTGCGGTGGGTGGTCTTTTACGGTGGATGTCTGGATGAATTTTCGCCCAGCTGTATACCCCGATATTGAGCAATAAGCCATTGCCGGGCTCAAGGTTGCATTGTTTCTCCGGCACTGGATTAGTCCGCCGCACTTGTGTAGAAACGCACCTTCCTTCAACCCGGCACCCGTTGCCACCCCAGGTAGAACCCCATGCGGCCCAACGCCGAACTGCGATTGTTTGCACTGCCCCTGTGCGCTGGCCTGGTCTACGCCGTGATCAAGGGCCTGATCAAGGGCTGGAATGGCACGGAGCTGTTTTCCGGGTTTCTGTTTGGCAGTGTGATCGCCATGGTCCTGGGCATTCCCCTGTTGCTGTGGACTGAGCGGCGCTGCCCGCAGGCCAGGGCGCGCTACCTGTGGATCAGCCTGATCCTGAGCCTGGTGGCCACGGTGCTGGTGCGTACTTCATGGATGCAGCTGTTGCTGCTGCCGCTGGCGGGCGGGCTGGCCTTGGCTGGCTTGTACAGCCTGCTGAGCCGTGGGATTGATCAGCTGTCGGTGCCGCCCCATGGGCGAGGGCAGGGCTTGCGGCGGCTGCTGGCGGTGCCGCTGTCGGGGGCGCTGACCCTGGGAGGCGTCGCGGTAACCCTCTATCCCAAGGGCGCGGAAAGCCTGCCGGTATTCTTGCTGGGGGCCATGATCGGTGCCTGGATCAGCATGCTGGTCAGTTGGCCGGTGCTGTGGCTGGTGGAGCGCTTTCTCGCCACTGGCTGGCGCTATGTGATCGGCGGTGGCCTCAGTGGCGTGCTGATCTGGCTGCTGTCCGGCGCCCCGGGGCTGTTCGCCGGGTCCCTGAAGGGGGCTTCGGGGCTGGACTACTGGATCCCCTTGCTCAACCGTGGGATCTTTCCGTTCCTGCTGCTGGGGCTGCTGGGCGGTGGGCTGTTCACGGTGCTCCACGGCATCGGCCCGCGCCGCCGTCCGGCCGCTTACGACTGAATTAGATTGCCCAAAGGTCCTGCCTGATGAACCTCAGCCCCATCACCCACGTCGCCTTCGAGGATGAAATGCTCTGCCTGAGTTGGGCCGACGGCTTGCGGCTGCGCCAGCCCCTGAGCCGTTACAGCCGGCTGCGGGAGGCCACGCCCGAGCAGCGGGCGGATTTTGCCATCGCACCTCGGGGTTGGTCCGTGTCCTGGCCGCACCTGGGCGAGCCGGTGCTCAGTCTCAACGCCATCGACTGGATCTGGGAATGCCTGTGCGATGAGTCCATGGCTCGCCTGAAGGCCCTGGACTGGCAACTGCAGCAACTGCCGGCGGACGACCAGGCCATCGTCGCGCTGTGGCGGCTGGAGGCGGACGGCTACAACGGCGGCTTCCTGCAGTTCTTCTGCAACTGGGGGCAGCAGACCTGCGAGCTGGCGCTCAGCACCCTGGCCGCGATCGGCGCGCGCAACACTCGGGCCCTGGTCAGCCGCCAGCGCCAGCTGATCGCGCACCTGGAAGACCACCCGCAACTGGAGCAACTGTGGGACATTCCCGGGCTGCTGAGCGACGAGGAACATGAGCTGATCAGTGGCGAACTGGACGAGCAACTGTGGTCGGCGATGGAGGAGGTCCCGGCCTTGGCGGTGAAGTATTTTTACGTTGGCTGAGGGGCCTGGCGCCGTGTTCTAATGCCGCGCCTCGTCTCGGCAAATGGACTTCACCCCATGTCTGAACCCCGCATCCGCGCGCTCGCGCTGTGCATCTTCCATCACCAGGGCAAGATCCTGGTCAATCAGTTCTTTGATGCCGACAAGCAACAGATGCTGTTTCGCCCCCTGGGTGGCGGCATCGACTTTGGCGAGCACAGTGCCCAGGCAATCGTTCGGGAAATACAGGAAGAGCTGGGGCTGTCGATCAACAGCCTGCGCCTGATCGGCACCCTGGAAAGCCTGTTCACCTATGCCGGCAAGCCCGGCCATGAGTTCGTCCAGGTCTACGACGCCCGCTTCGACGATTCGAGTGTCTACCAGCGTGCCCAGCTCGATGCCCGGGAAAGCGATGGCGCGCCCTTCGTGGCCCGCTGGCAGGGCAGCGCCAGCTTCACCGAGCAGACGCCGCTGGTTCCCGCGGGCTTGGCGGACCTGCTCAAGCAGGCGGGCCTGCTTGGCTGACGGGCACTGATGCTGCTTGGTGCCCTGCCGGGCGGGGTGGCCCGGCAGGGCCGCCGGCTCAGAAGTCCCAGCGGGTGCTGAGCATGAAGTTGCGGGGTTCGCCGTAGGCTGCCGAGTTATAGAAACCGACGTTGGTGTAGTAGGACTTGTCGAAGATGTTGTTGACGTTGAGGGTCGCCGACAGGTTCTGGGTGATCTGGTAGCGGGTCATCAGGTCCACCAGCCAGTAGGCCTCCTGGGAAATGTCTTCGTTGATCTTGCGCGGTGCGTTGTAGACCGAATACCAGCCCTCGCTCTGCCAGCGCAGGCCGCCACCGACGGTCAGCTTGTCCAGGTCGCCCTTGAGCTTGTAGCTGGTGTAGAGGTTGACCTGGTCCTGCGGCTCGAAGGTGGAGATCTTGTCGCCCTCGTCATCACGCACGATCTTGTGGGTGTAGCCGGCCTGCACTTGCCAGCCCGGGCTCAGTTCGCCGGAAATCTCCAGCTCGTAGCCCTTGGTGACCGCCTTGGCGCCCTTGAACGCGTAGTTGTCGGGGGTGGGCGACTGGTTGTTGTAGGCATCGTCCGGCACCGAGCGGTTGGTCTCGTGCACTTCGAAGTAGGCCAGGCTGCTGTTGAGGCGGCCTTCGAAGAACTCGCCCTTGAGCCCCAGTTCGTAGTTCTGGCCTTCGTCCGAGTTGAGCAGCTTGCTGTCCTTGTCCTTGTTCCAGCTTTCCTGGGGCATGAAGATATCGGTGTAGCTGGCGTAGACCGAGAAGTGGTCATCGAGGTCGTAGACCGCGCCGACGTAGGGCACGAAGCGTCCGCTTTCCTTGTAGGACGGGGTCAGGCCGGTGAGGTGATAGTTGACCACGCGCCCGCCCAGAAACAGGTTCAGGTCGTCCATCAGGTTGAGGCGGGTGGTCATGTAGGTGCCGGTCTGGCGCACGGTGTCGTCGGTGCGCTGGGCCGGCAGCCCCCAGATGGGCCGTTCGATCTTGCCGTGCCAGTTGTAGAAGTCCACCACGTTACCCTTGCCCCCGGGGAAGTCCGGGGACCAGTAGCCCTTGCCGGTCCAGCGCGAGTTGGCGATGGAGCCGCCCAGCACCAGTTCATGCTCGCGGCCGAACAGATTGAAGGGGCCGCTCAGGTACAGGTCGGCGGAATCGCTGGTGGTGTCGCCGGTGTACTTCTGTGCGTTGACCTTGGCCGTGCCATCGGTCTGCGGTTCGTCGAACTGGATCGAGCCGAGTTCGGCGTGGTAGCTGTTGATCTTGTGGTCCAGTTGCAGCTTGGTGACCCAGCCATCCCCCAGGTCGTGTTCGAGCATGGCAAAAGCGGTGCGGGTGTATTGCTCCCAGCCGCTCCAGGTCGCGCCGTTGTTGTAGGAGCGCGACATGCTGTTGTGCCCGCCGGTGGCGTTGATCAGCGGGAAGGTGCCGGACCAGCTGGAGCCCTTGGGGATGTTGTCCTGGTAGTCGCCGCCCACGGTCAGCAGGGTGTCGGGGGACAGGTCGAATTCGAGGATGCCGTAGTAGGTCGAGGTCTTGCGCGAATAGTGGTCGAGGAACGACTGCTTGTCCTGGTAGGCCGCCACTGCGCGGCCGCGAACATTGCCGGTTTCGGTCAGCGGCCCGCTGACGTCCAGTTCGCTGCGGTAGTTGTCCCAGGAGCCCATGCCCAGGGAGGCGTGGCCCTGGAACTGGGCGGTGGGCTTCTTGCGCACCAGGTTGATGGTGGCCCCCAGGGAGCCGGCGCCGGTCAGCAGGCCGGTGGCACCCTTGAGCACTTCCACCCGGTCGTAGATGGCCATGTCGCTGAGGGTGTTGCCAGCCGAATAGGCGACGTTGCGCACGGTGGAGGGGATACCGTCGTACTGGAAGTTGTTGATCGAGAAACCGCGGGCGTAGTAGTTGGTGCGGTCGGTGTCGTAGGCCGAGACGGTGATGCCTGGGGTGTGGCGCATCACGTCGTCGACGTTGTTGAGGCCGAAATCTTCCATGTGCTGCCGGGTGACCACGGTGATCGACTGCGGTGTCTGCCGCGGGGTCAGCACCATGCGGGTCGCCGTGGCGATGGTGCCTGGGGTGTAGGAGCCGCTGCCTTCGGTGACGGTGCCCAACTGGTTGCTGACGATCTGGGTGGCCTCCAGCTCCACGGCCTGGCTGCTCTGGGGCAGGCGGGTCAGCAGCACCGCGTTGGCGCCGTTGCGTTCAAAACCCAGGCCGGTGCCGGCCAGCAGCTTGCCCAGTGCCTGTTCCGCGCTCATGCGCCCGCTGACCCCCGCCGACTCGATCCCCTGGGCCAGTGCCGCGGAGTAGGCGATCTGCAAACCGCTCTGGGTACTCAGTTGGTCCAGGGCATTGGCCAGGGACTGGCGGGCGATGGCAAAACTGTAGGTGGCGGCTGCCTGGTTGCCGGTAGCGGTGGTGGGCTCGACCGCCATCACGGGGTTGCAGGCCAGGCAGATGGCCAGCGCGAGGATGCTGCGGGCCGGGGTGAGTGTTGGAAGGTGCATGGAAGTCCCGTACGAAATAGGAATGATTTGCATAAGCAAACACCCTGACGGGTTGGCCTCGGCAAAGCCGTAAAACTTTTTTTCAGCCCCCCCGGGCAGTGTTTCAGCGCAGTACCAGGATGCCGCCCGGCAGGCGGGTGAGCTCGGTGGCGGTGACTTTGCTCAGGGCCCGGAAAATGGCCTGCGGGTCATCGAGCTGGTAGTTGCCGCTGACTTTCTGCTGCGCCGCGTCGGCGTTGAACAGCAGGATCGGTGCGCGATGGTAACGCCGCAGCTCTTGCAGAACCTGGGCCAGGGGCGCGTCCTGGAAGGACAGGCGGCCGTTGATCCAGGCCAGTTGCCGTTCACTGCCCTCGGGGTTCAGGGGCAGCAACTGGTGGCCCTGCAACTGTTGCCAGTTGCCGGCTTGCAGCAGGCTCTGCTGGCCGTTTTCGTCGGCCAGGCGTACCCGGCCTTCACGTACGGCCACGGTCACCCCGTCGGCCTGGCGGCTGACGCTGAAGCGGGTGCCGACCACGGTCACCGTGGCGCTGCCGGCCTCGATGGTCAGCGGCCGGGACGGGTCGTGGAAGGCCTCGACATAGAGCTCGCCGCGCAGCAGCTGGATGCGCCGCCGGGCGTTGCTGAAGTCGCTGCTGATGGCGCTGTCGCTGCCCAGCACGATGTGCGAACCATCGGCCAGGTCGAAGCGCTGGAGTTCGCCGACCGCGCTCAGGTGATCGGCCTGCAGGCGCAGTGGCAGGTCGCCGAACCAGCCGGCACCGAGCATCACCAGCACCGTGGCCGCGGCGGCCAGCCAGCGAGTGCGGTGGCGTTTTCTGCGCGGCGTGGCGGGGGCCGGCGCGGCCGGCAGGTCCAGGCCCAGCGCCAGCTGTTCCAGGGCCTGTTCGAAGGCGCTGGCCTGCCACAGGTCTTCCAGGGCGCGGTAGGCCTCGGCGTGCTGCGCATGGCTGTTGCGCCACTGTTCAAAGCGCTGGCGCAGCGGCAGGTTGTGGGTCATGGCCTCACGCTGGGTGAACCAGTAGCTCGCCTGCTCGCGAATGGCGTCGCCGGGAAGGGCGCTGAGGTGTTCAGTCATCGGGGTTCTGCCGGTCGGTGGCTTTGATGCAGGCATTGAGTGCATGGCGCAGGTCCTTTTCCACCGTGCTCAGGGAAACCTGCAAGCGCTGGGCAATCTGGCTTTGCGAAAGATCATGCAGTTTATGCAAAACCAGGATTTGTTGCTGGCGCTTGGGCAGGGTGGCCAGTACCTGTTGCAGCAAGTGCAACTGCTGCTGGCCCTGGACATGGCTTTCCGGCCCGGGGGCAGCGGTGGGCACTTCGCTGAGCTGGCTGGCGTCGGTGGGCTGGTACTCGAAGCGGCGTTTGCTGCGCTGGCTGCGCAGGTGATCGAAGGCCAGGTACTGGGCGGTCTGATAGAGGAACGGCTGCAAGTGCTCGATGGGGCGGGCGTTGAGCGCCTTGGCCACCCGCAGGTAGGTCTCCTGGGCCAGGTCCTCGGCCAGGTTGGCGCACCCCACCACCCGCGCAAGCATGCGGATCAGCCCCCCGCGCTGTGCAATGAACAGCGCGCTGAGTTGTTGCTGGTCGTCTCCGGTTTCCATCGCCCACTGCTCCCACTACCTGATACGGCTCAGCGTGAATGGCTGGGCATTCTAATGAGAATTCTTATCATTACCAGCGAATTTCCACGGGAGCCTTGTCCTGGGCTTTGTGCAGGGCTTGCGGCACCAGGGAATGATTCGCGCGGCCCATGGTCGATTCAACATGGCCCCCGGTGACCCGTTCGCTCCCCCTCGACGCGCCATTGTGCCGGCCATGCTGCAACCGGTTGCGCCGCTCTGCCGCCAGGTACGTTCAGGGGCGGCGCTGGCAGGGGGTAAAGGTTTTTCGGGAAGGATCGATCATGCGCTGGATTGTCAGGACCCTGTGTTTTGCCTTGTTGTTGCCCGCAGCCCAGCTCTGGGCCGCCGACCCGCAGCCGGCGGTGCAGGCCGCTGCCCAGGACAAGGCCCAGGCGCTGGAGCAGAAAGCCGCGGACAAGGAGAGCCCGAAGGCCGAGCCCCAGGCGGCACCCATCACCAAGACCGAAGTGCAGGCCGTGGACCCGGCCGGCCAGGCCCCGGTGGACGACGCCATCACGTGCCTGTCGCGGACCATCTACTGGGAAGCCAAGGGCGGTGAAAGCGCCGATATGGAGGCCGTGGCCAATGTGGTGCTGAACCGCCTGGGCCATGAGGGTTTTCCCGGGACGGTGTGCGAAGTGGTCAAGCAGGGTTCGGAAAAAAGCCCCTGCCAGTTCTCCTGGTGGTGCGATGGCCGGCCCGACCAGGTGGAGGAAGAGGGCCGCTATACCATCGCCAAGGAAATTGCCCGCAAGGCGCTGAACCAGCAGCTCAAGGACCGTACCGGCGGCGCGCTGTTCTTTCACGACCGCAGTGTTTCGCCGGACTGGTCCCGGGCCTATATCAAGACCACCGAGATCGGCAGCTTCAGCTTCTACAAACCCAAGGACGTCGCGGCGCGCTAGTGGCGTGGGTTTGAGTCGTGGGTACGGGCCTGGTTGTCCTGGCGTAGCCAGCGTTTGCCGAGGCTGGTCAGCCGATGGCGGATGGGCTGGCTGAACATTTTTTGCGAGACCTGGTGCAGCAGGCTTTCGCACAGCTCGCGATCCAGCGGGAAGCCGGCTTCCAGCCATGCCACAGCACAGTGCTCCCAGTGTTCGGAGCCGGACCCCAGGGCGCTCAGCAGCAACTGGCGCAGGCACAGCGGTTCACCCGGCGGGGGTTCTATCCTGAGCCCGGCGAGGGCGCCAGGCAGGTCGGCTGCGACCGATTCGTAGGGGCGTTCAAGCAACGGCAGGAGCCAGACGTAGCTGAAGTGCCGGGTCATGACAGGGGCATTCCTCTGGGTGCGGCGTGGCTTATTGCACTTGGTCGAACTGATCGGTGATTGCATACCAGTCGGCTTTCATGGCCACGCAGTAATGCTGTTGCCTGGGGGCTGCGAAGGGCGTGTCCAGGGTGGCAATGGCGATGGAAATCCACTGGCGATATTCGCCCTGGGTGTCCTGCCAGAACAACGAAGAGCCGCAGTGGCAGCAGAACTGGCGCAGCACGCCAGGGGAGGATTCGTACACCTTGAGCGCCGATCTCTGGTCGCGGATTTCCAGATTCGCACGCGGCGTACTGGCGTAGGAAGCAAAGGCCGCGCCGTGGCCCTTCTGGCACTTGTGGCAATGGCAGTGGGTGACGGCTTTCAGCGCGCCGCACACTTGGTAAGTCACCGCGCCGCACAGGCAACTGCCTTGATGCTGGTTTTGCATGGTCAGGGTTTCCGAAGTTTCAGGGCCAGCATTGCCGCGAGTGGGTGAACCCTTTATAAAACGCCGGCTGCTGATCGCAGCAGCTGCCCAGGAACCCGACCCGCAAGGAGCGACATAGTGAGTCAATCGCCTCATCCCCTCAACACCTGCATAGGGCGCGTGCGCCTGCCGGGTCTCGCCGGCCTGTTGCTGGCGCTGGCCGGCTGCGGCGCCCTGACCGATGTGCGGTCCTTTTCCACGCCCTATTCCACGCCGCCGGGTGGCGAAACCGTGCGCCTGCGGGTGATCAGCGACGGCATGGTGCGCGGTGTGCCCAGGTCCGACTGCGTGGATTTCCGCCTGCCCGGTGCCGGGGTCGTGGTGGCTGCCCGGGACGGCTACGCCAACCGTAACGGTGAAAGCCTGGGCATGGCGGCGCCGCAGACTCCCGCAGTGCCCGGTACCCGGACCGAAGTGCTGGTGCCGACCGGGCAGCCCATGGCGTTTCACTACCTGGGCAACCAGTGCTACAACCTGTTCAGCTTCGTGCCCAAGGAAGGCATGGACTACCAGCTGGAAGCCTCGGGGATGTACAAGTGCGCGGTGATGCTCAAGCAGGCGCCGCTTGGCTCGAAGGAATATGCTGCGGCCCCGTTGAAAGACAGCAAGCTGTGCCGGGTGACGGACAACCTGTAACGCCCCGGACCTGAACCCGGGCAGAGGAGAGAGGCACCATGCAGGCCTTGGAAAACCGCATTCCACCCCCCCTTGTCGCGGTCCTGTTCGCCGTGTTGATGGGGCTGCTTGCGCGCGGCTTGCCGGGCCTGGATCCGGGCTTGGGCACACGCCTGTTGCTGGCGCTGCCGCTGGTGATGGCCGGGCTGCTGTTTGTCCTGGCCGGAGGGCTTGCCTTTCGCCGGGCCAAGACCACGGTCAACCCGCTGAAACCCGCCAGCGCCTCGGCCCTGGTCACCTCGGGGATCTACCAGTACACACGCAACCCGATGTATGTCGGCTTTGCCCTGTGGCTGCTGGCCTGGGGGCTGTACCTGGCCTCGCCCCTGGTGCTGCTCGGCGTGCTGGGGTTCGTCCTGTACATGAACCGCTTTCAGATCTACCCCGAAGAACGGGCGCTCGGGCAATTGTTCGGGGCTGATTTTGCGGCGTATCGCCAGCGTGTGCGGCGCTGGCTTTAGGCGGTACGGCTGTTCAAGCCGCCACTTGCGCCTGCAGTTGCAACTGGCCATCCACTTCGCGGGTCAGGCCGCTGGCGACGAATAGCGGAACCAGCAATTTGTGCAGTTGGGGGTCGACGAATTCCTTGACCGTTGCCAGGTCCAGATCGCCGCTCGCCGGCAGCTCGGCCTTGGTGAAGGACAGCCAGGCTTTCTTCAGGGCCTGCAGCACATCGCTGCCGGCGGTGGAGGCGAAGCGCCGGTTGGCCACCCGGCCGGCGAAGTTGAAGGTGTGCTGGTAGTCGTAGCCGCTCTCGTCACCCTGGCTGGTGACGCAGCGACCACAGGAGCAGGGGCCATCGGCGAAGGCCGCGCGCAGGTAACTGTTGAAATCGACGATGGGCTTGAGGGCCAGGCGCTTGTCGACTTCGAACAGGTCCCCGGTCATTTTTGCTTCACTGCTCAAGGTCATTTTCCTCACTGTCAGGCGGTGTATTTCTCAAGGGGCGCACCATACCAGCCGGATCGGCCCAGGGGTACTTTTCTGGCATTGTTCGCGGCTTGAGAGAGGGGGGACATCTGCTAGGATCCATCGGCTTTTATGGCGGGGCGACGGGCAGCACCCGGCCCCTGTGTCTTGATCTCATCGAGGAACACCCATGTCGATCTACACCCTCACCGTTCCTTGTTTTGCCCAGATGCTGCGCGCCCTGGAGGGCTTTCTCGCCAAGGGCGAAGAGCAGGCCCGGGAGCGGGGGTTCGAACCCCAGGTGCTGTTGCAGTCGCGGCTGGCACCGGACATGTATGACCTGGCGGCCCAGGTGCGTTTTGCCTGCACCCAGGCCCGGGAAGCGGTACAGCGCCTGAGCGGGCAGCCTGTGACTGCATTGCAGGCGCCGGCCGGTATGGCCGAGGCCAGGGCACTGATCGAAGACACCCTGGCGTTCCTGGCGGCGGCGGACCGCGAGCTGATCGACAGCAGTGGCCAGCGGGCCATCGCCATCGAGCTGCACAACGGTATTGCCTTCGACATGAACGGCGAGGAGTTCGCGCGCAACTGGGCGACGCCGCAGTTCTATTTCCACCTGGTCACGGCCTACAACATCCTGCGGCACAACGGTGTGCCCCTGGGCAAGGCCGATTATGCCCAGCACATGTTCGCCTACCTGCGCCAACCGCAAGAAGCCTAGCCGCGCCGGCCGCAGACTCCCCGGCCAGCGTCAGGTCAACGCCGATGGCCGCATCACCCGGCGCTCCAGGCCCTACAGCGCCGGCCGCGGCAACTGCACCCATTCCTGCACTGCCGGCCGTTGCCACTGGCGCCGGGCATAGTCCACCAGGCTCGCCGGCACCGGGTCACCGTTGAGGATCAGCCGGTTGAGCATCAGCGCCAGGTCGACATCGGCGATCGACCACTGGCCGCACAGGAAGTCGCGGCCATCCGCCAATAGCTCCTGCGCGGCCTCCACCAGGGTGTTAGCCGCCGCTTGGGCCTGGGGCGACAGCGGTTCGCCCTTGCAGCCGTAGAACACCACCAGGGTCGTGCGCTCCTGGCGGATCGGCAGCAGGTCGCTGCGCAGCCAGGCCTGGACCTGGCGGGCCTTGGCACGCTGGCGCAGGTCCTGGGGATAGACCGGGTTGTGCGGGAATAGCTGTTCCAGGTATTCAGCGATGGCCGAGGATTCGGACAGGGCAAAATCGTCCAGCACCAGGGTCGGCACGCGCTGGGTCAGGGACAGGCGGGTGTAGGCCGGCTCGCGGTTCTGCGCGGCGTCCAGGTCCAGGGGCAGCAGGTCGAAGTCGATACCCTTTTCCCGCAGCACCACGAACACGGACAGGGCATAGGGGCTGGTGAACTGGGCATCGACGTACAGGCGCGGGCGGGAAGCGGTCACGGCGGTCTCTCCAAGGGGGGAGCGCCCACGCTAGGAGATCCTGGTCGATAAATAAAATGCAGGTTTTTTATCCGTGCATTCCTCGTAGGAATACTGGCGTTTCGGCCTCCGTGCGCGATGCAGCCGTGGCGATGCGGTTCTGGAGTCGCGGGCGGGCGTCGGAGGCGGACCGGGGCGTGCAGCAGTGGCTAGCGTCGGTTATCGAGTCGGCCCACGGTGGGCCCTCCCGGGGTGCGGAAAAACCCGGCTTCAGCGTGTTGCAGTTGATCGACTGGCGTCAGCGGCGGGTGCGCCTGTGCCGCGCGAGTGGCCAGCATTGGCAGGCACATTGCCTTGATCGAGAAGGCAAAGTACTGGCCCCGGGCAGTCTGAAGTGTCGCCAAAATCACTTTATTTTCAGGTGGTTAGGTGACCGCAAAATGCGCCATGTGTTGATTACGCTGACTTCGTTTGCCCTGTTGGGCGGGGCTTCTGCGGCCCAGGCCCGGGAGCTGGCGGCCAATGACCGGTATGTCTGCAGCTGGGGGGCGGGCACTGCCGCCAGGGCCCAGGAATTGAAGTTGTCCGGGGTGTCGCTGTATGCGGCGCGGCAGAAGATCCAGACCTACAAGTTCAGCAAGGGCTGGATGCGCATGATGGCCCTGGGCATCACCGAGCAGACCTACGACAGCCCCTCGCGGATCAAGCCCGAGGCACTGCGCAAAAGCTTTAACGAGGATTGCCTGAGGTATAAGTTGGCTCGCCGCTGAGGGGGCGCAGATCTGCACCGGGTCGCAGGCCTGTAGCTGGCCCGGGCCGCCCCGGGCAGGAGCCTGAAGGGCGCGCGGCCTCCTGCGGCAGTGTCTGATCTGCCTGTTTGATCATGAATGGAACTTGTGATCATCGCGATTAAAATGAGTTTGTCTCACTAAGTGCCGAGTGCCGACAATGGCTCCCATCAAACACAGGGGAGTTGCATGTCATGGCTTTGGCCCATTCTCTAGGATTTCCGCGCATTGGCCGCGACCGTGAACTGAAGAAAGCGCAAGAGGCGTTCTGGAAGGGCGAACTCGACGAAGCCGGCCTGCGCGCCGTGGGCCGTGATCTGCGCAAGACTCACTGGGAGCTGCAGAAAAACGCCGGTATCGACCTGCTGCCCGTAGGCGATTTCGCCTGGTACGACCAGGTTCTGACCCATTCCCTGATGTTCGGCGTGATCCCCCAGCGTTTCCGTCCGCAGCATGGCCCAGCCACGCTGCAGACCCTGTTCGGCATGGCGCGTGGCGTCAGCGACGGCTGCTGCGGCGGTGCCCACGCCCAGGAAATGACCAAGTGGTTCGACACCAACTACCACTACCTGGTGCCTGAATTCGGCGCCGACCAGCAATTCCAGCTGGGCTGGGAGCAGCTCTTCGAAGAGGTCGAGGAGGCCCGGGCCCTGGGGCACGCCGTCAAGCCGGTGCTGATCGGCCCGCTGACCTACCTGTGGCTGGGCAAGGCCAAGGGCGCCGAGTTCGACAAGCTGGAGCTGTTGGACCGCCTGCTGCCGCTGTACGGCCAGATCTTCCAGCGCCTGGCGGCCCAGGGTGTGGAGTGGGTGCAGATCGACGAGCCGATCCTGGTGCTGGACTTGCCCCAGGATTGGAAAAACGCGTTCGAACGTGCCTACAACCAGATCCAGCGCGAGCCGCTGAAAAAACTCCTGGCGACCTATTTCGGTGGCCTGGAAGAGAATCTCGGCCTGGCCGCGAACCTGCCGGTGGATGGCCTGCACATCGACCTGGTGCGTGCTCCCGAGCAGTACCCGACCATCCTCGATCGCCTGCCGGCCTACAAGGTGCTGTCACTGGGCCTGGTCAATGGGCGTAACGTCTGGCGCTGCGACCTGGAAAAAGCCCTGGCCACCCTGCAGCACGGCCATGAGCGCCTGGGTGAGCGCCTGTGGGTGGCGCCTTCCTGCTCGCTGTTGCACAGCCCAGTGGACCTGGGCCGTGAAGACCAGCTGGACGCCGAGCTCAAGAGCTGGCTGGCCTTCGCCGTGCAGAAATGCCAGGAAGTGGCGGTACTGGCCCAGGCGGTGAACCAGCCGCAGGCCCAGGCGGTGCTCAAGGCACTGGCGCAGAGCCGCGCCGTACAGGCCAGCCGCGCGGCCTCGCCGCGCATCCACAAACCGGCGGTACAGGCTCGGGTGGAGGCCATCACCACCAAGGACAGCCAGCGGCGCTCAGCCTTCACCCAGCGCATCGCCAAGCAGCGCGCCGGCCTCGACCTGCCGCTGTTCCCCACCACCACCATCGGTTCGTTTCCGCAGACCGCCTCGATCCGCCTGGCGCGCCAGTCGTTCAAGCAGGGCAAGCTGAGCGTGGCCGAATACACCGAAGCCATGCACAGCGAAATCCGCCACGCGGTGCTGGTGCAGGAACGCCTGGGCCTGGACGTGCTGGTGCACGGCGAGGCCGAGCGCAACGACATGGTCGAGTACTTCGCCGAGCAGTTGGACGGCTATGTGTTCACTCGTTTCGGCTGGGTGCAGAGCTACGGTTCCCGGTGCGTCAAGCCGGCGCTGATCTTCGGTGACCTGAGCCGCCCCAAAGCCATGACCGTGGAGTGGATCCGCTACGCCCAGGGCCTGACCGACAAGGTGATGAAGGGCATGCTCACCGGCCCGGTGACCATGCTGATGTGGTCTTTTCCGCGCGAAGATGTGAGCCGCGAAGTACAGGCCCGGCAACTGGCCCTGGCGATCCGCGACGAAGTGCTGGACCTGGAAGCCGCCGGCATCAGGATCGTGCAGATCGACGAAGCCGCGTTCCGTGAAGGCTTGCCGCTGCGCCGGGCGCAGTGGCAGCACTACCTGGACTGGGCCACCGAAGTGTTCCGCCTGTGCGCCTCTGGCGTGCGTGATGAAACCCAGATCCACACCCACATGTGCTACAGCGAATTCAACGATGTGATCGAGTCCATCGCCGCCATGGATGCGGACGTCATCACCATCGAGACCTCGCGTTCGGACATGGAACTGCTGGACGCCTTCAAAGCCTTCGCCTACCCGAACGAGATCGGCCCGGGCGTCTATGACATCCACTCGCCACGGGTGCCGGATGCCTCGGAAATGGCCAACCTGCTGCGCAAGGCCGCCCAGCGCATTCCTGCCGAGCGCCTGTGGGTCAACCCGGACTGCGGCCTGAAGACCCGCGGCTGGCCGGAAACCGAAGCAGCCCTGGTGCACATGGTCACCGCGGCCCGTCAGTTGCGTAAAGAACTGGCCTGATCGGCCAACCCCGCCACCGGAGCCCGTCGGCGTGCTCCGGTTTTCTGCTTCCAGCATGGCATCGGGGGCAAGTGGTGCGAGGGCGAGCAAGCAGGTAGCGGAGGCCGGCGCGGCGCATCTGATCCGTATTTTTCTTGCGCATCTGCGTCTGTTATCAGAACAGCCATGGTTTGAAAATGGCGCGCCCGGCCGGCTTTACGGCTGGAGACCGGGCCCGCTGCACCGCATACCTACTGTTCAGGAGGCCTGATGACTAAGATGGCGTTTTTCTTGTTTGGATTTTTAGCCTTGACCATCGCGCTCGGTGCGCTCGCGACTATCTCTCCGACCTGACCCCCGAGCCCTTTGCGGCTCTTGCTTCATATCCCCGCGCAATCAGTGGCAGCCCGGCAAGCGCTGCCACTGCCTTGTACTTATTTGGAACACTTTCGTGCCCCGACCACGCAGAGGATCACCGCCACGGTGACCCCGAGCATGCCCAGGCTGACGTGCTCGTGGAGCAGGCCGGCGGCCAGGGCCAGGCCGAAAAAGGGTTGCAGCAACTGCAACTGGCCGACTGCGGCGATCCCGCCCTGGGCCAGCCCGCGGTACCAGAAGACAAAACCGATCAGCATGCTGAACAGCGATACGTAGCCCAGGCTGACCCAGGCCGGCAGGCTGATGCCGCTAAAGGAGGCGGGCATGCTGAACAGGGTCAGTGCGGCCATCAGTGGCAGCGACAGCACCAGGGCCCAGGAGATCACCTGCCAGCCGCCCAGGGTGCGCGACAGCTTGGCGCCTTCGGCATAACCCAGGCCGCATACCATCACGGCCAGGAGCATGAGCAGGTCACCCTCGGGCGAAGCCGTGAGGCCCTGGGACAGGGCATAGCCCACCACCAACAGGCTGCCGAGCACCGAGAACAGCCAGAACACAGGGCGCGGCCGCTCGCCGCCGCGCAGCACGCCGAACACCGCGGTGGCCAGGGGCAACAGGCCAAGGAACACAATGGAATGGGCCGAGGTCACGTACTGCAGGGCCAGGGCCGTGAGCAGCGGAAAGCCCAGCACCACGCCCAGGGCAACGATGGTCAGGGGCAGGAGCTGGGCGCGGCTCGGACGGCGCTGCTTGAACAGCAGCAGGATGCACAACGCCAGGAGCCCGGCGATGGTGGCCCGGGCCACGGTGAGGAATAGCGGGTCGAACTCCAGCACCGCGACCCGGGTGGCCGGCAGTGAGCCGCTGAAGATCAGCACGCCGATAAAGCCGTTGAGCCAGCCACTGGCGGTTTTTTCCAGGGCTGGGGATTGCAGGGTCGATGTCCGTTCCATTCGGGGAGTGCTCAAGAAGTGGGAGGCCGCAGCGGCGGGGGCTTGTGTCGAGCCCATCCTAGGATTGAAAATCAGCACAATCAAAAAATTGTCATGGATACAGCGCCTATGGCCCGTGCCCGCTACAAACAACTGGTGGACACCTTTGCCGCCGATATCCGTACCGGCATCCTTGCCCCCGGCACCCGCCTGCCCACCCATCGCGAGCTGGCGGCGCGGGAAGGGCTGGCCCTGGTCACTGCATCGCGGGTCTATGCCGAGCTGGAAGCCATGGGCCTGGTCAGCGGTGAAACCGGGCGTGGGACCTATGTCCGGGAAACCGCCTTGCCGCCAGGGCAGGGCGTGGACCAGCCCACCACGGCACCGGGCACCCTGGACCTGAACTTCAACTACCCGGCGTTGCCCGGCCAGGCCGAACTGCTGCGTAGCGCCTTGCGCCAGTTGGCGGCGACCGGCGACCTGGAAGCCTTGCTGCGCTACCAGCCCCACGCCGGGCGCAGTCATGAGCGGGCCACGGTGGCGCGCTACCTGGCAGGCCATGGGCTGGTGGTGGAGGGCGAGCAGGTGCTGCTGGTCAGCGGCGCCCAGCACGGCCTGTCGACCACCCTGATGGCGTTGCTCAGGCCCGGTGATGTGGTGGCGGTGGATGCCTTGACCTACCCCGGGTTCAAGGTGGTGGCCGAGGCCCACGGGCTGGAACTGCTGGCCATTCCCCTGAGCGAGCAGGGGCCGGACCTGGAGGCCTTCGAGCGCTTGTGCCAACGGCGGCGGGTGCGCGCGGTATACGCCATGCCGACCCTGCACAACCCCATGGGCTGGGTGCTGGACCTGGCCTGGCGCCAGCGCCTGGTGGCGATTGCCCGGGCCCACGGGCTGCTGATCATCGAAGACGCCGCCTACGCCTTCCTGGCCCAGGATCCTCCCGCGCCGCTGGCTGCCCTGGCACCAGAGATCACGGTCTACATCTCGGGGTTCTCGAAGAATGTGGCCACCGGCCTGCGGGTCGGTTATGTGGTGGCGCCACCGGCCTGGGTGGCGCTGATCGAGCGTGCGATCCGCACCAGCACCTGGAACACCCCGGGGGTGATGACCGCCATGGCCTGTGCCTGGATCGAGGACGGCACGGTGGCGCGCCTGGAGCACCAGAAGCGCGAGGATGCCCAGGCCCGCCAGGCCCTGGCCCGGGAAGCCCTGGCCGGGCTGGCCTATGTCAGCCATCCGAACTCCTACTTCCTCTGGCTGCCCTTGCCCGAGGAAGTCCGGGCCGATCAGGTGGCCATGGCGCTGCTGCGGGAGAAGGTCTCGGTGTCCACCGCCGAGCCCTTTGTCGGCGCCGGCCCGGTGCCCCACGCCATTCGCCTGGCGTTGGGCTCGGTGGCCATGGCCGATCTGGGCGTGGCGCTAGCCAGGGTCCGGCAGGTGATCGGCCGCTACGCCTTCTGAAGCGGCAAGCGTCAAAGCTTGAACTGGGTCACCAGGGCATTGAGGTCCACCGCCAGGCGTGACAGCTCCTGGCTGGCGGCATTGCTCTGGTTGGCCCCGGCCGAGGTCTGGGTCGACAGGTCGCGGATATTGATCAGGTTGCGGTCTACCTCGCGGGCGACCTGGGCCTGTTCCTCGCTGGCGCTGGCGATCACCAGGTTGCGCTCGTTGATGGTGGTGATGGCCTGGGTGATCTGGTCCAGGGCCAGCCCCGAAGCGCGGGCGGCTTCCAGGGTCAGGTGGGCGCGCTCGTTGCTGTTGCGCATGGCACTGACCGCACCTTCGGTGCCTTCCTCGATGGTGTTGATCATGCTTTCGATTTCCTGGGTCGACTGCTGGGTGCGATGGGCCAGGGCCCGCACTTCGTCGGCGACCACGGCGAAGCCGCGTCCGGCGTCCCCGGCCCGCGCGGCCTCGATGGCGGCATTGAGCGCCAGCAGGTTGGTCTGTTCGGCAATCGAGCGGATCACTTCCAGCACCTGGCCGATATTGCGCACGTCCACCGCCAGGTTTTCCACCCGCTGGCAGGTCTGGGTCACGTCTTCGGCCAGTTGGCCGATGGAGTCGACGGTGTGCTGTACCTGCTCGCGGCCGTGATGGGCCGTGCGGTCGGTTTCCTGGGAGGCTTCGGAGGTGCTCACCGCATTGCGCGCCACTTCCTCCACGGCGACGGTCATTTCATTGACCGCGGTAGCCGCCTGTTCCACTTCGTTGCTTTGCTGGTGCAGGGTCTGGCTGGAATGCTCGGTGACCGCGTGCAGTTCCTCGGCGGCGGAGGCCAGCTGGTTGGACGAATCGGCGATCCGCTGCAGGGTGCCGCGCAGGCTGGCCTGCATGGTCTGCAGGGCCTGCAGCAGGCGCGCCGGTTCGTCCTTGCCGCTGACTGCGATGCTCTGGCCGAGATCACCGCGGGCGATGGTTTCCGCTACCTCCACGGCCTGGCCCAGGGGGCGCACGATGCTGCGGGTCAGGAACAGGGCCAGGACCACGGTCAGGGCCACCACGACCAGCATGATCAGCAGGACCATGCCCACCGCACCTTTGAACACCTGGTTGCTTTGCGCCGCCGCGGCGATACCGCCCCGGGTGTTGACGTCGATGATGGTCAGCAATTCCTTGAGCATGGCGTCGGCATTGGCCAGGAACGGGCCGCCGTCGACGATGTCGATCGCCGCTTCCTTGTGGCCCTGGCGCATCAGGTCGGTGATCCGGTGCTGGTCCTTGAGGTACAGCGCCTCGGCTTCGACAAAACGCTCGTAGGCGGCGCGTTCGTCGTCGACGTTGATCAGTTTTTCATAGGCCTGCTGTTGCCGATCCTGCTGCTGCTCCAGCTCGCTGAGGCGCGACAGCAAGGCCTGCACGTCACCGCTGTCGCGCACCACCAGCATGCGCAGGGTCAGGGTTCGGATCTGGGTGCTGGTCAGGGCCAGGGCATTGGCGGCAACGATGGATGGCTGCCAGTTCTGGTCGACCTCAAGGGATTGCTGGTTCATGCGTTGCATTTCCAGCAGGGAGAAACCTCCCAGGGCCAGGGCCAGCAGGGCGATCAGGGCGAAGCTGAACCCTGCGCGGCGGGAAATGTTCATCGTTCTCAAGAGCATGACTGTGTTCCTTGTGGCGGCAAAAAGTACAACCGGCGAGGCGAGTCGCGGTTTGCATCGGTGCGGTGCGCGGTGGGGCCAGGCCCCACGGCACCGTCGGCTTTTTGCACACAAGGCAGGCGGCAGGCGCATCTGATCGGCGCCTTTGTCCAGTGCTTTCCAGGATCGACAGGTTGCACGGCCTGCCTGGAAAACCCGCCAATGATAGCACGGTGACATCTGTCGCGGGCGCCTGGCCCGCGGCTTTCACCGGCCTTCGGTCTGGAGAAAGCCCTGGATGGAGCGGGCGCTGGTGGCCGGGTCGACCTGCATGAAGCAGTGCTGGCCATCGATCACCTGAGTGCTCAGGTGCCGGTTGATGGCCGCCCAGCGCTTGATCGAGCGAGCCACGTAGGGGTAGCTGTCGCGGCCATGGATCACCAGGCTTGGGGTCTTCACCTGGCGCAGCGAGCGCCACAGGCGGCGGGGAAAGGAGCTGTAGATATCCACTTCGCGCTCGGGGGCGCATTTGAGGGCCACGCCTTGTTCGTCGTCCTTCAGGCCGTGTTCGACATAGGCGGCCAGGGCCGCGTCGCTCCAGCCCTTGAAGATGCCCCGGTTGGCCAGCGCGGCCTTGGCGGCGGCGCGGTCCGGCCAGCGCCGGCGGCGGGCGGCGGCCTTGCGCGCGAGGCTGTGGCGGCGGTTCAGGCCCAGGGCCGACAGCACGCCCAGGGAGCCGATCATGGAGGGGGTGAAGATCACCGGGTCCAGCATCACCGCCTTGCGAAACAGTTGCGGGCGTTCGGCGACGATCAGGCAGGTGAGCACCCCGCCAAAACTGTGGCCCAGCGCATAGCGCGGTACCTCGCCATAGGCATCGAGCCCGGCTTCGAAGGCCTCGGCTGCCAGTTCGGCGGTGCGGTTCCAGCCCAGGAACGGGCCGCCGTGGTCGGTATCGCCGTGGCCCTGGACGTCACTGAGCCACAGGTCGAATGACTCGGCCAGCAGCGCCAGCATCGGCTGATAGGCCATGGAGCAGAAACCGTTGCCGTGCAGGAAGTGCAGCAGCGGCTTGCCCGAAGGCGCGGAGCGCAGGCCGCGCAGGGTGAAGCCTTCGGGACAGGGGTAGGACCAGGGAAGCAACTGCATGGGGCCTCGGGGCAAACGCTGAATACAGCCGGGCATTGTCGATGGCCCGGCCCTTGAGTCAAGGGCCGATCCTGACCGAGTCCAGCACTACCCGGTCTTGAGCTGGCGAAACGACAGGCTGATGCGCTCGCCGGCGTCCGGCGCCTTGGGGATCGCGTGCAGCCAGTGTTTCTGCAGTTCGTCCGACATGTGCAGCAGCGACCCGCTGGCCAGGCTGTAGTCGAAGGTGGCGCCGCTTTCCTTGTGGCGAAAGACCATGGCCCGGGCGTGGCCCAGGGAGACGATCACCACCCCGGTGCCTGTCACCAACTGTTCATTGGCGTCGGAATGAAAGCCCATGGAGGATTGGCCGTCGGGGTAGCAGTTGAGCAGGCAGTTGTTGGGGCGAAAGCCCAGCAGTTGCTCGATGGGCCCGCACAACTGCTCCAGCGCTTCGGGCATCGGCACGGCGGGGTAGGTGATCTGGGAGTAGTCGTAGGGCGCGCCGAAACTGGCGGTCTTGCGCGCACGCATGCGCTCGTCCCACAGCACGGAGTCCTTGAGGTGGTTGAACAGCCGATGCGGGTCGGCGATGAAGTCGGGGAAAAAGTCGATTTCGGGTGGAGTCATGGGAGTACTGCCTGTCGTGAAGGACAGCGCCTGCGGGGGGCAGGACGTGATCCTTATCGGTCCTTGATGGGTGCCTGGAGTGTGCCGCCTGCCACCGACTGGATAAACTGTGCGGCCTTTTGCCCCAGGTCCGCCTGGGAAGCGCGGATCAGCAGGACCAGGGGCGCCAGGGACAGTGGCTCGATGTCCAGCCGTTGCTGGCTGGAATTGCGCAGTATCAGGGTCAGCTCGGTCCACTGGTCATCGTCGGTGGTCCGGCTGTCGCCATCGGAATCCACATTGCAGCCAGCGCCCCACAGGTGTTCGGCCACCCGGTAGAACGCCGGGCGTGGTCCGGGCTGTTGCAGAAGCAGGGCATGTGGCGAAGGCATGGCGTGGAGCTCGGGCGAGGTGGCGTTCCAGGTCGGTAACGGTATCTCGCCGCCGGCGTGCGGCGCAACTGCGAAGAGGGCAGGCGCCGAGCATCCGGCCGGCTTGCTCAGCCGCCGTTGGCGCTGAGGATGCTCGCCACCTGGCGTGGCTGGCAGTTGAGGTAGGGCGAGGTTTTCAACCAGCGCTGGTCCGGGTACCAGGAGAACATGAACTGGCCATCCTTGAGCTTGTCTATCACCTGGCGCGCTACTTGCGGGCGCACCGCGGGGCAGCCCTGGCTACGGCCGATGCGGCCCTGGCGCTGGCTCCACAAGGGGTTCACGTAGTCGGCGGCATGGATCACGATGTCGCGGTCCCGGGCCCGGTCGTTGAAGCCCGGTTCCAGGCCGTCCATGCGCAGCGAGTAGCCATGGCTGCCTTCGTAGCTTTCCTGGGTGCGGAACAGGCCCAGGCTGGATTGGTAGCTGCCCAGGCGATTGGAGAACTGGGTAGCGAAGTTTTCCCCGGATTTCTGCCCGTGGGCCACCAGGTCGCGCAGCACCAGTTTTTTGGTCCGCAGGTCGAAGATCCACAGGCGCCGTTCGGTGGAGGGCTGCGAGTAGTCGATCACCGCCAGGTGGCGGGCTTGTCGGGCGCCGCTGCCTACCGCGCATTGCATGGCGCTCAGGGCACTTTTCAGGGCCTGGGGATTGAGTTGCGGGGCGGCGTGGGCGAGGCTGGCGTACAGCGTGGGGCTGGCGACGGGCTGGACTTTGCTGGCGGCGAAGGACGAAATGGAAAAGGCGCCCAGGGCAATGGCCACCAGGCAGAACCGGCACGAGAAATTCAACATGTATAGAGCGTCCCCATGGTCACTTTGGCTCCTGACGTCCTGTCGTTCCCCCGGCAGTCTGGTCTATATGTTTAATGCCCAGGCCCGATTGTTTTCCGCATCTGCCGTAATGGTTGGCCGCCCGCTGGGCGCCCACGGATTGGAGTAAAGCAGTTGTTCAAAAAACCCGCATGTTACTTGACCCTGTGCCTGCTCGCTGCGCCATTGGTCGCGCTGGCCGATGAGCTGCCACAGCTGTCGGCGAGCCCGATGCAAACGGCGCTGACGCAACTGGCCGTGGCCTGCCCGGCCCTGGCGCCGCGGCTCAATGCCCCGGCCCAGCAGCTGTTGCAGGGCTTCTACCAGCAACAGGGCGAACAGCAGGTGTGGTCCGTGGCGGGCCGCCTGGCCAGCTTGCAGGCGCAGTTGGCGCAACTGGTGGACGACGGGCTGGACCCGGGCCACTACCGCCTGCCGCAGGCGAGCCCGGCGGGAGATGGCCTGTGCAGCGATATCGATATCACCCATCAGTACCTGCAAGCCCTGCAGGACCTGCATTACGGTCGCCTGGCGCAAAGCCGCTTCGAGCCTATGTGGCGGGCCCAGCCGCTGCCGGACGATCGCCAGAGCGCGCTGCTGGCGATTGCCGTGCCGGGCATCGCCCACATCGCCACGGCCTTCGAGCAGGCGCGCCCCAGCCTCGCGCAATACCGCAACCTGCGCCAGGCCTATGCCCATGAGCGCCAGCAACCCTTGCCCCAGTGGCAGGCCGTGGCCGGCGGCCCGTTGCTGCGCCCGGACATGCAGGACAAGCGGGTGCCGGAGCTGGCCCTGCGCCTGTACCACGGCGGCTACCTGCAAAGCCCGGAGGTCAACCCGGACAACGCCTACAGCGGCGAGCTGGTCAGCGCGGTGAAGAACTTCCAGCTTGGCCATTCGCTGCAGGCCGACGGTGTGGTCGGCGCGGGCACCCTGAAAGAGATGAACATCAGCCCGGCCGAGCGCCGCGAACAGCTGCGCATCAACCTCGAACGCCTGCGCTGGCTGGCCCAGGATTACGAGCCGAACCTGGTGCTGGTGAACGTCGCCGCCGCCCAGCTGACCTTCTATCAGCATGACGCGGTGGTCTGGCAGACCCGCACCCAGGTCGGCCGCGCGGAGCGCCAGACGCCCTTGCTCAAATCCCAGGTCACCCGGCTGACCCTGAACCCCACCTGGACCGTGCCGCCGACCATCCTCAAGGAAGACAAGCTGCCGGAAATCCGCCGCGACCAGGGTTTCCTCAACCGCCAGAACATGCAGGTGCTGGATGCCAACGGCCAGCCCCTGGCGGCCGAGGACATCGACTGGGACCGCCCCGGCAACATCCTCCTGCGCCAGGGCGCCGGCCCGCGCAACCCCTTGGGGCGCATCGCCATCCGCTTCCCCAACCCGTTCTCGGTGTACCTGCACGACACCCCGAGCCAGGCGCTGTTCAGCAAGGGGCCGCGGGCCTTCAGCTCCGGCTGCGTGCGGGTCGAGCAGGCCCTGCAACTGCGCGACTGGCTGCTCAGCCCGGCGGAGCGGTTGCGCACCAACGAGCTGTTGGCCACCGGCCTGACCCACGAGTTCCGCCTGGCCAAGCCGGTGCCGATCCTGCTCAGCTACTGGACGGTGCAGGCCGACAGCCACGGGCAACTGCTGTATGCCCCGGACATCTACGGGCATGATCAGGTGCTGTCGACTGCGCTGGGCAGCAAGATCTGATGTGGCTGTGTGGGTGAAGGCAAACCCTGGCCAGGGAGCTTGCTCCCTAGGGGGCGTAGCCGCCCCGAGGCCTTCATGGCGCTCTAGCGGACGCAGGCTCTCTCGCCACCGTCGCCTTAGCGCGAGCAGAAAAAACGCCGCGGTGCCTGGATGGGCGTCGCGGCGTTTTCCATAGCGGGTTTCAAGGCTGCACAGGCGCCAGCCGGTCGTAGATCACATCCAGGGCCGGGCCCAGGTCGCCGTCGCCCTGGGCCACGGCCTTGATGCCCTGGGGTACCGGCAATGACGGATCGCCATGCATCCCGAACGGCGGCGGCAAGCCTGCCACCTTTGCCGGACGCTCATAGATCACCCGGCCTTCCTTGACGGTCTTGAGCACTTGGATCTCGCTCAGGGTCTCGGGTTTGACGGTCAGCGGGTTGGCCGAGAGCACCGCGAAATCCGCCAGCTTGCCCGGGGTGATGGAGCCTTTGCGGTCTTCTTCGAAATGCTGGTAGGCCGACCACAGGGTCATGGCCTTCAGCGCCTGCAAGGGCGTCACCCGCTGGTCCGGGCCGAGTACGTAGCCGCTGCGGGTGGTGCGGTTGACCGTGGCTGCCAGCACTCGCATGGAGTCCGGCAGGGCCACCGGTGCATCGTGGTGGGTGGTGAATTTCATCCCGGCCTGGAGCACCCACTGGGTCGGCGAGATGTTTTCCGCGCGTTCGGGCCCCAGCACCGACTGGCGATGCCAGTCGCCCCAGTAGTAGGTGTGCATGGGGAACAGGGAAGGGAAGATCTTCAGTTGCTTGAGTTCGGCCACCTGGTCCTTGCGCAGGGTCTGGCCGTGGATCATTACCGGCCGCACATCGACCCCGGGGTAGGCCTGTTCCGCGGCACGCATGGAACCGAGCAACTGGTCGATGGCGCGGTCGCCGTTGGTGTGGGAGAGGATCTGCCAGCGGTTGGCCAGGGCCTCTTTATAGATGGCCAGGGCGTCGGCGTCCTTGACCACGCCATAGCCGGCATAGCTGGCGTCCTGGCCCTGGGGCGGCTTGAAGTAGGGCTGGCTCAGCCAGGCCGTCTTGCCCTGGGGCGAACCGTCCAGGGTCAGCTTGACCCCACCGATGCGAAAGTGCTGGTTGTACACCACCGGCTGGTTGCTCGGGTGATACCAGGGGGCGACCATCAGTTGCTTGACGCCGGGGGTGAGGATATCCGGGTAGGAGACGATGTCCGCCAGCAACTTGCCATCGCCCGCGGCCTTGATCGCGGTCTTGACCTGGTCCGGGGAAGAGCGGCCGTCCTGGATCGTGGTGTAGCCATAGCTGACATACAGCTTCTGCCCGGCGCTGAGCATGTCCACCGCCTGGTCGGCGGTGAGCTTGGGGAAGATCTTGATCAGGGCGTTGAAGAAGGCGTTTTCCTCCAGCACTCCGTTGGGCTCCTGGCTGCCGTCGACGCGACGGATCACGCCGCCTTCCGGGTTGGGGGTCGACGCGTCGATCCCCGCCAGTTCCAGCGCCTTGCTGTTGAGCACCCCCAGGTGCGAGGACTGGTGGACGATGGCGATGGGCAGGTCGCGGGTCACGGCGTCCAGGTCGGCCTTGGTGGGGTGGCGCTGTTCCTGCAGCTGGGAATCGTCATAGCCAAAGCCGAACAGCACGCCGAACTGCTTGGGGATCGGCGACTGCTGTTCAAAGCTGCGCAGGGTTTCCTGGAGCCCGGGGATGCTGTTGTTGGTTCCATCCGGTGGCGGCAGCAGGTTGGCGCTGGCAGCCTGGAAACCCACCATCGACACATGGCCGTGGGGGTCGACGAAGCCCGGTAGCAGGGTCGCGCCCTTGAGGTCGAGCATCTGCGTGGCCGGGCCCTTGTTCTTGAGTACGTGTTGTCGGTCACCCACGGTGAGGATCTTGCCGTCCTTCACCGCCACTGCCTGGGCCTTGGGGTGCTGGTCATCGATGGTGATGATCGGGCCGTTGAACCAGATGGCGTCGGCCACCGGCGGCGTGGCCGCCAGGGCACTGGCACTGGCGAGCTGGAGCGCTGCCACGAGCAGCGCGAAGGAGGTCTTTTGCATGTGCGTTCTTCCTTGAAGCGGGCAGGAGCGCACTAGCCTAGCCGCAAAGCGCCGCCGCGGGCGAGTGGCTTGAGGTATGGTGTGCGGCCTTTTAGCTGCGACTCAAGGCTTGTCATGCCATTCAACAAACGCCAGCAGGCGGCCACGGAGCGCCTGCTGGCCGCCACCCTGACCGAAGCCTGCGAAGCCGCCAAGGCCGAAATCGTCGGTTTTTCCTGGCTGACCCACGAAGTGGACTACGCCGCCTTTGCGGCGAGCCTGGTGGTGGTCTGGGTCTTCGACACCCAGGCCCACAAGGAGCAGGCCCTGGCGGCCGGGCAGGGCGCGCGGATGCTCGAACTGACGGCCCGGGCCCTGGAAGAGGCCGATGTTCACCTCGACGCCCTGGAAACCCGTGTGTTCTTCGACAGCGAAGAGCAATGCCGGCGGATCAATGGTGGCGATTGGGCGCAACGCCTGAAGCGCCTGCGCCCGGGCCGGGGTTGAGCCATGGCCAAGGAAATCGACAACCCCTGCATCGCCCTTTGCCAGCTCAGTGGCGACCTGTGCCTGAGTTGCGGGCGCAGCAAGGACGACATCCGCAAATGGAAGCGCATGAAGCGCCCGGAAAAAATGGCCGCCGTGCAGCGGGCCGGCATCCGGCTCAAGGCCTTGCAGAAAAAGAAGGGCTGATCAGGTATCGCTCTGGAATTGGCCGGCGCCCAGGCGCCGCACGCTCAGCCAGAAGTCTTCCCCAGGTTCGTACTCGGCCAGAGACAGGCGGTGCACCTGTCCCTGCTCGTCCTCCACCGTCAGGCTGGTCTCCCAGTCGAAATCCGGGTTCTGGGAAATGGTGTAGGACGGGTAAGGGCTGTTGATCTCGAAATGAATCGAGTAGACCTCCAGTGGCGGGCACGACAGCAGGCCTTGTGCGTACAGCTGCCAGACCTTGCGCATGCCGGGCACGCACAGGCGCTCGGCAAAGGCCAGGGCCTGGGGGATGTCGTCCCAGGCGGCCTGTACCCCTTGCTGCGCGGTCGCGAGCCGGCGCTGGGGCGGTTCGTTGCTGGGGTGCTGGACGTAGACCAGGCGGCTGCCGAACTGCAATTCGCATTGCAGCACGCCGGCAGTGGTTTCCCAGTGGCCCAGCAGCGATTCCTTGAGCAGGTCTATTTGCATCGCGCCTGAGGGCTCAGGCCGTTTGCCGGCGCATGGCCAGGATGGTGGTGCCGAAGAAGATAAAGGTGGAACCCACCACCCGGTTGACCCACTTGGACAGGGCCGGCCGGGTCAGCACGCCCTTGGCCCGGGAGGCCAGCACCGCGTAGACGCTGAGGGAGGTCAGGGACAGCGCCATGAAGATCAGGGTCAGGATGAAGAACTGCGGCAGCAGCGCGGCGTGCTGGTCGATGAACTGGGGGAACAGGGCGGTGAAGAAAATCGTCGCCTTGGGATTGGTGGCGGCGGTCAGGAAGGCCGACTTGAACAGCTTCAGGCGCGGCGGCTTGCCGACCTTGGTGCTGTCTGCGCTGGCTTCGCTCAGCAGTTGGCTCTTGCTGAACAGCTGCTTGGCACCCAGGTAGAACAGGTAGCCGGCACCGATGATCTTCACCGCGTTGAAGATCCATTCGGAACTGGCGATCAGTGCCCCGAGGCCGAGCATGGCCGCGGCAGACATGCAGAACAGCCCGCTGACATTGCCCAGCGATGACCAGATAGTGGACTTGGCGCCGTAGGCCACGCTGTTGTGCAGCGCCACCAGGGTAGCGGGGCCGGGGCTGGCGATGGCGATGGCTGCCACCAGGGTGTAGGTCAGTATCGAGTGAGCATCCATGGTCCGGACTCGTCTTGCAGAAAAAGGGGGCTTGATTCTATCGGGGCCAGGGCGAGCTGTATGCCAGAAATTGACGGCTTTATCGAAGGGCGCGAGCGGCGCAGGCCAGCGCCTTCGAGGCGCATCGGTGCCCATTGTCAACCATTGCTGCAATCGATAGTTATCATCAAAAAGTGCAGGTTCCGTTTTTCCGGCAAAGGAGGAAGATAGCGCTTACACCGTGCTTGCTGCAGAAGGAAACACCCGATGAGAATCTCGACTCTAGTGACCCTTGTGGTGCTTTTGATCGCGGGAACCGGGGCTTCTGCGGCCACCCTCGCCACTGAAGACACCTCCTGCCACTTCCTGCCCATGGCCGACAGCAGCACCAACCTGCAGCACGCGCAGTCGGTAGGCGTGCTGTACAGTGAAAACACCATCAGCACTCTGCAATACCTGGAGCACTACCATGCGGTGGCGCTCAACGGGGCGAAGAATGCCGGCCTCGATCCGCGCATCAGCCAAGCCTTCGTCAACAGCTCGGACCCGAAACGGGCAATCGACTGGCTGATGGCTTCGCTGCAGAAGCATTTCGGTTCGGTGACCGTCTATGACAGCCTTGACGCGGTGGTCCAGGCCCACCCCGATGTGGTGGTGATGCTCGATACCTACAACCAGCTGGTGACCAAGCGCAACAGCAAGGTCGAGGCGCGCTTCATCGCCAAGTTCTATGACGCCAACCTGCAATACATCGGCCAGGCAGCCGGGATCCAGGCCAAGGAACTGCCGTCGGTCTGGGTACGGGGCAAGGCGGCGCCGGAGATCGCTGCGCAGATCAACCAGCAGACCGAGTTGCAGGTCGATGCCCTGAAGCAGTTCGACGCATCGCTCAAGGCCCTGGTGAGCCAGGGCGAAGCGGGGCAGATGGCGGCCAATAAATGAGTTGCAGGCAGGCCTGATGAAAAAAAGCCCCGAATGTTCGGGGCTTTTGCTTTGTGCCTGGCCGGGGGCAGCCTGTGGCGCGGTGCCTAGGCCGAGGCCAGAACCCCCGCGACCAGCAGCGCTATGCCCAGGTACCAGCCCCAGAGAAAGGGCCGGGCTTGCGGGTCTTTCCTGGCGTAGACGTACACATAGAAGGGAATGAACAGGCTGAGGATGGCATTGCCCAAAGAATTCTTCAGGGCCACGCAGAAAATCGCGAACTGCATCGCCACCGTAAGTGCCAGCCCTGACAGGATCAGGAACATAACCATTGAATCGTCTCGCTATCGAATGAAGGTCGGTCACCCCCTCTGGTGCGTCGCGGCCCGGATGCGGGCAGCGGCGCGCCAGAGGGAGCGGTGTGACGGGTTATCGACACGGCGGTGCAAAGCAATAGGCAAGGGTGCCGTCATCGACCCTTCATTCACTTGCGAGCGTTCACTGCTGGTGCCAGGCCGGGTTTCAGGCGCCGCTGCCCAGGGACGCCATGTCGATCACGAAGCGGTAGCGCACATCGGCCCGTTCCATGCGTTCGAAGGCCTGGTTGATGTCCTGCATGGCGATCATTTCGCAGTCCGGGAGGATGTTCTTGCGCGCGCAGAAGTCGAGCATTTCCTGGGTCTGGGCGATGCCGCCGATGGGTGAACCGGCCAGCCGGCGCCGGCCCAGGAGCATGGGCAGGGTCAGTTGTTCGTCGATCGGCCCGACCTGGCCGACGATCACCAGGGTGCAGTCGATGTCCAGCAGGGGCATGTAGGGCGAGACGTCGTGGCGCACCGGAATGGTGTCGATGATCAGGTCGAAGCTCGACTGGGCGCGGGCCATGGCCTGCGGGTCGCTGGACACCAGCAGTGCATCGGCGCCCAGGGCCAGGGCGTCGGCGCGCTTGTCGGCGCTGCGGCTGAGGACCGTGACCTTGGCTCCCATGCCCACCGCCAGCTTGACCGCCATGTGCCCCAGGCCACCGAGGCCGATGACCCCGACCCGGCTGCCGGGCCCGACATTCCAGGTGCGCAGCGGCGAATAGGTGGTGATGCCGGCGCATAGCAGCGGCGCGGCCTTGGCCAGGTCCAGGCCTTCGGGCACCCGCAGGACGAATTCTTCGCGCACCACCAGGTGCTTGGAGTAGCCGCCGTAGGTCACCTCGTGGGTAATGCGGTCCAGGCCGTTGTAGGTCTGGGTATTGTGCTCGCGGCACATCTGTTCTTCGCCCTTGCGGCACTGGTCGCACACCTGGCAGGAGTCCACCATGCAGCCGACGGCGACGCTGTCGCCGACCTTGTACCGCTTGACCTCGGGGCCGACGGCGGTGACCCGGCCGACGATCTCGTGGCCCGGGACCATGGGGTAGCGGCTGGCGCCCCAGTCGTTGCGCGCCTGGTGCAGGTCGGAGTGGCAGACCCCGCAATAGAGGATTTCCATCGCCACATCGTTGGCGCGCAGGGCGCGACGGTGGAAGGTGAAAGGCGCCAGGGGAACCCCGGCGGACTGCGCTGCGTAACCGAAGGTTTGCATGATCAGCGTTCCTGTGTGAGGGAGAGCGAATGATCCGAAGGCAGGGCTACAAGCATAGAAGCCCCGGGCGCACCGTGAGGACGGCCGACCGATGGTTGTGCGGGCCAACCGGCCGCGCACCGCGCAGGCCGGGGTGAGTGAGTGTCGCTCCTTCGTTGTCCTGGGGGCCCGGTTGCAGCTTCAGGGCGTGGCAGCCACGCCCAGGCACTGGGCTCAGGGCGCGCCGAACATCGCGGTCCAGTAAATGCCGGCATCGCTTTTCGGGTCCACCGCGTAGGCCGCGCCCAGCTCGCTGTAGGCCGGGTTCATCAGGTTGGCGCAATGCCCGGGGCTGGCCAGCCAGCCGTCCACCACCTTGCGCACCGTGTCCTGGCCGGCGGCGATATTCTCGCCCACCTGCTGGCCGGCATAGCCTGCCAGTTCCGCGCGGTCACCCGGGGTTCGGCCGTCATGGTCCTTGTGGTCGAAGTAGTTCTGGTTGGCCATGGCCCGGCTGTGTTCCTCGGCGGTGGTACCCAGGGTGGCGTTCCAGGCCAGGGGCGCGGTGGCGGCAAAACCTTGGCCACCACATTGCCGGGGCTGGCCGCGGGCACTGTTGATCTGCGCGAGCAGTTGCTGGCCCTCGGCCTGCCAGTCCCCCAGGCGCGCGGACAGCAGCGGTCGCGCGAGCACGATGCGCCACTGGTTGGCCTGGCGATTGACACCGATATCGACGAACTGCGGGTCCAGCACCACCTGGCAGAAGCTCTCGCGTACCGCCTGCATCGCCGCCTGGGCATCCCGGGGGCCGGAGAGGCTGATGGCCTGCACGTTGACCATGGGGTAGGCCGCCCGGGCCAGGGCCTGCTGCAGGTCACCGACGTTGTCCACCGGCAGGATCAGCCGTGGGTCGCCGGTCAGCGGCGGCAGCTCCGAGGAGGCCTGGTTGGCGCAGCGTTGCGGCTGGCTGCGGTAGGCGTTGATCGATTCGATCAGTTGCGACTGGTCGTCGGCGACGGCGCCGGTGGCCGCCAGCAAGCCCAGGGCCAGGGCTGTGGCGGGCAAGAACAGTGAGCGCATGGGCATGCAAGTCTCCCGGGAATTGGACAGCGCCCATGATGCACCCGGCGCCGGGGCATTTCATCCGCCGGTGGATGAAATCGGTGTTAGCCGCTGCGCCTCAATGGAAGTCGTAGTACAGCGCCCATTCGCCGCTGGCGGGGTGTTTCCAGAACATCAGGCTGCCGCCGTGCACCACGTTGAGTCCGATCTTGGCGTCGGAGGAAATCTGCATCACGAATTCGAAGCCGTCCCCGACATCGATTCCCGACTGGCAGAACGAGGGGTAGCCCCCGAGCTTGTGCTGGTAGCAATGGTTCACCAGGTCGTAGTAGCACTCGATCTGCCCGGAGTTTTCCAGTTCGAGGATTTCCCGCTCCAGGTCCTCCGGCACGCCACCGCCGTCCCACAGCGGAAAGTCCGCGGGCACTGCCTCGGGCTTGAGCGGGAAGGGCTTGAGAAAGGCCCCGGGGGCAGTCAGGTCCTTGCGCACCAGCACATCCTCGGCACGGTACTCGCGAATCAGCCAGCGCTCGCCCATGGGTTCCAGGGGCTCGGGAAAGGGGTTGGCGACGAACACCGTGAGCACCCGCACGCCTTCCAGCAGCGGGCTGTGGAAGGGCAGCGCCGGCAGATAGAGCTGGGCGAACGGCAGCAGGGTTTCCCCGGCGCTGTTGCGCGGCAGCTCTTCATCCTCGCGAAACATAAAGACCCGGCCCAGCCAGCTTTCCTCGTCGCTGCCGGAGGGGCGAAAACCGCCGGGAATCAATTGCAGCGCCGGCTTGGCCAGGCGGCGCTGGATTTCCTGAATGTCCATGGTCAGGGCAGGTGTCCTGTTCGAGAGAAAGGGAGCGGCAATGTATCAAAAGTCCTCTTGCCTGGGGACCGTGGTGGGCTCAGCGCAATTGCCTCGGAGTGGCGTTGAGCAACTTGCGCATCAGCCGGCGCAGGGCCGTGGCGTCCTGGTATCCCACCTGCTCGGCCACGCGCTCCACCGAATATTTGCTGCTTTGCAACAGAGCCCTCGCCCGGTTCAGTTGCACATTCTGGATCAGGCGCAAGCTGCTGTGGCCGGTGACCTTGCGTATCTGGCGACCCAGGGTCCGTTCGGACATGCTGAACTGTGCGGCCAGTTCGCCGACGCTGGGCAGGTTTGGCAAGCCGGCTTCGATATGGGCGGTAAGCCGGCTGATCAGGGTGCTGCCCTGGGCCATCATTGCCGGTACCCGAAACGGTGCCTGCAATTGCCGCCGATCAATCAGCAGCGTCTGCCCCACCGCGTCTGCCAAGCTCGTGCCGAAACGGCTGCGCAGCAGATGCAGCATCAAATCCGATTGGCCAAATGCTGCTCCGGCGGTGGTTAGCGGAGGGTCGACCACAACCATCTGGTCCGGATCCACCTTGGTGTCGACGGCCCACTCTTGCAGCAGCGGCGCCAACCACCAGGAGGTCGTAACCCGGCGCCCGGGCAGGAGCCCGGCGGCCTGCAACAGGAAAACGGCGGAACAGGATGCCGCCACTTCGCCTCCGAGTTCCAGATGATCGCGCAATGCATCCAGCAACGGGGCAATGTCTGCTTGCAGCAGGCGCTGGGCGATGGCCTCGGGGGTGTCAATGCCCAGCCCCGGCACTATCCAGCAGGACCGATCATCGTCCCTGGCATCCAGGGCCTCGACCTCGAGCAGCAGGCCCTGGCCCAGGGCTACCTGGCCAGCCTGCAAGGCACAAACCCGCCAGCGCGGAGCCCCGAGCCCCAGGCGTGGGGCCAGCAGCGCGGCGCTGGAAAGCATGTCCAGGGTCAGGGCGACGCTGGAGGCAAAGGAACCGGGTAGGAGCAAGACGGTGAAATCGTTCATTGGCGGATTATGCATGAAAGATGTCGAATCGGTCGCTGTTGGCCAGGGATGAGCACAGGCTCAATAGCCGCTCCTTTTCTGTGTAAGTGGTGATGCCGATGCCTAATATTCTGATCAAGATCCCCCAGGGCGCTTTCGATGCCCGGCAGCGTGCCAAGGTCTTGCAAGAGGTTACCCAAGTGGCCCTGACGGTGGAGCAAATAGGTGATGACCCCCGTCAGCGGGCGTTGTGCTGGGTACTGCTGGAAGAGCTGGCGCCGGGCTTCTGGAGTTGTGGAGGTGCCGACTCCAGTGCCCAGGCGGTTCCTTGCATGGTCCGGGTCAAGGTCCCGGCGGGCGTGCTCGATGCTGCCCAGCGCCAGGCCTATGTCGAGGGCTTGCATCAGGCGCTGGCCGCCTGTCTGGCAGAGGACGATCCGCGAATGCTGATGACCTCGATCCTGCTGGATGACGTGGCTGATGGCACCTGGGGGGCTAACGGTTCGTTGTGGCGGCTGGCGGATTTTGCCCGAGCGGCGGGCTATCGGCACCTGTCCCACCTGCATGCGCGATAGTTCCGACCGCCTTCCCAGGCCCTCGGCTCAGGCGTCTCTACCGTGAGCCGCTGCCGCGAGCTGGCTGGTATCGACCCGCACGAAGACCGAATCGCCAATGGCGGTCAGCACATCGCCGGCATACACCTCGCAGATCACCTGGCTCTTGCGGCCTACTTCACCCTCGACCCTGGCGCGCAGGGTCAGGGGCACGCCCATGGGGGTGGGCTTGATGAACTTGATGCCCAGGTTGCCGGTGACGCAGTCGATGCGTGGCAGGCTGCCGGGCTCGCGCTGTTCGTTGCGGTAGTGGTAGGCCATGGCGGTCCAGTTGGAGTGGCAGTCCACCAGCATGGCGATCAGGCCGCCGTAGACCAGGTCCGGCCAGCCGCAGTACTTGGCGTCGGGCAGGTGCTCGGCCACCACGTGCACACCGTCCTCGTGCCAGTGGCTCTTGATGTGCAGGCCGTGATGGTTGCTGCTGCCGCAGCCGAAGCACACGCCTTCGGGGGCGGTGGTGTCTTGCAGTGAGGTCGGGTGCATGGTTGTTCCTTGTTGTTCTTGGGGGCGCGGCGCCGGGTGCTTTCCCGGCGTTGCAGCGCAGCATCCTATCCAATTTGCCTGAACGATCGAAGGACGGATTGCAGCTAGCTGGGGTAGTGCATGGTCAGCACGGCCCAGCGCAGGTTCTCGACCCCGGGTACTTCGCCAATATCGCGGGAGGCGTGTTCGACCCAGCCGGTGTATTCCTCGACCGCCTCCAGATGCTTTGTCCATTTATCCTCTGTGAAGCCGACGCCGAAGATGATCACGCTGCCGCTGGCGACCTTTTCTTCCTTGGCCTTCAGGCGTGTCATGTACCAGTAGTCGTCCGATGCCGAGATGAACAACTTGCCTTGGTTGGCGTTGGCAAAGGGCGCCTTGAGTTCGATGAAGTGGAAGCGCTGCTTGTCTGCGTCGCGGATCCACAGGTCACATTGCTTATGGTGAATGTCCATGTCGGACCAGCGCTGGTCCAGGGCGACCTTGTATTCCACGCCCACGTCGCCGAGCCAGCCGTCGCGTGGCCCGGCCAACCCCCGGTGCTGGATCAGCCAGAAATAGAATTCGAACTTCAGCCAGCCCTCGAAACCATTGCCGAGCACGCTGAGGGCCGAGGGAAGGTGCGGGCGCTCCTGTTCCCAGGACTTCAGGAACGCGCGGAACTCTGTTGCAACACTGTCGATACCTGGCATGGCCGTCCTTTGCAGCAAATGGGTGAAGGTGGTGTTGTGGCGCGGTGCCATCATGCATCAAGGTCGCCTCTTGGCGAAGGCGCATTTGCCGCTGTGAATGAGGGGCGGCCAGCGTCGTTGTGACGCATTGATTGCGCCAGGTGTCGTACAGCGTCGAGGTTTTCCCGGGCGGGCGGCTCGTGGCTCCGGCCAAGACAGGCTGATGCCGTAATGATATTCTTGCGCTGAATCGGTTCATCGTTTGTGCAGAAATACCTTACCCGTGCTTAGCTTCAAGTGGCCTGTTCGGGTCCCTTGCAAGGCTGTGGGAGTGTCTGCACGACCCCGCCGAATGTAATGTCAGGCAGTGTTCGTTTACCTCTTTGGTTGAACCCGACCCCTAATTTCCTGTTGGCCCCCGCAGTTGCGGGCGTCATTCTTGTTCGTCCGGCAGTTTGCGACGCGCAAGGTCGGGCAGGGGGAAACTGCCTGTTGGTTGCGTCCCGTGACGTGCCCTGAGAAACACTGTCACTCAAGTAGCTGAAGCCAAGAACGACAAGAAGTCAGCGCCGGAGCGATATAAAACTGAGGTCGAGCCTGTCTCGTCGGCCTTGTGTGCCCACCCTCCAGTTCTTTTGAATGTGTTGGTCCAGGACCTGCGAAATGACTGTTTCGCAATCACCGGAGTACGCAGGATCGAGGATGGGGCGGCGGATGGCGTTCTATCGTAGGTACTCAGAATGTTTAAGAAAGTGAACACGGCCCTGATCGGGCTGGCGATGTCGATAGGCCTCACGACCGCGCACGCGGCTGAGCCGAAGAAAGTGGATGTGCTGCTGATCGGTGGCGGCATCATGAGTTCGACCCTCGGGGTCTGGCTCAATGAGCTGCAGCCGGATTGGTCGATGGAGATGGTCGAGCGCCTGGACGGCGTCGCAGAAGAAAGCTCCAACGGCTGGAACAACGCCGGTACCGGCCACTCCGCTTTGGCCGAGCTGAACTACACGCCGGAAGGCAAGGACGGCAAGATCGAGATCGCCAAGGCCATCGAGATCAACGAAGCGTTCCAGATTTCCCGGCAGTTCTGGTCCTGGCAGGTCAAGAACGGCGTCCTGAAGAACCCGCGTTCGTTCATCAACTCCACCCCGCACATGAGCTTTGTCTGGGGCGATGACAACATCAAGTTCCTCAAGGCCCGCTACGAGGCCCTGCAGGCCAGCCCGCTGTTCAGCGGCATGCAGTACTCCGAAGACGCCGAGCAGATCAAGAAGTGGGTTCCACTGATGATGGAAGGTCGTGACCCGGCGCAGAAGATCGCTGCGACCTGGACCCCGATCGGCACCGACGTCAACTTCGGCGAGATCACTCGCCAGTTCGTTGCCCACCTGCAGGCCCAGCCCAACTTCGCGCTGAAACTGTCCAGCGAAGTGCAGGAAATCGAGCGCAATAAAGACGGCTCGTGGCGCGTGACCTACAAGAACCTCAAGGACGGTTCGAAAACCGAGACCGACGCCAAGTTCGTGTTCATCGGCGCCGGCGGCGGTGCCCTGCACCTGCTGCAGAAGTCGGGCATTCCTGAAGCCAACGAATACGCCGGCTTCCCGGTGGGTGGCTCGTTCCTGGTGACCGACAACGCCAGCGTGGCCGAGCAGCACCTGGCCAAGGCCTACGGCAAGGCTTCGGTCGGCGCGCCACCGATGTCGGTTCCGCACCTGGACACTCGTGTGCTGGACGGCAAGCGGGTGATCCTGTTTGGCCCATTCGCTACCTTCTCCACCAAGTTCCTCAAGGAAGGTTCGTACTTCGACCTGCTGACCAGCACCACCACCCACAACTTCTGGCCGATGACCAAGGTGGGCATCGAGCAGTACCCGCTGGTGGAATACCTGGCCGGCCAGCTGATGCTGTCGGATGACGACCGCTTCGCCGCGCTGAAGGAATACTTCCCCAACGCCAAGCAGGAAGACTGGCGCCTGTGGCAGGCCGGCCAGCGCGTGCAGATCATCAAGCGTGACGAAGAGAAGGGCGGCGTGCTGAAACTGGGCACCGAGATCGTGGCCTCCGAAGACGGCAGCATCGCCGGCCTGCTGGGCGCATCCCCAGGTGCTTCGACCGCCGCGCCGATCATGCTCAGCGTGCTGCAGAAAGTCTTCAAGGACCAGGTCGCGACCCCGGCCTGGCAGGAGAAGCTCAAGCAGATTGTGCCGAGCTACGGTACGGCCCTGAACGACAGCCCTGAGCGTGTGGCCAAAGAATGGGCCTACACCGCTGAAGTGCTGCAACTGACCCCGCCACCGCCGGTCAAGGGCGCGGCGCCTCAGGCTCCGGCCAGCCTGGCCAAGCCAGAGAGCAACCCAGCGGCCGACATGGCGCTGTAAGCCCTCGGCCCCGCCCGCGTTCGTCGGGCGGGGCACCGCGGATGCCCCGGTGCATCCGTATCCTGTGCCGGTTGCGGCCATGGCCCCGCCATAGCCGCAGCCAGCCAGTCTCTTGCTCCCGATCCCATTCGCGCTTTTTCGCCGATGCACGCGCCCGATGCGCTGCCCGGTTGTGCGCCTGTGTCACCCGCGCCGGGTTATCATGGCGCGCCCGCCGTAGCCGGGCATGCCCCAATCCTCGGAGTCACCGCCTCGATGTCCAGCATCACCCTGTTCCAAGCCCCGCCGCCCGAAGCCATCCAGAGCCAGATCCAGCAGATGGTGGTGGACTACATCACCGATGTCAGCGCGGTGGCCATCGCCCCGAGCAACCCGCTGTACAACCTGTACCAGTACGGCGTCGGCTATGAGGTGCACCTGTACCTGCAGGCCATGGACGGTTCCCGGGGGATCGCGGTGGAGCTGGTGGTGGCCACCGACCCGCAGGCCCCGGACCAGGTGCTGGGTTTCACCCTGTACCTGCCGGTCAAGGACGATCCCCAGGCCTGCGCCGTGGCGTACATGGCAGTGCTGCAAGGCCACCGGCGCCAGGGCATTGCCCGGCAGATGCTGCAAGCCATGCTGGCGCGTTACCCCCATGCGGAACTTGCCTGCAACGTGGCCAAGGTGGGGTGTTTCGAGGCCCTGGGCTTCCAGCTGCTGGGCGCCCGCGGCCCGCAGGTGCTGATGAACACCCGGGACCACGGCAGCGACGGCCTGCTGGCGGTGCTGGATGTGGCACCGATCTACCAGTCGGTGGAAGTGCGGCAGATCCACACCTACCTGCTGGCCCAGCACGGGCGCAAAGCCATGCTGGAAGCGGAGAAAAAGCGCGACCGGCAGCTGGACCAGATGACCCGCCAGGCCCAGGCGCTGGTGCGCGAGCGCCTCGGGGAAGCGGCCTTGTACCGCTCACGGGCGCCGCAGTTGATCAACTGATCGGGTTGCTTGTTTTTGCCCGAGTGTCTGTGTAGTTTGGCGAAAACACGCAATAACGGGCATAAACATGCAAGGTCAACACCCGCCAGCCGAGCTGCCATCCTTGCGTCGGCAAAAAATCCTTCTGCTGCTGGAGCGCGACGGCAAGGTCATGGCCGCCGAACTGAGCCGGCATTTCGCGGTGTCCGAAGACACCATCCGTCGCGACCTGGCGGAGCTGGATGCCGGCGGCCTGGTGCAGCGGGTCCATGGTGGCGCGCTGCCGCGGCCCAAGGACAGCGGCAAGGACTATTTCACCCGAGTCGGCGAAACCAATGAGGCGAAACTGCGCCTGGCGCAATATGCCGTGCAATGGGTGCAGGACGGCCAGACGGTGCTGTTCGATTCCGGCTCCACCACCCTGCACATCGCCCAGTCGCTGCCGGCGGGCATCAGCCTGACCGCGGTCACCGCCTCGCCGATGATTGCCGTGGCCCTGGCCGAGTACCCCAAGGTCAGGGTGATTCTCGCCGGTGGCCAGCTCAACCCGGCAACCCTGTCCGCCAGCGGCCATGAAGCACTGCGCATGATCCAGGGAATCAAGGCCGACCTGATGTTCACCGGCGTCTGCGCGATCCACCCGGAGATCGGCATCAGCTCCCTGCATTTCGACGAGGTGCCGATCAAGCAGGCAATGTTCGACAGTGCCAGCGAGGTCATCGCCGTGACCACCGCCGACAAGCTCGGCGCCATGGAACCCTTCGTCGTGGTGCCATGCAACCGCTTGCACCGGCTGATTACCGAGCAGGAGGTGATCACCGGGGATATCGAGGATTACCGTCGGCAGGGAGTCGAGGTGCTGCAGATCTGAATGTCAGGCACCAGTCTCTGAGAGTGCAGGAGGTCTGTGGGGCCCGCAGGCTCTCCTTGAACGCGGCATTTCAGTTCAAGACGAAGCCGTTGCAATCCAATTCATCGTTCCACTGATGGATGCCTGTAAGGCGCAGAATTTCTTCGAGCAGTTGCGGGTTTTCATCATTCAACTTCTCGTAGCTGCGTAGCAGCGCCCAGACACAAGCAGGCTCTTGCAACGGGTGGATCATGAAGAGAATGCCTTTGATATTTTCGAACTCGCGCAAGATTCCTTCTTTGTCCAGTTTGCCGAGTACAAAGGGCTTGCCTGCGAATTCAGAATGGCCTTGTACAAGCATTTCGGGGTGTCCGAAAGCGAGCGCCCAGAGTTGACCGGTGACTGAAGTGGGGTATTGGCCATCGAGATCAGGATAGGAGGGGCGCAGTATCCGGGGGTGGCTTTCGATCGGGTGCAGCATGCAAAGATTCAGTACGAGGAATGTATTTGGATTGGCGAACTGATCTGTCTTGAAGTTTTGTCGAGCCTTTTCAATCAGCACCCGTGTGGCGTGCAATAAGTCTGGGCAGCCATGATCCTGTTCCCCATAGGATGCGATCTCGGTTGTTGCGCAAGCGACTCTCTTGCCTGCATGCAACTGCCTTTCCAGATCGAGTTGAGTCAGCAGAGAGTCTGCAATGGTTTTGGCCACTCCTAGGTCGCCTGTCGCGACAGAAAGCGTCTTGACTTCAAAAAAAGCTTCGCCGGGATGTGAGCACAATTCGAAGTCTGGGGTTCTTTTGCCGTTCTGTTCGGAGACGCGCTTGAGGTGCAGCTCTGCCTGAGTGCAGAGCAACCAGAAATGTGCCTCACCCAATAGTTGTGCAAATTTGTTGGTGAGGTGCGGTTCCAGCTCGAAATGAGGCTTGGACAGGAGTTCGTCCAGTTGCATGACATATTCAGTGAGTGCTGGATTGCCTTGGTAGGCCTGATCAAGTTCTGCCAAGGCTGGTTGTAGTTGTTCTAGATAGTGATTGTCTGCAATACCCTTCGAGCTCTTTAGTGCATTGATCAATTTTTGGGATAGCACTTTTGATTCTCCTTGTGATTGCCAATAAGGGGCTTGCCATGCCTTCAGCCGGGGTTTTGCAAGACAGGTGCCGAAGCCTTCAGGGCCGCATTATCCCTCTGTCAGGCCAGTGTCTTGGTGAGCTGAAGCAGTAGTTAACTAAATTGCAGAGTCTGGGAAGGCTTGTAGAGCCATCCACTGTGCGATGTTCCGTAAGCGCGTGGTGAAACCGTCACAGGCTAATGTCTTTGCTTCGGCTATTTGCCGGAACTCGCCGATGGGCCCTCGCATCTCGGGATGGCGCTGCACAAACAGCCACACATGCTCATCCAGGCTCTGGGGCCAGCTCGGCTCCTGCTCCTGGCGCAGCAGGTTGGTGGCGCGAACGAGTTTGCGCGAGGCCTGCCGTTGCAGCCGGAGGACTTCGGCGGGCTTCTGTTCGCGGTCGATGCGCTCGGCGTAGTCGTCCAGCACTGCGAGAAAGTCACCGTTCACCGCCAGGGCAATCTCCCGGCTGGGCCTGAAAGGTGCAAAGCGCGAGCGCAGGTCTTCGCCCCACAGGCAGCGGCAATGGTGCTTGAGCCAATAGCCCCAGCTGCCGAGGTTCCGCGTTTCCAGCACCTGGTTGAGGTCGCCGATATCGAAATCGATCTTCGACACCAGCGGGTGGCGCGCTTGCAGGGCTTGGCGCAGGTTTTCCAGATGCTGGCACGCGGTCGGGTCGGCGGGATCTTGCAGGATCAGGCACAGGTCCAGGTCGGAAGCTCCAGGCCGGGCTGTGCCACGGGCGACGCTGCCGTACAGGTACAGGCTATGCAGCGGCGGGCTGGCGGGAGCGGTGAGGGCGGCGCACAGCTCGTCGAGCAGGGCTCGGTACTCGGGCTGCAGGGGTGGTTCGGCAGGTAGGGCGATCAAGCCGTCGGCATCGACGCCGAATGCGCTATCGGGTGACATGGGGTGGCCTGTAATGCGGGTTCAGCGGCCACCTTAGCAAAGTCTGCCCGGGCCGTTGGAGCGGCCCGGGCAGGGTTGGGTCCAGCCTCAGTTCTTGAAGGCCGAGTGCTTGCGGCCCTGGTCGAGGAAGGCGAACACCACCACCAGCACCGCGGCGACGGCGAGAATGATCACCACGCCGTCGGTGGAGTGGGTGGCCGAGGCCGTGACCAGGGACAGAGCGCCCAGCGGCGCCAGGCCACCAGCGATGGCGGTGCCGATCTCGCGCCCTGTGCCGAAGCCCGAAGAGCGGGTCGCGGTGGGGAACTGGCGGCTGAGGAAGGAGCCCTGTGGGGCGAACATCATCGGCGCCAGAATGCCGGTGCCGACGCCGATGGCGATGTAGATCATCAGGCTCTCACCGGTGTTCAGCAGGGCCAGGAAGGGGTAGGCGAACAGCACCGAGAACAGCCCGCCGAGGATCAGCACGGTCTTGCTGCTCCACTTGTCGCAGAGCCAGCCGAAGAACGGCACGGCGACGATGGCGATCAGGCTGGCGATGGTCACTGACAGCGAAGTGACGTGCACATCGACGTTCTTGTACTGGGTCAGGTAGGCCAGGGAGAAGGTCTTGAAGATGTAGCTCAGGGCGTTGTAGCCCACCGCCACGAAGAACACCACGGCCAGGCCCTTGAGGTCGTTCTTGAACAGCGCCTTGAGTGGCGAGGCCTTGGCTTTCTGGCTTTCCTTGCTCAGTTCCTTGAACTCCGGGGTTTCCGGAATGCTGTTGCGCACCCACAGGCCGACGGCCACCAGGACGATGCTGCAGACGAACGGAATGCGCCAGCCGCCGGCCAGCAGGAAGTCGTTGCCGTTGATGGTCAGCAGGTAGATGGTCAGCGACGACAGCAGCAGGCCCAGGTTCAGCCCCAGCGCCGGCCAGGCGCCCTGGCTGCCGCGCTTGCCCTCGCTGGCATGCTCATAGGAGGTGACCGCCGCGCCGGACAGTTCGGCGCCGGCGCCCAGGCCCTGGATGATGCGTATTGCCACCAGCAGGATCGGCGCCCAGATGCCGATCGACGCGTAGCTGGGGATCAGGCCGATCAGCGCGGTGCACACGCCCATCAGGCAGAAGGTCAGCACCAGTACCTGCTTGCGGCCGAACTTGTCCCCCAGGTAGCCGAACAGAATGCCGCCGAAGGGGCGGGCGATAAAGCCGATGGCAAAGGTCGAGAAGGCCATCAGGGTGGCGCTTTTCGGGTTGCTGTTATCGAAGAAGATCTTCGAGAAGACGATGGCCGCCATGGTGGCGTAGAGGTAGAAGTCATACCACTCCAGCATCGAGCCGAAGATGGTGGCCGCCGCGACCTTGCGCAGGCGTTTCTTGGTTTGCTGTGGGGTTTCCGCTGCAGTACTGCTGGTTTCAACTGCGGTCATATCCGTACATCCTCATGAATCATTGTAGTTATTGTCGAGTTGACGCGAGCCTTGCGCGACGCGCCCTAAGGGGCGGCCAAGGGGTATTGCGGCGACACGCGGCCCGCTTGGCAGTGCCGGGGCACTGCGCTGCAAGGTGATGGCGTGGGGTGTTTCAGGCGGCCTGGAAAATCCGGTCGGCAATCATCGAGCCAATGGGAATCGCCGAAGTGGCGGCGGGCGAGGGCGCGTTGCACACATGCAACATGCGCGGGGTTTCGGCGAACAGGAAATCGTGCACCAGGCTGCCGTCGCGCATCACCGCCTGGGCGCGGATCCCCGCTTCATAAGGCAGCAGGTCTTCCACTTGCAGGGAAGGGCAGTACTTGCGGCACTGCTCCAGGTAGCCGGACTTGAACAGCGAGTTCTTCATCTCGGTGGTGCCGGAGCCGAGGTTCTGCCAGATGGTTTTCCAGAAACCGGGGAAGCTGGCGTACTGCGCCACGTCGCGCCAGTTGATGGAGAACTTCCTGTAGTTTTCCCGGCCCAGGCCCAGTACCGCGTTGGGGCCGACGGTAACGCTGCCGTCGATCATGCGGGTCAGGTGCACCCCGAGGAACGGCAGCTCCGGATCGGGGATCGGGTAGATCAAGTGATTGACGATGTTGTTCTTCGACGCCGGCAGGCGGAAGTATTCGCCGCGAAAGGGGATGATCTGGTGGGCGATCTTCACCCCGGCCATCACCGCCAGGCGATCCGATTGCAGGCCGGCGCAGGCCACCAGCTTCTTCGCCTGCCAGCTGCCGCCGTGGCTGCTGACGGTGACGCTGTCGGCGCTTTCCTGGATCGCGGTGACGGTCTGGCTCAGGCAGATCTCGCCGCCCTCGCGGCGGATCACCCGGGCCATGGTGTCGCAGACTTCGCGGTAGTCGACGATGCCGGTGGCGTCGAGGAACAGCCCGCCAAGGCCGACGATATTCGGTTCGCGCTGGCGCAGTTGCTCGGCGTCCAGGCGCTCCACCTTCAGGCCGTTCTGTTGCGAGCGCTGGTACAGGGCCTCCATGCGCTGCACTTCCAGGGCGTTGGACGCCACCAGCACCTTGCCGCAGACCTCGAACTTGATCCCGTGCTCGCTGCAGAACTGCTTGGTGGCCTCGGCGCCACGCTTGCACAGGTCGGCCTTGAGGCTGCCCGGGGCGTAGTAGATGCCGGCGTGGATCACCCCGCTGTTGTGCCCGGTCTGGTGCTTGGCCAGGACGTTTTCCTTTTCTAGGATGACCAGCGAAGCGCCGGGCTGGCGCTTGAGGATCTCCATCGCCGTAGCCAGGCCGACGATGCCGCCGCCGATGATGCAAAAGTCATAAATCATTGTTCTTGGGTACCTTGGATCCAATGCGTTTCGGTCTGGTTATCAGGTTGTCAGACTAACTAATCCGACAAAAAACCGCAGGCCGTGGCATGCGGCTCGAAGCGTGAAGCTGGGGTCAATCGATAGTCGGCAGCTCCAGGCCCAGGCGCTTGGCCGAAGCCCGCAAGTGGGCGTCGGCGCAACCGGCGGCGGCCTGGCGGTCGCCAGCGGCAATCGCCTGGTACAGCGCCTGGTGTTCCTGGGTGGCATCGGCGGAACCGCCCACCATGCGCAGCGCCGAGTTCTCCCAGGCGGCCTTGCGGGCGCTGGTCAGCTGGCTGCGCAGAAAATCATGGAAGGCCACGAAATAGTCGTTCTTGCTGGCCTCGGCGATGGCCCGGTGGAACTCCACGTCGGCCAGCCCCGCGGCTTCGAAATCACTGCGCTTGTCGTGCATTTCCTGCAACGCGCCCTGCATCCGTTGCAGGTCGGCGGCGTCGCGGCGCTGGGCGGCGATCGACGCGGCCTGGGTTTCGATCCACAAACGCATCTCGAACATCTGCGCCAGGTCCGGCAGGCGGCCATCGCCCTGGGGGAAACGGAACACGGTGCCGGCGGGGGTCTTGGAAATGTACGAACCCAGGCCACGCCGGGCGATCAGTACGCCGTCGGCCTTGAGCTGGGCGATGGCCTCGCGAATCACCGAGCGGCTGACGTTCAACTGCTCGGCCAGTTGCTGCTCGGTCGGCAGGCGCGATTCGGGGGCCAGGCGGCCGGAGTCGATCTCGGTGCGGATCGCGTTGACCACGCGCACAACGAGAGAGTCGGGTCGCTGGAGTTCAAGCATGGGTGGGTAAAACCTTGGTAGTCAGGTTGTCAGACAATAGCCGTTGGGAATTTTCGCTGTCAAGAAAAACCCACGCCAGGCAGGCGTAGGCGGGGTCGCGCAAACGCGCACTCAGGCCGTCAGGGGGCAGCTGAAAATCAGGTCGTCGAAGTCTTCGCCACCCCTGCGGAAGGCCCCTTCGTCACGTTGCTGGAAGACGAAGCCGCATCGCTCCAGAACCTGGCAGGACGCAGCATTGCCGTCGGTGACCGTGGCCACCAGGCGCTTGATCCCCAGGCTGTGGCGGGCGTACTGCATCAGCGTGCGCAGGGATTCCGTGGCCAGGCCCTTGCCTTGATGACCGGGGGCCAGCAGGTAGCCGACCTCGGCTTCGGCGCTGGGCCGGTCGCTGACTCGCAGGCCGGTGAAGCCCAGCTCCTCGCCGCTGTGGCGATCGCGGATCACCAGGCACAGCCAGTGGTCGCAATCCATGTCCCAATGGGGCAGGCGCGAGGTGAAACGCTCCTCGATCTGCATCCGGGAGAGCGGATCGCAGACATAGCGCAGGTTTTCCGGGTCGCTGTGCAGGGCCAGGAACAGCTCCCAGTCATGGGCGTTCAGGGGGCGCAGGTTCAGGCGAGGGGTGTGCAGTTCCAGCATGGGGGGCTCCCGATCCGTGGGCAGGAAAGATTTTGGGCACTTTACAGGAGAAAAGTCTGACCGCTGCGCTGCTTATTTCGCATAAGATCCCGGGCCTGGGTTTTCAGGGATAGGGCAGGTAAGCGTGAACTGGGACGATTTGCGGTTTTTCATTGCCGTCGCCAATGCCAGCAACATCACCGACGCCGGGCAGGCGCTGAAGGTGTCGGCCTCGACGGTCTCGCGCAAGATCCTGGTGCTGGAGCAGGCCTTGAGCAGCGTGCTGTTCCTCAAGACCACCCAGGGCTATTTCCTCACCGAAGCCGGCCAGGCCCTGCTGCCCATGGCCCTGGAGATCGAGGAGCGCTTGCGCCTGATGGAACGTCAGTTGTCCCGGCCAGGCGCGCGCATGGCCGGGGTGGTGCGCATCGAATGCCCGGAGTTGATGGGCAGCCACCTGATCATTCCCGCACTGGCGCAGTTTCGCTTGCAGCATCCGCAGATCAGCTTCGATTTCGTCAATGCGGCGCGCTCGGTCAAGCTCACCCAGAGTCACAGTGACCTGCTGCTGCGCCTGCAACGGCCGGAAGCCGGCAACTTCACCCTGCGCCGGGTCGGCGAGTTGACCCAGGCGCTGTTCTGTTCCCCAGGTTATGCCGCGGCCCATGGCTGCCCCGAGAAGCCTTCGGAGCTGCACCAGCATTCGCTGATCGGCTGGAACCAGACCCTGGCCCACATGCCCCTGGCCCGCTGGCTGGACCAGCTCAGCGGTAATCAGCCGTTGTGGATGCGCACCGGCAACCTGGAGGCGCAGCTCAAGGCGGTGCAGGCGGGCCTGGGGATTGCCGCCTTGCCGGCCTATATCGCAGAACCCCTGGGCCTGCACCGGGTCTTGCCCCAGGCTCCGGCCCACCGCGCGGATATCTGGCTGCTGCGCAACCTGGCGACACAGGGCCAGGAGCGGGTCGAGCGGGTGGCGGAATTTCTCTGCGATCTGCTGGCGCGCCAGGGCTTGCAGGGTGAGGGCAAGGCCGGCTGACGCGCTAGGCGCCACGCAGCAATAGCCACCCGGCCACCGCCATCAGCAGCAAGCCGAATAGCGCATTCTGCGCCAGCAGCAGGCGAGGGCGGTCGTGCATCAGCCGCTGCAGGCTTGAGCCCAGGCTGGCCCACAGCAGGTGGCCGAACAGGTTCACCGCGATCAGCGCGGCGCTGAGCGCCAGTATCACGGCAGTGCCCGCATCGGCGCCCGGGCTGAAGGTGGAGAACATGACCAGCAGCATCACCAGGCCCTGCACATTGCCCAGTTGCAGCATCACGCCATCACGAAACTGCAGGGCTTCACTCTGCTCGCCAGGCTTGCGCAATGGCCGCAGCAGCAGGCGCAGGCCCAGCCAGAAAATGTACAGGCTGCCCGCTACCCGCAGCCCCCAGAGCAACCCAGGGTAAGCCGCCAGGCTGTGATACAGCCCCAGCCCCACCAGTAGCGCCAGGAGCAGGTAGGTCAGGTCCAGCCCGCAGATGAAGCGCAGGGAACGCCGCACGCCGCTGCGGGCGCCGGAGCTGGCCACCATCAGGTTGCCGGGGCCGGCGCTCAGGGCCATGGGCAGCATGGTGGACAGCCACAGCGGCCAGTTGATGTCGTGGATCGGGGGCACGGGCGGCTCCTGGAAGGCAGTGCGGATTGCACCGGCGCCAGCTTAAGGCGCCGCCATGCGTGGGGTTAGGGGCAGGAATGGAAAGCGGTTTTGCATCGCTCCAGTCCTTGCCGGGCGGGCGCCTCAAGCTTCGGCCGAACCCTGCAGCGCAGCCTGTAGCCACTGCGAGAAACTGCGGGTCAGCGGGCTGCTTTCACTGTCGCGGTGAATCAGCCAGGCCCAGGTCGGGCCGCGCACGCTCTGTTCGCACAAAGGGCTCAGCAACTGGCTGACCAGGGCAAGGCCCATAGCCTGCTGGCCAGCCTGTACCCCGGGCGGCAGGTGATCCAGCTGGATATCGACGCTATCGCCGCAGGGGGCGGCGGCATTCACTGCGTGACCCATCAGCAACCCGGGCTGTGAGGGTTTGGGCAAAGTGGTCTGCTAAAGATGGCAGAATTGGCCTGATAAAATCCGCCACTCACGCACTAACCTGCGCACTCTTCAATAACCGGGGCTGATCCCGGTGTGGATGATCAAGAGGAGCGCGTAATGAGCGATCAACAACCTGCGGTGACGGTACGGGCGACTCAGCCTGGGGATTACCAGCAATGGCTGCCGCTGTGGCTGGCCTATCAGGATTTCTATCAGGTGACGCTGAGCGAAGAGGTCAGCCGCCGCACGTTCGAGCGTTTCCTCGATTCGCGGGAACCGATGTATTCGGCGGTGGCGGTGCAGGGCGATGAAGTCATCGGCTTCGTCAACCTGGTGTTGCACCGTTCGACCTGGGCCGTCGGCGACTTCTGCTATCTGGAAGACCTGTACGTGGCCCCGTCGATTCGCGGCAGCGGGGCGGGGAAACTGTTGATCGAGTGGGTGCAGGCCTTTGCCCGGCAACACCAGTGCGCTCGTTTGTACTGGCATACCCAGGAGAGCAACAAGCGGGCGCAACGGTTGTATGACTGGGTGGCGCACAAGCCGGGGGTGATCGAGTATCGGATGGAGTTGTAAGGGCCTGGCTGGACGCCCGTTGCTGCAGCAACGGCTATCCAGCCAGGATCAAGGCCTATGCCCCATGCCGAAATACCAGTGCCTTGAGCCCGCACTGCGGATCCGCATCCGGAAACTCCGGCGGGTTCTCCAGCCGCTGTTCAAAGCGCAACCCCGGCGCGGCTTCGGCCATCCCCTCCAGAAGAAAATCCACGCTAAACGCCGGATCATTCATGCACGCCAGTACGCAACCATCGGCCGTGAGCAACTCCGGCAGGCGCCGCAGCACCCGCGCATAGTCCTTGCCGAGGACAAAGCTGCCTTTCTGGAACGACGGCGGGTCGATGATCACCAGGTCATAGGGCCCGCCCTGCTTGACCTTGCTCCAGGACTTGAACAGGTCATGGCCGAGGAAGCTCACCCGGCTGGTGTCGTGGCCGTTGAGCCGGTGGTTGTCACGGCCGCGGCTCAAGGCCGCCCGGGACATGTCGAGGTTGACCACCCGCTCGGCGCCGCCGGCAATCGCCGCCACCGAGAAGCCGCAGGTATAGGCAAACAGGTTCAAGACATTCTTGCCCCGGGCATTGGCCCGCACCCAGTTGCGCCCGTAGCGCATGTCGAGGAACAGCCCGTTGTTCTGCTTGCTGCCCAGGTCCACCTGGTAGCGCAGGCCTTCCTCGGTGATGGTGCAACTGTCGATGGCCTCGCCCAGCAGCCACTCGCCACGGCTGTCGGGCAGGTAGCGGTGTTGCAGCATCAGGCTGCGGGCGCCGCTGGCCACCCATTGCGGGGTCGAGCCCAGGTCCGCCAGCAACTGCTGCAGGGCTTCGAGTTGCCCGGCTTCGGGTTCCTTGAACAAGGACACCAGCACTACCCCCTGCAGCCAGTCCACGGTCAGCTGTTCCAGCCCAGGCCAGCAGCGGCCGCGGCCATGGAACAGGCGCCGGGTTTCGCCGGGCGCGGCGGCCAGGGCGGTCAACAGGTGCTGGTTGAGGGTGGCGAGGGCGAGAGGGGTCATCAGCGGGGCCGGTCATTTTTTCGGGGCGGCATTTAACCACGGGCAGCAGCCCGCCCGCCAACCAGCAATTGCTGCTGGCTGGCGGCCGCCTGCTGTCGGGCCAGGGGCTTGTCGGCACGTGTTTCAACGCGGATCTGGACAGCGGTGGTGATGGCGGGCGACTGCACGCCAAGGGCGACGGGCTCGAACCGTGCCGCACGTCGAGCAGGCTGCGCCCGTTCGCTCTTGCCCCTTGCCCCCGCTAGAGAATGGCGTTTGCCCATTTCTGGGTGCCGGCCAGGCGGCGCTTGACGCTGTCGATGCGCCATTGGCCGGCAACCCGCTTGACCACAAAGCGATGCTCGTAGCAAAGGGCCCGGGACGCCGGGTCGCGCACCAGCACTTCGGCCTGGGCGGGCTTGAGCAACTGGCAGCCCAGTAGTTCGTCGGCCTCGGCGTGGGTCGTGGGGTAACCATAGGAGGCTAGCGGATAGGCCCGCGGTCGCAGGGTACAAAAACGTTCGAGCAACTGTTGCGGTTCGGCCCAGAAGGCGGCGTCGAGCGCGTCGTGGCCCAGGGCATTGCCGCGCTGTTCCCAGGCGTACAAAGCCAGGGTATAGGCCCGCACCTGGGTGACCGGATCTGCGCTGCTGTCAGTGCCAGGCACCAGCGGCGGCCAGGGCAGGGAAGGGGCCGGTGCAGGTGCTGGCGGTGCCCCGGCACCGGCCTGCTCCAGCTGTTGCATGACCTGGGCATGGCCATTTTCTTCGGCCAGGGACCAGGCGTTGCGTTGTTGGAAATCCACGGGCGAGGGGTTGGCGCCGGCCTCGAGCAGCAAGGCCACCATTGCCTCGTGGCCAGCCTGGGCGGCGTTCATCAGGGCGGTGCGTTGCAGTTCGGGGCTGGCCTGTTCGAGCGCTGCGCCATGGGCGATCAGCAACTCGGCCAGGGCGGTGTCGCCGTGGCTGGCGGCCCAGGCCAGGGGGCTGTAGCCCAGGGCCTTGCACGGCTGCTGGACATTCGCGCCGCGCGCCAGCAGCAGCGCCACGGCCGGCCGGTGCCCGGCGATAGTGGCGGCCAGCAAGGCCGTGCGGCCGGTGCCCTTGTGCTGCCATTCAAGGTCCGCACCCGCATCCAGCAGGCGCTCGAGAGCAGCAAGGTCGCCGCGCGCGGCGGCTTTTTCCAGGAGATGGGACAAGGTCGGAAATCCGTTCGGTCAGGGGGCAGATGCCGCCGCATGGTAGCGCTCTGGGGCCAGGTTCTGCCACGCCCGGGCTACTCCACGCCCCGGTTCCGGCAGGCCGGGCGCGCCGGGCTGTACTGCGATACGCGACGCCGGCGTGGGCAGTGGGCTGTTTCGAGCGTCGCGGGTGGGGAGGGGGGAGGCTCATGGACGCCTTGCAGAGGCTTGCGTAGGATGGCGCGTTCGCGCTCTACGCCGTTGCAGCCAGCGCTGCAGCCTCCCTTGCCAACAGGAGTCCATGATGTTCAAGGCCATTGTGATCGACAAAGACACTGCAGGTTATCGCGCCCATCTGCGCGAGCTGGAGGAGGCGCAACTGCCTGAGGGCGATGTCACGGTGCGGGTGGCCTACAGCACCCTGAACTACAAGGACGGCCTGGCAATCACCGGCAAGAGCCCGGTGGTGCGGCAGTTTCCCATGGTCCCTGGTATCGACTTGGCAGGCACCGTCGAAGCCAGCAGCCATCCGCGCTTTCGCCCGGGTGAGCAGGTGCTGCTCAATGGCTGGGGCGTGGGCGAGAGCCACTGGGGCGGGCTGGCGCAGAAGGCCCGGTTGCAGGGCGACTGGCTGATCCACCTGCCTGAAGCCTTCAGCGCGCGCCAGGCCATGGCCATCGGCACCGCCGGCTACACTGCCATGCTCTGCCTGATCGCCCTGGAGCGCAGCGGCCTGACCCCCGAACACGGCGAGGTGCTGGTCACCGGTGCCAGCGGCGGGGTCGGCAGTTTTGCCATCAGCCTGCTGTCGCGCCTGGGCTACTCGGTGATCGCCGCCACCGGGCGTCCGGAGGAGGCTGACTACCTCAAGGCGCTGGGCGCCAGCCGCATCATCGAGCGCGCCGAGCTGTCCCAGCCGGGGCGTCCGCTGGCCAAGGAACGCTGGGCGGCGGCCATCGACTCGGTGGGCAGCCATACGCTGGCCAACGTCTGTGCCGGCACCGCCGCCGATGGCCTGGTGGCCGCCTGCGGGTTGGCCCAGGGCATGGATTTCCCGGCCTCGGTGGCGCCCTTCATCCTGCGTGGGGTGAGCCTCTTGGGGATCAACAGCGTGACCCGTCCCTATCACGAGCGGGTGCATGCCTGGGAACGCCTGGCCGCCGAGGTGGACCAGCAGCACCTGCAGCGGATCACCCGCGAAGTGGGCCTGGAAGAGGCCCTGACCGTCGCCCACGAGTTGCTTGAAGGCAAGGTTCGCGGGCGGGTGGTGGTCGACGTCAACCACTGATATAAACCCCGGGCCGCGCTGTCGGAACGCCGTGCGCGGCCTGGGTTGTTGCATGTTTCAGGTCCGACGCGAGCCCCGTGCCACGGGGCTTCTTCGCGGCCCTTCGTCCTCTTGATCCGAGGTTGCCTGTTTCATGTCCATTTCCCCTCAGCGCCCCCTCTGGCAGGTGTACCTGGTCTTCCTGCTGCCCATGGTGCTGTCGAATTTCCTGCAGTCGTTTTCCGGCACCCTCAACGGTATCTACATTGGCCAGTTGCTGGGCACCCAGGCGTTGGCGGCGGTGTCGGGGATGTTCCCCATCGTGTTCTTCTTCATTGCCCTGGTGATCGGCCTGGGGGCCGGTGCCTCGGTGCTGATCGGCCAGGCCTGGGGTGCCCGGGAGCTGGATGCGGTGAAGTCGGTGGCCGGCAGTACCCTGATGCTGGGGGCCTTGATCGGCCTGCTGGGGGCGGTGCTGGGCATGCTGTTCGCCCGCCCGGCCCTGCAGGGCCTGGGCACACCGGCGGATGTACTGGACGACGCAGTGGGCTATGCCCGGGTGATGATGCTGATCATGCCGCTGCTGCTGGTGTTCGTGCTCTACACCCAGTTGCTGCGGGGTGTCAGCGATACCCTGTCGCCCCTGCTGGCCTTGATGGTCTCGACCCTGGCGGGGCTGCTGCTGACCCCGGCGTTGATCCGTGGCTGGCTGGGCCTGCCGCCCATGGGTATCCAGAGTGCGGCCTTCGCCGGGTTGGCGGGAAATATCCTGGCCATGGGGTTTCTGGTCTGGCGCCTGAGTGGCCGCGACCACCCCCTGGCCCCGGACCGGGCGCTGTTCGCGGCGCTGCGGCTGAACCGGGCGATACTCGGCAAGGTGCTGCGCATCGGCCTGCCCACCGGGGTGCAGATGGTGGTCATCTCGCTTTCCGAACTGGTGATCCTGGCCCTGGTCAACCGCCACGGTTCCCAGGCCACGGCGGCCTATGGCGCGGTGACCCAGATCGTCAACTACGTGCAGTTCCCGGCGCTGTCGATCGCTATCACCGCCTCGATCCTCGGCGCCCAGGCCATCGGCGCCGGGCGCCTGGAGCGCATCACCCCGATCCTGCGTACCGGGCTTGCGATCAACCTGTGCCTCACCGGCGCCCTGGTGCTGCTCGGCTACCTGATTTCCCACTGGCTGCTGGGCCTGTTCATCATCGACCCGGCAGCCCTGGTGCAGGCCCAGCACCTGCTGCACATCATGCTCTGGAGCATCCTGGTGTTCGGTTTCCAGGCGGTGGTCGGCGGCATCATGCGCGCCAGCGGCACGGTGCTGGTGCCGGTGGCGATCTCGATCTTCTGCATCCTCGGGGTGCAGGTGCCGGCGGCCTATGTGCTGGACGCGCATTTCGGCCTGCAAGGGGTGTGGATGGCGTTCCCGGTGGCCTACCTGACCATGCTGGTGCTGCAGGTCTGCTACTTCAAGCTGGTGTGGCGCCACAAGGAGATCCAGCGCCTGATCTGAGGCCCGCGCTCAAGCGCCGCCGGCCAGTGGCTGCCGGGGCGGGCGCAGGTCGCGAACCACCAGGTACAGCAAGGGCCCGATGGAGACGAAGACCGCCGTCAGCAGCAGATAGGGCAGCACCGAACGCCAGGAGCGCCCACGGGCGCGGGCGTCTCCCAGCATCCACGCAGCCGCCAGCAGCGCCATCAGGTACAGGTCGATCACCACTTGTGCGGTGTCCGGGCGTGACAGCAGTTGCAGGCCGAATTGCAGCAGCGACTGTTCGGCCTGGAACAGGCAGTACAGGGTGTAGGCACTGAAGCCCAGTAGAGCCAGCAGGGCGGGGTAAGGGTGGCGCATGGCGCAGTCCTCGATCAGGGATGGGCAGGGTGTACGGCGCGGCGGTTGCGGGTGGCCAGGCCCAGCAGCAGATACAGCAGGCCGGCTGCGCCACAGCCAAAGATCAGGCTTTGCGACAGCAGGGAGTCGAACAGGTACAGCGGGTCGTCGCGCAGGCGTTGATGTAATCCGGCATGCAGCAGGGCGAGCGCCGCCAGCCACTGGCGGGCAAGTTCGCGCACGCGACGGCGCCGATGGCCGCACAGCTGGACCAGCCCGGCACACAGGGGGACGTGCAGGGCAATGAACAGGTGCTGCCCGAGCATGGGGTCGAGGTTGCGCAGGCCATACAGCAGGCGCCATTCACGCTGCGCCACGGCATCCAGCTCATGGCCGGCGAACAGCCCGATGCAGAGTCGCCAGAGTGTGTTTTTCACGGTGAAAATCCTTGAACAAGCGGGAGCGAACAGGCTAAGTGGCAAGCCTGTTGTCACTCAATGACCCCCCAGGTCATAGACAGCGGGGCGCTTCAGGCTGTCAGCTGGGGCGGTGCGACTTTCACTTTCAAGGATTGAACAGCGATGACTTCCAACCAGCAGGCTCCCGGCGCAGGCCGGGTGATCCGCGTGGCCGGGCCCGATGATGTGCCGGCCATGCTCGAGTGCGACACCTATGCCCGGGCCCACGCCAGCCGGGGCGATGCCGTACGCGTGGCGGTGGGCCGTGGTCAGGGTTGGGTGGAGGTGGCGGCCGGCCGGGTCGCCGGCTACCTGCTGCTGAACCATGACTTCTTCGACCATGGCTTCGTGTCCCTGGTGGTGGTGGCTCCGGGGCAGCAACGCCAGGGCGTGGCCCGGCGCTTGCTCGGCGCCGCCGAGCAGGCCTGTCGCACGCCCCGGCTGTTCATCTCCACCAACCAGTCGAACCTGGCGGCCCGGGGCCTGATTGCCAAGGCCGGTTTCCAGCCCAGTGGGGTGATCGAGAACCTCGACGAGCAGGACCCCGAGCTGATCTTCTGCAAGCGTGTGGGCTGAGCCGGGATGCCTGTGCCCGACAGCGGTCGCGCCGCCATGCCCTGCACCCTTGAAGCTCCCCGCGCCGGGCCCTTGCCGGTGGGCGCACCGTTGCGCCAGTTACGGCGCCAGGCGCGCTTGAGCCAGTTGGACCTGGCGTTGCAGGCGGGGATTTCCCAACGCCACCTGAGCTGCGTCGAGACCGGTCGCGCCCAGCCCAGCCCGGCCTTGCTGGATGCACTGCTGACCACCCTGGACACCCCCTTGCCCCAGCGCAACCGGGTGTTCCTCGCCGCGGGCTATGCGCCGCGCTACGCCGCCTTGCCCCTGGCCGACCCCGGCCTGGCGCCGGTGCGCGCAGCGCTGATGCACCTGCTCAAGGCCAACAACCCGGCGCCAGCGATCGTCATCGACAGTGGCTGGCAAGTGCTGGCGGCCAATCAGGCTACCGCGGCGCTGTTCCAACTGCTGGGGTTGTCGCAACACGCCATGGAACAGGGCTTCAACCTGTTGACGGCCCTGCTGGAGCCCGGTGGTTTCGGTGACTGCCTGATCAATGCCGAGGAGGTGCGCCAGGTGGCCTGGCAGCGGGCCTCCCGGGAAGCCATGGGCGACCCCGGCTTGGCGGCGCTGTTGGCCGGCCTGCCATTCCCCGGAGAATCGCCGGCGACCCCGAGCCCGGCCGAGCCGTTGCTGCTGACCCGGGTGCGCGGGCCCGGGGGCGAGCTGCGTTTTCTGTCCACCTTCACCACCTTCGGCATGCCCCAGGACATAACCGTGGCGTCGCTGCGCATCGAACACCTGATTCCCGCTGACGAGCCGACCTGGCAGGCCCTGACCCTGGCTTGCGAACGCCTGGGCGAACTTGAACCGGGTTAGATCGCCAGGGCCCGGGCCGGCAGCCCCTGGGCGCTCGCCAGCGCCGGCAGTGCCCCGGCCAGCACCATGCGGGTCAGGGTGGCTGCGACGCTCTGGAAGTCCCTGCTGGAGGGCTGGGCTACGCCGCGCATCAGGGCGATCTGCCAGCCCAGGGTGGGGTAGGTCTGGGTCGCCGCTCCTATGAACAGCAGCAGGTGCTCCGGGGCAATGGCGCGGATCAGGCCACGTTCGGCCCAATTGCGCAGGCAAGCGATTTCACTGCGGTTCTGCGCCTCCAGGCTTTCACGCCAGGCCTCTGGCAATTGCTGCGCGCCGTGTAGCAGCTCGCTGCAGAGAATCTTCGAACGCAGGGGGAAATCCTCGACGATCTGCATCCGCGCCTCGATGTAGGCCTGCAACGCCTGCGCCGGATCGGCCTCCGGGTGCAGCCGCCGCGACGCCAGGTGCAAGGGTTCCAGCAGGGGCTGCAGGACTTCGGCGTAGAGGTTTTCCTTGGTGTGGAAGTAGTAGTACAGGTTGGCCTTGGGCACCCCGGCGCGCAGCGCGATATCCAGGGTCTGGCAGGCACTGAAGCCCTTGGCGGCGAACTCGTTGCGGGCGGCATCGAGGATCAGTTGCCGATGCCGCAGGCGCGAGCGGCGTTCCTGGCGGGCTGGCGCTGGCACCCGGGGCGCTGCCGAGTCGGCCTCAAGCGCCTGCGGGGTCAGGTAAAACGGGGTGGATGAGGGGCAGTGCATGGGCAAATCTCGGGGGTGTGAAATCGCAATATACAAAAGTATATAGCGAAACGGCTGCCTCAGGCGCCGGCGCTGCTGTCTCGGCTGTTTCATAGAGGGGCGAACAGAGGAGGCAAGGCCGAAACGGTGCGCCGTTCCGGCTGGCGTCAGGCTCAGGCGCGGCGCTTGCGCAGCCAGCGTCGGGCCAGGTAGCCGTAGACCCAGAGGTTGATCAGCAGCACCAGGCTGCCCAGCCACAGCTGAATGCCCGGGGTCAGCCCGGCGGGGTAGATCAGCGGGATCAGGTAATGCTCGATGAAGCCGGCGCCGTAGCCGTCCTGGCCGGCGGCGTGGCGCAGCAGGTTTTCCCAGCGGGTCAGCGGGCACTCCAGGTGCAGCACTTCCACTGCCACGCCCCAGGCCGCGGCGGGCAGGTGCAGCAGCATCAGCCGCGGGTGGCGCAGCACCAGCAGGCCGCCCAGCAGCACGAAGACGATAAAGGACAGGTGAAACAGCACCAGGCTGTCGGCGGCAATACGGTAGAGCATGGGGGTTCCTTGTAGGGGGCAGATCCGTGGCGCAGGCGCCGAGGCGCAATATACCGAGGGCCGATGGGCGGTGGCAGTGTTTCTTCGTGGTGCAGGAAAAAAGCCCGGCTCGCAATCGATCGGGCCCGCCTTTGCGCTACCTATACTGCTGGAACGCCAGGGCGACCTGTCGAGCCTGGCGCGGCCTTTGCGGGAGGTACATGCCTTGCGGCCAACGATGCTCTGCTGTCGCCACGGGGTCCTGGTGCTGATGCTGATGCTGATGCTGATGCTAGTGCTCGCCGGCTGCGCCCATCGGGTTCCCGAGCCGGTGGCCGCGATGCCGGTCAGCCCGGCCACCTGGCGCCAGGTCAACCATGAACTGCTGGAAGCCTCCCGCAGCGCCACTGAACAGGCCGAGGTCTATGCCCAGGGCTCCATGGAGCACTGGCGGACCCGGGTCTACCAGCAGACCGAGGAAAACTTCATTCCCTGGTTCAGCGGCTACTGGACCCAGGAATGGCTGTCGCTCAAGGTCGGCTGGTATTCCCTGAACGATAAAGGCGACGCCGGGCAAGCTTCCCGGCGCCTGGCGGCCTACTTGCAGGAGCAGTACCAGGAACGGGTGCTGGCACCGGTGGCGCTGGAAGTCGATGCCGATGCGATCACCGGCGAGGCCATGGAGTTCTATGTGCAGTTGCTGCGCCAGCAACTGGCGCAGATCCGCAGCCGTTACCCACTGCCGGCACCGCAACTGGAACTCCATCTGGACCAGGTGCTAGCCATCGACCTGGGGCCGGCCCCCGAGCAGCGCGCCTCCTTGAACCAGTTGATACGGGCCGAGCCCATTGCCCGCTTGCCCGCCTATGGGCCTTTGCTGCAGCAGATCCATGGCGCCCCGACCGGCGAACAGGGAGCGCCGGCCCCGGGGGTGTCCCAGGTGGCGCAGGTGACCAGTGACAAGCTCCAGGCCCAGTTCGCCAGCCGCAGTGTGGCCGGTGCGGTGGCTGCGGCGGTGGGGCGGGTGGCCGGCGCGCTGATTTCGGTGGGAGTGGCCGGGGTCCGGGCGCTGGTCCAGGACCATGACCGGGAAGACCTGCAGACCCAGACCCGACGGGACCTGGGCGCGGCCTTCGATCAGGCCTGGGCCAGGCAGTTGCATGACCCCGAGCATGGGGTCATGGCCGGGGTGTATTACCTCGGCCAGCAGCTCGAACGCCAGCTGCAGGCGCCGCTGGTCAATGAGGACGCCGGCGATGGCCGGGGCCCCTGAGCCCGTCCTGGCGGCTCAGCCCCGGGTGGCCTCGGCCCCAGGATCCAGCGGCACTTCGTAGTCACTGACCCCGGCCGCATGGCGCCCGGCGATGTAGCCGAAGGTCATGGCCGGCCCCAGGTTGATACCGCCGGAGGGATAAAAGCCGCCCATCACGCTGGCCATGTCGGTGCCTGCGGCATACAGCCCGGGGATCGCCGTGCCGTGCGAATCCAGCACCTGGGCCTGGGCGTTGGTCTTGAGCCCGGCAAAGGTGCCGAAGCTGCCGGGCAGCACTTTCACCGCGTAGAAAGGCCCCTGTTCGATGGGCGCCACGCAGGGGTTGGGCCCGGGATACAGGGCGTCGCCCTGCTTGCGATTGTAGGGCGTCGAGCCGCGGCCGAACTCGGGGTCCTGGCCGTTGCGGGCATGCTGGTTGAATGCCTGCACCGTGGCCGCAAGGCCCTGGGGGTCGATGCCGCACTGGCTGGCCAGGGCCTGGATGGAGTCGGCCCGTACCAGGTAGCCGCTGCGCACCAGCGGCCCCACCGGCAGGGGGAAGGGCCGGGCATAACCCAGGCCGTAACGGCGCTGGAAGCGGTGGTCGCAGATCAGCCAGGACGCCACTTCCTCGCCCGCGGGAACCGCCTCCAGCATGGCCGCGGTGTAGTCGTAGTAGCCGTCCGCCTCGTTGACGAAACGCTTGCCGTTGGCCAGCACGCCGATCAGCCCGGGTTTGGCCCGGTCGATGATGTGGGGAAAGTGGCCGATGCTGCCGTCGGCATGCCGCACCCGAGAGACGGGGGCCCAGGCCACCGGGCTGGCAAGGTCCGTGGCCAGCACGGCACCGGCCTGTTCGCCGAGGCGGATGCCGTCGCCGCAGCAACTGCGTGGCGGCAGGGCCAGGTGCTCGTCCGGCCCCGGGGCGCGGGGAAACAACGCCTGGCGCCGGGGCAGGTCATTGGCGAAGCCGCCGGCGGCCAGCAGCACTCCACGTCGGGCGCGGATTTCCCGCGGCCCCTCAGGCGTGTCCACCAGGGCGCCCTGCACCCCCTGGCTATCGCGCAGCAGCGAGCGGGCCGGGGTGGACTCCAGCAGGTTGACCCCCAGGTCCTCGGCGGACTTGCCCAGCCGGCCGATCAGCGCCACGCCGTTGACCAGGTGCATGGCCCGGCCGTGTAGCGCCAGGTCCCGCAGGTGGCGGGCAAAGCGCCCGGCCACATGCAGCAGCGACCTGAAGGAACGGGTCATGCTGAGAAAGGCCCCCAGGTCGGCCCCGGCCATGATCGGCATGCCCAGGAACGAGGTTTCCCGCAGGGTCTTGCGCAGCCGTTTGAGCAGTGGGCCGATGGCCCGGGCGTCATACGGCGCGGCGATCACCTGATGGCCCTCGATCCCGGCCCCGGGCACCTGGCCGTGGATATCCGGGATGCCATTGCCGTCGACGAATTGCAGGGCCGTGTGTTGTTCGAAGAAGGCCACCATCTGCGGCCCGTTATCCAGAAAGGCGTCGATGCGTGCGGCATCGTAGCGCTCCCCCAGCTCATGCTTGAGGTAGGTGCGCGGTTGCTGCGGGTTTTCATGGATGCCGGCGCGGCGTGCCAGGGGATTGCCCGGCACCCACATCCAGCCGCCGGACCAGGCGCTGGCACCGCCGAAAGTGGAATCCTTTTCCACAACTATCACCTTCAAGCCATGCCACGCGGCGGTCACCGCACAGGCCAGGCCGGCGGCGCCGGAGCCGATCACCAGCAAATCACAATCCAGGGGCAGGAGGGTTGCAGCGGGAACGTCGCTCACAATGACAGGGCCTTTTTTTGAATTATGATAAAAATGGAATCAAGTTCCATTAATTTGAAAAACTATTTCACACTGCCTGGGAAGCTGTCAAACCGCGAGGAGGACCAGGCAGGCTCATTGGTGCAGGGGAGCAGAAGGTGCTTTTAGCTACGGGGGCACCTTCAGGAGGGGCTGCCGGAAGGGCAGGAAGGCGATATCGCTCAGGTGGGAAAGTCAGAGTGGCCAGCAGGCCTCTTTGTGCTGCTCAAGGACGCAAGGCCGCTGCACAGAGGCGCTTGCGCTGCGGGTGGATGCCGGGCAAAAAAACGCCGCGTTCCCAGGCAGCGAACGCGGCGTTGTTCAAGGCAGCAGGGCAGGGCTCAGTTGACCACGCGGTAGCACGGTACGTAGGCGGCGCCGCCGGGCAGCTTCATGCGGTGCTGCTCGACGAAGGCTTTGAGCAGTTGGTCCAGGGGCTGCATGATCGCCGGGTCGCCGTGGATGCTGTACGGGCCTTTCTGCTCGATCAGGCGGATACCCTGGTCCTTGACGTTGCCCGCGACGATGCCGGAGAACGCACGACGCAGGTTGGCCGCCAGTTCGTGGGGCGCCAGGGCATGGCTCAGTTGCAGGTTGGCCATGTTCTCGTGGGTCGGATCGAAGGGACGTTGCAGGCTCTCGTCGATCTTCAGCAGCCAGTTGAAGTGGAAGGCGTCGTTGCGTTCGCGGCGGAACTGCTTGACGGTCTTGAGCCCCTCGGTCATCTGCCGCGCCACTTCCGGCGGGTTGTCGATGATGATCTGGTAGTGCTGGCGCGCCGCTTCGCCCAGGGTTGCCAGGACGAAGGCGTTGAGCTGCTCCAGGTAGGGCGCCGCGCTCTTGGGGCCGGTGAGGATCACCGGGAAGGGCAGGTCGCGGTTGTCCGGGTGCATCAGGATGCCCAGCAGGTAGAGGAACTCCTCCGCGGTGCCGGCGCCGCCGGGGAAGATGATGATGCCGTGGCCGACGCGGACGAAGGCTTCCAGGCGCTTCTCGATGTCCGGCAGGATCACCAGCTCGTTGACGATGGGGTTCGGTGCTTCGGCGGCGATGATCCCCGGCTCGGTCAGGCCCAGGTAGCGGCCGCCGCTCATGCGCTGTTTGGCGTGGGCGATGGTCGCGCCTTTCATCGGGCCCTTCATCACGCCCGGGCCGCAGCCGGTGCAGATGTCCAGCTTGCGCAGGCCCAGTTCGTGGCCGACCTTCTTGGTGTATTTGTATTCTTCGGTATTGATCGAGTGGCCGCCCCAGCACACCACCATCTTGGGCTCCACGCCGGGGCGCAGGGTGCGGGCGTTGCGCAGCAGGTGGAAGACGTAGTCGGTGATGCCCTGGGAGCTGTCCAGGTCAATGCGCTGGCTGTCCAGTTCGTTCTCGGTGTAGACGATGTCGCGCAGGGCGCTGAAGAGCATTTCCCGGGTGCTGGCGATCATCTCGCCATCAACGAAGGCGTCGGCCGGTGCGTTCAACAACTCCAGGCGCACGCCACGGTCCTGCTGGTGAATGCGCACTTCGAAATCGTGGTAGGCGTCGAGGATGGTCTTGGCGTTGTCGACGTGGGCGCCAGTATTGAGGATGGCCAGGGCGCACTGGCGGAACAGGGTATAGATGCTGCCGGAACCGGCGGCGCTGAGCTGTTGCACTTCACGTTGCGAGAGGGTCTCCAGGCTGCCTTTCGGGCTCACCGAAGCATTGATCACTTGTCTTTGCGGCATTCATCCATTTCCTGAAAGCGTCGCCACCGCACCATGCGCGGCCAGTGGCGAAAAAATAGCGGGGCAGTGAACAGAGCCACCGGTACGGGGCTTGGTTTCCAGCGGCAGGGCAAGAAAGCAAACGTCGTCGCGAGATTGTTCGCTGCTTGAATCTACCTCATGCGGGCCTGGCGTGGCGGGAAAAATGACGATCCGCCCTGGTCGTGGCGGATTTTTCACCGGCCTTCAGCACAGGCTGGCTCGGGTCGGGTCCAGCACCGGCGCTGCCCCGGCCAGGGCCAGGCGCTCCATCAGGGCCGGGTAGCCCTCGGACTGGCCCCAGGCGTGTTCGGCCAGGGTCAGGCCGATGATCTGCAGAAATCCGAAGCGCCCGCTCAGCAGTTGCCGGGGGCCGGCAAAACCCGGCGCGGGGATGAACAGCAGTGCCTGCAACAGGCTGTCGCCGCCATTGATCGGCTCGCCGGTACGCATGCGGTCCCATTCGCCCAACGGCGGCTGCTCGCCAAAACGGCCGGCGGCCAGCAGCAATTGGTAGGCGCAGAAATTGCGTAACAGGCGCAGGGCCCAGGGTGACTGTTCGCGGGTTTCCAGCAGCAGTTCGTGGCCCATGCCGGATTCGCCATCGGCATCGGGCCGGGCATCTTCCCAGGCATTGGACAGGCCCGAAGTGACGTATAGCCAACTGCTGCGTCCGGCATTGGGCGGTGATTCGAAGACCCCGTGGGTGAGCCAGCGCGGATCGACGTCGTGCTGGCCAAAGACCTGGCTGAACAGCGCCATGTCCAGGGGATAGATGCCCGGGCCCAGTGCGCCGAACAGCGCCGGGTAGATCTGTTCTTCACGTTGCGCCCAGGCGGCTTCGAGCCATGAAGAGTCGGGGGATTGCGGCATGTGAAAGCGTCCTTGAACAGAAGCGGCGGCCCGGCTTGAGCCGCCAGGGAATCAGGCAAAGGCCTGGCGCAATAGTTCCGGCAGCAACTGTCCGGCCTTGCCCTCCAGGCTGTATTCCTCGGCGCCGGTGCAAGCCTGGGGCTGGGGGTTGATATGCACCACGCAGGCGCCGTGCTGCAGCGCCAGTTGGGGAATTCGCGCCGCCGGCTGGACCAGCCCGGAGGTGCCCACCGACAGCAGCAGGTCGCATGCTTCGGCGGCGTTGAAGGCGGCCTTGAGGGTCGCCTGGGGCAGGGGTTCGCCGAACCACACCACCCCGGGGCGGATCTTGCCGTTGCAACCGGTGCAGCGCGGCGGCTCCAGGCTGGCGCCCTGTTCCGGCAAGTCCGGCAAGGGCAGTTGGCCCTTGAACGGGCGGTTGCAGGCAAAGCACTTGGGGGTGTGCAGGCTGCCGTGCAAGTGCAGCACCGAGGGGCTGCCGGCGCGTTCGTGCAGGTCGTCGACGTTCTGGGTGATCAGGGTCAGGCGCGGCACCCGCCAGGCCAGTTCGGCCAGGGCCAGATGGGCTGGATTGGGCTGGGCCTGGAGCACTTTCTGGCGTCGCCATTCATACCAGCCCCAGACCAGCGCCGGGTCTTCGCGAAAGGCTTGCACGGTGGCCAGGCGCGCCGGGTCGAAGTGTTCCCACAGGCCGGTCAGGGCGTCACGAAAGGTCGGGATGCCGCTTTCCGCCGAGACCCCGGCACCGCTGAATACCACCACATGCCGGGCCAGGGCCAGGCGCTTGGGATCGAACTGCATGGTTGAAGATGTTCCTGCCGTGGGTGAAAGAACGGGGCGCCCGCTTCCGCGTGCGGATCGGACCGGTACTAAAAACGCGCCGGCCTTGCAGCGTAAATGAATTTATCGTCAAGGCGCCGCTCATAACTCTTGTCAGCGGTCCTGTGTGTAGCCGCCTCAATCCGTCAGGGAGTGTCACCCTCATGAACCCAGCCACGCCAGTCAATCCCGGCGCCCAATCCCGTTTGATCCTGGTGGTGGAGGATGAGCCGACGGTGCTGGAGTTTCTCTGCGAGATCCTGCAGGACGAAGGGTTTGCCACCCAGGCGATGGACAGCGCGGATCGGGCCTGGGAATTCCTGCAGGAACAGGCCGCGGACGTGGCCCTGCTGCTGACCGATATCACCATGCCCGGCACCCTCAATGGCGCGAGCCTGAGCAATTTGTGCGGCGAGCGCTGGCCGCAGTTGCCGATCGTGGTCATGTCGGGTTTCGAGACCCCCGAGAGTTCCGGGGTGCGTTATCCGGTGTCCTTCATCCGCAAGCCCTGGACCATCGGGCAGATCCTCGACTGCGTGGAAGGCGCGCTGAAATCGGCCCAGGGTTGAGGCGTGGCGCCTCAACCCGGCCAATCGCCGGTGTTACTCCTTGACGCTCATGAACTCCTTGGCCCAGACGATGTACTCCTCGGGCTGGGTGTAGGTGTGGGCCAGTTCGGTGGCGCTCAGGTCCGACGCCTGGGTGAAGATCTGCCGCTGCTCGCGCAGGCAGTCGTAGGTGGCCTTGATCGCGGCGAAGTAGGCGGCATGACCGTCCACGGCGATCTTCACGCCCAGCTCGGCCAGGCGCGCATCGTCCCGTAGCGCCGGGTTGCCGTAGGTCACCAGCATCAGCGGCACGCTCAGGTGCTCGGAGATCTGTTCCAGCTGTTCGAAATCACGGATGCCCACCATGCAGATGGCGTCGGCGCCGGCACGCTCGTACTGCTGGGTACGGCTGATGATTTCCTGCACCGGAAGGATGCCGGCGTTGGTCCGGGCGATGATCGCCAGTTCCGGATCAACCCGGGCTTCCAGGGCGGCGCGGATCTTGCCGACGCCTTCGGCCACCGAGATGAGATCGGTGGATTTGCGCCCGAACTGGGCCGGCAGCAGGGTGTCTTCGATGGTCAGTGCGGCAATGCCGGCGCGTTCCAGTTCGACCACGGTGCGCATCACGTTCAGCGCGTTGCCATAGCCGTGGTCGGCGTCGGCGATGACCGGCAACTGCGCCACGCGGCCGATGCGGGTGGCCTGTTCGGCGAATTCACTGAGGGTGATCAGGGCGAAGTCGGGGGCCGCCAGCACTTGCAGCGAGGCCACGGAGCCGCCGAGGATGCCCACTTCGAAACCCAGGTCGGCGGCGATACGGGCAGACATCGGGTCGAATACGGAAGCGGTGTGGTAGCAGGAGTTGGAAGCGATCAGTTCACGGAAACCGCGGCGCAAATCTTGATGGGAAAGCCTGGACATAACAGCTCCGAGATAGGATCGAGAGATCGACCTTGAGGTCGAGTCAAATTTTGCAATCAGTTCCCTTGGCGAGCCGGGGAAAGAGCGGCTCACAGCGAAACGTTAGTTGGGCAGATGAAGATGAAACAAGGTGGGTAGCAAGGCGTCTTTATCCCGTTCGGTTGCGCGAACCGACGGGTTTATTATGCGAGGCCGACATAGCAGGACGAGGCTATCACGCTCCAGGGCCGTAGATGATGAGGATTTTGCATAGCATTATGCCGGACCGGCATTGGCATTTTTTTTCTAACTGAATATTACAAGCACTTGCCAGGGGCGTTTCGGGGGCATGTCGAAGGTTGGCGGGGGCTTGTCGAGCGCTGGCAAATCCACCAAGCTGCCGCGCCTCGAATGGCAGCGTTCATGCTGCGCAACGGCTTAGTTCAAGGATGCAGGCAATGGCGCTCAGGGTGTTGGTGGTGGGTGGTTATGGCAATTTCGGCAGCATCGTCTGCCGCTATCTGATCCATACCCCTGGGGTGCATCTGCTGATTTCGGGGCGCGACCCGCACAAGCTCGCGGCCAAGGTTCAGGCCTTGCAGGCTGAAGGCGGGCAGCCCTGCGAAGGCTGGTGCGGCGATGCCATGGGGCCGCAATGGGCGCCGGCGCTCAAGGCCCTTAAGGTGCACTGGGTGATTCATACCGGCGGGCCGTTCCAGGGCCAGTCCTACGCGGTGGCCCGGGGCTGCATCGAGGCCGGGGTCAACTACTGCGACCTGGCCGACTGTCGCCAGTTCGTGCGCGGCATTGGTACGCTGGATGAGGCCGCCCGGGCCGCCGGGGTGACGCTGCTCAGCGGCTGCAGCTCGGTGCCGACCCTGTCGGCGGCGATGATCGATGAACACCGTGAGCGTTTTTCCCGCATCGAGCGCATCGAGCACGGCATTTCCTCCTCGGCGAAGATGCCCGGCCTGTCCACCATCCAGGGCGTGCTGGCCTATGCCGGCAAACCCATCCTGCAACTCAAGGACGGCCGGCCGCACCCGGTGATCGGCTGGCAGGGCCTGACCCTGCGCAAGCTGCCCAGGCTGGGCACGCGGCTGGTGGCCAATGTCGATGTGCCGGACCTGGATCTGTTCGCCGAGCGCTACGGTGCCCACACCCTGAGCTTCCAGGCCGGCGCCGGGCTGAAGATCGCCGGGCTGGCCAATGCGCTGCTGGCCCAGGCGGTGAAGCTCGGCCTGGTGCGCGACCCGGCGCCCTGGGCGGCGCGCCTGCATCGCTGCGGCACCTGGTTCGAACGTTTCGGAGATGGGCTCAGTGCCCTGTACATCGACGTGCACGGCCTGGGCCAGGACGGCCAGCCACTGTCGATGAGCGTGCAGCTCACCGCAACCCATGACCACGGGCCGGAGATTCCCAGCTGCGCGGCGGTGGCGGTGGTGCACAAGCTGCTCGCCGGCCATGTGCCGGCCCCGGGGGCCCGGTCCAGTGCCGGCGAGGTCAGCGTGGAGGAGTACCTGCGGGCGATCGACGATCCGGATCACCTGCAACTGCAAGTGAGTTTCTCGCGCCCGCCGGTTTAACCCCCGGTCACCACAGCAGCGGCTTGGCGAAGTCTTTCCAGAACAGCCAGCGCTGCACTTCAAGGTGCTCGCCGGTGCCGATCTGCCAGTCCGGGCGCCCGGCGTCCAGGTCAAGCTTGACGATGATCCCGGCATAGGTGGCGGCCACCAGGGTCTTGCCATCGGGGCTGATGTCCATGGCGGTGAGGGTCGAGCCGATATAGTGCTGCCAGCGTTCCTCGCCGTTTTCGCTGAAGGCCCGCAGATAGCCGTAGGCGTCGCCGATGATGAATTCGTCGCCCCGTGACGCCGCGGCATACACCCGGGCACCTTCCTGCAGCACCGGGGTGCGCGCATCGTCACTGTAGAAATCGGTGGACAGCCCTGGCAGGTCGGCCACCGCCACTCCCACGCTGGCACCGCCATAGAAGTGGCAGGCATTGAGCAGCAGGCGATCGCCGCGCTGGTTGAAATGGGCGAAATGCGGGTACTCGCTGGCGGGGCCGATCTGCGCTACCCGTTGCAACCTTGCATCGAACACCAGGTGCGAGCTGCTTTGCTCGCCCACGGCGATCCACTGGCCATCGGGCGACACCGCGCCATGCTCCATGCTCAGGCCGATGCCCAGGTCCTCGGGGGCGACGCCATCGGCCAGTTCTTGCTGCAGGTCTTCCAGGCTCGGCAGCAGGCGCGTGGCGCCCTCGGCCTGCAGGACGAAGATGCCGTCGGAGCTCACCAGCAGTACCCGGCGCCCGTCGGGGAAGGGAATCAGGCTGCTGGGGCGAGGGCGCCCGGTGTCTTCAAGCGCCACCCCCGCCGGCAGGTTCGCGTGGGGATCGGGCCAGGCAAAACTTGCCACCTCTGGCCCGTTCCAGCCGTCGGTGAGCTGGATGCCGTCCGCCCGGGCCCAAGCGAAATAGCGCCGCTGGGGGCACATGCCGAAGCCTTCCACCTGCTCCAGGGTCTGGATCCTTGCGTCGTCGATATGCACCACCTCGCCAGCCTCGTAAGGTGCGCCGATGCGCGCCAGCAGGCTGCCGTCCGGCAACAGGGCCAGGGTCGGAATCATCCGTCCCTGGCTTTCCAGGCGTGGCGACAATGGGAAGTGCGCCGGCGGCCACTCCTGGCGGAATGCCTGGCGCCGGGCTGCGTCGTAGGGCTCCTGGTTGCTCGCTTCCAGGGCCGCCTGCCAGTCTGGCAGCAGGTGCTCGGTATCGGGCAAGTGCGGTTCCTTCAAGCCCTTCCAGCCGTCGCGGTTGCCGGTCTCGACATAGCGATTGATGTCGCGGGCATAGGTCAGCACGGCTTGCTGCCATTGCTCTTGCGGGGAGTGGTTCGAATTCGACTGGGACATGCGCGCAGGACTCCTTGTGGCGCTGGGAAAGGCGTAGCAGACCGGGGGATGGACCGGAAAAGCGCGCAGTTTATCCCTCGGGAGCGAGTTTTTTTCAGGTTTTTCCAGTGCTGCCGTTCAAGGCGCGTAGGTACTGACCCGGTTGCGCCCGGCGCGCTTGGAGGCGTACAGCGCCTGGTCGGCCCACTCGATCAGGCAGCGATGATCCCGGGCCGGACGGTCGAGGCAGGCGATGCCCAGGCTGATGGTGAAGGCGATGGCCTGGCCGTTGTGGATCACCTCCTGCTCTTCCACCGACTGGCGCAAGCGCTCGGCCAGGGTGCGGGCCCCGGCAAGGTCGGTGTGGGGCAGGAGAATGGCGAACTCCTCGCCGCCATAGCGCCCGGCCACGTCGCTGTCGCGCACATGCTGGTGGATCAGCTCGGAGACGCGCTTGATCACTGCATCGCCGGCCTGGTGCCCATGGCGGTCGTTGATCGACTTGAAGTGATCGATGTCCAGCATCAGCAGGGCGATGCTGCTGCCGTGGCGGCTGTATTCGAACTGCAGGCGCTGTTCCCAGTGGCCGCGGTTGTAGAGCTGGGTCAGGTGGTCGGTGCGCGACAGGTGCTGCAACTGCTGGTTGGCCTTCTGCAAGGCCAGGCTGTTGATTGCCACGTCGGTCAGGTCGTAGATCACCAGGCAGACGTGGTGGATCTCGCTGTTGGAGGAACGCAGCGGCAGCAGGGTGGTGTTCTGGTACATGAACTCGCCCTGGCCGGTGATCGGCTGGTAGTTGTTGAAATGCACCAGGTACGGCCGCTGCTTCCAGATGGTGAAGGCCGGCGTGCCGAGGGCTACCACGCGCCCCACCTTGCGGGTGAACCAGGGGCGCTCGACCTCGGGGAACAGCTCGAAGAACGACTGGTCGATGGCCTGCTTGGAGGGCACCCCGGAGCGGTTCTCCATGAAGCTGTTCCACACCTGGACCCGGCACTCCAGGTCGAGCACGACGATACCCACGTCGATGCTCTGGACCACCGCCAGCAACCAGTGCAATTCACTGAAATCCATTCTCTTGGGCATGGCTCAACTCATCAGGTAGGCGAGCTTCTGTTCCAGCAAGGCCATGGAGCCTTCGGTGAACAACAGCAACAGGTCGAAGTGGATGTTCTGTTCTTCCAGGCTGTAGCTGATCTCCACCGCCTGGGTCTTTTTCCAGCGCTGCTGGTTGAGCACGATCAGCTCGTCGATGGTGGTGTGTTCCCCCAGTACCTGGGGATGGCCCACGGAAAAGAACACGTCCAGCTGGTCGGCGATGCTGCTCAGGCAGGCGCCGATCAGCACGCTGGAGAGGTCGATCAGCACTTCCATTTCCTGGTAGGGGTCGGTGCCTTGCTCTATCAACTGGGCGATGTCGGCCACTTCGGAGTCGTAGAACATCAGCAAGGCTTCGCCGGCGATGCCGCTGCCGATGTAGCTCTGGCAGATGGCGGTCAGTTGCCGGGCGCGGTTGGCATCGGCCAGCAGCATCTGCAACTCGCCGGCTTCCAGCACATTGACGTGGGGAATCGGCAGGTGCACGAAGACATCCAGGACCTTGGCGATCAGCGCCGCGGCGTAGCCCATGGAAACGTTGACGGTTTCCCGGAAGGCGTCGCGAAAGGTCACCACCGGTGCTGGCGAAGGGGCTGCCAGTGGCTTGGCGTCAGTGCTGTCCAGCAGTTGCAGTTCGTTGAGCAGGGCGCGCAGTTGCTGCGGGTCGAAGGGCTTCTTGAGGAAGGCCCGGGCGCCCAGCTCGCGGGTGCGGCGCACGGCTTCTTCTTGAATGTCGCCAGAGATGACAATGATCTGCGCCTCGATGCCTTCTTCCTGCACCGCACTCAAGACCTGGTAGCCGTCCATCACGGGCATGGTCAGGTCCAGCAGCGCCACCTTGCCCAGCCCGCGGCGCAGGGCTTCCAGGCCTTCGCGCCCGTTGCAGGCCTGGGTCACGGACACCCGCCACTCGCTGGGCAAGGTCCGCAGCACCTGCTTGCGGGCCATGCTCGAGTCATCGCAGATGAGGAGGGGGATCATCGGTATCGGACGCTCATTCGAAAAAACCCGTAAGGGATAGTGTTCGGTAATAGGGCGAGTTGCCGCTTTATAGTTGTGCTGTATCGGGCTGTCCGTGCCGCGCCGCACTATAGTTCCCTCGGCAATAAAAGAACAAGTAGTGATGGCTTCGGTTATTTGCTCCAGATCATTGTCTGCTGCAATTCAAGCAGGCCTGGGCATGTAACTTAGAGTTGTTGCAGAGCAGCAGTTAAAAGGCCGCGGCGGCCCGTGGCGTGGGCTGTGGCAATAAACTGAGAGGCCTCTGTAAGCCTTGATATAGACCGATTTTTCTATCGGGGTAGGGAGTGAGCGCCTGTTTTCTGACGTTTGAAAAATGACACTTTAGGTATAAGTTTCAAACTTTCGGAATCTTCTTGTTGATTGTTGCCGGAGGTTCTGCGAGTGGTTCGTTTCAATGGTTGTTAAGAGCGCTGGAGTTGTGTGGGTTGAATGTGTCGTGCAGCGGTTCTTATAAACAACCCAGGGCCGCTGTTGTATTGATTCGAATATTAAAGAACGGGCGCAAGGCTGTTGGAACGAGTGCTGCAGGGGCGTCGTTGTCGGGCTGCGCTCCTGCTGCATATGCAACAAAACCTTACCGCGAACCTGGTTGTGCCGACCGCTCGAAGGGCGCCAGCCCCGGTCGTGCGCGGCCTGTGGCAAACCGATGACCAGCGCTGCGCCGTGGGCAAAAAAATGTCAGATTTTGAGTCCCGGCCTGGACCTTTTCCCGCAATGCGCAATCATTACTGCGTGGAAAACATAAGGAGAGACGCATGTTCATTCGGTCATTGACCTTCGCTACTCTGCTCGCTGTTGCCGGCCCTGTCCTGGCGGCCGACAACGACGGCCCATTGACCCAGGACCTGGGCAAGTCACGGCCACTGATCGTGATTGCCCCCAGCACCGTGGACCCGACCCTGGTGAGCCTGAAGAAGTCCCTGGAAGAGCCGGCCACCCGTCAAGCCTTCAACGAACGCAACATGGTCCTGTACACGGTGATCAACACCATCGGCCAGCGCGATGGCAAGGACATCGACCCGCAATCCACCATGGCCCTGATCCGCAGCCTCAAGCTGGGCGCCGGGGCGCAGACCAAGGTGATCCTGGTGGGCAAGGACGGCGAGAAGAAGCTGGAGCACTCCGGGGCCATCGAGCTCAAGGAAGTCTTCAGTGCCGTCGACCAGTTGCCGGCGGCGGAGAAACAGGCCGCAGCGCCGGCTCCGGCCCCCGAGCCGGAGGCCAAGCCGGCCAATGCCAAGGCCGGCAAGGCGGCCAAGCCCGCCGCAGCGCCCAAGGCGCTGGACGACTGAAGCCCATGGGCGGAGGCCGGGGCAGGCGCTGACCGCCCCGGTGCCTGCCGACTGCATTGCCCCGCCTCGCCCAGGCTAGAGCGCCTCCAGGGTCTGACGCAGCCCATCGACGATCATCTCCACTTCCTGCCCATCGATCACCAAGGGTGGCAGCAGGCGGATGGTGGTGCCCCGGGTGACATTGATCAGCAGCCCGTGGTCACGGGCGGCGACCTGCACCAGCTCTCGGGCCGGCTGTCGCAGTTCGATACCCACCATCAGCCCCAGTCCGCGAATCTCCCGCACCGCCGGATGCGCCGCCAGTTCCTCGCGCAGCCGCCGCAGCAGTTGGGCACCGCGCTGTTCGGCGTTGGCCAGCAACTGCTGGTCCTCGATGACGTCCAGTACGGTGCAGGCCGCGCGGCAGGCCAGGGGGTTGCCGCCGAAAGTGCTGCCGTGGCTGCCCGGGGTAAACAGCTGGGCAGCCTTGCCCCGGGCCAGGCAGGCGCCGATGGGAATGCCGTTGCCCAGGCCTTTGGCCAGGGTCATCACATCCGGCACCACGTCTTCGTGCTGGCAGGCAAACCAGCGCCCGGTGCGGCCGATGCCGCTCTGGATCTCGTCGAGCATCAGCAGCCAGTTGCGCCGGGTGCACAGCTCGCGCACGGCCTTGAGGTAGCCGGGTGGGGCCAGCTGGATGCCGCTTTCCCCCTGGATCGGCTCCATCAATACGGCACAGATGCGTGGAGCATGCTCGGCGACGGCCGATTCCAGGGCGGCCAGATCGCCGAAGCGCACCTTGAGAAAACCGCCTGGCAACTGGCCGTAGCCCAGGCGCACTGCCGGGCCGTCGCTGGCGGCCAGGGTGGCCAGGGTCCGGCCATGAAAGGCGTTTTCCATGACCACCACCAGGGGCTGCTCGATGCCTTTGTGCCAGGCGTGCAGGCGTGCCAGCTTGAGGGCGGTCTCGTTGGCCTCGGCCCCGGAATTGTTGAAGAACGCCCGGTCCATGCCGCTCAACTGGGTCAACTTGGCGGCCAGTTGCTGCTGCCAGTGGATGTCGTAGAGGTTGGAGCTGTGCAGCAGCAGGCCGGCCTGTTCGCTGATGGCGCCGACCAGCCGTGGGTGGCTGTGGCCGATGCCGGTCACCGCGACCCCGGCGATGGCGTCCAGGTACTCTCGCCCGGCCTGGTCCCAGAGACGGCTGCCCAGGCCTTTGCAGAAGCTCAGCGCGAGGGGTTGGTAGGTGCTCATCAGGCAGGCGGCGGTCATGGCGGGCGGCTCCATCTTGGGGGGGGTGCTATCAGTATCGTTAGCCACCCAGGCTAGATAAACTCGCTATTTCTTTAATCATCTTGAAGTCAGGGTTGATAATGGATCTGTTCCAGGCAATGTCGGTGTACGTCAAGGTGGTGGAGGCGGGGAACATGACCGCCGCGGCCCGGGAGTGCGGCATGTCCACCACCATGGTGGGCAATCACCTGCGGGCCCTGGAGCAGCGCCTCGGGGTGCGTCTGCTCAACCGCACGACACGGCGCCAGCGGCTTACCGATTTTGGCCGTGACTACTACCAGCGCTGCCTGGCGGTGCTGGGGCTGGTGGCGGATTCCGAGCGCCTGGCGGAGCAGGCCCAGGGCGAACCCACCGGCACCTTGCGCATCACCGCACCCCTGACCTTCGGCACCGAACGCCTGGCGCCAGCGCTGGACGAGTTCCGCCAGCGCTGCCCCCAGGTCAAGGTCGAGCTGACCCTGGCCAACCAGCGCTTCGACCTGACCGATGGCACCTTCGATGTGGCGGTGCGCCTGGGCAACCTGGACAACGCCTCGCTGATTGCCCGGCGCCTGCAGGACTACACCCTGACGATCTGCGCTGCGCCGGAGTATCTGGAGCGCTGCGGCACGCCCCAGGTCCCCGAGGACCTGCAGCGGCACAACTGTCTGGCATTCGCCTACCCGGCCGGTGATGAGTGGAGCGCCACCGCCACCCTGTGGCCGTTGCGCGGGCCTGAAGGCGATGTGCAGGTTCCGGTGTCGGGGTCATTGCTGGCCAACACCTCGTCCGGCCTGCATCGTGCGGCGCGGGGTGGCCTGGGGCTGGTGATGATGCCCGATGCGCTGGTGGAGGAAGACCTGCAGCAGGGCCGGCTGGTGCCGGTGCTGCAGGACTATCAGTTGCCCTTTCGGACGATGCACCTGCTCTATGCCCAGGACCGCTATCGCCTGCCCAAGCTGCGCAGCTTTGTCGACTTTGCCCTGGAGAAGTGGGGGCGTCAGGCCGACTCGCTGGCCAGCAGCATCATCGCCGCCGACAGCGTGTGACCATCGGTGATCTGGCCGGCGGCGATCATTGCCAGCAACTCCTGGCGGCTGGCCCACAGCACATGGTCCACTTCGCCATCGGTGGCGGCGGCCTGCTGCTCGGCGATCTGCACCTGGCACACCGCCACGGCGCTGGCGATCAGCGAGGTGTTGCTGTGCAGCAGCCCCAGCTGGCGTACCTCTGAGGCTTGCCAGCCGGTTTCCTCCAGCAGTTCCCGGGCCGCCGCGTCGCAGGCGCTTTCCCCGGCATCGATGGCGCCCCGGGGAAACTCGATGGACTGGCCACCGATGGCCCGGCGCCGCAGGTTGACCAGCATCAGTCGGCCATCGGCCAGGGTCGGCACGGCCACGACGCCGTTCACCGCCTGGGCTTCCTTGATGATGAAGTAGCCGTTTTCACGGACCACCTTGAAGTACGGGGTTTCCAGCAGGCACTGGGTGTCGGGGGTGGAACTCATGGGGCTATCACTCCAGGAAACAACGATCGAACAAATACAGCTCGGCGGGCTTGAGCTGCTCCACGGTGGCCTGGGGCCGGCCGCCGTCGCCGCTCTTCTTGCGCCCGGTGTCGCGCAGGTAGCCGGCCTCGCTCATCTTCAGCAGGCGCTGGCGGATGCTGGTCTTGAGCACCGGACGCTGCAGCACCAGGGAGAAGATGCTCACCGCCTCGGGGGCGCTGAACTCGTTGCCGAGAAACATCAGCGGCAGGCTGCTGTACAGGGATTTGGAAAACAGCCGCTCGTGCACCTGGGCTACCAGGGCGTTGTGGTCGAAGGGCAGCTTGAAGGCACCGCTGGCCACCTCGCCGAGGGCGAAGAAGCCCTGTTGCGCGGCGGGCTCCACCGGCTCGCTGAGGATCCCCAGGTAGAAGGTCGAGGACGACCAGCAGCGCGGGTCGCGAAAGGCGTCGCCCACCGTGCCCACCTGTTCCAGCCAGGCCAGGGGCATGTCCACCTTGCTCGAACGGCGCAGGCGTTCCACCGCGTCATTCAGGCTGCGGTCTTCGACGTCGCCGTTGACCACGATGCCCGGCAGCGCCCAGTGCCCGGCGAAGGGCTCGGCATCCCGTTGATGGAGGAGGATCTGCAGCTCGCCGCGTTCGCGGTGATAGCGCAGCAGGCACAGGTCGATGGTGTGCAGGTAGGCGCTGGGGAGGGTGGTGCGGTCGTGCATATCAACTTCCGTGGACGGCGTAGAGGCCGTAGTTTAGCGGATTCATTCCCGGGGCCAGCCATTGCCTGGGCGGCGTTTCGCCACGGGCCAGGCATTGGCGCAACACGCTGCTGCGCACCCCGGGCTGCTCTTCGATGCAGAGGATGGAAAAGCGCCGCAGCAGTTCCTCGCCGCGATGGAACCTGGGCAACTGGCGCGCCACGTCTTCGCCCACCACCAGGGCGATGCGTTTGCCGTCCAGGGCCAGGTCGTCGGCCAGGCGTTGCAACAGGGTGAAGCTGTAGACCGGGCCCGGGTCGGCCAGGGCCAGTTGCCGTTCCAGGCGGCTGACCGCCAGCTCGGCGTCGCACTCTGGCTGCAGGTGCGCGGTGATTGCCTGCAACCAGCCGGCGCGCTGCTCGAAGTCGGCCATGCGCTTGCCGTCCGGGTGGCGGAAGCTGGGCACTACCAGTACCCGGCGGGCATGGCGGGCGGCTTCGAGCATCACCTGGGCGTGCCCGGCGTGGGGCGGGTTGAAGGCGCCGCCATAGAGGGCCAGTTCAAACATCTGCTTTTCCTCGTTTGGTACATGACGTGTACCTTAGCATCGCTTTTGTCAGTGGGAAATAATCTTCTGCACCTTATTTGTGCGTGGTTATTGAATTTGGTTCGAGAAAAATAAAACCTGCAGGGTCTTGCTATGAAGGTACATGACATGTACTTTGTGCTCCATGCAGAGGAGAGACCCAGCATGAACAGCCAAACGATGAAGACCGCTTCCTTCGATGTCGATGCACAAAAGAGCTTTACCCCGCTGTGCCCGGACGAGTTGCCCGTGACCGAAGGCGATCGCATCGGCGGCGAGCTGAATTTCATGGCGACCCTGGCCAGCCTGCGCATCGGCAGCAAGGACGCCCACAGTCCCCGGGCTCCCTGGGTGGTGGCCGGGCACGACCAGATGCTCCAGCCCACGGGCCTTGAACATGCCGATCTGACCTGGGTCAGCCACTGCGTTCCGGGCACTGAAGGCTTCACCCTTTTGGACGAACTGCCTGCGCCCTATGACTACGACTACTTCGTGTGGAAGGGCGTGGAGCCTGACCTGCACCCCTATGGCGCCTGCTACCACGACCTGCACGGCAAGCTGTCGACCGGGGTCATCGAGTACCTCAAGGGCCAGGGCGTACAGCAAGTCATAGTCGGCGGCCTGGCGTTGGATTTCTGCGTCAAGACCACTGCCCTGCAACTGGCCGCTGCCGGTTTCAAGGTGCTCATTCACCTGCCGGCGTGCCGGGCCATCAGCGCCGAGGGCGCTACCCAGGCCATCGCCGACATGCAACAAGCGGGCATCACGGTTGCCGCGACCCGCGAAGAAACCGCCAGATTGGCCAAGGTTTGAGGAGTCACCATGGAAAGTGCATTTGACCGCAACAACGGCGTGATCCAGAGCCTGCTGGATACCGACTACTACACCTTCACCATGATGCAGGCGGTGTTGCACCAGCACCCCAATGTGGACGTGGAATACCAGTTCATCGTTCGCTCCAAAGAGTCCCTGGTGCACCTGATCCCCGAGATCCGCCAGGAACTGGAAAAGCTCGCCGGCCTGCAGATGCGCGAAGGCGAACAGCGCTTTTTGTTCAACAAGCGCTTTCGTGAATACCTGACCCCTGACTTCGAACAGTTCCTCGGTCTGTTCCGCTTCAACCTGCGTTACATCCACGTGGCGGCGGTCGACGGCCAACTGAGCATCCGCGTCCGCGGCCCGATGCTGCACTGCATCATGTTCGAGCAGCCGGTGCTGGCCATGGTCAGCGAGTTGCGCAACCGCGATAAGTACCCCGAGGTGGAGCTTGAGGATGTCACTCGCCGGCTCTATCAGAAGTTCGAATGGCTGGAGAAAAACGCCAGCCGCGACGAGCTTGCCGAGTTCCGCGTTTCGGATTTTTCCACCCGCCGGCGCCTGTCGTTCAAGGCCCAGCGCGAAGTGGTGAAGATCATGCGCAGCGATTTCCCCGGGGTCTTCGTCGGCACCAGCAATGCGCACCTGGCCTATGAGTTCGACCTGCCACTGATCGGCACCATGGCCCACCAATGGCTGATGGTGCACCAGCAACTGGGGCGGCTGCGCGAGAGCCAGAATGCGGCCCTGGAGAATTGGGTGCACGAGTATCGCGGGCGCCTGGGCATTGCCCTGACCGACTGCATCAGCACCGATTTCTTCCTCAAGGACTTCGACCTGTACTTCGCCAAGCTCTACGACGGCCTGCGCCAGGATTCCGGGGACCCGATCCTCTGGGCCGACAAGGTCCTGGCCCGCTACCGGGAACTGGGCATCGACCCGCGGACCAAGGACCTGATGTTTTCCGATGGCCTGAACTTCGAGAAATGCCTGCCGATCCTGCGCCACGTGCGTGGCCAGGCCCGCTTCGGTTTCGGCATGGGCACCAGCCTGGCCTGCGATGTGGAGGGCGCGGAGCCGCTGAGCATCGTGATGAAGCTGGTGCGGGTGCATGGCGAACCGGTGGTGAAGTTCTCCGACGACCCGATCAAGAACGTCTGCGAAGATCCGTCGTTCCTCCGGTACGCGGCCCAGGTGTTCAACGTCGATCTTGCCCACTCGCCCCTGGAGGCCTGACATGAGCAATTCAACCCAAGCACGCATCGCCCGGGAACTGGGCATCGACCGGCAACTGGTTCGCGGTGGCGAGGCCGCCGAGATTGCCCGGCGTGTGGCCTTTATCCAGCAGGTACTGCGCGAGTCTGGCTGCAGCACCCTGGTACTGGGCATCAGTGGCGGGGTGGATTCCCTGACCGCCGGCCGCCTGTGCCAGTTGGCGGTGGAGCAGATGCGCGCCGCGGTGCAGGAGGCCCGTTTCATCGCCATGCGCCTGCCTTATCGGCAACAGGCGGATGAAAGTGATGCCCAGGCTTGCCTGGACTTCATTGGCCCGGACGCGGTGAGCACTTGCAACATTGCCGACAGCGTCGAGGGCCTGATGAACCAGGTGCGGATCGACGGCCTGCAGCCTTCGCCGGCCCTCACGGACTTCGTCAAGGGCAACGTCAAGGCCCGGGCGCGGATGCTGGCCCAGTACGCGGTGGCCAACTTCAGCAACGGCCTGGTGGTGGGCACTGACCACGGCGCCGAGGCCCTGATGGGTTTCTTCACCAAGTACGGCGACGGCGCCTGCGACCTGGCCCCGCTGTCGGGGCTGACCAAGACCCAGGTGCGGCTGCTGGCCGAGGCCCTCGGCGCGCCAAGGCATCTGGTGTACAAGGCGCCCACCGCGGACCTGGAGGAACTGGCGCCGGGCAAGCTGGATGAAACAGCTTACGGTTGCAGCTACGCAGAAATTGACGCCTACCTGATGGGCGAGCCCGTTACCGACGCGGTGCGCCAGTTGATCGAGCGTGCCTACCTGCGCACTGCCCACAAACGCGCCTTGCCCCACACCCCGGCGATAGCTGGCCTGTAGCAACGGACTTGTGTGGTCCGCCGAATCGCCTTCGCCGGCAAGCCGGCTCCTACAGGCAGCGCTGCACCCAATACCGTAGGAGCCAGCTTGCTGGCGAAGGGGCCCGGAGCAGCACCGTCACCCTTTGAGCGTTCAATCCGGCCATCTGCGCAACGCCTCACGGCAATCCTCGGTCAGCTCCGGCATATGCTCCCGTACCTGCGACCAACCCAATATCTCCAGCGCCTCGCGGGCGCCTTCTCGCAGCGGTCGCCATTGCGGGTGTTCGAAGCCGTTGTCTTCCAGGGTCAGGCCGTAAGCCTCCCGGCACAGTACTTCACAGCCGCTTAACAGTGCTTGCAAGCGCGGCAGCAAGTGCGGCGCCAGATGCAGCGGAAACTGCTTCACAAAACCAGCGAGATAGTCCAGATAGCCAGACCACAGATTGCACGCTGCACAGCAACCGACCTCCACCCGTTGTCGCTTGGCGTCCAGGGCGAGAAATTCCAGGGCCAGGCCCAGTTCTCCCAACAGGATGATCCTTCGGTATTCGTCCTGGCCGTACCAGGTCCAGACGTTCGAGGCGAGGGGGGAGGTGCAGCGCGACGGTGCTTCACTCATGCTGTCCGCCTTTATCCTGCGTTGTCGGTGCGGGCTGCCAGCCCTCGGGCCAGCGGTCGCTGAACGAATGGCTGTGCGGCATCAGGGCCGGGTCGCGGTTGTCATCGAAGCAGCCCAGGAGCAAGGCAATGGTCGGCTGATCATCGATGGCCCCCAAGGAGCTGCCGCAAGCCCGGCAAAAGGCCCGGCTCGAATAGTCCGACGACCTGAAGGTCGCCGGTGCGCCGCCAGGGCCGGTCCAGGTCACCCGCTCTCGGGGGAATTCGACCCACGCCAGCGTCAGCGCGCCGCTGTGGCGCTGGCACAATTGGCACGAGCAGGTGTGGGGGTTGCTGGCCGGCCCGCGGGCTTCGAAGCGGACCTGGCCGCACAGGCAGCCGCCCTGATACAACGCTTGGTTCATGGCTGGGTCTCTGGACATGCGGCGCTGATGGCCGGTGGGCGAATCTACCACGGCCAACGTGCTTTCAAGGCACGACCAATGGCTGATCGAACGCTGTGGCCGCGGAGTCGTGTGTGATCCACAGACTTTCTTCGGAGTTTTTTTGCCCCAAGCTGCGGCTCGGATCGCTTTCACGGGGCTACGGGGGTTATTGACCGAACCCCGGCGCTGCCTCTTCGACCTTTCTTTTGTACTGCACCTTGGCCTGGTCGGGGTTGCAGGACAGCAGGGCATCGACCTGGACAAAACCCTTGGACAGCACCTGCCTTTCTCGCCACAGGTTGCCGCACGCGCCGAATACCCCGGCGCTGAGCAGCCAGCCCAGGGCGAACCAGTGTTGGCCGGCGCCTGTATCAGGGATCAGCAGGATCAGGCCCAGGGCAGCCAGGGTGAGGCCGGTCACCCAGTGCAGGCTGACGCAGAACGACCAGAGCACGGTGAGAAAGCAGGCGGCAAAATTGAAGCCGATGGCCACGGCTTCCAGTTCGCCCTGGGGGTTGCGATAGAGGCGGTAGAGGCGTTTGTGTTGTTCCTCTAGGTCCTGGTTGATCCGCTTCTCACGCTCGGCGATCTGGATTTTCTCCGTAGCGCTGAGGTCGCTGTCATCGAAGATTTCCTTGAAGGTTTCTTCCAGAAGGTAATAGCCGGTGTAGGCGCTGGAATGGCCTGTGAGGTACAGGGCGTCGACGCGATAGCGGCGGTTGAGCTTCAACTGGGTGTCGCCACTGAAGAAGCTGCAGGCCGAGGTCTGGATGTGCAACCAATGCTTGCCAAAGCTGTATTCGATATAGGGCTTGCCGCCGTTCCGAACCCAGCGGCGGTCGAAGTAGCCTTCCAGTTGCTCCACCTGTACGCCCGTGATGTCGGTCCTGGGTTGCGCCTGGGCGTTGAGCCATTTGGCGATGCACCAGCCACCGACCATCAGGCAGAGGAAGGTGCACAGGATGACCTTGGCAAACAGCGGGCCATCCAGCAGGCAGATGAGGATGAGGCAGGGGAGCAGCAGGATGCCCGAGAGGACGCAGGTGGTTTCAACATCAGCCTTCCAGGCGCGGGTCAGGTCTTGATTGATGCGGTCGATTCTTTCCTGGTCGAGGACTCGGATAACGGCGGTCTCGCTGGGCCCAAGCCTCAGGCTTGGGCGGGTCTTTACAAGACGAAGCACAGGGACCGCCCGCGGGTTCGGGGCGGTCCATGCCTTCGAGGGGCGGGCAGCCTACTGAACAAAGGGCCGGCTCATCAAGCTTTGCTGGCGCCTCGGCTGCCGCCCGACTCGCGTCGTGCCATCAGCGCAGTTTCTCCAGCATCTGGTAGTACCACATGCCCGCCGCGAGCATCGGGTTGCCCAACTGGTCGCCGAAGGGCACACGGATGTGCTGGCAGGCGGCGAAGGTGTCGTAGTGGCCGAGGTGGCCGGTCAGGGCCTGGGCCATGATCTCGCCCATGATGTGGGTGGTGGCCACGCCATGCCCGGAGTAGCCCTGGCAGTACCAGACGTTGTCCGAGAGCTTGCCCAGCTGCGGGATGCGGTTGATCACGATGCCCATGGCGCAGCTCCACTGGAAATCGATGCCTACGCCCTTGAGCGCCGGGAAGGTGCGTTCGATGCACGGGCGCAGTTCGCCGGCGATGTCCCGCGAATCCTTGCCGCTGTAGTTGGCGCCGCCACCGAACAGCAGGCGGCCATCGGCAGTCATGCGGTAGTAGTCGAGCACGAAGCGGCAGTCGTAGACCGCCAGGTCCTCCGGGTTCAGGCGCTTGGCCAGGTCGCCCAACGGCTCGGTGGTGACGATGCCGCCCATGGCCGGGAAGATCTTGCCCTTGAGTTTTTTCGGCTCCAGCTTGTGGTACACATCGCCCGCCAGCAGCACTTGCCGGGCGTCGATGCGGCCCTGGGCAGTGACCACCGCCGGGCGCTCGCCGTGGACGATCTCCAGCACTTCGCTGTGTTCGAAAATCAGCGCCCCCAGGCTTTCGGCAGCCCTGGCTTCGCCAATGCACAGGTTCAACGGATGCAGGTGCAGGTTGCGGGTGTTCTTGATGGCGCCGTGGTAGAGCTCGCTTTCCAGCAGCCCGCGGACCTGGGCCCGGTCCAGCAGGCTGACCTCGTCGCCCATGCCGCGGCGCACCGCTTCTTCGTAGTCGGCGCGCAGGCCCGGCAGGTGGCTGGGTTTGTAGGCCGCGTGCAGGTGGCCGTGCTTGAGGTCGCAGGCAATGGCGTATTTTTCTACTCGCTGCTGGATGATCTGGTGCCCGCGCCAGCGCAGGTGCCAGATGAAATCGTCCACTTCCTCGCCCAGGTGGCGGCGCATCTGCTTGCGCATGGCTTCATCGCCGGAGAGGCTGCCGGTGACCTGGCCGCCATTGCGCCCGGTGGCGCCCCAGCCGATCTTGTGGCTTTCGACGATGGCGACTTTCAGGCCGCGCTCGGCCAGTTCCACCGCGCTGGCGACGCCGGTGAAGCCGCCGCCGATGATCACCACATCCACTTGATGGGTGCCTTGCAGGGTCGGGTAGTGGGTTTCCTGGTTAAGGGTGGCGCTGTAGTAGCTGGGGCAGCGCTCGGCTGCCGGGGTCCGCGGATCGAAGGCGGCTGTCATGAGTAGAACCTCGCAAAAAAGTGAGCCGGGCCGCTGCGGGCAGGCAGCGGCCAGGGCTTTGAAATCGGTCGATGGGCCGGCGGGTTCGGCACGCAGTGGATGCGCCTGAGCCCTGCACGGCAGAGCGGCAACGGACCTCAGGCCTGGGTCAGGTACCAGCGCCAGTCCTGCTCGCCGACTTCGGCCATGAACTGGCGGTACTCGGCACGCTTGACCGCCATGTACACACCGAGGAATTCGGAGCCCAGGGCATCCCGTGCCCAGGCCGATTGCTCCAGGGCCACCAGCGAGGTCAGCCAGTCGGTGGGCAGCAGTTCGGTGGCCTGGGCGTAGCCATTGCCCTGTACCGGCTCGCCGGGGTCGAGGTTTTCCCGCAGGCCGCGATGGATGCCGGCGAGAATCGCCGCCGCTGCCAGGTAGGGGTTGGCGTCGGCACCGCAGATGCGGTGCTCGATGTGCCGGCTATTGGCCGGGCCGCCGGGCACCCGCAGGCTCACGGTGCGGTTGTCGACGCCCCAGGTGGGGGCCAGGGGCGCGTAGCTGTTGCTCTGGAAACGCCGGTAGGAGTTGGCGTTGGGGCAGAACAGCAGCAGCGACTCCAGCAGAGACGCGAGCATGCCGCCCACCGCCTGGCGCAACAGCGGGGTGCCGGCCGGGTCCTGGCTGGCGAACAGGTTACGGCCCTCGGCGTCGGCGATGCTCACGTGCATGTGCATGCCGGTGCCGGCCAGGTGATCGAAAGGCTTGGCCATGAAGGTGGCCTGCATCCCGTGCTTGTGGGCCACGGCCTTGACCAGGCGCTTGTAGCGCACGGCCTGGTCCATGGCTTCCAGGGCGTCGCCATGTTCCAGGGTGATCTCCACTTGCCCGGGGGCGTATTCGGAGATCGCCGTGCGCGCCGGAATGCCTTGCAGCTTGCAGGCGGCGTAGAGGTCGGCGAGGAACGGTTCGATCTGCTCCAGCTCGCGCAGGCCGTAGACCTGGGTGCTGCGCGGGCGACCGCCATCGGCGTCCAGCGCCGGTTGCGGCCGGCCATTGCCGTCGCGCTTGGCGTCCAGCAGGTAGAACTCCAGCTCGCAGGCCATCACCGGGTGGTAACCCTCGGCCTTGAGCCCGTCGATCACCTTGATCAGCAGGTGGCGCGGGTCGGCGATGCTGGCGGGCAGGCCCTCCTGGGGGTGCATGCTGACCTGCACCGCGGCGGTAGGGATCTGCCGCCAGGGCAGGCGTACCAGGCTGCCGGCCAGGGGGTAGGCACGGCAGTCGATATCGCCCACATCCCAGACCAGGCCGGAGTTCTCCACGTCGTCGCCGTTGAGGGTCAGGCCAAGGATGGTGCTGGGCAGGGGCCGGCCGCTTTCGTACACCGCCAGCAGTTCTTCGCGGTGCAACAGTTTGCCCCGGGGCACGCCGTTGGCGTCGAGAATGAACAGCTCGATCATGTCGATATCGGGGTGGGCGGCCAGGAAGTCACGGGCTTCATCGAGGGCGGCAAATTTCATCGGATTCTCGCTTGCGCCATTGGGGCGCGCAGGTTTTCAGGTCCTGCAACGATGCCGCGCACGGCTCGGTTGCAAGGGCAGAAATCAGTTCTGGGGCGTTACGCGCAGGGGCGCGCGATCAGGCCGCAGGCGAGCGATCCGGAGGACGTGAGGAGTGGCGCAGACGGGAGCGGCACAAGGCCATGGGCAGGTTGACCAGAAGCTTCATGGGCAGGACCTGTCCAGCAAGTACAAGCCGATAACGGCGGCGCGGTCCTCATGAACCTCATGAGGCGTGACGGGGCGTGAGCGGGGCAGCGAGAGCCGAGCGTCGACATCACCACCGCGGCCACAGTGCAGGGGCGCGGGAGCTGATCTGTCGAATCCGTGATACGGGCTCAGGGGGCACATCGCCGGGTGATCTCGCTGTCGAGTTCGTGGTGATTATTCTTGATAGGAACCGGGCACTGGCAGGGCGAATACAGGGCGCCGCAGGCTCAGGTCGGATCAATACTGCAAGAATCCGCCAGCCAATGTAAGGGGGGTAAAGGGCCCAAGGCCCCTGGCGAGCGCCCCTCAACCATGGGCAGAGGCGCGTGCTAGAGCGGTACGTCCTTATCGGCAGAAGTGTCTGATTTTTTTTACAGCGCTTCAGTAGACACCGGGCAGCAGGCGCCAGCTGCGGGCGCGATAGGCCTTGTATTCCTCGCCGAAATGCTTGAGCAACAAGGCCTCCTCGGCATGAATCCGCGCGATCAGCGGGACCAGGGTCAGTGCTGCCAGCAACAACCCCAGCCCCGAGCGAAACGCCAGGGCCCAACCCAGGGCATTCACCAGCAGGCCCAGGTAGCTGGGGTTGCGCAGGTGGCGGTAGAGGCCGTCCACCACCAGGCGGTGGTTGGGCTGGATCGCCACCAGCCCGCTGAAGCGCCGGCCGAGGATGAACACCGGCCACAGCCGCAGCCCGCCGCCGAGGATGAACAGCAAGGCCCCGAGCCAGCGCAGGCCTTCGCCGCCGAAGGTGCAGAAATCGATGCGGTCGCTGTAGGCCGGGACGAAGCCGCTCAACAGGCCGATCACCCCGAACACCGGCAGCACCCAGCGGTTGCCCTGGTCTTCCTGCTCGCCGCTGCTCAGGTTGACTTCGCTGTACAGCGCGGCGACCACCATCAGCAGGGTGGCGATGGCGATCAGGGTCAACTGTGGATGGCCGAAGAAGGCGGAGAAACCGCCCATGCCCCAGATCGCCAGGCCCAGGTAGGCGAGGGCACCGAGGATGCTGGAAACGGCCAGCCTGAGGGAGATTTTCATGATGCGCTGCGCCAGTAGCGGGAACCTGTGTTGAGTGTAGGAGCCCGCCTGCGGGTGAAGGCGTACGTTCGTCCGCTGCAAGGTTCAGCCCGCGGTTTTGTGGGTCAGGTGCCCCGCCAGAAAGTCGATGAAGGCCCGGGTTTTCTGCGGCACCCGCCGCGCCGAGGGGTAGACCACGTTGATGCTGATGGGCGGCGCCTGCCATTCGCAGAGCACCGGCACCAGGCGCCCGGCCGCCAGGGCGTCCTCGACGATGAAATCCGGCAGCAGGGCGATGCCCATGCCGGCCTCGGCGGCCTGGGCCAGCAGGTCGCCGTTGTTGGCGTGCAGCGGTCCGGTGACATGCACCCGCTGCACGTCACTGCCGTTGCTCAATTGCAGGCTGACGCCGCTTTGCAGGTAGCCGTAGTTCAGGCACTGGTGGCTGCTCAGGTCCTTGGGCTGGCGCGGGATGCCGGCCCGGGCCAGGTAGGTGGGGGAGGCCACCATGATCCGCGGTGCCGGTGCCAGCTGGCGGGCCACCATGGACGAGTCCGGCAGGCTGGCAATGCGCAGGGTGACATCGAAGCCGCCGCGCAGCGGGTCCACCTGCTGGTCGCTGAGCACCAGTTGCAACTCGATCAGCGGATGCTGTTCGTGGAACAGCGGCACCAGCGGCCCGAGCCGACGCAGACCGAAGGACATCGGTGCATTGACTCGCAGCACTCCGCGCAACTCGGCGATGCCATCGCGCGCGCGCTGTTCGGCCTCGTCCACCGCGGCCAGCACTTCCCGAACGCTTTCGTAGTACTCGGCACCGGCTTCGGTCAGGCGCAGGCTGCGGGTGGTGCGTTGCAGCAGTTGCACGCCGATGGCCTCTTCCAGCGCCTGGATCTGTTTGCTGACCTTGGAACGGGGCACGTCCATGGCGCGGGCGGCTGCGGCAAAGCCGTTTTCGTCGACGGTGACGACGAAGGCGCGCATGCATTCGATACGGTCCATGATTGTCCCTGTTTTAGAATCAATGATTCTCGATTTTAGGTAATTGTTCCTTTTTCGGCCAGGCCCTAGATTAGCCACCAAGCCGGACGCCACGGGGCGCAAGCAGCGCCATCAGCCGGTCATGTTCGACCCTCACTCTCTGACTGCAAAAGGAACGCGCCATGTCCATTCGTGAATTGCTCAACCCGACCAACTCCGCCCTGATCCTCATCGACCACCAGCCGCAGATGGCCTTCGGCGTGCAATCGATCGATCGCCAGACCCTGAAGAACAACACCGTGGCCCTGGCCAAGGCGGCCAGGATCTTCAACGTGCCGAGCATCCTCACCTCGGTGGAGACCGAAAGCTTCAGCGGCTACATCTGGCCGGAACTGCTGGCGGTGTTTCCCGGCCAGCAGCCCATCGAGCGCACGTCGATGAACTCCTGGGAAGACCGCAAGCTGTTGGACGCGGTGAAGGCCACCGGGCGCAAGAAACTGGTGATGGCGGCGCTGTGGACCGAGGTCTGCCTGACCTTCCCGGCGCTGGAGGCCATGGCCGAAGGTTATGAGGTGTACATCGTCACCGACGCTTCTGGCGGCACCAGCCAGGAGGCCCACGACATGGCCGTGCAGCGGATGATCCAGGCCGGCGCGGTACCGGTGACCTGGCAGCAGGTGCTGCTGGAGTACCAGCGCGACTGGGCGCACAAGGACAGCTACGACGCGGTCATGGGCCTGGTACTGGAACACAGTGGTGCCTATGGCATGGGCGTGGACTACGCCTACAGCATGGTGCACAAGGCCCCGCAACGTCAGCTGTAGGCGCCTGCTGGCCGGCGAATGCGATCGCACCGACCGCTTCGCTGGCGAGCCAGCCCCTACGGGCCTTAACTGTGATGCGCGAATGCATCTCCTAGAAGACACTGGAGCCTTCTGATGAACATCGAACTCACCGACGGTGTCGTGACCCTGCTGGTCCGTCACCGGATCAAGCAGGGCCAGGATCAGGCCTATGAAACCTGGCTGCGGCAGATCATCGCCAAGGCCCGCAGCTATCCGGGGCACCTGGGCATCGACGTGGTGCGTGGCCACAGCGGCGGCCTCGGGTTGTTCACCAGCGTGCTGCGCTTTGCCAGCACCGAACAGTTGCAGCACTGGCTGGATTCCGCCGACCGCCGCGAGCTGGTGCAACAGGCCCAGCACCTGCTGGCCGACGGTGACCAGACCGAAATCAACGCCGATCGCGAATTCTGGTTCACCCCCCAGGACGGCGGTGCACCGACCCCGCCACCGCGTTGGAAACAGGCGTGTGTGACCTTCCTGGTGATCCTGCCGCTGAGCTTCCTGGTGCCGCAATTGTGGAAACCGCTGTTCGCCCAACTGCCCTGGCTTGGCGGCTATGTGCCGGCCACGGTGCTGATCACCCTGAGCATCGTGCTGCTGGTGGTCTACGTCTTCATGCCCCGGATCACGCGCCTGTTCAGCCGTTGGCTGCAGCCACGTAGTGCGGCCTGATTCCTTCCCGACCTTCGTTTGGAGCAATGCCATGAAACCCGATGCAATTGCCGACCTGATTCTGTTCAACGGCCGCCTGCACACCGTGGACCGGGCCAAACCCCGGGCCAGCGCGGTGGCGATCAAGGACGGGCGCTTCATCGCCGTGGGCAATGATGCCCAGGCCATGGCCCTGCGCGGCGCCGAGACCCAGGTCATCGACCTCATGGGGCGCACGGTGATCCCCGGGCTCAATGACTCGCACTTGCACCTGATCCGCGGCGGCCTGAACTACAACCTGGAGCTGCGCTGGGAAGGCGTGCCGTCCCTGGCCGACGCCCTGCGCCTGCTCAAGGAACAGGCCCTGCGTACCCCGGCGCCGCAGTGGGTACGGGTGGTGGGCGGCTGGAACGAATTCCAGTTTGCCGAGAAACGCATGCCGACCCTGGAAGAGCTGAACCAGGCGGCGCCGGATACCCCGGTGTTCGTCCTGCACCTGTATGACCGCGCCTTGCTCAACCGCGCCGCGCTGCGAGTGGTGGGCTACGACCGCAACACGCCGAACCCGCCGGGGGGCGAGATCGTCCGCGATGGCAACGGCAACCCCACCGGCATGCTGATCGCCCGGCCCAACGCGATGATTCTGTATGCGACCCTGGCCAAGGGCCCCAAGCTGCCGTTGGAGTACCAGGTCAACTCCACCCGCCAGTTCATGCGCGAGCTCAACCGCCTGGGGGTCACCAGCGCCATCGATGCCGGTGGCGGCTTCCAGAACTACCCCGACGACTATCAGGTGATCAACCAGCTGGCGGCTCAGCAGCAACTGACCGTGCGCATCGCCTACAACCTGTTTACTCAGAAGCCCAAGGAAGAACTGGCGGACTTCAAGCACTGGACCTCCAGTGTCACCTACGGCCAGGGCGACGACTTCCTGCGGCACAACGGGGCAGGGGAGATGCTGGTGTTCTCCGCCGCCGACTTCGAGGACTTCCTCGAACCGCGTCCCGACCTGCCGCAGAGCATGGAGCAGGAGCTGGAACCGGTGGTGCGCCACCTGGTGGAGCAACGCTGGCCGTTCCGCCTGCACGCCACCTACGATGAATCCATCTCGCGGATGCTCGATGTGTTCGAAAAGGTCGACCGCGACATTCCCTTCAACGGCCTGCCGTGGTTCTTCGATCATGCGGAAACCATCAGCCCGAAGAACATCGAACGGGTGAGGGCCCTGGGCGGCGGCATTGCGATCCAGGACCGCATGGCCTTCCAGGGCGAGTACTTCGTCGAGCGCTACGGCGCCAAGGCCGCCGAAATGACCCCGCCGATCCAGCGCATGCTCGCCGAAGGCATTCCGGTGGGCGCCGGCACCGACGCCACCCGAGTCTCCAGCTACAACCCCTGGACCTCGCTGTACTGGATGGTCAGTGGCCGGACTGTCGGCGGGCTGGAGCTGTACCCCCAGGGCCTGAGCCGCGATACCGCGCTGGAGCTCTACACCCACGGCAGCGCCTGGTTCTCCTCGGAACAGGGCAAGAAGGGCCAGATCAAGGTCGGGCAACTGGCGGACCTGGTGGCCCTGTCGGCGGACTACTTCAGCGTCGAGGAAGAGGCGATCAAGTGGATCGAATCCCTGCTCACCGTGGTGGATGGCAAGGTGGTGCATGCCGCCGGTGACTTCGAAAAACTGGCCCCACCGAGCCTGCCGGTGACTCCGGACTGGTCGCCGGTGGCCAAGGTGCCAGGGCATTGGAAGCCCAACGCACCGCTGCAGAACCAGGTGCACCAGTGCAGCGGACCGTGCGCAGTGCATGCCCACGGGCACCAGAAAGCGCGCATGTCCAATGTGCCGGTGAGTGACTTCCAGGGGTTCTGGGGGGCGTTTGGGTGTTCGTGTTTTGCGTTCTGAGCTGTAGGAGCTGGCTTGCCAGCGAAGGCGGTTTCAAGGCTAACACCGCTTTCGCCGGCAAGCCGGCTCCTACGGGTTTGAAATTGGTTTCAATAAAAATGGGCGCTCATGAAGAGCGCCCATTCAATTGTTTAAACAACTAGTTGGTGATTAACGAATTGATCGCGTTACTTAGCAGAACCGATCAATAACCCGAACTTCCGATTTATCCCGCAGCGATTGCCATTCGGCTTTCAGGGTCTCCAGGACCCGGCCGATGAAGTCCTTGTCGGCGGCGGCTTTCTTGCCGACGTAGCCCTGGCCGCGGCGGTACATCTTCAGGCGGGCCGCGAGGTCCCGGTTGTTCTGGTCGAACTCTGCTTCATGGCTATGGGGCGACAGGCAGTCGATATGCACTTGGCCCGACTTGGCGATCCACAGGATGTGGCTGTCGTGGCTGTCTTTCTGTGCGGCGAACATACGTGCCAATTCATCAATAGTGGGTTGGTTATTAAGATTCATTTGTAGCCCCCTTGACCATTTATCGATCTATCTAAGTTGATTCGCTAATTCATCTTGCTACGTCGGTAAGTTGAACCCTGATACCGGAAACAGGGCGACAGAGGGTGTCTGTCGGATACAGATAAGGCCCAGAGCCTGATGCGTGTAGTTGCCTTGATTAACTGCTACGCAATAGCGTCACAACGAAGAGAAGCAGCGTAAACCTGGATGAAGCTGCCGACATTCCCACCATCGGCCACAAGCATCTTGAAGAGTTTTCGCCGGCTTCCCGTCGTGGTACTGGACGGTCAATGCCAGGTCAGTTTCATCAATCTGCCTTGTGGGCAGTACACATCCGGGTCACAGCTCGGCGGTCAGACGAGCTTGCTCATAACACCTTTGCCTCGTCCCCCGATCGGGGAGACGTCTGCATCATGCAAGGCCGAAATCCTCTCGTCAACGGTTTTGTAGTGAAAATTTTCAGGCACTACATATTGTCTGACAAAAGCCGAAAAGCCATCATCCGGCCCCCCCAACGCAGGGCTGGGCAGGTAGAATCGGCGCCTTGAAATGTTCTGAGGTTGCAGCGGTGGATGTACAACAAGGCTTCGTCCTGACTCGGCACTGGCGCGATACGCCGGCGGGCACGCAAGTCGATTTCTGGCTGGCCACCGACCGGGGGCCGCGCCAGATCCGCCTGCCGTTGCAGACTTCCGTGGCCTTCGTCCCGGCGGTGCAGCGGGCCCAGGCTGAGCGCTTGCTGACCGACGACCCGGATGTGCAACTGCGCCCATTGCAGTTGCGTGACTTCCACCAGCGCCCGTTGCTGGGCCTGTACTGCCCGCAGCACAATCAGCTGATGCGCCTGGAGAAGACCCTGCGGCGCGCCGGGGTCGAGGTGTTCGAAGCCGATGTCCGACCGCCCGAGCGCTACCTGATGGAGCGCTTCATCACCGCGCCGGTGTCCTTCGGCGGCCAGCCCGGCCCCGATGGCTTGTTGCTGGAGGCGCAGATGAAGCCGGCGCCAAACTACCGGCCGAGCCTCAAGCTGGTGTCCCTGGACATCGAGACCAGCGAGCGCGGCGAGTTGTATTCCATTGCCCTGGAAGGTTGCGGCCAGCGCCAGGTGTACATGCTCGGCAAGGCCCGGGACGACGACAGTGCGGTGGATTTCGACCTGGAGTTCTGCGCCAGCCGCGAGCAGTTGCTGGAGAGGCTCAACCAGTGGCTGGCCGAGCATGACCCCGACGCGATCATCGGCTGGAACCTGGTGCAGTTCGACCTGCGCGTACTCCACGAACATGCCCGGCGCCTGGCGGTGCCGCTGCGCCTGGGGCGTGGTGGCGAGGAAATGCAGTGGCGCGAGCACGGCAGCCGTACCCACTATTTCGCCTCGGCTGCCGGCCGCTTGATCATCGATGGCATCGAGGCATTGCGTTCGGCGACCTGGAGCTTCCCTTCCTTCAGCCTGGAAAACGTCGCCCAGACCCTGCTGGGGGAGGGCAAGTCGATCGACAACCCCTACCAGCGCATGGACGAGATCAACCGCATGTTCGCCGAGGACAAGCCGGCCCTGGCCCGCTACAACCTCAAGGACTGCGAACTGGTGACGCGGATCTTCGCCAAGACCGAGTTGCTGACCTTTCTTCTGGAACGGGCCACGGTCACCGGCCTGCCCGCCGACCGCAGCGGCGGTTCGGTGGCGGCCTTTACCCACCTGTACATGCCGCTGATGCATCGCCAGGGCTTTGTCGCCCCCAACCTGGGCGAGCTGCCGCCCCAGGCCAGCCCCGGCGGTTTCGTCATGGATTCGCGGCCCGGGCTCTACGAGTCGGTGCTGGTGCTGGACTACAAGAGCCTGTACCCGTCGATCATCCGCAGTTTCCTGATCGACCCGGTGGGGCTGGTGGAAGGCCTGCGCCAACCGGACGAGCAACATTCGGTAGCGGGCTTTCGCGGCGCGCGTTTCTCCCGCACCCGGCATTGCCTGCCGTCGATCGTGACCCGGGTCGCCGAGGGCCGCGAAGTGGCCAAGCGCGAGCACAATGCGCCGCTGTCCCAGGCGTTGAAGATCATCATGAACGCCTTCTACGGCGTGCTGGGTTCCAGCGGTTGTCGCTTCTTCGACCCGCGCCTGGCGTCCTCCATCACCCTGCGTGGCCACGAGATCATGGCTCGCACCCGGCAACTGATCGAGGCTCAGGGGCATCAGGTGATCTACGGCGACACCGATTCCACCTTCGTCTGGCTCGGCGGCCTGCATGACGAGGAGCAGGCAGGCCTGATCGGCCGTGCCCTGGTGGCCCACGTCAACCAGTGGTGGCGTGATCACCTGCAGCAGCAATACGGCCTGGAAAGCGCCCTGGAGTTGCAGTTCGAAACCCACTACAAACGCTTTCTGATGCCCACCATCCGTGGCGCCGAGGAGGGCAGCAAGAAGCGCTACGCCGGCCTGGTGCAGCGCGCCGATGGCAGCCAGGAGATGGTCTACAAGGGCCTGGAGACGGTGCGCACCGACTGGTCGCCCCTGGCCCGGGAATTCCAGCAGGAGCTGTACCAGCGCATCTTCCACCGCCAGCCCTACCAGGACTATGTGCGCGACTACGTGCAACGCACCCTGGCCGGGCAACTGGATGACCTGTTGATCTACCGCAAGCGCCTGCGCCGGCCCCTGGACGACTACGAGCGCAACGTGCCGCCCCATGTCCGCGCAGCGCGCCTGGCGGACGAATACAACCGCGAGCAGGGCCGCCCGCTGCAGTACCAGAACGGCGGCTGGATCAGCTACGTGATCACCCTGGCCGGCCCCGAGCCCCTGGAAAACCGCCGCGCGGCCATCGACTACGAGCACTACCTGACCCGCCAGTTGCAACCGGTGGCCGACGCCATCCTGCCGTTCGTGCAGGACGATTTCAGCACCCTGGTGGGTGGGCAGATGGGCCTGTTCTGAAGCGCTTCAATCCACCACGAACAGCTTGGCCCCCACGGCGGTGAAGGAGCGGTGCGGCTCGGCGTTGTCCGCCACCTGGTAGCTCATGCCCGGGGTCAGGACGAACCGCCGGCCGTCCTCCAGCTCGGTGTGCAGCTCGCCTTCCAGGCACAACAGGATGTGGCCCTTGGAGCACCAGTGGTCGGCCAGGTAGCCGGGGCTGTATTCCACCATGCGCACGCGAATTTCACCGAACTGCCGGGTGCGCCAGAAGGCGCTGCCGGTTTCGCCGCGATGCTCGGTGGGTTCGATGTTCGACCAGTCGGTGGTGGCGAAGGGAATTGCGCTGATGTGCATGCACGGCTCTTGAGGTTGTGAGGCAAAAGGGGGGAGGGCTCAGTCGTCCACGGCTTCGCAGAGACCACTGGCGCCATGCTTGTCGGTGTACTTGACGGTCACCGATTCGTCGTCCTCGACGCTGATGGACAGGCTGATTTCTGCCGTCTTGACCTGGAAATGCCGGTCATCCACGGCACTGTTCTTGACTGCTTTGCCGTTGATGTAAACCGGGCCGCCCTGGTCGGCGCTGACTGCCAGATTGCCCGGGCAGGAGACGTTGAACAGTGGAATGCCTTCGGCGTGGGCCGAGCCGGCAAGGATCATCAAGGTGCCCAGAAACAGGATTTTGCGCATCACAGACTCCTATCCAAAGAGGGCCGCGGGGCCCCGGTGCGGTGTCTAGCCTATCCCTTGGCGCCCCCTCGTGCGAGTGGAAAATTTACCCCGTGCCAGAGCGTCCCGGGGGCTTTGTAGGACAAAAAAAACCGTGGACTCACGGCTGACGGATATGTCAGGTTTCCAGCGCCTCAATGGGCGAGTGATAGGACGATCTCGCAGGCGGGGTCGCAGCTGTCCTATCGGATTTTTTGTCTGGAACAAGGACGTAGCAATGTCAAAAGCACTCTCGGAAGCAGTCGGCAACGGCATCGATTCGGCCGCTCAGGCCAGCCATGCCTACCAGCAAGTTCTGGCCTTCAGCCACCTGTATGACCGTGGCGGCAGCGAGCTGGTGAACGGTAAGCCATCCTTCACCGCCGACCAGGCGGCGGATTCGATCCTGCGCAAAGGCCTGTCCTGGCACGACCAGAACGGCGACGGCAAGATCGACCTGAGCTACAGCTTCCTCACCGAAAAACCGGCCAACTACAATCCGGCCCTGGGCAGCTTCAGCGAGTTCAGCGCACTGCAAAAAGCCCAGGCGCTGCTGGCTCTGCAATCCTGGGCGGACGTGGCCAACGTGACCTTCACTGAAGCGGCCAAGGGTGGCGACGGCCACATGAGCTTCGGCAACTACAACGTCAGCACCGGCGGCGCGGCCTTTGCCTACCTGCCGTCCGGCAGCAGCTACGACGGCCAGTCCTGGTACCTGATCAACGACCAGTACCGGGTCAACGAAACCCCGGGCAACGGCAACTACGGCCGCCAGACCCTGACCCACGAAATCGGCCACAGCCTGGGCCTGTCCCACCCGGGCGTGTACAACGCCGGCAGCGGCAGCCCGACCTACAACGACGTGACCTACGCCCAGGACACCCGCGGCTACAGCCTGATGAGCTACTGGAGTGAGAGCAACACCGGGCAGGACTTCAGCAAGGACGGCGGCGGTGCCTACGCCTCGGCGCCGTTGCTGGACGATATCGTTGCGGTGCAGAAGCTCTATGGCGCCAACCTGGAAACCCGTGCCGACGACACTGTCTACGGCTTCAACTCCAACACCGGTCGGGACTTCTACAGCGCCCACAGCGCTTCGGACAAGCTGGTGTTCGCGGTCTGGGACGGCGGCGGCAACGATACCCTGGATTTCTCGGGTTTCACCCAGAACCAGAAGATCAATCTCAATGAAGGGGGCTTCTCCGATGTCGGCGGCCTGGTGGGCAACGTGTCCATCGCCCATGGCGTGACGGTGGAAAACGCCATCGGCGGCTCGGGCAATGACCTGCTGATCGGCAACGCTGCGGCGAACATCCTCGAAGGCGGTGCCGGCAACGACATCATCTATGGCGGTGGCGGTGGCGACACCCTGTGGGGTGGGGCGGGGGCTGATACCTTCGTCTACGGCGCGGCCGCGGATTCGACCTTCGACGCCCCGGACTGGATCATGGATTTCGTCAGCGGCGAGGACAAGATCGACCTCACCGGGATCCCGCAATTCGCCTCCGGTGGTGCCACCCTGAACTTCGTCAGCGGCTTCACCGGGCATGCCGGCGACGCGATCCTCACCTACTACGCCGAAACCAACCAGACCAGCCTGATGATCGACCTGACCGGTCATGGCGCGGTGGACTTCGCCGTGGGTACCGTGGGCCAGGCGGCGGTCACCGACATCATCGCCTGATCGACCCTGGGTAACGGGAGCGGCGCCTCAAGGTGCCGCTCTTTGGCGAATTTCAGTCACCGCCCCCGCCGCCACAACCTCCGCCCCCGCAGCCACTGCTGTCGCCCCCGCCACCATCGCTGCCGCCACTGTCGCCATCACCGCCGAAACGCGAGCTGTCGCTGTCGCTGCTGCTGCCGGAAGAGTCGCTGTCCAGGGAGCTGCTGTGCAGCTCGCTGCCGCAGTGCACCAGGGTGGCGCTGCCGCCGTTGTCGGTCAGGCGGCGCAGGGACTGGCAGTCGGCGACGTAGTGAAAGCCCCCGGCGATCTTCAGCTTGGTGTCCAGGGCGAACAGCAGTGGCAGGCGGCTGGGCTGGGCCGGGTTGATGTTTTCTTCCAGGCAGGCCTGGCGCCAGACCCGGCGCAGGCCGTTGTCGCTTTGTTGCGCGGCGTTCTGGCCGAGCACCGCCGCCGGGGTGTGGTGGAGGAACTGGCCGAAGGCCTGGTTGCAGAACTGCTGGTAGTCCCGGGTATGCAAGATGAATTCGTGCCACAGGTCGTCCACCACCTGGGACGGCATCGACACGTAGCGCTGGCCGCTCTTGAGGTAGGCGAGAAAGAACTGGCGCAAGCCCTGGGCCACCAGCTGGCAGTCCTTGAGGTTCAGGTGCGGGTGCTGGGTGCGCAGGGGCTCGAACAAGCGCGGCGGCAGGGTGAAGTTGCGGATGTGGGCTTCCCGACGCAAGGCCGTGAGGGCTTTCTGACGGCGCCAGAACACCAAGATCAGGGCCAGGGCCACCACTGCGGGCAAGATCAACAGCATGTTCGGTCTCCGCCGGAAAAAGTGCCGAGACAGTGGCGCAATGCGGCGTTTTATTCAAGCCATCGCCGTGCGCCTGCTGCCGGTGGTGGGGATCGGGGACACAGGCCGGGAAAAGTCCATCAGGGCCAACCAGCACTTCTATCTTCTGCTTATTGCCGGACCACGACTTGGCTGGCCAGGGTTTACACACCACACGGAAGTCACCCCATGAAAGCACGCAGAACCCCCATTGCCGTTGCCATCGGCCTCGCCGGCCTGTGCCTGTTGCCCACGGTGCAGGCCGACCAGGGCAGCGACACGGTGGCCCGCCTCAACCAGTTGTACAACGACACCCGCCAGGATTGCGGCGGCCCGTCGAAACCGGCATTCCTGTGTTCCGGGGTGCTGTTTCGCGCCACCTGGCCGTCCACCGACTACCAGTTCTACAGCATCAGCCCGAAAAGCCAGGCCAGCGGCGGCGTATCGGCGTCCTACCTGCGCAAGGATTCGAAGTTCCGCAAGCTGGCCTACGGACTGCAGAGCGGCTTCATCTTCGACACCATCTTCGGCAACCCCAAGGATCACCAGGACTATGCGGTGCTCTGTTCCTTCCCCATCGACGCTGCCACCGACGACCGCGGGCAGCAGGGCTGCACCGACTCGCGGCGCACCCCGGGCAATGTCGAGAAGTACTGCCACGAGATCGGTGTGACCACCGCCGAGCAATGGGGCGCCAACTACCGACAGAACCGTGGCGACCACTCGCGCCAGTGTTCCTTCGATGTACGTGACGAACGCAACAGCGCCGCCGGCCCGGCGTTCTACCAGAGCATCCGCTCCATGGCGCAGATCGCCGCAGAATCCTTCGGCACTCAGAATGAGCTGCGCCTGGCCAAGTGGGAGGAGAAACCGCCGCAATCGCCCTCGATCCTGGCCCTGTTCTACACCGAGGATGGCGGCCTGGAAGGTGCACGGCTGAACCAGATCCAGTGGTACAAGGCCGTGCAGCAGTACCTGCCGGTGATCAACATGAAGCTGCCGCAGACGCCGGCGCAGGACGCGAGTTTCGTCTACGACAACAAGAAGCAGGTGATCTACCCGATCACCGAGAAGAACAGCTGCGATCGCTATGTGCAGAGTGCGGTATGGATCGAACGTGATGACCCGGGCTTCGGCAAGAAAGTCATGACCCTGGAAGTCACGCCCACCGATTGCGGGCGCAACGTCAAGGACAACCAGACCAACAACTTCTTCAACGAACTGGCCAGCGACCACTACCTGGACGCCCAGTGGAAGAACAACCCGGACAACCGCGACAGCAGCGTGGGCAGCATGCGCCGGCAACTGGTCTGCCACTTCAATATTGCGCGCAACAAGCCGGAGTGGAACCTGGAGCCTTCACGGCCCTACACCTCCAACGAAGACTCCATCGCCAAGGGCTGCAACAACACCTGAGGTCCGCCAGGCCGCCTTCGCCGGCAAGCCGGCTCCTACGGCCCCCGCACTATCACCGGCCACCGTAGGAGCTGGCTTGCCAGCGAAGAGGCCCGCAAGACCGCCCCCGTCGGCAAGCCCGAGCACGCTGCTCAGTTGTGGTTGATGTCGACGTCCCGGGTTTCCCGCAGGCACAACAACCCCACCACCAGGCTGACCCCGGTAATCAGCACCGGGTACCACAGGCCATAGAAGATATCGCCGGTGTAGACCACCAGGGCAAAGGACACGGTCGGCAGGAAACCGCCGAACCAGCCGTTGCCGATGTGGTAGGGCAGGGACATGGAGGTGTAGCGGATACGGGTCGGGAACAGCTCCACCATCAGCGCCGCCAGCGGGCCGTAGCACATGGCGGCAATCAGGATCAGCGCGACGATCAGCACCACCACCATGGTCTTGTTGACGTTCTGGCTGTCGGCCTGCTGCGGATAACCGGCCAGGGTCACTGCGCCGCGCAGGGCGGCCTCGTCGAAGCCGTTGATCTTCACATCACCGACGCTGACCTGCACCGGGCTGCCGGCGGGGGCGGCGATGCTGCTGTAGGGCAGGCCCTGCTTCACCAGGAAGGTCTTGACCTTGTCGCAGGGGCTGTCGAAGCGCGCCTTGCCCACCGGGTCGAACTGGAAGGTGCAGGTGGCCGGGTCGGCGGTGACGCTGATGGGCGCCTGGCGGCTGGCCTGGTCGATGGCCGGGTTGGCGTAGTGGGCCAGGGCCTTGAAGATCGGGAAGTACAGCAGCGTGGCCAGCAGCAGGCCGAGCATCAGCACCGGCTTGCGGCCGATCTTGTCCGAGAGCCAGCCAAAGAAGATGAACATCGGCGCGCCGATCACCACGCTGATGATCAGCAGGCTGTTGGCCAGGGCCGGGTCCATCTTGAGGAACTGGGTGAGAAAGAACAAAACGTAGAACTGCGCGGCATAGAAGGTCACCGCCTGCCCGGCATTGATGCTGAACAGGGCGATCAGCACCACCTTGAGGTTTTCCCACTTGCCGAAGGATTCGCGGATCGGCGCCTTGCTGGCGCGGCCTTCCTCTTTCATTTTCAGGAAGGCCGGCGACTCGTGCAGGCTCATGCGGATCCAGGTGGAGATGCCCAGCAGCACGATGGACAGCAGGAACGGCAGGCGCCAGCCCCAGACCTCGAACTGGTCGCCGGTGAAGTAACGGCAGGCCAGCACCACCAGCAGCGACAGCAGCAGGCCCAGGGTCGCGGTGGACTGGATCCAGCTGGTGTGCAGGCCGCGCTTGCCCTGGGGCGCGTGCTCGGCCACGTAGGTGGCGGCGCCGCCGTACTCGCCGCCCAGGGCCAGGCCCTGGAGCATGCGCAGGGCCACCAGGATGATCGGCGCGGCGATGCCGATGCTGGCGTAGTTGGGCAACAGGCCCACGGCGAAGGTCGCAACGCCCATGAGGATGATGGTGGCAAGGAAGGTGTACTTGCGCCCGATCATGTCCCCCAGGCGGCCGAACACCAGGGCGCCGAAGGGGCGCACCACGAAGCCGGCGGCAAAGGCCATCAGGGCGAAGATGAAGGCCGTGGTGTCGTTGACCCCGGCGAAGAACTGCTTGCTGATCACCGCCGCCAGGGCGCCGTAGAGGAAAAAGTCGTACCACTCGAACACCGTGCCGAGGGACGACGCGAAGATGACCTTCTGGCTGCCCTTGGCAGTGGAGTCCTGCAGGGGCGCGTTCAGGGGCTGTGCGTGTTCTGACATAGGGGGCTTCCTTACAGTGATTATTGTTGTTGTTCCACTGCCGACGCCGTTTCCGGCGCCGCTGTTGCAGATTCACCGCGACCGCACGATGAACCCTCGTTTCCCTCATCCGTAGGAGCTGGCTTGCCAGCGAAGAGGCCCGTGAGCCGGGCGCCGGCCTTGGGGGTTCCTTCGCCGGCAAGCCGGCTCCTACATCAGGTGCATCTGTTCCTGCTGTCCCGTAGGAGCTGGCTTGCCAACGAAGAGGCCCGTGAGCCGGGCGCCGGCCTTGGGGGTTACTTCGCCGGCAAGCCGGCTCCTGCGCTCATGCCGGGGTGGCGGGCTCCTTGTGCTGGACCGTGCTCCTGGGGACGCTGGCAAGGATCAGTTCAGCGGCCTTTTCAGCGATCATCAAGGTCGGTGAGCAGGTATTGCCCGAGGTGATGCGCGGCATGATCGAGGCATCGGCGATGCGCAGCCCCGCAATGCCGTGCACCCGCAGTTGTGCGTCCACCACCGCCTGGGCATCGCTGCCCATGCGGCAGGTGCCCACCGGATGGAAGATGGTGGTGCCGATGCGGGCTGCGGCCTCGTGCAGTTGCTCGGTGCTTTGCAGCTCGGGGCCGGGCAGGTATTCGCTGGGCTTGAAGGGTTGCAGGGCCGGGGCGCCGACGATGCGTCGGGTCAGGCGGATGGCGTCGGCGGCGACCCGCAGGTCCTCGGGGTGGCTCAGGTAGTTGGGCTGGATCAGCGGCGCATCGCCGGCCTCCACGGAACGGATCTCGACCCGGCCACGGCTCTGCGGGCGCAGGTCGCAGACCGAGGCGGTAAAGGCCGGGAAGGCGTGCAGCGGTTCGCCGAAACGCTCCAGGGACAGCGGCTGCACGTGGTACTCCAGGTTGGCCCGGGTCTGTTCCGGGCCCGAGCGGGCAAAGGCGCCGAGCTGGCTGGGGGCCATGGACAGCGGACCGCTGCGGTCATACAGGTAGCGCAGGCCCATGCCCATCTTGCCCCACAGGCTGCCCGCGATCTGGTTCAGGGTGCGGGCGTTCTCCAGCTTGTAGATCAGGCGCAGTTGCAGGTGGTCCTGCAGGTTGCCGCCCACCCCGGGCAGGGCATGGCTGACGCCGATCCCCAAGCGTTGCAGGAGCGGCGCCGGGCCGATCCCCGAGCGCTGCAGGATGCTCGGCGAGCCGACGGAGCCGGCGCAGAGGATGATCTCGCGGCGCGCCTTGAAGTTCTCCAGGCGCCCCTGGCAGCTGGCCCGCACCGCTGTGGCGCGGCCGTCCTCGAGGATCAGCCGCTGCACCTCGATGCCGGTCAGCACCACCAGGTTCGGGCGCTGGGCGATGGGTTTGAGAAAGGCCTTGGCGGCGTTCCAGCGCACCCCGGCCTTCTGGTTGACCTGGAAGTAGCCGCAGCCTTCGTTGTCGCCGCCGTTGAAGTCGTCGATGTTGCGAATGCCGCTCTGCTCGGCAGCGCTGCGAAAGGCATCGAGGATCGGCCACGACAGGCGCTGGCGCTCGACCCGCCATTCACCGGCGGCGCCGTGCAGTTCGCTGCCACCGGCAAAGTGGTTCTCGCTTTTCTTGAACAGCGGCAGCACCTGGTCCCAGCCCCAGCCCGGGTTGCCTTCAGCGGCCCAGCTGTCGTAGTCGGCAGCCTGGCCACGCATGTAGATCATGCCGTTGATCGACGAGCAGCCTCCCAGCACCTTGCCCCGCGGGTAGCTCAGGCTGCGGCCCTGCAGGCCGGGCTCGGCCTCGGTCTTGAAGCACCAGTCGGTGCGCGGGTTGCCGATGCAGAACAGGTAGCCCACGGGGATGTGGATCCAGGGATAGTTGTCGCGGCCACCGGCTTCCAGCAGCAGCACACGGTGCTGGGGGTTGGCCGACAGGCGATTGGCCAGAAGACAGCCGGCGGGGCCGGCGCCGACCACGATGTAGTCGTAGGCGTCAAAGGCAGGGAGCATCCTTAACCTCGTTTTTCGTTCTTATTGGGAGCCATCCTAGTTGTTAGCTTTCGTTAAAAGAATGTTAGTTTTTACCCACCTGCTGTGCGTTTTTTAACAGCGTTGGCCTTCGACTCCGGCAAGGAAACCCCATGTTCGACTGGAATGACCTGCGCTTCTTTCTTGAGCTGCAACGCAGCGGCCGCCTGCTGACCGCCGCGCGACGGCTGAACACCACCCACGCCACGGTGGCCCGGCACATCGAGGCGGTGGAGAAGGCCCTGGGCACTGCACTGTTCGTCCAGCACGCCCAGGGCTACGAACTGACCCCGGCCGGCGAAGCGCTGCTCAAGCACGCCGAGGCCATGGAAAACGTCGCCTTGCTGGTGCAGGAAGAGATCACCCAGTCCAGCGCGCCCCTGGGCAAAATCCGTGTCGGGGTCACCGAGGGCCTGGGGGTGAAGTTTCTCGCCAGCCGCATGGTTGGGCTGTTCGAGCGGTATCCGGGGCTGGAAGTGGAACTGGTGGCGGTACCGCGCTTTGTCAGCATTCTCAACCGTGAGGCGGAGATCAGCATCCACCTGGAACGCCCCAGCGCCGACATGCTGGTGACCCGCAAGCTCACCGACTACCGCCTGGCGCTGTACGCCAGCCAGGCCTACCTGGACCGCGCGCCGCCCTTGCGCAGCCGCGAGGACCTGGGCCGGCATGCCTGGATCGGCTACGTCGATGATCTCTTGTTCAGCCAGGAGTTGATGTTCCTCAACAGCTTCTGCCGCAACCCCCAGGTGGTGTTCCACAGCACCAGTGTCATTGCCCAGCAGGAAGCAGCCCGTTCCGGCCTGGGTATCGCCGTGCTGCCGTGCTACATGGCCGCCGCCGACCCGCAACTGGTGCCGCTGCTGCCGGCGGAAAGCATCCAGCGCGCCTACTGGATCAGCACCCGCCGCGAGCTGCACAAATCGGTGCGGCTGCGGGTGGTCTGGGATTACCTGGTGGAGCAGTGTGCGGCGCAGCAGCAGGTGCTGCTGGGGCCTGAGATCTAGCCTGGATCAGAGGATCGGCCCGCAATGGACCGAGCTGCGGATCGGTGCCCCGGGCGTGATATCGACGAAGCGCGAGCCGTAGGACACTGGGTTCAGCGGGCCACCGTCCAGGCCCATGCCCAGGCCTCCGGCGCTGCGGGTTTCGCCTTCCTGCATCAGTGGATCAAGGCATGCGCGCCAGTCCAGCAGGCGCAGGGTCACAGCCTGGCGGCGTTCCAGGTCGCCGGCCAGCAAGGGGCTGGAGCGGTGCCACAGGTACTTGCTGAACAGCAGGGCGTCGCCGGGTTCGAACGAGTCTTCGATGCGCTGTGCTTCGAAGCTGTCGGTGAGCATCCCGGGCGTGCAGTAGGTCTGGTGCAGGTGCGCGGAAAATTCGGCCACCGACTCGCCCCGTGCCAGTTTGCCTGCCAGCAGGCGCGAGAACTGAAAATTCTCCTGGGCCGAGAATTGCGACAGGGGCACCCAGGCCATGCCGCCACCTTGCACTTCGGGGCGGATCGGCTGCAACGGCATCCACAGGCTGAAGGCCGGGTCCTGGGGGCGGATGTAGCGAAAGTTCAGCGAGTCGTAGTGCCAGGCAAAGCCCGAGCGTCCCACCCCCAGCTCGAAACTCTGGGCCTCGCTCATGATCAGGCGGCAGCCGCTGAGGCGGGTCAGCACCTGGGCGAAGGCCGGTTGCCGGTAGAGGCGCTCGAGGATGCCGACCTGGGTCACCCGGTGGGTCAGGCGACTGAAACCGTCGCCATGGGCCGAGGTGCCCGAGGGGGCAGGACGCAGTTGGCTGTTGGCCAGCTCGCGCAGTTGCAGGATGGCCGCAGGCGTCAACAACCCCCGCAGCTTGATGAAGCCACGCTCCTTGAAATGCCGTAGATCGTCCTGGCCCAGGCGTAGCGGGTTGACCAGGGCAGGGGCGGTGTCAGGCAGGACCGGTGGCAGGTTCACGGGGGTATTCCATTACCAGGGGACAAGGCCCTTGAGTATGGACAGTGCGCGCCGGGGCGGCAGGCTGGATTCGACCTTGAGCAACGCCTTTGCGACATCGGGCAGGGAGGACGGCGCCTTAGTCGTCAGGCCGGATGTAGCGGTCCCGGGCCTGGAAGGTCGGTGCCACCACGGCGCTTGTCAACGAGCCGGCCTGGTGCCGGGGCTGCCGGCAGGCTCGCGGACCGCTTGCTGGCGAGTTCCCAGCAACAGCCCCATGGCCAGCAGGCTGGCGCAACCGGCCAGGGCCATGGCCAGGCGAAATCCGCTGGTCATGGCGGCGCCATAGAGGTCGGCGAACAGCGGGTCGTGCAGCGGCAGGCGGTGTTCGGTCACCGCTTGCCGGGCCAGTTCGGCGGCGCCGTCGAACCCGGCCGCAGCGCCGGATTCGCTGAGCACTTGCACTGCCCGGGCGCTCATCAGGCTACCGAGCAGGGCGATGCCGACGCTCATGCCGGTCTGGCGCAGGGCGTTCATGCTGGCCGAGGCGATGCCGGCGCGCTCTGCCGGTGCGCAGGCCATCACCACCAGCCCGGTGGCCGGCACCGCCAGGCCCATGCCCAGCCCCAGCAGACCAAACAGCGAACCCACCCGCCAGTAGGGCGTGTGGGCATCGAAGCCGGCCATGGCGCTCATGGCCAGGCCTACCAGGCCATAGCCGCCAACCATCAGCCAGGGCAGGGGAATGCGCTGGTGCAAGCGGCCAAAGAGCATCGATACAACACCTGTGACCACGAACTGCGGAAGCATGCGCAGGCCGGTGTCGGCGGCGGACCAGCCCTGGATCTGCTGCAGGAAGATCGAGAAGAAGAACAGGCTGCTGTAGCAGGAAAACCCGAGGATGAACGAGGCCAGGTTGGCCACCGCAAAGGGCCGCTGGCGAAACAGGGTGACGGGCACCAGGGGCCGCTGCACTCGACGCTCGACCTGGATCAGGGCCAGCAGCGCCAGCGTCGCCAGCAGCAATGAGGTGAGTGCCTCGCGGCTGCCGAAACCGTCCTCGCCAGCGACGATCAGGCCGTAGGTCAGGGCCCCGAGGCAGAGCACGCTGAGGATCTGGCCCAGGGGGTCGAGCGCGGCGTGCTGGGGGTGCTTGCGCTCGCTGATGCCCCAGCCGCCCAGGGCCAGGGCCAGCAGGCCGATGGGCAGGTTGATCAGGAAAATGCTCTGCCAGCCCAGGTGCTCCAGCAACAGGCCACCCAGCAGCGGGCCGAGGATCAGGGCCAGGGCGCTGAAGGCCGACCAGCCGCCGATCACGTGGGCCCGTTGCCGAGGCTCGGGAAAGGCGTGGCTGAGGATCGGCATCGCCCCGGGAATCAGCAGTGCCCCGGCCAGCCCCTGCACTGCGCGCCCGGCCAGCAGCAGCGAAAGCTCCTGGGCCAGCGCGCACAGCGCCGAGCCGAGGCAGAACAGCAGCACACCGATCAGCCAGCAGCGTTTGTGACCAAAGCGATCCCCCAGGGGGCCTGCCGAGAGCATGAACGCCGAGAGGCAGATGGCGTAGGCATTGACCACCCATTGCAGGCCGCCCAGGTCGGTGGCCAGGGCCTGCTGCAAGGTTGGCAGGGCGACGTTGACGATGCTGATGTCGAGGGACGCCAGGAAGGTCCCGAGGTAGGCGGCGGCGACCAGGGCCGGGCGACGATAGCGCTGCATGGTGTATCTCCCGCAAGGTCTGGAATGGGCTTGCAGGGCGAGCATAGTATTTCGACTGACCGTCGGTCAATGGAGAATGAAAAAGATTCTCAACTCTCTTTTCCCCCACAAATCCCCTAGAATGGCGGCCTTTGTCGAACAGCCCGGATTCGTTCATGAGTGTCAAAACCTCCCCGGTTGCCCAGCGCGCTGCCCAGCCGCGGCCGCGCACCAAACCGGCCGAAGTACGCCTGGAAGAGCTGATGGCCGCCGCCCAAGACCTGTTCCTCAGCCAGGGCGTGGAAGCCACCACCATCAGCGAGATCGTCGAGCGCGCCGAGGTGGCCAAGGGCACCTTCTATCACTACTTCCAATCCAAGAACGACATGCTGGTGGCCCTGGGGCAACGCTATACCCAGCACTACCTGCAGCGCCTGGAGCAGGCGGTGGCGGCCTGCCCCGAGGACGACTGGGTGGCGCAGCTCAGCAGCTGGATCCGCACCAGCGTGCAGGCCTACCTCGACACCTACCGCCTGCACGACATCGTCTACCCCAACCACCATCATCACGACCGCGGCAACCCGGAAAAGAACGCGATCCTCGAGCAGTTGCTGGGCCTTCTCGAAGGCGGCCAGCGCGCCGGCTGCTGGTCCCTGGCCCAGCCAGGGGTGATCGCTTCGCTGATCTACGCCGGGGTGCATGGCGCCACCGACGATGTGATCGCCGCCGGCGAGGACGATGGCCGGGCCCTGGCCGAGGCCATTGTCCAGGCGTGCCTGCGCATGCTGGGCCTGCCTCCTTCTTGATGTTTCCACGGGTAAAAGGAACGACCCTGCAATGAAAAAGATCAACCTCATTCTCGGCGCCGCGCTGGCGCTGTACCTGGCGTACCAGGCCTATGGCTCGTTCTACTACGGCACGCCGTATCAGGGCCGCGACTACAGCGCCGACCAGGCCTTCTACTACCAGAAGTACCGCTTGTTCAGCTGGCGCACCTGGATTCCCACCATGACCATGCCCGGCGATGGCGACAGCTCGCGCTACAGCGTTGGCGGCTACCTGCGGGTGTTCAAGGCCGACGGCACGCTGGTAGGGCAGTCCTATGACGGCTGCATCGCGGTGGTGGAAGTGTTCTGGTACGACGACGCAGTGGGTGGCTTCGGCTGCAGCGAGCACTTGATCGCGCTGCCCACGAAGGCCACGACGGGCTGAGCGCCCAGTCGCGGTTTGCGGGCCCTGTCGATCGCTTCAGGCCCCGGCCTTCCACAAGCCGAACTTGCCCGCCAGATCCAGCTTGGGATCACGCACCCGGGTCAGGTTGATCGCGGCGCCGGACCAGCCGCCCTCCATCTCTTCACTCAGGTGGTATTTCAACAGGTTGTACTGGATCGCCGTCCCCCCCAGTTGCTGGTAGCCGATGCGTGAGGTCACCGCCTCCAGCAAGCTGGAAATCAGGTATTGCAGCGGCGTTTCGTAGGCCTTGATGGCGATGCCGTAGTCGAAGCTCTCAGCGTTGCTTTCGCGAAAGCAACCGAAGAACTCCTGCTTGCTCATGCTGCTGGACATGGCCGTGTTGTAGCTCTGGCGACAGGCCTCCAGGTCGGCGGCGCCGGGCCGGGGCAGGGCCAGGTGGTTGTTGAGGTTCTTCAGGGTCACACAGCCCTGGGTGGCAATGACCTCGGGCATCAGGGTCACGTCCAGTTCGCCGGCACGGTCGGGGATGTTGTGCCAGGCGTTCAGGCTGTTGCGCAACGGCTCCAGGCTGCTGCCGGGGTAGCCTCGATACCCGTACACATAGGCTGGCGGCAGCACCAGGCCCATGACCGAATTCATCTGCGAGACCGTCAGGTTCTGATAGTCGCGGTCATAGATGCGCGCGCTGTATTCGTCGAGGGAATGGCGCAGCACCGAGGGCTTGAGGTTGCGCACCGACTTGCCGTTCTCCAGGGCCTCGAACAGGCTCTTTTCGTTGAGTTGGGACTTGACCTCCACGGTAGCGATCACCCCTTCGATCAGGTACACGTCCGCCGAGCCGAAAGTGCGCAGCGTGGGGAAATCGTTGCGATAGATGATCAGGTCGATCTGCTTGGAGATGCCTCCTTCGGAGTCGATGATCTGCCCGGCACCGATGCTGATGTTGCTCGGCAGAAATCGCTTGAGGACGTCACGGATGAAACTCTCCCGGGCGTCACCGAGGACGCCGGAGTGGCTGGCGATGGTGCTGCTGACGCTGAAGCTGCTTTCCAGGACCCGGGCGATGGATTTCGCCCATTTGCTGATGATTGCCATGGGGCTTCCTTGGGGATCAGGGGACGAGCAAGTCGAAATGGCCTGTGGCCAGGGGTTCGCCGTTGACCAGCAATCGCACGCCGTGGCGCCCCGGATAGTGGCGGCGGGTGGTCAGTTCGCGGATCTGCTGGCTGCGGCCAAGCTCCACCTGGGCCAGGCCTTGCAGGGTGAAGGTCTTGAGCTTGAACACCTTGCTCGCGGTGGCGCCGGAAGCCTTGACGTAGTCGATGGCGTAATCCACCACCAGGCGCTGTTCGTGGGAGCAGGTGGAGACCAGGGTCAGGGACAGGTTGAGGCTGTCCCCCAGGCGCAATTGCCCGGGGGCCACCTGGAAGCGGCAAACCTGGACCTCGGCCCGGGCCCCGGCGCCGATCAGCGCCAGGGCCCGGCGGTCACCCTGCTTGATCAGGCTGCGCAAGGCATGACGGGCGATCCAGGCACTGTGCGGCTGCTCCAGGGGCCAGTCTTCAAGACGTTCCAGAACCCACTGCGGGTGCTCTTTGGTGATGTCGTTGAGGTGGTTGGCCACCGACTTGCGCACGTACAGGCTGGGGTCATTGCGCAGGTGTTCGAGGATCGGCGCCGCCAGTTGCGGGTCGGCCTGCAACTGCTCCAGGCGGAACGACCAGGGCAGGCGCGGGCGGCTGCCTTCGCTGGCCAGGCGGCGTACGTGTTCATCGCTGTCCGTGGCCCACTCGTGCATCACGGCCAGCGTGCGCTGGCAGTCCTGGCGCAAGAAGTGGCGCACGGCGAATTCCGATGAGCCGAAGCCGGTGAAATACTTCAGCGCCGCCATGGACAGCTCGAAGTCATGCAGGCCGTAGCTGCCCACGTAGTGGGGCAGGAAGATGCACACGAAGCGGCTGTTCAGGCGCGGCGCCAGGGCTTGCAGCAGCTCCAGGCTGCTGGGGTAGTCCAGGCCCAGTACCTGGTGCAGGCTCTCGCTGACCCGGGCCAGGCGCTGCATCAGAGACAGCTCGGCGAGGCCGTGGCCGGCCCGTTGCAGGAACCCCTGGCGATCGAAGGCCGGATGCACCGCGTGCATGGCGTCGGCGATATGCATCAGGCGCTGCTGGTTGAAGATTTCCTTGAGGGCGGGGGCCTGCTCTTGGGTAGAACTCATGGGGCGTATCCATTCAAAGCCGGGGCGGCGTCCACTCTACACGCCCTCTGCTGACAGAATCTGTCGGTAGCCGCCGGAGGGCGTGTTGCGTCATGCAGATCGTTTTCCGGTGTTGCTGAGGCCGCCTTCGCCGGCAAGCCGGCTCCTACGGTGTGTCGTGCCGGCCTGTAGGAGCTGGCTTGCCAGCGAAGGGTACACCACGGCCCTCAGATCATTCCCCGGCGTCCTTGAGACCGCCTTCACCGGCAAGCCGACTCCTGCGAGGTGGCGCAGGGCCTGGCGCCTCAGCGCATCGGCGGCAGCGGGCTTTCGATCTGTTCGTCCTGTTCGTCGGCTTCGAACAGCCGGGCCAGTTCGGCGCGGGCTTCCTGGGCGCTTTGCAGGACCTTGGCGGCGTCGTCGTAGACGGCATGCTGGGCCGCCAGCAGTTGTTCGTCGTGCTGGGTGAAACGCTGGATCCGCGAATCGGCCTGGGCCTGGCTCAAGCCCAGCCCCACCAGGGTGCGGCGGCTCATTTCCAGGCTGGAATAGTAGGTCTCCCGCACCGCCTGGGCCCCCAGGTCCACCAGCCGGTGCACGTGCTGGCGGTTGCGCGCGCGGGCGATGATCTTCAGGTGCGGGTAGAGCCGGCTGACCTGCTCGGCAGTCTTGATATTGGTTTCCGGGTCGTCGGTGGCAATGACGAAGTACTCCGCTTCGCCGACCTTGGCCGCGCTGAGGATCTCCGGGCGCAACGGGTCGCCGTAGAACACCGGCATGCCGCCGAAACTGCGGATCAGTTCAATGGTTTCCACCGAGGTGTCCAGGGCCACGAAGGGCACTTTCTGTGCCCGCAGGATCCGCGCCACGATCTGCCCCATGCGGCCCATGCCGGCAATCACCACCCGCGGCCCGTCGGAATCGATCCGGCGATACTCGGCGGGCATTTCCACCGGCTTGGCCTTGGGTTTCAGCCAGCGGGTGCAGGCCAGCAACAGCAGTGGGGTGAGGGCCATGGACAGGGTGATGGTCAGCACCAGCAGGTCATACAGGCGGGGCTCGAACAGGCCCTGGTCGCGGCCGATCTTGAACACCACGAAAGCGAACTCGCCGCCCGCCGCCAGCACCACCCCGAGGCGCACCGCACTTTCGCGTCCCAGGCCACCGGCCAGGCGCCCGACCACGAACAGCAGCGGCAGCTTGAGGGCGATCAGCAGCAGGGTCAGGCCCAGCACCGCGATGGGCGCGCTGAGCAGCAGGCTGATATTGGCGCCCATGCCGACGCTGATGAAGAACAGCCCCAGCAGCAGGCCCTTGAAGGGTTCGATCTGTGCTTCCAGCTCGTGGCGGTATTCCGAGTCCGCCAGCAGCAGGCCGGCGAGGAAGGCGCCCAGGGCCATGGACACGCCCACCAGGTCCATCAGCCAGGCGGTGCCGATCACCACCAGCAGGGCAGTGGCGGTGGAGACTTCCGGCAAGCGGGTCTTGGCCACGATGCGAAACACCGGGCGCAGCAGGTAACGCCCGCCCACCACCACCACGGCGATGCTGCCCAGCACTTGCAGGCCGTGGCGCAGGTCCTCGGCGCTGCTGGTGTGGTGATCGCCGCCGGCCAGCACCGGGACCATGGCGATCAGTGGAATGGCGGCGATGTCCTGGAACAGCAGGATAGCGAAGGCCATGCGCCCATGAGGGCTGTTCAGCTCCTTGCGTTCGGCCAGGCTTTGCAGGCCCAGGGCGGTGGACGACAGGGCCAGGCCCAGGCCCAGGACAATGGCACTGTTGAGCGACTGGCCGAACAGAAACAGCGCCACCACGCCGATCAGCATCCCGGTCAGCAGCACCTGGGCCAGGCCGACGCCGAACACCGCCTTGCGCATCACCCACAGGCGCTTGGGCGACAGCTCCAGGCCGATGATGAACAACAGCAGCACCACCCCCAGTTCGGAGATATGGCTGACGCTCTGGGGGTTGCCCACCAGGCCCAGCACCGAGGGGCCGATCAGCACCCCGGCCAGCAGGTAGCCGAGCACGGCCCCCAGTTGCAGGCGCTTGGCCAGGGGCACGATGAGCACGGCGGCGCAGAGGAACACGACGGCGGCTTGTAGCAGGTTGCCTTCATGGGGCATCGGGGGGACTCCAGGGAGAACGGGGCGCAGGTGATGATAAAGGCTCGTCGGTGACGATGAGCGGATTGGTATTGCCAGTCTGCGCCCGGATAAAAACGGCGTGGATGTTCTGAGACTGGCGGTGCGCCCTGCAAGGCACGTCGGAGTACGGGAGAGCAGGGGGGCGGGCGGGTCAGTGCGGCCACTGCTCCAGCAGAATCGAGACAAATTTTTCCGCGGCCGGCGATAGCGACGCGCCGCGCCGGGACACCAGCCCCAGGGTGCGATTGACCACGGGCTCGGTCAGCGGAACGCTGACCAGGGTCGGGTGATCGGCGGCCGGCATGGCCAGGCTCGGCATCGCCGAAACCCCGAGCCCGGCCTCCACCATGCCCAGTGACGTGGACAGGTGCTGCACCTCGTAGAACCACTGGGGACGCCAGCTCAAGCCGGACAGGGCATGGTCCAGCAACATGCGGTTGCCGCTCAGGCGACCGACGCCGATCAAGCGATAATCGCTGAGTTCCGACCAGGTCACCGAGCTGCGCTCGGCCAGTTCATGGTCGCGCCGGCAGGCCAGGACAAAGGGCTCGTTGACCAGGGGCACGAACTCGATGTCCGGGTGTTGGCCGCTCATCATGTTGATGCCGAAGTCCGCTTCGCCGCGCAGCACCGCTTCAAGGCCCTCGTTGGCGCTGAGGTCGAGCAGGCGGATGCGGATTTTCGGATAGCGCAGGTTATACAGGCGGATCACTGACGGCAGGAAGTAGAAGGCCGCCGTGGGGATACAGGCCAGGGTCACCTGACCGATCTGCCGTTCTGCCAGCTCACGGATGTTGAGGATCGAGTCGTCGAAGTCGTCCAGCAGTCGTCGGGCCTTGGGCAGGAAGTCGCGACCGACGCTGGTCAGGCTGACCTTGCGCGTGGTGCGGTCGAGGAGCGCGGTGCCCAGGCCCTCTTCGAGCTTTTTCATACGTCGGCTCAGGGCGGGCTGGGACAGGTGCAAAGCGTCGGCGGCTTCGTGGAAACTCCCCAGTTCGGCGATTTTCACGAAAGATCTTATGTCCTGGAGCTCATATTCCATGCTGGTTTCTCAAGGCGGGCGTCGGGTGTGGCGGTGCCGGACACGATATTTAATTCATGCTCGTAACGCAATAATCTCTCTGATCTTTGCATTGGAAACACTTTTTAATCCCTGACACTCTTGTGTCCAGAACATCAATTACCTCGATTGATCAACAAGAGTCAGTGTTCATGCAACGAATTCCTTGTGTGTTGATGCGCGGCGGCACCTCCAAAGGGCCGTTTTTTCTGGCCTGGGATCTGCCTGTGGCGGTGTCCGAACGTGATGAGCTGTTGCTCAACCTGATGGGCTCCGGCCATGAGCTGGAAATCGACGGCATCGGCGGCGGCAGCCCGCAAACCAGCAAGGTGGCGATCGTCAGTCCGTCGCTGCACCCGGATGCGGATGTCGATTATCTGTTCGTCCAGGTCATGGTGTCGCAGCGGCGGGTCGATACCGCGCCCAACTGCGGCAACATGCTCTGTGCCGTCGGGCCCTTTGCCATCGAGCAGGGGCTGGTCAAGGCCACGGGGGCACAGACGCAGGTGCGGATTCGCAACCTCAACACCGGCACTTTGGTGAATGCCCAGGTCCAGACCCCCGATGGCAAGGTCAGTTACGAAGGCGACACCACCATTGACGGCGTGCCGGGCAGCGCGGCGCCGGTGGCCCTGACCTTTCTCGATGCCGCCGGCAGCAAGACCGGCCAGTTGTTCCCCACCGGCCAGCCTCAGGACCTGATCGACGGCATTGCCGTGACGTGCATCGACATGGCCATGCCCATGGTGCTGGTGCAGGCTGCCTGCCTGGGCAAGCGCGGCGATGAAACCCCTGCCGAACTGGATGCCGATGCGGACTTTCTCCAGCGCCTGGAGAGCCTGCGGCTCAAGGCCGGCCTGGCCATGGGCCTGGGGGATGTCAGTGACAAAGTGATTCCCAAGCCGGTGCTGGTGTCCCAGGCCCGGGCGGGGGGCACCCTGGCGGTGCGCTATTTCATGCCCCACAACTGCCATCGGGCCCTGGCCATCACCGGCTCCATCGGCCTGGCTACCGCCTGTGTCACCGCCGGCAGTGTGGCGGCCGAGATACTGGGCGGGGTCCACGAACCGCGTCTGCAAAAGGTCCGTATCGAGCATCCCAGCGGGGCAATAGATGTCGTATTGTCCTACAGCGGAAAAAGCCCTGAGACCATTCGCGCCTCGGTGGTCCGCACCGCCCGCCGGTTGTTCTCCGGGTATGTCTACGCGCCGGCTTCACAGCGCCTGGCCGGTTAGTCGTTGCTGTCGACCCGCGTTGCATCAACACAATTCTAAAAATGGGTGATGCCATGAAAGTTGTTAAATCGCTCTATTTCCAGATCCTCTGCGCCGTGTTCCTCGGGGTCCTGGTGGGGCACTTCTGGGCCGCGCAAGCCATTGCCCTGAAGCCTCTGGGAGATGCCTTCATCAAGCTGATCAAGATGATGATCGCCCCCGTGGTGTTCTGCACCATCGTCACCGGCATCGCCGGCATGAGCGACAAGCGTTCCCTGGGGCGCCTGCTGAGCAAGACCATGCTGCTGTTCCTGGGCCTGACCCTGATCAGCCTGTTCATCGGCCTGGCGGCGGTTTACCTGTTCCAGCCCGGCGCGGGGATGAACATCGACCCCACCCGCTTGAGCACCCAGGGCCTGTCCCAGTACACCGATTCGGCGGCCAAGCTGGGGGTGGTGGAGTTCTTCATGCACATCATTCCCGAGACCTTTGTCGGTGCCTTCAACAAGGGCGAGGTGCTGCCGGTGCTGTTTATCGCGGTGCTGTGCGGGTTTGCCCTGTCGTCCCTGGGCGAGCGCGGCAAGCCGGTGCTGGTGGTGCTGGAGTCGGCCTCGCAGATGGTGTTCAAGATCTTCTCCTACCTGATGCGTTTTGCCCCCGTCGGCGCCTTCGGGGCCCTGGCCTTTACTGTGGGCCAGTACGGCATCACCTCCCTGGGCGCCCTGGCCAAACTGATCATGACCCTCTATGTCGCCTGCGGCTTCTTTGTCTGCGTCGTGCTGGGCGGCATTTGCCGGGCCAACGGCTTCAGCCTCTGGAAGCTGCTGCGCTACCTGCGTGAAGAGTTCCTGGTGGTGCTCGGCACCTCGTCCACAGAACCGGTGATGCCGCGCATGCTGGAAAAACTCCAGGCCCTGGGCTGCAAGAAGAGCGTGGTAGGGCTGGTGCTGCCCACCGGCTATTCGTTCAACCTCGACGGCACGGCGATCTACCTGTCACTGGCGGCGATCTTCATTGCCCAGGCGTGCAATATCGAGCTGAGTGCCGGGCAGGTGGTCACCATGCTGGCGATCATGCTGCTGTCGTCCAAGGGCGCCGCCGGGGTGACCGGCAGCGGTTTCGTGGCCCTGGCCTCGACCCTGACGGTGATTCATGACATTCCCCTGGCAGGCCTGGCATTGCTGATCGGTATTGATCGCTTCATGTCCGAGGCCCGGGCCTTGACCAGCCTGGCCAGCAACGCAGTGGCAACCGTGGTGATCGCCCTTTCGGAGCAGGCCTGCGACCGCCAGGTGCTGTTGCGCACGCTCGATGGCCAGCCGCTTGCGGCCCAGGCTGCTGCCGCCGATGACAGCCCAGCCGCCGCTTTGGCGAGCAAGCTCGGCTAGACCCGCCAGGCACCAGCGCTTTACCCCAAGTACCGACTCAACACCTGTGCCGGGCGCCCCTGAGGGGCGCCCGGTGCCCGGGTGGCCGCGCCTGCGTGCCGGTCACGCTCACCATAAAAACAAGAGAATCGACTTATGCTCGCCTTACTCGGCCTCGCCATGGTGGTGGTCTTCACCTTCCTGATCATGACCAAGCGCCTGTCGCCCATTGTGGCGTTGACCCTGGTGCCGATCATTTTCGCGGTGCTCGGCGGGTTTGCCGGCAGCACCGGCAAGATGATGCTCGACGGCCTGAAAATGGTCGCGCCGTCGGCGGCGCTGTTGCTGTTCGCCATTCTGTTCTTCGGCTTGATGATCGATTCGGGGCTGTTCGATCCGCTGATCCGCAAGATTCTCAAACGGGTCAATGGCGATCCGACCAAGATCGCCATCGGCACCGCGTTGCTGTCGCTGGTGGTCGCCCTGGACGGCGACGGCACCACCACCTACATGATTACCTGCGCGGCCATGCTGCCGCTGTACAAGCGCATCGGCATGAACCCAATGATCCTCGCCACCATTTCCATGCTGTCCTTAAGCATCATGAGCGGCATGACCCCCTGGGGCGGGCCGGCCACGCGCGCCATCGCCGCCCTGGGCCTGGATGCCGGCGAGTACTTCGTGCCGCTGCTGCCGACCATGATCGGCGGCGCCGCCTGGGTGGTGTTTACCGCCTACCTGCTGGGCCGGGCCGAACGCAAGCGCATCGGCAATACCCAACTGCAAAGCGGCGGTGGCGACTGCTACATCAAGGCGATTCTCGAAGACACCCCTCACAAACGGCCCAAGCTGGCCTACGTCAATCTGCTGCTGGTGATGGCGGTGATGACCGCGCTGGTGCTGGGCCTGATGCACTCGGCGGTGCTGTTCCTGATCGGTTTTGTCCTGGCCTTGATGATCAATTACCCGCAGCTGGACATTCAGAAGGAGCGCATTCTTGCCCATTCAGGCAACGCCATGACCGTGGTGCTGCTGGTGTTCGCCGCGGGGATCTTCGCCGGGATTTTCTCCGGCACCAAGATGGTCGACGCACTGGCCCAGACCCTGGTGGACTGGATTCCGCCGTCCTGGGGCCACCTGTTCCCGCTGGTGGTGGCGCTGACCAGCATGCCGTTGACCTTCGTCCTGTCCAACGATGCCTACTACTTCGGCGTGGTGCCGATCCTGGCCAACGCGGCGGCGGCCTATGGCATTTCTCCCCTGGAAATCGCCCGGGCCTCGATCCTCGGCCAGCCGGTGCACCTGATGAGCCCGCTGGTGGCCTCGACCCTGCTGCTGGTGGGCATGGTGGACCGTGACATTGGCGACTTCCAGAAGGCCACGGTGAAGTGGGCGGTGCTGACCTCTCTGGTGATTACCGCCCTGGCCTTGCTGACCGGCGCCCTGACCCTGTTCGTCTGATTCGTTCGAAACCCTCTTTGGTGGCCCGGCGCGCTTGTTTCAAGGGCGCCAGGGACAACTGCGCCTTGAATAACAACAACGAGAACTACCTCATGAGCCATTGGCAAAGTCGCACCCTGATTCTGTCCAGCTTGAGCCTGCTGCCCCTGGCGGCGGTCCAGGGCGCTGGATTCATCGACGACAGCAGTCTCAAGCTGCAGCTGCGCAACGTCTATTTCAACGAAAACTTCCGCGACGAACATGGGCTCAGCGCCAAGGCTGCGCGCAGCGCCAAGAGCGAGCGCACTGAGTGGGCTCAGGGTTTCCTGCTCGATTATCAGTCCGGATTCACCCCGGGTACCCTGGGGGTCGGGGTCGATGCCCTGGGGCTGCTGGGTGTCAGGCTCGACTCCGGCAAGGGGCGCAGTGGAACGGGGCTGTTGCCGGTGCACGACGACGGTCGCGCCGCAGGCGAATTTGCCAGTGCCGGCGCCACGGCCAAGGTGCGGCTGGCCAAGACCACGCTCAAGTACGGCACCCTGCTGCCCAAGACCCCGGTGCTGGTCTACAACGATGCCCGTCTGTTGCCGCAGACCTATCAGGGCACCCAGCTCACCAGCACGGATATCGACGGCCTGAGCTTGACCGGCGGCTATCTGCAGCGCTTCAAACTGCGCGATTCCACCGACAGCGTGGGGCTGGTCCCCGACGGCTACAGCGGCGGCCAGTCCGGGGACTTCCGCTACGGCGGGGCCGAATACAAGTGGAGCAAGAGCCTGCGCCTGAGCTATTTCCATGGCGAGCTTGAGAACTTCTATCGGCAGGACTTCGTCGGCCTCCAGCATGACCTGGCGCTGGGGCAGGGGACGTTGACCAGCGACCTGCGCTACTTTCGCAGCGCCGATTCAGGCGCGGCCTTTGACGGCAAGATCGACAACCGCATGCTCAGCGGGCAACTGACCTACGCGATCGCCGGGCATTCCCTTGGCGGTGGTTATCAGCGTCTCAGTGGCGATGCCGGCTTGCCGTATATCAGCGGCGCCACGGTCTACTCCTTCAGTAACGCCGGCATCGGCAAGTTCATCGAAGAGGGCGAGAAGACCTGGATGCTCGGCTACGGCTACAACTTCGCTGGTCTCGGTCTCCCCGGCCTGACCTTCAGTTCCCGCTACCTGAGTGGCAATGGCGGCAAGTCCAGGACCCGGGTCGATGAGTGGGAGCGCGACAGCGAACTGGCCTATGTGCTTCAGCAAGGTTCGTTCAAGGGGCTGGGGGTGAAGCTGCGCAATTATGTGTATCGCTCCGACTACGCCCGTGGGCGGGACAGCAACCGCCTCTACATCACTTACGACATTGCCCTCTGGTAGGGCCCTTACAGCGGCTTGAAGCGCCCATCCCACTGCGGGTCCAGGCGCTGGATGCGCGCAGCCAGCGGTGGGTGGGTGGCCATCAGGCGGCCCAGGCGCAGTTTCACCCCCTGGTGAAAATACAGGTGGCTGTACTGCGCGGCGGCGAAGGCGCGCAGGCGCGAACCGGCGCTGCTGCCGCCGATCTTTTTCAGGGCGCCGGCAATGCCCTGGGGGTTGCGGGTGAACTGCACCGCCGAGGCATCGGCGAGAAACTCGCGCTGACGGCAGATGGCGGCCTTGATCAGGTTGCCCAGCAGGCTGCCCAGGGAACCGAAGACCAGCAGGGCCAGGCCCAGCACGGCGAAGATGATCTGCCAGAAGAAGCGGTGGCGGTCGCTGCCCAGGTGCTGCTTTTCAGCCTGGCGCAGCACCGCGATGCCCGCCAGGCTGAACACCAGCAGGCCATGGATCACCGCCAGCAAGCGGGTGTTGAGGCGCATGTCGCCGTTGTGAATGTGGCTGAACTCATGGGCCACCATGCCCTGCAATTCGTCGCGGTCGAGGTGGACCAGGGCTCCGCGGGTGATGCCGAGCACCGCCTGCTGCGGGGTCAGTCCGGCGGCGAAGGCGTTGATCCCGTCTTCCGGCAGCACATACACCGCAGGCATGGTGGCGCCCGAGGCCAGGGCCATTTCCTCGACGATATTGAGCAGGCGCTGTTCCTCGCTGCCTCGTGGAGAGTCGTTGATCAGGCGCCCGCCCAGATGCTCGGCGATCACCTTGCCGCCGGCCCGCAGGCGCCAGCTCTTGTACCAACTGCCCAGCAGCACCACCAGCAGCATCAGCAGCGCCACCACGGCCACTGCGGTCCAGCTCAAGACCTTGGGCTGCTTGTATTCCTGGCTCAGCTCGCGCCATGCAAGGCCCAGCCCCAGGCTGCTGAGGCTGACCAGGGTGGCTACCGCCAGGGTCATCAACAGCACCAGCTTGAGGGTGTGGCGCCGGGCTCGGGCCTGGTGTTGAAAGAACTTCATGCAGGTTTCCGGGGGCAGGTGCAGTTACTGGAAGGAGACTTTGCTGGCGTCTTGAATGCGCGCGCTGTCGGCAAATTGCAGCAGGGCGGCATCGGCCCGGTGGCCGAACAGCCCGGCGAAAAACAGCGCCGGCACCTGCTGTTTGCACAGGTTGTAGTCGGTCACGGCGTCGTTGAAGGCCTGGCGCGCGTAGGCGACCTTGTTCTCGGTGCTGGTCAGTTCTTCGCTGAGTTGCGCCATGTTCTGCGAGGCCTTGAGTTCCGGGTAGGCCTCCAGGCTCAGGTGCAGGCGGTCGAGGACCTGGTCCAGGGCACCCTGGTCCTGGCCCAGGCGGGCGATGCGTGCGCTGTCGCCGGGTTGCGCGGCGGCGGCTTGCAGGCTATCCCGGGCACTGTTGCGGGCCTCGGCCAGGGCGGTCAGGGTCTGGCGCTCGTGCTGCAGGTAGCCCTTGACGGTTTCCAGCAGGTTGGGAATCAGGTCGTAGCGGCGCTTGAGTTGCACCTCGATCTGGGCGAAGGCATTGCGCAGACGGGTACGCCGGGTGGTCAGGCGGTTGTAGAGGCTGACCAGGTACAGCGCCAGAGCGGCGAGCAGCACCAGGGCGACGATATCGGCGGTGGCCATGGGATGTCCTTATCGAGTGAGGCGTGGGGGCGGCAATGGTAACGGAATCTTCCTGTTCGGTGACACACCTTCGCCGGCGACCCGTCAATGATTGCCAAGGGCCGGCAATTCTGCGAAAAAGCGCTCGGCTTGCGCGGGGGCCGAAAGGCACCGCTGCCTATTATTCAATGAACCAGGGACAGGTGATGGACAAGATCATGCTCAGGTTGACGGTGGTGGACGACTATCCGCCGGTGGCCAGCGAAGGGGTCTGGGCCGAACGCCAGCCCGATGGCCTGTACCGTATCGCCAACCTTCCGTTCTACTCCCAGGATGCCTGTTACGAGGACGACGTCGAAGTCCAGGTGGAGGCCGATGGCCTGAAGTGGTTCAGGCGGGTCGGGCGCAGCAGTGGCAACAGCACGTTGCGCCTGGTGTTCTTTGACGCCGGCAGGGCCCGGACCCCCGAGGTGCTGGCGCGGATCAACGCTCTGGGCTGCAGCTGGGAAGGCATGAGCAAGGCGTTCCTTGCTGTCAATGTGCCTGCCTCGGTGTCGCTGGACAGCGTGCTGGAGTACCTGCAGGAGTGCTTTGAGCAGGATTGGCTGGATTATGAAAGCGGGCTGTTGCGCCAGTGACCGCGAATAAGGAGCAAGGAGCGATGAGTTTGAAATTTCATGCCACTGGCTACAGTGCCTGCACTGAAGACGAGGTGCAGATCCTGGGCTTTGCCGACGACGGGCAGCAGCCCGGGCACTACCTGCTGTTGCAGCGCGCCGAATGCTTTGACGAGCAGGACCGGCAGTTGGGCATGGACACTTACCATGTGGAACTGGGCGGCCAGGCAGTGTCCGGCTATGGCGGCATCCGCCAGGTGCTGCTGGCCCCGGGCCGCCTGACCCTGCATTTTGGCGATTCCCAGGCCTGGTGCCGGGGCTTGCCCAGCCTTGAGATCAGTTGGAAGCCGGGGCTCGCCAGCGTCGAGGAGGTCGCGATGGCGCTGGGGGCGATCTTTCTCGATACCGATACCCTGATCGAGGTGGCGCCACAGTGATTGCCAAGCCGGGGCAATTCTGCGAAAAAGCGCGCCGCAGTCCCGTGACGGGGCAATGCTTGAACGGGAGTGAACCATGAGCGACGAATTGCAGGTCATCGATATCCAGCCGGGCGACGGCAAGACTGTGGTCAAGGGCGCCTTGATCACCACCCAGTACCGGGGCTTTCTGGAGGACGGCAGCAGCTTCGACTCCTCCTATGATCGTGGCAAGCCGTTCCAGTGCGTGATCGGCACCGGCCGGGTGATCAAGGGCTGGGACCAGGGCCTGATGGGCATGCAGGTGGGCGGCAAGCGCAAGCTGCTGGTGCCGGCGCACCTGGGTTATGGCGAGCGTTCCATGGGCGCCATCCCGCCCAATTCCAACCTGATCTTCGAGATCGAGTTGCTGGAAGTGCTGACCCGGGACGATTGAAGGCTTGAGGAGCGAGGGGCCTATGCGTGCCAATAAAGCCTGCCCGGTGGTGCTGCGCCATTCCACCGAGCTGGAGATCCTGGCTTTCCGCCATCCGCTGGCCGGCCTGCAACTGGTCAAGGGCACGGTGGAGGCGGGGGAGTCCACGGCTACTGCAGCCGTTCGCGAGCTGGCGGAAGAGGCCGGTCTCCAGGCCGGGGAAAGCGGTTTCCTGGGGCTCTGGCATTCGGGTTTCTGCGGCCAGGTGTGGGCCTTCCATGAATGCCGGGTGCCAGCGCCGTTGCCGGAAAGCTGGAGCCATTTCACCGCGGATGACGGCGGCCATCGGTTCGAGTTTTTCTGGCAGCCCCTGGCCAGCTTGCCGTCGGAGCAATGGCACCCGCTGTTCCAGGGCGCCCTGGGATTCCTGCGCCAACGCCTGCTGGGCGAAGGCGCCGAGGCCTAGGCAGCGGCTTATTGCCCGAGACGGTAGTGGTTGTTGCCGCTGCGCCGGGCCTCGTACATCGCCTGGAAGCCGAACATGCCGTAGATCGCCTCCGACCAGTACAGGCGCTGGGTATCGACCTCCCGGTCCCAGGTGTCGATCCGCGCAAAATACTGGCTGCGCTTGAACCGTTCGGCATCGTCGGGCCGGCTTGCGTCGTCGAGGGCAGGGGAGCAAGATGCGCTCTATATAGGTATAGGGGGTATAGGTATGTCACACACTCATGCGCAGAAAGATGAGCTGCTCAAGCGGGTCCGGCGCATTCTCGGCCAGGTCCAGGCTGTGGAGCGAGCCCTGGAAAGCGGGGCCGACTGCGGCAAGACCCTGCACCTGGTGGCCGCCACTCGGGGCGCCATCAGCGGCCTGATGGGCGAGATCATCGAAGCCCATGCCCTGGAGCACGTGGCCAACCCCGAGCTCAGCGATGCCGAGCGGGCCCGGGGCGTGGATGAACTGCTTGAAGCCATCCGCCGTTATTCCAAGTAGGAGCCGCTCATGAACCTGTTTCAGCAGGCTGCACACCTGGCCCACGATCATCAGTTTCTCGGTGCTGATCACGACGACAACGCCCGCCGCACGCTGTGGGTGGTGCTGTTGACGGTGGTGATGATGGCGGGAGAGATCGTCGCCGGTTACCTCACCGGTTCCATGGCCCTGCTGGCCGATGGGCTGCACATGGCCACCCACGCCGGGGCCCTGGGCATCGCGGCGGCGGCCTACGGTTTTGCCCGGCGCAATGCCGGCAACCGGCGTTTCAGTTTCGGCACCGGCAAGGTCGGCGACCTGGCGGGCTTTGCCTCGGCCATCATTCTCGGCCTGGTGGCGCTGGGCATTGCCGGCGAATCCCTGGTGCGGCTGTTCCAGCCCACTCGCGTGGCCTTTGGCGAAGCCACGCTGATCGCCGTGGCGGGGTTGCTGGTGAACATTCTCAGCGCCTGGCTGCTGGGCGGGGGGCACGACCATCATGGCCATTCCCACGGCCTCTCTCATGATCACGAGCATCACGAGCATCACGAGCATCACGAGCATCACGAGCATCACGAGCATCACGAGCATCACGAGCATCACGAGCATCACCAGTCGCACCGGGCCGGGGGCGACAACAACCTGCGTTCGGCCTATGTGCATGTTTTGGCCGATGCCCTGACTTCGGTGCTGGCCATTGCCGCGCTGCTGGCCGGGCGCTACCTGGGTTGGGTCTGGCTCGACCCGGCGATGGGCATTGTCGGCGCGCTGGTGATTGCCCGCTGGTCCTATGCCCTGATCAAGTCCAGCGCCGCGGTGCTGCTCGATGCCAGCGATGAGCAGGTGGCCGGGCAGATCCGCGCATCGGTGGAAGGGCCGGGGGATGCCAGTATCGTCGACCTGCACGTGTGGCAGGTGGGCCCCGGGGCCCGGGCGGCGATTGTCAGTGTGGTGGCCCGGGCCTCGCTCAGTGCCGAGACCGTGCGTGCGCGCCTGGCCGCGCTGCCCGGGCTGTCGCACCTGACCCTGGAATTGCGCAGCGTCTGAAGCCGGGCGCCTCAGGTGGCGCCCGGGCGGTACAGTTCCAGCAGCGAATAGGCCAGCCCCACCACGGCCACTGCCAGCAGCACCAGGCTCGACACCCCCGTCACCAGGCGCTTGTACTTCAGCGAGAAGCCCTGGCGCGCCACCAGGATATAGGCCCCCAGCACCGCCAGGTCGATCAGTACCCAGACCAGGGTCAGCAGCAGGGCGCTGTGTTCGAAGGTGCGGCCGACCTGGATGAACTGGGGGAAGAACGAGACAAAGAAGATGATGTCCTTGGGGTTGCCGATGCCCACCACAAAGCCGGTGGCCAGGCCCCTGCCGCGTCCGGCCAGGTTTTTTTCCGGTGCTTGTGCAGCGGGTTGGGCGGCCGCCTCGCGCAACCCCTGCACGGCCAGCCAGGCAATGAAGCAGCAGCCCAGCACGCTGATCCAGTGGATCAGCCGTGGGTCCAGGGCCAGCCCGCCGGAGAGCATCAGCACCGCCAGCAGGGCCAGCAGCAACGACGCCGCGTTGGTGCCCAGGGCGGTCAGCAGCGCCTGGCGCGGGCCGGCGTTCATGCTGGTGCTGACGATCAGCGCCACCACCGGCCCCGGGGTCGCCACCAGCATCAGCACGCTCAGGGTATAGGCCAGCAATAACGACATGTTCACATCCACCCGGCAACTCCTCGATCATTGGCAAAGGCCCTAGCCTGAAGGCTTGAGCCTGCGTTGAAAAACGCAAAAAGCTGTGACCTACTATGATTTTTAATCATGCTGAGTGCTTGCCGATGGTCGAGTCCCTGCCGCCGCTCTATGCCTTGCGCGCCTTTGAAGTGGCGGCCCGTTCCAGCTCCTTCACCCGGGCCGCAGAGGAGCTGTCCCTGACCCAAAGCGCCATCAGCCGGCATATCCGCACCCTGGAAAGCCAGTTCGGCTGCCGCCTGTTCGAGCGCCACGGCCCCAGGTTGGTACTCACGGACGTCGGGCAGCGCCTGGCCCGGGAGCTCAAGGCCGGGTTCCGGATCATCGAGGACGCCTGTCTGCCGCTGCGCAGCGGCAGTGGCCAATTACGCCTCAAGGCCCCTTCGACACTGACCATGCGTTGGCTGCTGCGGGCCCTGGACCAGCTCAAGCACCAGCAGCCGTCGCTGGCGGTGCAACTGGCCAGCGTGTGGATGGATTTCGATCATGTGGATTTTCATGCCGAGCCCTATGACTGCGCGATTCTGCTGGGCAACGGGCAGTTCGGCGCCGGGGTCGAGGCCTGCAAGCTGTTCGATGAGTGGCTGATTCCCATCGGCCCTCCGGAGGCTGTGGATGCGCCGCCCTGGACCCTGGAACGGCTCAGGGAGGCGCCACTGATCCACCCTTCGGCGGACCGCCGCGACTGGCGGCGCTGGCTGCAGGCCCAGGGCCTGCTGGGGCAGGTACGGCTGGACCGGGGCAACGTCTTCGACACCCTGGACCAGGCGATCTGCGCGGCCATGCGTGGCCACGGGCTGTCCATCGCCGACCTGTACCTGGTGGCCGAGGACATTCGCCAGGGCCTGGTCAGCCTGCCGTTTCCCCGTGCGCTGGCCTCGGGGGACGGCTATTACCTGGTGTGGCTTCGGGACAGCCCGCGCCGGGAACAGATCGACGGCCTGCGCGCCTTTCTGCTGGAGCAAGTGGTATCCATCGATGACCTTGAACTGGCTGACCTGACGCCTGGCGCGGGCTGATGGCGGGGCCGCTTCAACGGCGCAGCATGACCCAGTCGCGGTGCAGGTCGGCGCCGCAGGGGAACAGGGTTTCGCCGCCCCTCACAAAGCCGTTGCGCTGGTAGAAACGGATCGCCCGGGCATTGTGTTCGTTGACGGTCAGGCGCTGGGTGTCGTCTTGCGGTGCGTTGCGCAAACATAGCGGCATGGCTCTGCTCCCTGAAGAAAACCGCCAGCATAGCCGGCCTGTGCGCGCTTCACTGGCCTGCCAGCCGGCGGCTACAGGATGATGTAGTCGTTGTGCTGCACGATGCCCTGGTGAGGGCCCTTCACCAGGTGCACGTAGCGGCCGTCCGCCAGGTCGATGGGCAGGCAGTCGTCGACGTCCAGCAGGGCATCGGTGTGGGATTTGTGCCAGTGGGCAAGCATCTGCTGCTTGCCTTTGGCCTTGGCCTGCGCCTTGTCCCGGGCCACCACCAGCAGGTAACGGTGGGCTTCGCCGAAGGTCGCTGCTTCATAGCCGCCCAGGTTGATGAAGTACAGGCGCGGCGCATCCGCCGCCGGGGCCAGGGCGCTGAGTTCGAGCCTGTAGTCTTCGATACCGTCCACCCGCATCCATGAGTCGATGTGCAACCCCGCCGGGCTGCCGAACCAGCCTTCGCGCAGTTGCGGGTAGGCCGCTTCGAGGCTGTCGGCAACCACGAACTGCACATCATGGACTTCGATTTTCGCTCTGGGGTGCTTGCCCCCCAGCATCACCACAAACAGCATGCAGGCTCCTTGTTCCGGGCTAGGTGGTGGCGCGTGCCGCCACCGCGGGCGCACGTTTTACCTCAAGCCGGGCGCCGGGCCAAGGCCGACGGTTTCAGCGGCCATGCAACCGGCGGCTGTCCGCAGGGGCCTGGCAACGCTCTTGCAGTCCATAGTCGCGCAGCACCGTCGCTACCCGCAGCCGGTAGTCGGCAAATACCTCACCGCGGCCCCGGGCCTGCGCCTGGCGGTGGCATTCCAGGTTGCGCCACTGGGCCACGGCCTGCTCGTCACGCCAGAACGACAGGGACAGCAGTTTTTCCGGCTGGGCCAGGCTCTGGAAGCGTTCGATGGAGATGAAACCGTCGATCTCCTCCAGCTGGTTTTTCAGCCCGGCCGCCAGCTCCAGGTAGGCGTCGCGCTGGCCCGAAGCTGGCAGCACTTCGAAGATCACCGCGATCATTGTTCGGCCTCCCCGCGGTCGCTGAACAGCGGAATACGGCCGTTGACCGAGGCCTGGTACTGCCAGTCCAGGGCCAGTGCATCCAGGCCGGGACCCTGCAGCAGGGCGTGCAACAGGCATTGGACTATGCCCAAGGCCAGCTCCCGGCCAGGGCAGCGGTGGGTTCCGGCGCCGAAGCTGAAGCCCTGATGCGCCGGGTTGCTGCCGGTAATGGCGGCTAGCGCCGGGTCCTGGTTGGCCGCGGCCAGCAGCACCAGAATGGTTTCGCCGGCTTGCAGTTCCACGCCGTGCACGGTGCAGGGCGCGGTGACGAAGCGCCGGGTGTTCTGCACCGGCGGGTCCAGACGCTGGCGCTCCAGCAGCCAGTCGCCCAGCAGGCCCGGTTCCTGGCGCAGGCGCTGCTGCATGGCCGGTGCAGCCAGCAGGGCGACCAGGCTGTTGCCGACCAGGCCGGCGCAGGCGTCATGGGTCTGCGCCAGCAAGCCCGCCAGATTGGCCCGCAGGTCCGCTGGAGCAAGCTCACCACTGCGGTCGAGAATCTGCCGCAGCAGCGGGCTGTGTTGCGGGGCCTGCACCAGGGCCTGCATTTGCGCGTCCAGCTCCAGTGCTGCCCGGTCGGCGGCCTGCAATCGGGGTTGATCGCTCAGGGGCGAGAAGCAGGCGACGAATTCCCCGGTGCGCCGGGCGAGTGTTTCGCACTGTCCGGCGGGGACGCCAAGCAGGCTGGCCAGCAGCGCCACCGGCAGTACGAACTGCCAGCGTTGCAGGTCGCCAGCGCAGGCCGGAGCCACAAGGGCCGGTTGCCACCGGGCCAGATGGGTCTCCAGCCCGGCGGTACAGAGGCCCTGCAAGGCCGGTTCGATGGCCGCACGCGGGCAACTCTGGCGCGGGCCATCGTTCATCCGCATCAGGCGGCCGAACAACTGCCCGGCCGGCCTTCCGGCAATGGCCTGGGGTATCGGCTCGGTACTGGGACGCACCTGGCAGGCCGGGTGGTCGAGCACCGCTGCCACCGCCGCGGCGCTGCTGGCGACCCATAGCCTGAGGGCGCAATCGTAGGTCAGGCCGCCCCGGGCGCGGAGGCGGGTGTAGTAGAAGTACGGGTCTGAGTGAGTAGCAGCGCTGATCGCGTCCATGATTTATCTCTTTGTTCGGCAGATATCCAGGCTGCTACTATCCTGACCCTTTCGAAGGCACGATTCGTCAGGGAGCGAAATATGAATGTAGTGCAGAACGACGTCGGGGTATCCCAAGTGGCTGCGGCCATCGCCGAGCCGGCGCGCACCCGCATGCTCTGTGCGCTGATGGACGGCCACGCACGCACCAGTACCGAGCTGGCGGCGATTGCCGAGGTCAGCACCTCCACCGCCAGCGCCCATCTGGCCAAGCTCAAGGAGGCGGGGCTATTGCGGGTGCAGGTCCAGGGCCGGCACCGTTACTACTGCCTCGGCGACCCGCTGGTGGCCCAGGCCCTTGAGGCGCTGATGGTGATTGGCCACGGCCGCGCGCCCCGCTTCACCCCGCGCACCCCGGACCGCCTGCAGTTCGCCCGTACCTGCTACGACCACCTGGCGGGCACCCTGGGGGTGCAGCTGCACGACCGGATGTTCGAGGCCGGCTGGCTGCTGGCGGCCGGGGAGGGCGAGGCCTACCGGGTCAGCGACAGCGGCGAAGAATTTTTCCGCAGCCTGGGGATCGAGGTGGCCGGGCTCAAGGCCTTGCGTCGACGCTTCGCCTGCCCGTGCCTGGACTGGAGCATGCGCCGTCCGCACCTGGGGGGCGCCCTGGGGGCGGCGCTGTTGCAGGCCTTGCTGGAGCGCAAATGGCTGATCCAGGACCTGGACAGCCGCGCCCTGAGCCTGACCGGCACCGGCGGTCGCTACATCAGCAAGCGCTTTGGCATGGCCCTGATCCAGCCGGCCCGGCCGCTGTCGTCCTCGGCCGTCATTGAATTGCAACGCCACGGCGGCTGAAGCCTGCAAGCTCCAGTTCGAAAGCCCGGGCCGTGCTTCATTCGGGCTGCAGGGCATCGAGCAGGTCGCGATCGAGCCCCAGCATGGCCTGCTCCAGGCGAGCCAGTGCGGCCTTGATCTCGGTGCTGGCGGCGCCCTGCAGGCAGGCTTGCTCCAGGTATTCGCATTCCTGGATCAGCGCCTGCGCCTTGATGATTCGTGCCGCGCCGCGAATCCGATGGGCCAGGTCGGCAACCCCCTGGTGGGTCTCGCTGGCCAGCAGTTCGCGGATGTGCATGAGGTCTTGCTGGTTGCTCTGGTGCAAGCTGCGCAGTACTCGCTGGATGACCTTGGGGTCGCCATCGGTGAGGTAGTCGAGCTGCTGGATGTCATAGCGCTCGCGGGGGGCCTGCGATTGCACGCGGGGCAGCGCGGCCAGGTGGCGCAGGCGCAGGTCGAGGTCGGGCAGGGCGATGGGCTTGAACAGGCAACCGTTCATTCCGGCATCGCGGCAGCGCTGTTCCTCTTCAGGCTGGACATTGGCGGTAAAGCCGAGGATGTGCACTGGCGTGCGCTGCTGTTCGCGTTCGCTCGCGCGAATATGCCGGGCCAGTTGATAGCCACTCATGACCGGCATGTTGCAGTCGGTGATGACCAGGTCGAAGGGCTCCTGGTGCCAGATCTCGAACGCCTCGGCGCCATTGCATGCCTGGCTCAACGAGTAGCCGAGGTACTTCAACTGCTCGCAGAGCAACTGCCGGTTGGCCTGGCTGTCATCCACCACCAGGATGTGCAGCGCCTGCCGCGCGGCGACCGCTGGCGCTGCCGGCGGGAGCACGGCGGGAGCACGGTGGGGGCCTGCGGCAGGGCGGGCAGGCGGCTCAGGCGCAGTTGCACCTGCACCTCGGTGCCCTGCCCGGGCTGGCTGTGCAGGGTCAGGGTGCCGCCCATCATTTCGCACAGGGTGCGACAGATCACCAGCCCCAGGCCGGTGCCGGAACGGGCATCCTGATGCTGCCCGAGCACCTGGCTGAACGGCTTGAACAACTGTTGCAGGTCGTCGGCGGCGATGCCGATGCCGCTGTCCTTGACCGTCAGCAGCAACGCCAGGTACTCCGGTTCGCTGGGCCCGGTCGCCAGGCGCACCTGTACACCGCCTTGCTGGGTGAACTTGATGGCATTGCTGATCAGGTTGGAGAGGATCTGCTTGAAGCGCAGTGGATCCACCAGCACATCGTCACCGGCGTGGCTGTCCAGCTCCAACTCCAGGCGCAGGCCCTTTTGCCGGGCCAGGCCGTCGAAGACCCGGAACACCGGCTCCACCAGCCCCCGCAGGTTGGCTCGCGCAGGGCTCAGGCTCAGGTGGCCGCTCTCGATCCGGGCAATGTCGAGGATATCGCCGATCAGTTCCAGCAGGGTTTGCGCCGAACCGTAGGCCACCTCGATCGAAGGCCGGTCGAGCTGGCCCTGGTCGGCGCGCTTGAGCGCCAGTTCGAGCATGCCCAGCACCGCGCTCATGGGCGTGCGGATCTCATGGCTCATGGTGGCCAGGAAGGTGGTCTTGGCCCGGTTGGCCTTGTCTGCCTCATCCTTGGCCTGGGTCAGCTCTTGCAGCAGTTGCTGGCGCTCGCTGATGTCCAGCCAGCCGCCGATGATGCCCTGGATTTCGCCCTCGGCATTTCGATAGGGCAGCATCCAGTGGTAGATCCGCATCTCCTGGCCGCGGATATGCACCGTACGGTCGATCAGCAAGGGCGGGCCACCGTCGAAGATGCTTTGGAGGTCCTTGGCGAACTGCTCGGCTTCGGGCACCGTCAGTTGTTCCAGATCGGTCCCCAGCATGCTCTGGCGATCGCTGCCCATGCTCTTCAGGTAACTGTCGTTGCAGATCACCAGGCGCCGCTTCAGGTCGCGCACGTAGATCGGGTTGGGCGTACCGTTGATCAGTGCGTCCATGAAGCGCAACTGATCGTTGAGGGCGTGTTCGGCCTGTTCGCGCTGGCGAACCTGGCGTCGCATGGCGTAGCCCCAGGCCAGGGAGATCAGTAACAGGAGTATCGAACCGGCCCCGGCCAGGTAGAGGGTGGTGCGGTAGTCGCGCCAGGAGGGCGGGGCGACGGCGGCCTTGGAGCGCCAGCGATTGTTGAGCTCGGTGATGGCGTCGGGCGAGATGCTGCGCAAGGACTTGTCGATGATGCTGAACAACTCCAGCTGGTCACGGCGCACGGCAAAGGATTCATTGAGCAACGGCAGGTCGAGGGCTGGCCTGACCTTGAGCTGGTCCTCCTTGATGCGCGGCAGGTTGAAGCTGACGGCGATTTCCGCCTGCACCGTGCCGTCTGCCTTGTGGTCGCGCAGCAGCGACAGGGCTTCGAAGTTGGTCTGCACCTCTTTGATGCGGATCTGTGGATAGCGCTGGCGCAACTGCGATACCAGGGCATGCCCGCTGCCGATCAACAGGGTCTTGCCGGCCATGTCTTCGAGGCTTTTCGGCGCATCGGCGGCGTCGCGGGTGACCAGCATGTAGGGCCCGACCAGGTAGGGCCGGGTGAATTGCAGGTAGGTTTCGCGCTCTGGGGTGCGCGCCCGGTCGGCAACCATCTGCACCCGGCCGTTGCGCACGGCCTCGTTGAGGTCCTTGAAGCTGGGCAGCGCAGTGATGTCGAAGCTCAGCCCGGTCTTGGCCTCCAGCATGGTCAGCAGGTCGGCGGTAATGCCCAGGTAATTGTTGTCGGCGTCGAAGTAGGACATCGGCGGCAGGTAGCGGTGAATGCCGATGCGCACCACCGGGTTGTTTTCGATCCAGCGCTGTTCCTCGGCCGTCAGGCTGGTTTTCTCCATGCTCAGCAGCAGACGGTCGCCCCAGCGATTGCGGATGCTGGTGCCTTGCTCCTTGTGGACTGCTTGCAGCGCGTTGTCGAGCAGGTGCTGCAAGCGTTGGTTGTCCGGGGCCATCGCGAAGCTAAAGCCGCTGGTGCTGGCCGGGCCGCTGTAGATGATCCGCAGGTAGTCGCTGTAGTTGCGCGAGATCAGAAACTGCGCCAGCACCGCGTCGCCAAGCAGCATGTCGGCATCGCCGAAGGCTACCGCGGCCATGGCCGCATCGGCACTGGTATAGCTTTCGATCCGGGCCTTGGGGTACATGGCCTGGGCCACGGGCAGGCTGATGGTGTCCAGGGAAATGGCCAGCCTGTACCCCTGCAAACCGTTTTTCAGCGACGGTGAATCCCCCAGGCGAGCGACCAGTGTCGGGCGAGTGGCCAGATAGGTCTGGCTGCGCAACAGTTGACGTCGCTCGGCCTCGCCTTGAGTGACGCTGCCCATGAAGTCGATCTCACCCTTGGCCAGGGCACTGAACACCTGCTCGCGGGTGTCATAGGCGCGAACGCTGATCTTCACGCCCAGGGCATCGCCCAGCAGGCCGGCATAGTCGGCGGTGATGCCTTCGTATTCCTTGGCTTCGTTGACCATTTCCAGCGGTGGCAGGTTTTGCTGCGAGGTGCCCAGAACCAGTTCACGCTTGTTGCGCAGCCATTGCCAATCGTCGCCGCTCAATGGCAGTGGCTGGTGGTGGGGAGATTCATAGTTGAGCAGTTGCAAGGCGCGCGCGGGGTCGCCCATCGCCGGGAGGCATGTCAGCCACATCAGCATGGGCAGGATGAAGCGAGGCATTGGGGCTCCTGAACGAATAACGGCCCAAGGATGAGTCGAGAAGGAGTGGCAGGCTGAGCAGCCACCATACAAGAGCCTACCGTCAATGCTGGAAGTCAATATAGATCACGGGAGGGCGCAGAAAATCGGCCCATTTTCCTGGGTTGCCGGGGCTTGGGCAAGTGCGCTGCCGGGCGGTGGTCGGGCGTCCCTGGATCAGGGCTAGTGGCGGCCCGTCCTCAAGCCCGGGGCTGGACGCCTGTGGCAATAGTGGTAAAGCTGTGCGTCCTTCAACGTTGGCAGGGCCTTGCATGCTCATCGTTTTCAGCGGCTTGCCGGGCACCGGCAAGACCACCATCGCCCGTACCCTGGCGCCACACCTGGCGGCCACCTACCTGCGCATCGACAGCATCGAACAGGGCCTGCGTGACGCTGGCCTGGCGCAGGTGGGCAAGGCCGGCTACCAGATTGCCCTGCAACTGGCGGAGGCCAACCTGGCCCTGGGCAATCGGGTACTGGCCGACTGCGTCAATCCGGTGCAGGAAAGCCGCCAGGCCTGGCAGGCCCTGGCCAGCAGACAGGGGGTGAGGCTGCTGGAGATCGAGGTGGTGTGCTCCGATCTTGCGGAGCATCGGCGCCGGGTCGAGACCCGCCAGTTGGACGTGCCGGGCCTGCGCCCGCCCAGCTGGAAATCGGTGCTCGAGCATGACTATCAGCCCTGGGCGAGCTCGCCGCTGCGCCTGGACACCGCGCAGCTCTCACCGCAGCAGGCGCTGGCCGTGATTCTGGCGTGCCTGCCGGGCGCCTGAGGTTGCCGGGGGCAGCGGCGCCAAGTCTTTGAACCTTGATGGTGCGCTGATGGTCAGTGCTCAGGGCCCCGCGATGGCGCCTCAAGGCCGCGCTGTGGGGCGGCATTGGCCGGAAAACTCCCGATAACGGGGCAAAACATGCAGCGCGGGGGCTTTGTGCACCGATTCTGTTCGCGTAGAGCCGCGAGCGGCGCCGGCTACGCTGCTGGGGCTTTGCTGCTGGGTGTTCTCCAGCGTTCTTTGTGTCTCTTTTTTGAATCTATTTGTCGCTAAGCGGTCATTTTTGCCACGGGCCACCTCCGGGGCGGCGCACCGTGCATTTGCGGCATAGCGATTGCTATCACTCTTTCAGGGGGGCTGGGCCCCTCACGCTCGAAGCCGGGTCACGCACACACAGGGTTCAAATAAAAAGCCGTTCACGTCACGGCAAGGAGTTGGCTATGTCCCGCGCTTTCTTTGATGAAATGTATGCTGCCGATGGCGTCTGCCGGCCTCACTACCAGGGGTTTGCCCGCTGGCTGGCGGACACTCCTCTGGAACTTTTGGACCAGCGCCGGCGCGAAGCCGACCTGCTGTTCCACCGCGCCGGTATCACCTTCACCCTGTACGGCGACGAGCAGGGCACCGAGCGCCTGATTCCCTTCGACATCATTCCCCGCAGCATCAAGGCCAGCGAATGGCGCACCGTGGAGCGCGGCTGCATCCAGCGGGTGCAGGCGCTGAACCTGTTCCTCGCCGACCTCTATCACGGCCAGCGGATTCTCAAGGAAGGCATCATCCCCGCCGAACAGGTGCTGGCCAACGAGGGCTACCAGGTGGCGATGCAGGGCCTGGACCTGCACCGCGGCATCTATGCCCATATCGCCGGGGTCGACCTGGTGCGCGACGGCGACGGCAGCTACTACGTGCTCGAAGACAACCTGCGCACCCCCAGCGGTGTCAGCTACATGCTCGAAGACCGCAAGATGATGATGCGCCTGTTCCCCGAACTGTTCGCCGCCCAGCGCATCGCGCCCATCGACCATTACCCGAACCTGCTGCTGGACACCCTGAAAAGCTCCAGCCCCCTGGACAACCCGACCGTGGTGGTGCTGACCCCGGGGCGCTTCAACAGTGCCTATTTCGAACATGCGTTCCTGGCCCGGGAGATGGGCGTGGAACTGGTGGAAGGCGCCGACCTGTTCGTGCGTGACGACCGGGTGTACATGCGCACCACCGCCGGTGCCCAGGCGGTGGACGTGATCTACCGACGCCTGGATGACGCCTACCTGGACCCGCTGTCGTTCAACCCCGATTCCATGCTCGGGGTGCCCGGGCTGATCGCCGCCTACCGCTGCGGCAACGTGGTGCTGGCCAATGCCGTGGGCACCGGGGTGGCCGACGACAAGTCGATCTACCCCTATGTGGACGAGATGATCCGCTTTTACCTCAGCGAGGAACCGATCCTCAAGAACGTGCCCACCTGGCAGTGCCGCAAGCCCGCCGAACTGTCCCACGTGCTGGCCAACCTGGCGCAGTTGGTGGTCAAGGAAACCCAGGGTTCCGGCGGCTACGGCATGCTGGTGGGGCCGGCGGCCACGGCGGCGCAGATCGAGGAATTCCGCGTGCGGATCAAGGCCCGGCCCGAGGCCTATATCGCCCAGCCGACCCTGTCGCTGTCCACCTGCCCGACCTTTGTCGAAAGCGGCATCGCGCCGCGGCATATCGACCTGCGGCCGTTCGTGCTTTCGGGCCGGGAAACCCGCCTGGTGCCCGGCGGCCTGACCCGGGTCGCGTTGCGCGAGGGCTCGCTGGTGGTCAACTCGTCCCAGGGTGGCGGGACCAAAGACACCTGGGTGGTGGAGGACTGAACCATGCTTTCAAGAACCGCAGCCGATCTGTACTGGATGTCCCGCTACCTGGAGCGTGCCGAGAACCTGGCACGCATGCTCGAAGTCAGTTATTCGCTGTCGCTGATGCCCCAGGCCGGGCGCGGCGACGGCCAGGCCGAACTGGCCATGTCGCTGCTGGCCGCCGGCACCCTGGATGATTACCACCAGCGCCACGGCGAACTCAACAGCGAGCGCATGCTGCATTTCTTCGCCCTCGACGAGAGCAACCCGGGCAGCATCTACTGCTGCCTGCGCGCGGCACGCAGCAACGCCCACGCGGTGCGCGGGCGGATCACCGCCGACATGTGGGAAAACATCAACGCCACCTGGCTGGAGATGCGCAACATCGCCCGCAACGGCCTGGGGCGCTACGGCATCAGCCAGTTCTGCGAGTGGGTCAAGGAGCGTTCGCACCTGTTCCGCGGCGCTACCGCCGGCACCATCATGCGCAACGATGCCTATCGCTTCATCCGCCTGGGGACCTTTATCGAACGCGCCGACAACACCCTGCGCCTGCTGGATGCGCGCTATGAAATGTTCGGCGAGGAGTCCGAGGAGGTCAGCGACGATTCGGCCCGCGGCTACTACCAGTGGAGCGCCTTGCTTCGCGCCTTGTCCTCCTTCGAGGCGTTCAACGAGATCTACCGCAACGCCCCGGGGGCCGAGCAGGTGTCCGAAATGCTGCTGCTGCGCGCCGATGTGCCGCGCTCGCTGCACGCCTGCGTCGAGGAGCTGGACCAGATCCTCGCCGCCCTGCCGGGGGACAACGGCCGCCCGGCACAGCGCCTGGCCGCCGAGCTGAATGCGCGGCTGCGCTACACCGGGATCAACGAGATTCTCGACTCCGGGCTGCACCAGTGGCTGACCGACTGCATCGCTCAGATCCGCCACCTGGGGCAAACCGTGCACGAGTCCTATCTGGAGGTGGTATGAAACTGTCCATTCGTCACGACACGACCTACAGCTACACCGATGAAGTCTGCACCAGCATCCAGTTTCTGCGCCTGACGCCCCAGAACAGCTTGCGCCAGCAGATCCTCCAATGGCACCTGGAGCTGCCGCGGCGGGTGCGTGCCCAGCGCGATCCCTACGGCAACATCCTCCACGTCATGACCCTGGACGAGCCCCACGGCGCGATCGTCCTCAGCGCTTTCGGCGAAGTGCAGATCGACCCGCTGCGCGAAGTGGAGGGCGACAGCCAGTCGCCGCTGCCGTTCCTGCGCAGCAGCCACCTGAGCAAGGCCGACCCGGCCCTGAGCGACTTTGCCCGACAGCATTGTGGCGAGCGCCGCGATCGCGTCGCGCTGATCGAGCTGATGCAGGCACTGGCCGAGCACATGCCCTACAGCCCTGGCGCCACCGGGGTCGGCAGCACCGGCGCGCAAGCCTTTGCCGGCGGTGCCGGCGTCTGCCAGGACCACACCCATGCGTTCCTGGCCTGCGCCCGTAGCCTGGGCATACCGGCGCGCTACGTGTCCGGCTACCTGTGCACCGAGGACCAGAGCCACCTGGCCAGCCATGCCTGGGCCGAAGCCTGGCTGGATGACGGCTGGTACAGCTTCGACGTGACCAACCGCCTGGACCGCCCCGAGCGCCACCTGAAACTGGCGGTGGGCCTGGATTATCTGGACGCCTGCCCGGTACGCGGCATGCGTCGCGGTGGCGGGGCGGAGCAGATGCACGCTCAGGTGCAGGTCAGTTCCATGATGCAGGTCCAGCATCAATAGGCGCGCCGGGCTCAGTCGCGGCCCATGGCTTGGCGGCGGTATTCATCCGGGGTGGTGCCCATCATCCGCCGGAACATGCTGATAAAGGCCGAGGCGCTGCTGTAGCCCAGGTCCAGGCCGATGCTTTCCACGGTCCGTCCCTGTTCCAGCAGGGCCAGGGCCTGCACCACCTTCAGGCGCTGGCGCCATTCCACCAGTGACATGCCCAGCTCGCGCTGGCTGCGCCGCATCAGCGTGCGTTCGCTGGTGTTGGCGGCATGGGCCAGTTGCGGCAGCGAGCGCGGGTCGCCTGGGTTGGCCTTGAGGGTGCGCAGCACCGGGCCCAGCAGCGGGTCGTCGGAAGAGGGCAGGTAGCTGCCGGCGCAGGAGGCATGCCCCAGCTTGTCCACCAGCACCTGCAGCAGGCGCTGTTGCTCGTCGCTCTGGGGCAGGCCCGGTGGCGCCTGGCGCAAGTCGTCCAGGAGCGCCAGGACCAGCGGGCTGAGGCTCAGGGCGCAGTGCCGGGCGGGCAGGGCGGTGCACAGCTCGGGCGCCAGGTACAGCGAGCAGTGGCAGGCTTCGTGGCGGTTGAAGCCCATGTGCTCGACATTCGGCGGCAGCCAGATGCCGTACTGCGGCGGCGCCAGGTAATGGTGGTCACCCAGCTCGATTTCCATCACCCCGCTGTAGGCATAGACGAACTCGCCCCACGGATGGCGGTGGCGCGGGTAGGTGGCGTGGGCCGGCAGGTTGGCCGCGCGAAAGAAGATCGGCGCCGGCAGGGCTTCGCTGAAAGGTGGCAGGTGCAACTGTTGCGCGGCTTTGTTCACGGCGGGCACCGGTTGGCGGATAAATGCTATGGGCTGGCGGATTAAAACTATATCTAGGAAAACTGTCAGGCGGACAATCCTTCATCACTTTTTCTCGATGAAGGATCTGCCATGGCCACTCGCCAACCCCTGGATGCCACCGCCTGCAGCCTGATGGTCGGCCTGTGCGCGATCTGGGGCCTGCAGCAGGTGGCGCTCAAGGCCACTGCATCGGACATCGCCCCGGTGCTGCAGATTGCCCTGCGCTCCGGAGGCGCGGCGCTGCTGGTGGGGCTGCTGATGTGCTGGCGCGGCGAGCGCCTGGGGCTGGGCGACGGCCATTGGCGCCCGGGCCTGCTGGTGGGCGGGCTGTTCGCCCTGGAGTTTTTGCTGGTGGGTGAAGGGCTGCGCTACACCACGGCGTCGCACATGGCGATCTTTCTCTATACCGCGCCGATCTTCGCCGCCCTGGGGCTGCACTGGCTGATGCCGGCCGAGCGGTTGAAACCCGCGCAGTGGCTGGGTATCAGCGTGGCCTTTGGCGGCATAGTCGTGGCCTTTAGCGGCCCCGCCGCGGCCGGGCACGGCGGTGGCAGCCATGTGCTGCTGGGGGATTTTCTCGGGGTGCTGGGCGGGGTCGCCTGGGGCGCGACCACCGTGGTGGTGCGCTGTTCGCGGCTAGCCTCCAGCCCCACCACCCGGACCCTGCAGTATCAACTGCTGGGGGCCTTTGTCTGGCTCGGGCTGGCGGCGCTGCTGACCGATCAGACCAGCATCCATTTCACTCCGTTGGTGGTCGCCAGCCTGGGCTTTCAGGTGTTGGTGGTGTCGTTCGCCAGCTTCCTGATCTGGTTCACCCTGCTGCGCCGCTACCAGGCCTCGCGGCTCGGGGTGCTGTCGTTCATGACCCCGCTGTTCGGCATCGGTTTCGGGGTCTGGCTGCTGCATGAGCCGCTGGAGCCGAACTTCATTTTCGGCGCGTTGCTGGTGCTGGCGGGGATTGTCATGGTCAGCGGCTACGAGTGGCTGCGCCAGCGGCTCAAACGCAACACCCAGGTCGCTGCTGCGCCGGCGAGCCTGCCCGGGAGCGGGCCACGCGCCTGAGGCTAGACCCACTGGCCGCGGCTGGCGTCGGCTCGCCCGTGGTCTTGAGCGTGTCGTGCCCGCAGCAACGGTTGCGGACAAGGTTTCGGATCAATCGTTGATGTTATAAAGTAACGACAAATTGTCCTGCTTAGCCAAGCTGACGCCCACTCTCTGAACCTGACGCTGCGATCCCTCCCTATGATTTCTTCAGCCCATCCTCCCGTGCGCCTCGGCGCGCGCTTGCTGAGCATCGACGCGCTGCGCGGCCTGGTGATGCTGTTCATGCTCCTGGACCACGTCCGCGAAACCTTCTTCCTGCACCGGCAGGTCAGCGATCCCATGGACGTGGCCACCACCGAGCCCGGGCTGTTTTTCAGCCGTACCCTGGCGCACCTGTGTGCGCCGGTCTTCGTGCTGCTGACCGGGCTTTCGGCCAGCCTGTTCGCCCACAAGCACGGCAATCGGGCCGAGGCCAGTGCCTTCCTGTTCAAGCGCGGGTTGTTCCTGGTGCTGCTGGAACTGACCCTGGTGAACTTCGCCTGGACCGGGCAGATGCCGCCGAGCGTGATCTACCTGCAGGTGATCTGGGTCATCGGCCTGAGCATGCTGGCGCTGTCGGCGCTGCTGTGGTTGCCGCGCGCGGTGCTGCTGGTGCTGAGCCTGCTGCTGATCGGCGGGCACAACCTGCTCGATGGCGTGCATTTCGCCGCGGGCGAGGCGCTGCAGGTGCCTTGGGCGATCCTGCACGACAGGGGCTGGATCGAGTTCGGCGATGCCTTGCGCCTGCGCACCTCCTATCCGCTGTTGCCGTGGATAGGCGTGATTGGCCTGGGCTATGGGCTGGGGCCGTGGTTTGCCGCCGAGGCCGATAGCGCGCGGCGTCAGCGGCGGTTGCTGCTGTGCGGGCTGGCGGCGCTGGCGGGGTTTGTCCTGCTGCGCCTGCTCAACGGTTATGGCGAGCGGCCCTGGGTCAGTGGCGACAGCGGCCTGCAAACGCTGATGAGCTTTTTCAACATCACCAAGTACCCACCGTCGCTGCTGTTCATCGCCCTGACCCTGGGTGTGGGGCTGCTGGTGCTGCGCGCCCTGGAGCGCTGCCAGGCACGCCGCTGGGTCGCGGTGCTCGGGGTGTTTGGTGGCGCGCCGATGTTCTTCTACCTGCTGCACCTGTATGTGCTCAAGGGCCTGTACCTGCTGGCCGTGGCGCTGCTGGGGCGCAACCAGGGGGCCTACTTCGGCTTCGACTCGCTGGGCTGGCTATGGCTGATCACGCCGCTGCTGGCGGTGCTGCTCTACCCGCCGGTGCGGGCCTTTGCCCGGCTCAAGGCACGGCGTCGCGACCTGGGGTGGCTGAAGTACTTTTGAGGGAGGGTTCGCCGGTACGCGTTGCGCAGCAGCCGGCTGGCCGGCGAAAGCATCCCCCGACGGTTGTCAGGGCCGCGCAGCGCGAATGGCCTCGCGGATTTCTTCCTGCAACTGGCGAGCGCCGCTGCAGGCCGGGTCGGCGGGGCCGTACTTGCAGGATTTATCCAGCACCTTCAGCGCCAGATCGGCGTCGGGCGCTACGCCTATGCCCCGGCTCAGGTGGAAGCCGTACATGGTGCAGGCCCAGGGGTCATCCAGCTCACAGGCCTTGTTGAAGGTCTGCACTGCACAGTGCCGGGTGCCCTGGCTGTCGGCGTCGGCCGTGAGCATGCCGGCGGCGCGGTTGGTGCAGCCGGAGACCAGGCCCAGACTGCAAGCGCGCTGGTACAGCGGTTCATAGCCTTCGACCGGCCCTTTGGCCTGTTGCAGGGTGGTTGCCAGCCAGTAGCAATCGTTGCCGTCGCCGGCCTCGCAGCGCTGCAGGCAGGCCCCCAGCTGCTCCGGGATTTCGCAGCGGTTGGCCTGCGTGACCCGTATCGCGGCCCTGGCCGGCATGTTGTCGCCGGGGCATTGCCTGGCCTGGGCCTGCCAGTCCTGCCGGGCCTGGACTTTGGCGTACAGGGCAGCGATCAGTTCCTGGTCGGTGGGCGCGGCGCTGGCGGCAATGCTCGACAGCAAGGCCATGCCGAACAGGCAGAAACGGTAGAGGCGATGCATGGGGCAGAGTCCTTTCCAGGGGGCGTGGGCGCGGGGGGTATCTTAAGGATTTTCGCCAATAGCTCCAGGCTGCCGACGGGGTGGCGAGACGTTTTTTTTCAATTTGCCCCCGGCAGCTCTCTTGTGGTCCCGGGGTTTTACTCTGTACTGTATATAAAAACAGTATCCGGGCCCGACCATGCAACTGATCGACAAGCTGAGCATCCTCGCCGATGCCGCCAAGTACGACGCTTCCTGCGCCAGCAGCGGCGCGCCCAAGCGCAGTTCCGAAGGCAAGAGCGGGCTGGGTTCGAGCAATGGCATGGGCATCTGCCACAGCTATACGCCGGACGGGCGCTGCGTCTCGCTGCTCAAGGTGCTGCTGACCAATTTCTGCCTCTACGACTGCCAGTACTGCGTCAATCGCCGTTCCAGCGACGTACCCCGGGCACGCTTCAGCCCCGAGGAAGTCGTGCGCCTGACCCTGGATTTCTACCGGCGCAATTGCGTCAGCGGGCTGTTCCTCAGCTCGGGGATCATCCGCTCGGCGGACTACACCATGGAGCAACTGGTGCAGGTGGCCAGGCTGCTGCGCGAAGAGCACGAGTTCCGTGGCTACATCCACCTCAAGACCATCCCCGACGCCGACCCGTTGCTGATCGAGCAGGCCGGGCGCTACGCCGACCGCCTCAGCGTCAACGTCGAGCTGCCCACCGACCAGGGCCTCAAGGCCCTGGCCCCGGAAAAGCACCTGGGTTCGATCAAGCAGGCCATGGGCACCATCTATACCGGCGAGCAGACGGTGCTCAACGAGCCCCGGGCGCCGCGCTTCGCCCCGGCCGGGCAGAGCACCCAGATGATCGTCGGCGCCGATGACACCGACGACAGCACCATCCTCCACAGCGCCGAGGCGCTGTACGGCAACTTCCGCCTGCGCCGGGTCTATTACTCGGCCTTCAGCCCGATTCCCAACAGCCCGAAAAGCGTACCCCTGGCCGCGCCACCGCTGATGCGCGAGCACCGCCTGTACCAGGCCGACTTCCTGCTGCGCGGCTATGGCTTCAGCGCCAACGAACTGTTCCAGGGGCCGGGGCACCTGGCCCTGGACATGGACCCCAAGCTGGCCTGGGCCCTGGACAACCGCAGCGTGTTTCCCCTGGACCTGAACCGTGCCGAACCGGCGCTGATCTCGCGCATTCCGGGGATCGGCCTGCGCACTACCCAGCGCCTGGTGGAACTGCGCCGCGAGCGGCGTATCCGCTACGAGGACCTGGCGCGCATGCGCTGTGTGCTGAGCAAGGCCAGGCCGTTCTTTATCACCAGCGACTATCACCCGCAGCAGGCGGAGACCAGCAGCGCGCTGCTCTACCAGCAACTGCGGGAACGCCCGCAACCGCAGCAGATGGGGCTTTGGGGATGATCAGCCTGGACTGTGACGACCTGTTCGACACCTGGCGCCAGCAGGCGCGCTGGCTGCTCAGCCATTCCATCGACCCGAGCCGGGTCAGTTGGTCCGGGACGCAGGAGGCCGATCTGTTCGCCAGCGATGAGGCTTGCCCTGAGCAGCCCGGTCCGTTTCGTGCGCGGATTCCCCTGGCCCTGCTGGAGCTGCTGGAACGGGCCGCCTGCTATCGCGGCGAGCAGCGCTGGAGCCTGTTGTACGAGGTGCTGTGGCGGGTCAGCCATGGCGACCGCACGGCCATGCTCAGCGGCGATCAACTGGGCAGCGAGTTGCAGCGGCGAATCAAGCAAGTCGGCCGCGAGGCCCATCACCTGCATGCCTTCGTGCGCTTCGTCAGCTTGCCCGCGGGCCGCTCACAGCTGGCCGAGCAGCCTGAATACGTGGCCTGGCACGAGCCGGCCCACGACATCCTGGCCCAGGCCAGCCGGCATTTCATCGGGCGCATGGGGCGCCACCGCTGGATGATCGCCACGCCCCGGGACGGGGTGTATTTCGACGGTACGCAACTGCACCACCAGAGGCGCTGCCCCAGCGCCTGGCGGCAACTGGCCCAGGCCGGTGAAGACCCCGGGGGCGAGCTGTGGCTGGCCTACTACAGCCATATCTTCAACCCGGCGCGGCTCAACCCCCGGGTGATGCAGGGGCATTTGCCGGCGCGCTTCTGGAAGCACCTGCCGGAGGGGCCGCTGATTCCGGCACTGATCAACCAGGCTCGCCACGGCAAGCAGCGCGACGGCCAGGCCAGCCAGGTGGCAGCACGGCCAGGCAAGCGGATCGGCCAGCCGCGCGGCGATAGCGCTGGGCAGGCCCCAGGGCCTTCCCTGACAATGGGCGGCTTTGAACAATGAGGCAGGCAGCCAATGGATGACGGCGTGGATGACGGCAAGGGCATTACCGAGGAATTCTGGTCGAAGGGATTGACTGACGACGCGAAGATGATGTGGCGGGTGGGCAGCCGTGGCGTGACCTTCCTGGCGGCGCTGCTGCTGCCCAAGACCGGGTTCAAGGTCGTGGACATCGCGGTTGGAGTGCTGACCATGCTGATCCCCTTGCTGGTGATCGAGACCCAGAGGGCCTATTCGAAGTTTTCCCCCGGGTTTCTCGCCTGGGTGATCCGCATCAGTGTGTTTGCCAGCGGTGTGGCCATGGCCAGCCTGGGGCTGGTGGTCTACTTCGGGGTCGTGATGCCTTTGGTTTCAGCGGTGGGCATTCCTTTTTTTCAACAGAGCGCCAGCCTCCAGTTCCAGGGGCAGAGCGGGGTGGAACTGGTCGGTTTCTGGTGGATGGCGGCTGTCACCGGCTTTGCCGTGATGTATGCAGTGTTCAAGAATTTTCGCGAGACCAAGGTGTTCGAGATCGTCTATCACCTGCCACGCAACGGCGTGAGGCAGCTCATGCAGGAGCGGCCGCTGCGCGCCAGCAACTGGCCGATGTTCGTCTGGTTCGAGCTCTGCGTGTTGATCGCGAGCTTTTTCTACACCTTGATGGCATCCCAGGCCGCGCTGCTGGTGGTGGATGGAACGCAACAGGTGCTGATGTTGTTCGGTATCAGCCTCTGAGGGGAGCCCCGCCTTCGGCTGGCATTCTGCAGGCTCCAGGCATGAAAAAGCCCGCCCCTGGCAAGCAGGGGCGGGCTCGGCTGAAGCAGGGGGGATCAGACCTTGACGATCCAGCCCGCTGGCGCTTCAACATCGCCGGTCTGCACGCCGGTCAGCTCTTTGTAGAGCTTCTGGGTGATCGGGCCGACGTCTTTTTCGCTGTAGAACACGTGCAGCTTGTCCTGGTACTGGATGCCGCCGATCGGCGTGATCACCGCGGCGGTGCCGCAGGCGCCGGCTTCCTTGAAGTCCGAGAGCTTGTCGATGAACACGTCGCCTTCGACCACTTCCAGGCCCAGGCGGGTCTTGGCCAGCTCGATCAGCGACAGGCGGGTGATACCCGGCAGCACCGACGGCGAGTTGGGGGTGACGAATTTGTCATCGTGGGTGATGCCGAAGAAGTTGGCCGAACCGACTTCCTCGATCTTGCTGTGGGTCAGCGGGTCGAGGTAGATGCAGTCGGCGAAGCTGGCTTTCTTGGCCTGGGAGCCGGGCATCAGGCTGGCGGCGTAGTTGCCACCGACCTTGGCCGCGCCGGTGCCCTGAGGCGCCGCGCGGTCGTAGCTGGAGATCAGGAAGTTGTGCGGGGTCAGGCCGCCCTTGAAGTAGGCGCCGACCGGGATGGCGAAGATCGAGAAGATGAACTCCGGCGCGGTGCGCACGCCGATGTTGTCGCCGACGCCGATCACGAACGGGCGCAGGTACAACGCGCCGCCGGTGCCGTAGGGCGGGATGAAGCGTTCGTTGGCCTTGACCACGGCCTTGCAGGCTTCGATGAACTGTTCGGTGGAGACCTGCGGCATCAGCAGGCGGGCGCAGCTGCGCTGCATGCGTGCGGCGTTCTGGTCCGGACGGAACAGGTTGATCGAACCGTCCTTGCAGCGGTAGGCCTTGAGGCCTTCGAAACATTGCTGGCCATAGTGCAGGGCGGTGGAGCCCTCGCTGATGTGCAGCACATTGTCTTCAGTCAGGGTGCCTGCGTCCCACTCGCCGTTACGCCAGTGCGACAGATAGCGCTTGTCTGTCTTGATGTAGTCAAAACCCAGCTTGTCCCAATTGATGCTTTCGTTACCCATGACACCCTCTATCGCTTAACAACCGTCGGAACGGCTCAAGGCTTCTGACGTTTTTTTGGATGGGCACAACAATACTGCATTCCGGGGGCGTGCCGCATCCCGGACGATGGGAGGGGGCGCAAAAAAAACTTAGCCTGCTTATGAAGCTTCCCCCCTAACAGCCCCATACCCCTGTAGGAGCGAGCTTGCTCGCGAAGGCCGCTTGGCTGTCCACGCTGGCCCTTTCGCGGGCCAGCCGCGCTCCTACCTGGGCACTGTCCTGTGTGCCCCTTGAATGGTTACAGATGCAGGGCGTGGCCCAGTGCCCGCAGCGCCGCTTCCTGGACCGCTTCACCCAGGGTCGGGTGGGCGTGGATGGTGCCGCCGATGTCTTCCAGGCGCGCGCCCATTTCCAGGGATTGGCCGAACGCCGTGGACAACTCGGAGACTCCGACTCCCACTGCCTGCCAGCCGACAATCAGGTGATTGTCACTTCGGGCCACCACCCGCACGAAACCGCTTTTCGATTCCAGGGTCATGGCCCGGCCATTGGCCGCGAACGGGAAGCTGCTGACGATGCAATCCAGGCCGGCAGCGCGGGCCTCGTCCGGGGTCTTGCCCACCACCACCAGTTCCGGGTCGGTGAAGCACACCGCGGGGATCGCTGCCGGGTTGAATTCCCGGTGCTTGCCGGCGATCAGCTCGGCGACCATCTCGCCCTGGGCCATGGCCCGGTGCGCGAGCATCGGCTCACCGCTCAGGTCGCCGATGGCCCAGACGTTGCGCATGCTGGTCTGGCACCGGTGGTCGATCTTGATGGCCGCGCCGTTCATGTCCAGGTTCAGGCTTTCCAGGTTCCAGCCCTGGGTGTTGGGCTTGCGGCCCACCGCCACCAGTACCTGGTCGGTGGCCAGGTTCAGGGTGTCGCCATTGGGTTCGCGTACCTGCAGGCTGCTGCTGGCGGCATCGAAGCCCAGCACGCTGTGCTTGAGGTAGAGCTTGATCCCCAACTGCTTCACCGAGTCCAGCACCGGCTGGGTCAGTTCGCCGTCGTAGGCGGGCAGGATGCGTTCCTGGGCCTCCACCACGCTGACCTCGACCCCGAGCTTGCGGTAGGCGATGCCCAGTTCCAGGCCGATGTAGCCGCCGCCGACCACGGTCAGGCGCTTGGGCAGGGTCTTGGGTGCCAGGGCCTCGGTGGAGGAAATGATCGGCCCGCCGGTGGGCAGCATCGGCAGGTTGACGCTTTTCGAACCGGTGGCCAGCAGCAGGTGCTCGCACTGGATGCGGGTATCGGCGCCTTCGATCTCCACGGTCTTGCCGTCGATGACCCTGGCCCAGCCCTGGATCACCTGGACCTTGTTTTTCTTCAGCAGCGCGGCGACCCCGGTGGTCAGGCGGTCGACGATGCCGTCCTTCCATTCCACGCTCTTGCCGATGTTCAGGGTTGGCGCCGCCACTTCGATGCCCAGGGCCGAGCCCTGGCTGTGGTGGCGGGTCTGGTGGAACTGCTCGGCGACATGGATCAGCGCCTTGGACGGGATGCAACCGATGTTCAGGCAGGTGCCGCCCAGGGACTGGCCCTCCACCAGAATGGTGGAGATGCCCAGCTGGCCGGCGCGGATGGCCGCCACATAACCGCCAGGGCCGCCGCCGATGATCAACAGTTGGGTATTGAGAGTCTGTTGCATGTCTTACTCCACAAACAGCGTGGCGGGTTGTTCGAGCAGGCCGCGAATGGCCTGGATGAATTGCGCAGCGTCCATGCCGTCGACCACCCGATGATCGAAGGAGCTGGAGAGGTTCATCATCTTGCGGATCACGATCTGGCCCTTGATCACCATGGGCCGCTCGACGATGCGGTTGACCCCGACAATCGCCACTTCCGGCAGGTTCAGCACCGGCGTGCTGACGATCCCCCCCAGCGCGCCGAGGCTGGTGAGGGTGATGGTGGAACCGGACAGTTCATCCCGGGCGGCCTTGCCGCTGCGAGCGGCCTGGGCCAGGCGCGCGATTTCCTCGGCGTTGCCCCACAGGCTGCGGGCCTCGGCGTGGCGCACCACCGGTACCATCAGGCCGACGTCGCTCTGGGTGGCGACCCCGACATGCACCGCGCCGTGGCGGGTGATGACCTGGGCTTCGTCGTCATAGCGGGCGTTGATCTGCGGGAAGTCGCGCAGGGCGACGACCATGGCCCGCACCAGGAACGGCAGCAGGGTCAGCTTGCCGCGGGTGGCGCCGTGCTTTTCATTGAGGTGGATGCGCAGCTCTTCCAGGGCGGTGACGTCCACTTCCTCGACATAGCTGAAGTGCGCGGCGCGATGCTTGGACTCCTGCATGCGCTGGGCGATCTTGCGGCGCATGCCAATGACCTGGATCTGCTCTTCATCATGGCGCTCGGCATAGCCGGCCCCTGGCGCCGAGTAACCCTTGAGCGGCTGGCTGTCCTGGGCCAGGTAGGCGTCCAGGTCTTCGTGCAGGATGCGCCCGGCCGGGCCGCTGCCTTGCACCAGGCGCAGCTGGACGCCCAGGTCCAGGGCGTGCTTGCGTACCGCCGGCGAGGCCAGCGGACGCTCGTCGGCTTCCCGGGCCACCGGTGCCTGGGGCGCTGGGCGGCAGGCTGCTGCTGGACTGGCGACGGGTTTTTCCGCTTTGGGGGCTTGGGCCACTGGCGCGGCGGCCACGGGCTTATTAATAGCTGCCGGCTCTTTTGCCGCCGGTGCGGCTGCCTGGGCGGATTCCTTGAGGTTGCCCGCGCCTTCGACCTCGATGCTGATGAGGATGCTGCCCACCGCCATCACTTCACCGGGCTCGCCGCCCAGGGAGATGACCTTGCCGTGCACCGGGGAGGGGATGTCGACCATCGCCTTGTCGGTCATCACGTCTGCCAGAACCTGATCTTCCACTACCTGATCGCCGACCTTGACGTGCCACTGCGCCAGTTCAACTTCCGCGATGCCTTCGCCGATGTCCGGCATCTTGATAACGTGCGTGCCCATTCAGACCTCCATGACCCGTTGCAGCGCCGCGCCCACTCGGGACGGCCCTGGGAAATATGCCCACTCCTGCGCGTGGGGATACGGCGTATCCCAACCGGTGACGCGCTCGATCGGGGCTTCCAGGTGGTGGAAGCAGTGTTCCTGCACCAGCGACACCAGTTCGGCGCCGAAACCGCAGGTGCGGGTGGCTTCATGCACCACCACGCAACGGCCGGTCTTCTTCACCGACTTGACGATGGTGTCCAGGTCCAGGGGCCACAGGCTGCGCAGGTCGATGACCTCGGCGTCGATGCCGGTTTCCTCGGCCGCCACTTGCGACACATAGACGGTGGTGCCGTAGGTGAGGATGGTCACGTCCTTGCCCGGGCGGGCGATGGCCGCCACGTCCAGGGGGACCTTGTAGTAGCCGTCCGGCACCTGGGCCGCCGGGTGTTTCGACCAGGGGGTTACCGGGCGGTCGTGGTGGCCGTCGAAGGGGCCGTTATACAGGCGCTTGGGTTCGAGGAAGATCACCGGGTCATCGTTCTCGATGGAGGCGATCAACAGGCCCTTGGCGTCGTAGGGGTTGGACGGCATCACGGTGCGCAGGCCGCAGACCTGGGTAAACATCGCCTCGATGCTCTGGCTATGGGTCTGCCCGCCGTAGATGCCGCCGCCGCAAGGCATGCGCAGGGTCATGGGCGCGGTGAACTGGCCGGCGGAGCGATAGCGCAGGCGCGCGGCTTCGGAAATGATCTGGTCCGAGGCCGGGTAGACGTAGTCGGCGAACTGGATTTCCGCCACCGGGCGCAGGCCGTAGGCGCCCATGCCGATGGCCGCGCCGACGATGCCGCTTTCCGAGATCGGCGCGTCGAACACCCGCGAGGTGCCGTATTTGGCCTGCAGGCCTTCGGTGCAGCGGAACACGCCGCCGAAGTAGCCCACGTCCTGGCCGAACACCACGACGTTGTCGTCACGCTCGAGCATCACATCCATAGCCGAGCGCAGGGCCTGGATCATGGTCATGGTGGTGGTGGTCATGGCGGTGTCCAGCTGGATATTGTTGTTGTGATCGTTCATTTCAGATCCCCAGTTCCTGGCGTTGGCGTTTCAGGTGCTCGGGCATGTCCTTGTAGACATCCTCGAACATGGTCGCGGCGCTGGGGATCTGGCCGCCGGCGAGGGTGCCGTACTGCTCGGCTTCCTTCTGGGCGGCGATGACCTGGGCTTCCAGCTCGGCACTGACCGCGGCGTGTTCCTCTTCGGACCACTGGCCGATCTTGATCAGGTGCTGCTTGAGGCGGGCAATCGGATCGCCCAGGGGGAAGTGGCTCCAGTCGTCGGCCGGGCGGTACTTGGACGGGTCGTCGGAGGTGGAGTGCGGGCCGGCGCGGTAGGTGACCCACTCGATCAGGGTCGGGCCAAGGTTGCGGCGGGCACGTTCGGCGGCCCAGCGCGAGGCGGTGTAGACGGCGATGAAATCGTTGCCGTCGACCCGCAGGGAAGCGATGCCGCAGCCCACGCCGCGTCCGGCGAAGGTGGTGGCTTCACCGCCGGCGATGGCCTGGAAGGTGGAGATCGCCCACTGGTTGTTGACCACGTTGAGGATCACCGGTGCGCGGTAGACGTGGGCGAAGGTCAGGGCGGTGTGGAAGTCCGACTCGGCGGTGGCGCCGTCGCCGATCCAGGCCGAGGCGATCTTGGTATCGCCCTTGATCGCCGAGGCCATGCCCCAGCCCACGCCCTGCACGAACTGGGTCGCCAGGTTGCCGGAGATAGTAAAGAACCCGGATTCCTTCACCGAGTACATGATCGGCAGCTGGCGCCCCTTGAGCGGATCGCGCTCGTTGGACAGCAGTTGGCAGATCATCTCCACCAGCGGCACTTCCCGGGCCATCAGGATGCTTTGCTGGCGGTAGGTGGGGAAGCACATGTCGTCGATGTTCAACGCCAGGGCCTGGGCACTGCCGATGGCTTCCTCGCCCAGGCTCTGCATATAGAAGGACATCTTCTTCTGCCGTTGGGCGACCACCATGCGGTTGTCGAAGATCCGCGTCTTGAGCATGGCGCGCATGCCCTGGCGGAGGATCTCCACAGGCACGTCCGCGGCCCAGTCGCCCAGGGCGTTGCCCTGATCGTCGAGCACGCGGATCAGGCCACGGGCCAGGTCGGCGCAGTCGGCAGGTTCGATATCGATAGGAGGTTTGCGGGCCAGGCCGGCATCGTTCAGACGCAGGTAGGTGAAGTCGGTCTTGCAGCCGGGACGCCCCGAGGGCTCGGGAACGTGCAGGCGTAGCGGTGCATACGCTGGGGTCATGGCTTTCTACGCTCGATCTTGTGGATTTCTTGTAATTGGGCGCGCTAGCTGACAGTCATTCCCTGGGTAAGAGAAATCTTGTCCTACAAACATCATAGGCCGGGCGTAGAAGAATATTTATCTCTGTTTCATTGCGCTGGACGGTATTTGCAGATAAAAAATCTGCATAAACATAAAAAACAGGTTGTTTTGTCTCATGCGCAAACTGGACCGTACCGATATCGGCATTCTCAACAGTCTTCAGGAGAATGCCCGCATCACCAACGCTGACCTCGCCCGCTCGGTGAATCTTTCGCCCACCCCGTGCTTCAACCGGGTCAAGGCCATGGAGGAGCTGGGGCTGATCCGCGAGCAGGTGACCCTGCTGGATGCCGACCTGTTGGGGTTGCACGTCAATGTGTTCATCCACGTCAGCCTGGAGAAGCAGGTGGAAGAGGCCTTGCAGCACTTCGAGGAGGCCATCGCCGACCGCCCGGAGGTGATGGAGTGCTACCTGATGGCCGGTGATCCGGACTATCTGATCCGGGTGCTGGTGCCCAGCATCCAGTCCCTGGAACGCTTCATGATGGACTTCCTGACCAAGGTCCCCGGGGTGGCCAATATCCGTTCCAGCTTCGCCCTCAAGCAGGTGCGCTACAAGACCGCGCTGCCCTTGCCGGCCAACGGCCTGACCCTGGGCACCTGAGGTTCAGGCCGGGACTTCGCTCCACAGCTGTTGCAGTTGCTTGAAGTCCCAGGCCTCTTGCGCTTCCCGGGCGACGATGTGTTCCTCGCCCTGCAGCCGTGAAAGGTCCAGCACCCGTTGCGGCAGGGGCATCTTCGAGCGTGTGGAAAAGAACACCTTGACCTTGGGCAGCAGCAGCGACTCGCTGTTCTGCTCCAGGACCACAGCCAGCTTGCCGCTGTTCAGGCGCACCAGGGAACCCACCGGGTAGATGCCCACGCACTTGACCAGGGCCTGCAACACCCGCGGGCCGAAATGCCCGGTCCAGCCGGACATGCGCTGCAAGGCTTCGGCCGGGTCCCAGCCCCGGTTGTAGGGGCGGGTCGAGGTCACGGCGTCATACACGTCGCAGACCGCACCCATCTGTGCGAACAGACTGATCTGCTCCCCCGCCAGGTGGTGCGGGTAGCCGCTGCCGTCGATCTTTTCGTGATGGTGCAGGCACACATCCAGCACCAGCGCGTCCAGCTGCGGGTTCTGGCGCAGGATGGCACCACCGGCGGCAGGGTGCAGCTTGATCCGCTCGAACTCGTCGGCGGAGAGTTTTTCCGGTTTGTTGAGGATGCTGTCGGGGATGGTCAGCTTGCCGATGTCATGCAGCAGCCCGGCGACTCCGGCCTGGTGCACCTGCTCCACCGGCAGCTCCAGTTGCCGGGCCACCGCCACCATCAGCGCGCAGACCGCCACCGAGTGCATGTAGGTGTAGTCGTCGGCGGTCTTGAGCCGGGCCAGGCTGATCAGCACGTCGGGGTGGCGCAGCAGCGAGCTGGAGATGTTGTGCACCAGCTCGTCCACCTGGACCAGCTCGATGGCCTGGCCCATGCGCACCTCCTGGAACATCTGCATCACCGCCTTCTTGGAGTGGGCGCAGATCTTCAGCGCACGCTGGATTTCCTCGGCCCGCTCGACCCGCAGCGGGGCCTCGCCCTTGAGCGGCGGCTGGGCGGCCGGCGCGCTGGGCTGTGGGTTCGCCGGCAGGTCCAGGCCCTTGTCCGAGTCGATCCACAGGCTGCTGACATTGGACTGGCGCAGGCGCTGCAGGTCGGCGTGGCTATTGAGCACGAAGCCGGCTTTCCAGAACGAATGGTCCAGCCACGAACCGCAGAACTGGTGGATATACATGCCCATCTGCAACTGCTGCACGGAAATGAGTTTGAGCACGGTCGAGCCCCCCACCTGATTCAGACCGGCCCGGGCGCCAAGAGGCAGCCCGGGCTGGCTGATCGATAACGCTCCTTGCCGTTACTTATCCTGAACCGCTTGACCGGTCGCGCCCGGTCAGAGGGAGAAGCGTGCCACCAGTTTGTTCAGACTGACCGCCAGTGACGACAGTTCACTGCTGGCGATGGAAGTCTGGCTGGCGGCGGACGAGCTTTGCAGCGACAGGTCGCGGATGCTCATCAGGTTCTGGTCCACCGAGCGTGCCACCTGGGCCTGTTCCTCCGAGGCGGTGGCGATCATCAGGTTGCGTTCGTTGATTTCGCTGATGGCCTGGGTGATATGACCGATGGCGGCGCCGGCCTCGTGGGCGATGGCCAGGGTCTGGCTGGCGTCCTCGCTGCTTTGCTGCATAGACAGCATAGCCTTGCTCGAACCGCTCTGGATGCCCTGGATCATCTGCTCGATTTCCTGGGTCGAGAGCTGGGTACGGTGGGCCAGGGCCCGCACTTCATCGGCCACCACGGCGAAGCCGCGGCCCTGTTCCCCGGCCCGGGCGGCCTCGATCGCGGCGTTCAGGGCCAGCAGGTTGGTCTGCTCGGCAATGGCGCGGATTACATCCAGGACCTTGGTGATGTCCTGGGCCTGCTGGGCCAGGCCGGCCATTTCCAGCCGGGTGTGTTCCACGGTGCCGGTGAGTTTCTCGATGGAGTGGATGGTCTGCTCGACCCGCTCCTTGCCCAGCCCGGCCGAGCGCTCGGAGGCCTGGGTGGATTGCGAGGCGGACACCGCGTTGCGTGCCACTTCCTCCACCGCAGCGGTCATTTCATTGACCGCGGTGGCGGCCTGGTCGGTCTCCATGCTCTGTTGCTGGATGCCGGCGTTGGACTCGCGGGTGATGGCGCTCATTTCCTCGGCCGCGGAAGCCAGTTGGGTGGACGAATCGGCGATGTGGCGGATGGTGGATTTCAGGCTGTCGAGCATGGCCTGGGTGGATTTCTGCAGGTCGGTCAGCTCGTCCTGGCCGCTGACGTCCACCTGGGCCCGCAAGTCGCCCTCGGCGATCTTCTGGGTGGTGGCCAGCAGCGACAGCACCGGGCGGATGATGCTGCGGGTGAACAGGGTGGCGATGAGGATCGTCAGGACAATCGCCAGGACGATGATCACCGAGGTCAGGGTCAGGCCGGTGTCGAACTGTTGGCCTGCCTGGTTGGCGGAGTGCTCGGCGCCGTTTTCGTTGATGGCGATCAGTGCCTCGATGGCGGACTGCAGTGTATTGGCCAGGGGCACGGTGACCTGGTTGATGTAGTCGCTGGTCTGTTGCGCAGTGTTGGTCTTGCTGCTCTCGATCAGCACCGCCAGCTTGTCCAGGTAGTCCTGGGCGCCGCGCTTGACCTGATCAAAGGTGGTTTTTTCCTCGGCGCTGGAAACCAGCGGTTCGTAATCCTTGATGGCCTGGGCCAGGCTGGCCTTCAGGGTGCCCAGCTTGTCCAGGGAAGTGGCTTTCTGGGCATCGTTCTCAGTGGCGTAGTGCAGTGCTTCCAGGCGCACGCGCAAGGTGCCGGATTCGATTTTCGTGGCTTGCCTGACGCTGGGCAGCCAGTTGGTTTGCAGATCCAGTGCCGCGTCGTGAATCTGTCCCATTTTCCACAGTGCCAGCCCTCCCAGACCAATCAGCAGTACACAGATAGCGCCGAAACTCAGTAGCGCCCTGGAAGTCAGTTTCATGTTTCTTGTCACCATAAAGGCACCTTGCAGGTTGGAGTGATACCGCCAATTTTTTTCGACTCCTTGTCGCCTTGATAGCACTGTGACTCCAAAGAGATGAAAAATCTGTAGAGATGTAAAAAAATATTTCTCTGCGTGCATGGGGCTTCCATCCAGCGGCAGAGCCAAGGCAGGCAGCCGGGTAGCTTGACCTTCATCAACGCGCTTTTGGCGGTTTTGTAGCAAGCTGGGCGCCTCTCCAATTGCAAAGGAAAAGGCCCATGACTACGCCTCTGACAACGGCGCCCACGGCCAAGGCTGTATTACCGATTGGATTGCTGATCGCCGTGCTGGCAATGGTTGCCGTGCTGCTGTTGCCACTGCCCGCCGACCTGCCGGTGGCGGGGCACCGGATGCTGGCGATCCTGGCCTTTGCCGTGGTGGTGTGGATCAGCGAGGCGGTGTCCTACGAGGCCAGCGCGATCATGATCACCGCCTTGATGGCCTTCCTCATCGGCACCGCGCCGACCCTGCAGGACCCGAGCCAGCTCTATGGCAGCTCGGCGGCCATCGGCCTGGCCCTCACCGGGTTTTCCAATTCGGCCCTGGCCCTGGTGGCCGGTGCCTTGTTCATCGCCGCGGCCATGACCCACACCGGCCTCGACCGGCGCATCGCCCTGGTGACCCTGACCCGGGTCGGCACCAGCACCCGGCGCATCCTCATCGGCGCTATTGCCGTGACCATCCTCCTCAGCCTGCTGGTGCCCAGCGCCACGGCCCGCAGTGCCTGTGTGGTGCCGATCATGATGGGGGTGATTGCCGCGTTCGGCGTCGACAAGCGCTCCAATATCGCCGCCGGGCTGATGATCGTCGTGGCCCAGGGCACCAGCATCTGGAACGTCGGCATCCAGACCGCCGCGGCGCAGAACCTGCTGACCGTGGGCTTCATGGACAAGATGCTCGGCCAGCGCGTGGCCTGGCTCGACTGGCTGATCGCCGGCGCGCCCTGGGCGGTGATCATGTCTTTGGTGCTGCTGTGGCTGGTGCTGAAACTGCTGCCGCCGGAAACCGACAGCATCCCTGGCGGCAAGGAAGCGGTGGCCCAGTCCCTGGCGGACATCGGCCCCATGACCGGGCCGCAGAAACGCCTGCTGGCGGTATCGGTGCTGCTGCTTTTGGCCTGGTCCACCGAAGGCAAGCTGCACCCCTTCGACACCACGACCACCACCTACGCCGGGCTGGTGATACTGCTGCTGCCGCGGATCGGCATCATGACCTGGAAGGATGTGCAGTCGCGCATTCCCTGGGGCACGGTGATCGTCTTCGGGGTCGGCATCAGCCTCGGTTCGGCGCTGCTCAGCACCCAGGCCGGGCAGTGGCTGGGGAGCCAGGTAGTGGCCCATACCGGCCTGGACCAGGTGGGGCCGCTGGCGGTGTTCGCGATTCTCGCGGCGTTCCTGATCCTCATCCACCTGGGGTTCGCCAGCGCCACGGCGCTGACCTCGGCCTTGCTGCCGATCCTGATCGCCGTGCTGCAGACCCTGCCGGGTGAGTTCAGCCGCCTGGGCATGACCATGCTCCTGGGCTTTGTGGTCAGCTACGGCTTCATCCTGCCGATCAACGCGCCGCAGAACATGGTCTGCCTGGGTACCGAGACCTTCAATGCCCGGCAGTTCGCCAAGGTCGGGCTGCTGGTGACGCTGATCGGCTACCTGCTGATGCTGGTGTTCGCCATGACCTGGTGGAAATGGCTGGGCTGGATGTAGGAAAAGTAAATCCCTTCACAGTGACCCGCTGAACACCCGGGTCACGCTGCCGGCCAGGCGCACCTTGCCTTGGCCGTCCCAGCTCACCGTCACCGGCCCGCCATCGCACAGCACCCGCACCGGGCTGTCCAGCAGGCCGCGGCGGATGCCGTTGACTGCCGCTGCGCAGGAGCAGGAGCCGGAACCCAGGGGGATGGCGCCATTGCGCTCCCAGATGCGCAGGCGGATGGTCTGGCGGTCGATCACCTGAATGAAATGCACATTGGTCTTGTGTGGAAACAGCGGGTCGCTCTCGATCTGTGGGCCCAGCGTGGCAATGTCTAGCGGTGCCAGGTCGTCGACGAAAAAACTGCAATGGGGGTTGCCCATGCTGCACGCCGCCGGTGTTCCCGGCAGTGGCAGGTGCAGGCTGTCCAGCTCTCGGACCAGGGGGATGGACTGCCAGTCGAACGAAGGCAGGCCCATTTCCACCGACACCGACCGATCCTCAAGGCGCAGGCATTGCTGCAGGCCGCGGGCGGTTTTCACCTGCACCGAGGTGACGCCGCTTTCCTGCATCAGCAGGTCGGCGGCGCCCCGGGTGGCACTGCCGCAGGTGTCCAGGCTGGAACCATCGGCGTTGAAGAAGGTCAGTTGCGCCGCGCTGTCGCTGCAATCGCCGAGCACCACCAACTGATTGAAACCGATGCCACGCCGGCGGTCCCCCAGGGCCCTGGCCAGCTCGCGGGTGATCGGGTTGGTGCGGCCACGGGCATCGATCAGCACGAAGTCGTCACCATTGGCGTGCATCTTCACAAAGTTCAGGGGCATTCGGGCTCCAACAGGCGAGGGCAGGGAAGGGCGGGGGGCAGCGCATGCAGGATTCCGAAAAAAAGCCACCGACGCCAGCGCCTTAAAATAAAATTCATCCTGCAAGCCCGGGCATTGCCTGGGCGGCGGGATTTTCCGGCACACTGCCGGACCACCGGGAATATCGCCGACCGCCGCAACAGCGGCCGGCACAGCACAAGGTCATGGCATGGATCACTACGCCCCGCGCAACTGGCAGCCCCACGAAAAGCCCAGCTTGCCCGGCTCTCCCTCGACACCGTTGCACCCTACCCACAAGCGCCTGGCCTACGCGCTGGTGGGCTTGCTGGTGGCCATCACCGGTGGCCTGGGCAACTCGTTGGTGATCGCCAACCTGCCGTACCTGCAGGGGGCGCTGGGGGCGACCACCGCGGAAATGGCCTGGCTGCCGGCCGCCTACGTGATGACCAACGTGTCGATGAACCTGTTGCTGGTGAAGTTTCGCCAGCAGTTCGGCCTGCGCGCCTTCACCGAAGTGTTCCTGGTGCTCTACGCCCTGGTGACCTTCGGCCACCTGTTCGTCAACGACCTGAGCTCGGCCATCGCCGTGCGCGCGGCCCACGGCATGGTCGGCGCGGCGCTGAGCTCCCTGGGCCTGTACTACATGGTCCAGGCCTTCCCGGCGAAGTGGCGGCTCAAGGCCCTGGTGCTGGGGCTGGGCGCCTCGCAACTGGCCTTGCCCCTGGCCCGGCTGTTTTCCGAGGACCTGCTGCAGATCGCCGAATGGCGCGGCCTGTACCTGTTCGAACTGGGCCTGGCGCTGACCTCCCTGGGCTGCGTGTTCATGCTCAAGCTGCCGCCGGGGGATCGCTTCCGTACCTTCGAGAAACTCGATTTCCTGACCTTTGCCCTATTGGCCACTGGCGTGGCCCTGCTGTGCGCGGTGCTGTCCCTGGGGCGCATCGACTGGTGGCTGGAGGCGCCGTGGATCGGCTACGCCAGCGCCGCCTCGATCCTGCTGATCATGGCGGGGCTGTGCATCGAACATAACCGCAGCAACCCGATGCTGATGACCCGCTGGCTGGGCAGCGGGGCGATAATCCGCCTGGCCCTGGCAGTGATACTGATTCGCATGGTGCTGTCGGAACAGTCCACCGGCGCCGTAGGCTTTCTCCAGGCGCTGAACATGAGCAGCCAGCAGATGCGCATGCTCTACGGGGTGATGCTGCTGGGCAGCATTGCCGGGCTGGCCACCAGCGCCCTGACCATCAACCCGGCGCACCTGCTGATGCCGCTGGTCATTTCCCTGGCGCTGATGGCCGTGGGGTCGGTAATGGACAGCTTTTCGAGCAACCTCACGCGCCCGGCCAACATGTACTTCAGCCAGTTCCTGCTGGCCTTCGGCGGTACGTTCTTTCTTGGCCCGACCATGGTCCTGGGCACCCGCAACGTGCTGACCAACCCGCGCAACCTGGTGAGCTTCTCGGTGCTGTTCGGCATCTGCCAGAACCTCGGCGGGCTGATCGGCTCGGCCCTGCTCGGGACCTTCCAGATCGTGCGCGAGAAGTACCATTCCAGCCATATCGTCGAGCAGTTGACCCTGCTCGATCCCCAGGTCCTGGCCCGGGTACAGAGCGGCGGGGCGGCCTACGGCAAGGTCATCGCCGACCCGGACCTGCGCACCCTGCAAGGCATACGCAGCCTGGCCACCGCGGCCACGCGCGAAGCCAACGTACTGGCCTATAACGATGTATTCATGCTGATCGCGGTGATTGCGGTACTGACCATGATCTGGATATTCATTCGCAGCCTGTGGCTGATGAGCACGACCCAAGCGGTCGCGCCTGCCGCCCCGGCTCCCGTTCAACAAAGTGGTGCCTCTTCTTCATGAGCGAAACCGTCAACCCCACCACCAACGCCATTGCCTCGACTCCCGAGCCCAGCGGCCCGCCGACCATGCCGGCCACCGAGCCACGGCCGCTGGCGGTGCGCATCATCTCGTCCCTGGGCTTTGCCGCCATCGCCATCGTCGGTGTGCTGATCGTGCTCTACGCCTGGCAACTGCCACCCTTCTCCAGCGCCATCGAAAGCACCGAGAACGCCCTGGTGCGGGGGCAGGTGACCATCATCGGCCCGCAGCTCAGTGGCTACGTGTTCGAAGTGCCGGTGCAGGACTTCCAGCAGGTCAAGGCCGGCGACCTGCTGGTGCGCCTTGACGACCGCATCTACCAGCAGCGCCTGGACCAGTCCCTGGCGCAACTGGCGGTGCAGAAGGCGGCCCTGGCCAATGCCCTGCAACAGCGCAACAGCGCCGAAGCCACCATCAAGCTGCGCCAGGCGGCCCTGGCCGACAGCCAGGCCCAGGCGCGCAAGAGCGCGGCCGACCTGCAACGCAACGAAGCACTGATTGCCGACGGCTCGGTGTCCCGGCGTGAACTGGACGTGACCCGCGCGGCCAATGCCCAGACCGTGGCCGCCGTGGCCCAGGCCCAGGCGCAACTGGAAATAGCCCGCCAGGACCTGCAGACCGTGATCGTCAACCGCGGCTCCCTGGAAGCGGCAGTGGCCAGCGCCGAAGCCGCAGTGGAACTGGCGCGGATCGACCTGTCCAACACCCGCATCCTCGCCCCGCGGGACGGCCAGCTGGGGCAGATCGGCGTGCGCCTGGGGGCCTACGTCAACTCCGGCGCCCAGCTCATGGCCCTGGTGCCGAACCAGCTGTGGGTGATTGCCAACATGAAGGAAACCCAGATGGACAACGTCCGGGTCGGGCAGCCGGTGAGCTTTACCGTGGACGCCCTGAACCACCGCAAATTCACCGGCAAGGTGCAGCGGATCTCCCCGGCCACCGGTTCCGAGTTCGCCTTGCTGCAGGCCGACAATGCCACCGGCAACTTCGTCAAGATTGCCCAGCGGGTGCCGGTGCGGATCACCGTCGACCCGGACCAGCCGGAGCTTGAACGCCTGCGCCCCGGATTGTCGGTGGTGGTCAGCATCGACACCAGCCAATAGCCGCCACACCGCCGCTCTGTAGGAGCCGGCTTGCCGGCGAAGCGGTCCGCAAGACTTGCGCCGATGTTGCGGGCGCTTTCGCTGGCAAGCCAGCGCCTACAAGGGCTGGTGGGGGATCGTTCAGATAACTTGCATCGGTGGCAAGGTGCCCAGCAACGAGACAGCGGCCACTGCGGCCACACCCAGCAGCCATTCCACCTGCACGCTGTTGCGCAGGCTCGACAGGCGCTGGTCGCAACCGCGGATTCGCAGGCGGTTGAACAGCGCCAGCCCCAGCATCCCCGCCACCAGCAGCACCTTGATCAGCAGGATCAGGGCAAAACCATTGAACAATGGAGTCGGCCACCATTGCCCGGTGAGCACCCGCACGTTGATCAGGCCGGTTAGCAGCAAGCCGGTTACCAGCCCATAACCCACGCCGCTGAAGCGCTTTAACAAGGGCTCGACAGACAGCCCGGCGGGTTGCCGCAACACCAGCAACAACACCAGCAAGCCCCCCAACCAGATGGCGACGCAGCTTAAATGCACGATCTGATTGAGGATCAGCATCTGCCCCGCCAACCCATCGAGCATGGCGCCGTGGCCCACCGGAGCCAGGGTTGCCAGGAGCAGGGCGCCCAGGCCCAGTTGCAGTGGCAGGCGCCGGCCCAGCGGGGTCAGCAGCAGGCCCAGCAACAGCAGGTTGAGCGACAGGTGCCAGCTCCACACCTGGCCGAAGAAGGTCTTGCCCAGCACCAACTGCACGGTCGCCGGGTCCAGCGCTGCCGGCCAGGAGCCGGCCATGCTGGCGGTGATCAGCAGCAACCAGCACAGGCCGCTGGCCAGGCCGATCAGCGTCAACCAGCGGCTGAGTCGATCGAGCTGTCGATGCACGGCGCCATGGCCGCTCTGCGCGGAATCTCGGCCCAGCAACAGCGGGCGAAACACCCAGGCGCCCACCAGGGTCAACACCACCGCAAAGTGCACGAAGCGGCACAGCACCAGCCATGACGCCATGGATTACTGGCTCACCTTGAAGCTGTAGCTGCCTTCGCTCTTGTGGGTATCCACCGACACGGCGTGCCATTCCACCTTGTACTCGCCGGCGCGCAGCGGCGTGGCGGCCGGGGTGACCACCAGGGTCTTCTTGTCCGCGCCTTCGGTGGCGACGCTTTTGACCTCCACCGGGGCGCCGTCCTTGCTCAGCTTGACCTGGGTGAAGGCCGCTTCCACGCCTTCGGTGAATACAAGACGCAGCTCGCTGGGCGCGCTGACACTGCCTTGGGCCGCCGGGGTCGAGCTTTTCAGGTGGGCGTGGGCGAACACTGAACTGGCGGCCAGCAGGGAGGTCAGCAGGGCGGTGGTGGTGAAGAGGTTTTTCAGGGACATGGCAGGTTTACCTTTAAAGAGAATGGGGCTCATTGGTCTTGCAACTGCATGTGAATGATCGGAAACGGCCGGCCTTCACCGTCGGTTTCCGAACGACCGCAGTCGACGAAGCCGTAGCGACGGTAGAAACCATGGGCCTGGGGGTTCTGTTCGTTGACGTCGACCTTGAGGCCGGGACGGCGTACGTGATCCAGGAGCTTTCGACCGATGCCCTGGCCCCGTTGGGCCGGTTCGATGAACAGCATTTGTACCGTGTCGTCGCTGGTGGCGATAAAACCGCCGGGGCTGGCGTCGGGGTTCTCCCAGACCCAGGCCTCAAGGGCCGGCAGGTAGCTGTCGCGTACCAGCGGGTACAGGCGCTGGATATCGTCTTCAGCGATAAAGTCATGGGTGGCGCGGACCGAACGCTCCCAGAGCGCGGTCAGCAGGGCGTCGTCCGCAGCGACGCGAGGGCGAATCTTCATGAGCATGTTCCATCGGTAACAGGACAGATGGCCGGCGATGGTGCAGGGCCGGCATTCGGGCAGAGACCTGTATGCCCGTGTCGCGAATTAACGCCTGGACGGAGCACCGCAGTGGCTGCTGCAAATGAGCGGGAGGCCGATCCTACCCAATATGGCCGGGTGGTGAAAGACCGACGCAGGCCGGCGATGTCGCAGGCTTGACAGCTCCCCGCAGCGGGCGGGCGGATGCTAGTCTTGCCCCAGACTGTTTTCGTAGGAGCCCTCATGGGCAATCACAAGATCGAGATTCGTCGCAGCAACGTGGAAAAGATCCTCCTGGGGGCCGAGAAAATCTTCGCTGAAAAGGGCTATGCCGGCACCGCCATGGCCGACATCGCCGAAGAAGTGCAACTGCCGCGCTCCAACCTGCATTACTACTTCAGCACCAAGAACGAGCTGTACAGCGCTGTGCTCCTGGACCTGCTGGATGTGTGGAAACAGGACGCATTGTGCTTCGAGATGTTCGATGACCCGCGGGTGGTGCTCAGCAGCTACATCCGCGCCAAGATGCAGCATTCACGCAGCCGGCCCTATGGCTCCAAGGTCTGGGCCAACGAAATCATGCACGGCGCCCCGACCCTGGGCGAGACCCTGGATGCCAGCCTGTACGACTGGGCGAAGATGAAGGAAGCGAAGATCCGCCAGTGGGTGGAGGACGGGCGGATCCTGCCGGTGGAGCCGTCGAGCCTGCTGTACATGATCTGGGCCTCGACCCAGCACTATGCCGACTTCGATCATCAAGTGATGATCCTCAACGACCATCAACCTTTATCGGATTTGCAATTTGAACGCGCAGTCCAGACCGTCACCAGCGTCATCCTGCGCGGCATCGGCCTGGAACCCTGAACCTGCATCACCGCTTCCCGTAGGAGCTGGCTTGCCAGCGAAGAGGCCCGCAAGACCACCTTCGCCGGCAAGAGCAGGCCTCTCTCAAACAGCTTCGCGGTAGGGGTTGCGCGGGTCGTGCAGCCAGTCGAGGAACGGTTTGCCCGTGTCCTGGGGCACCATCTCGATGCAGTCCTGCACCGGGCAGGTGATCTGGCACAGGTTGCAGCCCACGCATTCGTCGTCGATCACTTCATATACATGGGTGCCGTCGGCTTGCCGGAGGCTGGCAATCGCCTGGTGCGAGGTGTCTTCGCAGGCGATATGGCAGCGGCCACAACCGATGCACGCCTGCTGGTCGATCCTGGCGATCACCTGGTAGTTGATGTCCAGGTACTTCCAGTCGGTGGTGTTGCCCACCGCGCGTCCGGAGAAGTCCTGCAGGCTGCGATAGCCCTGGCTGTCCATCCACCGCGACAGCCCATCCTTCATTTCCTCGACGATGCGAAAGCCATGCAGCATTGCCGCAGTGCACACCTGCACGGCGCCACAGCCCAGGGCGACGAACTCGGCGGCGTCGCGCCAGTTGCCGATGCCGCCAATGCCGCAGATCGGCAGGCCGCGGGTCTGCGGGTCGCGGGCAATCTCGGCCACCATGTTCAGGGCGATCGGCTTGACCGCCGAACCGCAATAACCGCCGTGGGTGCTCTGGCTGCCCACCATGGGGTGGGCCACCATGCGCTCCAGGTCGACGCTGGTGATGGAGTTGATGGTGTTGATCAGCGACACCGCGTCGGCCCCGCCACGATGGGCGGCGCGGGCGGCCATACGGATGTCGGTGATGTTCGGCGTCAGCTTGACGATCACCGGCAGCGAGCAGTAGGTCTTGCACCAGCGGGTCACCTGCTCGACATACTCCGGCACCTGGCCCACCGCCGCGCCCATGCCCCGTTCCGGCATGCCGTGGGGGCAGCCGAAGTTCAGTTCGATGCCGTCGCAGCCGGTGGCTTCTACCAGGGGCAGGATGGCTTTCCAGGATTCTTCGACGCAGGGCACCATCAGCGAGACGATCAGCGCCCGGTCCGGCCAATCCTTCTTCACCTGGGTGATTTCCCTGAGGTTGATCTCCAGGGAGCGGTCGGTGATCAGCTCGATGTTGTTGATCCCCATGACCTCGCGGTTGGGCCCGAAGTGCGCCGAGTAGCGCGACGACACGTTGACCGCCGCCGGGTCTTCACCCAGGGTTTTCCAGACCACACCGCCCCAGCCGGCCTCGAACGCGCGGACCACGTTGTAGGCCTTGTCGGTGGGCGGCGCGGAGGCCAGCCAGAACGGGTTGGGCGCCTTGATACCAGCGAAGACAATCGACAGATCGGCCATTTATGCCGCCTCCTGGTTGAGCATCAGTCGGGCATGCATGGCTTCTGCGGCCAGCTTGCCGTGTTGTACCGCCTGCACGGTGAGGTCCTGGCCGAGGCTGACGCAGTCGCCGCCGGCGTAGACTCCGGGAATGCTGGTGCGCAGGTGTTCGTCCACCTGGATACGTTCGCCGCTGCGTTGCAGCTCCCGGGCCAGCGGGTCGCTCAGGGCTGTAGCGTCGAAGCTCTGGCCGATGGCCTTGAAGATCGCATCGGCGGCCAGTTCGAAGGTGTCGCCGGTGGTTTGCAGGCGGCCTTCCACCATGCGGGTACGGGCGAAGCGCATGCCGCGCACCCGGCCCTGGTCATCCAGCAGCACCTGTTGCGGCGCGGCCCAGGTCAGCAGGCGCACCTGATTGGCCTTGGCGATGTCCTGTTCATGCTCGGTGGCGCCCATGTCCTCGACGCCCCGGCGGTACACCAGGTTGACGTCACTGGCACCCAGGCGCGCCATCTGCACCGCCATGTCGATGGCGGTATTGCCAGCGCCGAGCACGATGCAGCGCTCGGCCAGGGGCAGTTGGCTGAGGTCGTCGGCCTGGCGCAATTCGCGAATGTAGTCGGTGGCGGCCAGCAACCCGGGGGCGTCTTCATGCTCCAGCCCCAGTTGCTTGCTGGCGGCCAGCCCGAGGCCGAGGAACACCGCGTCGAACTGCTGGTGCAGCTCGGTCAGGCTCAGGTTGGCGCCCAGCTTGTGCCCGTGGCGGATCTCGATGCCGCCAACGCCCAGTAGAAACTCCAGCTCCTGCTGGGCGAAGTCATCCACCAGCTTGTACTTGGCGATCCCGTATTCGTTGAGGCCGCCAGCCTTGTCCCGGGCTTCGAAAATCACCACCTCATGGCCGTGCAGGGCGCAGCGGTGGGCGCAGGACAAACCCGCCGGGCCGGCGCCGACCACGGCAATGCGCTTGCCGGTGGGCGCGGCGCGCTGGAACGGGTGCTGGGTGAAGTGCGCGTTGTCCAGGGCATAGCGTTGCAACAGGCCGATCAGCACCGGCGCGCACTCCTGGGCGTTGTTGCGCACGCAGGCCTGCTGGCAGAGGATCTCGGTGGGGCAGACCCGGGCGCAACTGCCGCCGAGGATATTGGCCGAGAGAATCTTCTGCGCCGCGCCCTGGACGTTGTCGGTGTGGATATTGCGGATGAACGAAGGAATGTCGATCTCGCTGGGGCAGGCGTTGACGCAGGGCGCGTCGTAGCAATACAGGCAGCGCGAAGCTTCCAGATTGGCCTGGCGGGCGTTGAGCGGCGGCGCCAGGTCGCTGAAGTGGCCGGCCAGGGTGGCGTTGTCCAGGGTCGGGTGGGGCAAGTGGTTCAAGGTCTTGATCACGGTTTTGGCCTCACGGTTCGTTTCTTGGTTGCCTCTGACGGGCATTTTCTATAGCTGGGATCACCCATATCCGTAGGAGCCGGCTTGCCGGCGAATAGGCCTTTGACTCTTACAAGGGATCTGCGGGCGCCTTCGCTGGCAAGCCAGCTCCTACAGGGGGCATGGGTTTCTGTAGGAGCGAGCTTGCTCGCGATAGGGGGGCAACGCCCCCCCCGGTCTCAGCGTTTAACCGCCGTCGGCTTGTGCCGCTCGGCGCGCTTGCTCAAGAGGTCGAACACCGCCGGGTAGGCCGGGCGCTCGATGTAGCGCCCGGCGCCGCGTTCGGCCCGCAGGTCGCCGTCGGCCCACACCAGCTTGCCCTGGCTGATGGTGTGGCTGGGCACGCCGCGCACGGTCTTGCCTTCGAAGATGTTGAAGTCCACCTGCTGGTGGTGGGTCTTGGCGGAAATGGTGCGGCTGCCTTGCGGGTCCCAGAGCACCAGGTCGGCGTCGGCGCCGACGCGGATCGCGCCCTTGCGCGGGTAGAGGTTGAAGATCTTCGCGGTGTTGGTGGAGGTCAGGGCGACGAATTCCTGCATCGACAGGCGCCCGCTGTTCACCCCTTCATCCCAGAGCACGGCCATGCGGTCCTCGATGCCGGCGGTGCCGTTGGGGATCTTGCTGAAGTCGTCGCGGCCGGCGGCTTTCTGTTCGGCGCAGAAGCAGCAGTGGTCGGTGGCGGTGGTGTGCAGGTTGCCCGATTGCAGGCCGCGCCACAGGGCCTCCTGATGGCCACGGGGGCGGAAGGGCGGGCTCATCACGTAGCCGGCGGCGGTTTGCCAATCCGGATCGCGGTACACGCTGTCGTCCAGCAGCAGGTGCCCGGCCAGCACTTCACCGTAGACCGGCTGGCCCTTGCCCCGGGCATAGCTGATTTCGTCCAGGGCTTCCTGGGTCGAGACGTGCACCAGGTACAGCGGCGTGCCCAGGGTCTCGGCGATGCGAATGGCCCGGCTGGCGGCTTCGCCTTCGACTTGCGAAGGCCGCGACAACGGGTGGGCTTCCGGCCCGGTAATGCCCTGGGCCAGCAGCTTGCGTTGCAGGTGATACACCAGCTCGCCGTTTTCCGCGTGCACCGTGGGTACCGCCCCCAGTTCCAGGCAGCGCTCGAAGCTCGCCACCAGGGTGTCGTCGGCGGCCATGATGGCGTTCTTGTAGGCCATGAAGTGCTTGAAGCTGTTGATGCCGTGGTGCTGCACCAGCTCGGCCATTTCCTCGCGCACCTGCTCGCTCCACCAGGTAATGGCCACGTGGAAGCCGTAGTCGCTGGCGGATTTTTCCGCCCAGCCGCGCCACTGCTGGAAGGCTTCCAGCAACGACTGCTGGGGGTTGGGAATCACGAAGTCGATGATCGAGGTGGTGCCCCCCGCCAGGCCCGCTGCCGTGCCGCTGAAGAAGTCTTCGCTGGCCACGGTGCCCATGAAGGGCAGCTGCATGTGGGTATGGGGGTCGATGCCGCCGGGCATCAAGTATTGGCCGCTGCCATCGAGCACTTCGCAACCGACGGGAATATCCAGATTGTTGCCGATGGCGCGAATTAGACCGTCTGCGCAGAGCACATCGGCTTTATAACTTTCATCATGGGTAATAACGGTGGCGCCACGGATCAACAGAGACATTCCGAGTTCCTCGCAGGCATGACCGACTGCTGTCGGTTCTAACTTTTTATTGAACGCACTGATAACTTAAACAATCCTGTCATCGGTGACAGGATTAGAAGCTAGTCGCACTTCAAAGAAACATCAAGAATATTTTTTATAAGCTTATATTCAATATAACTTGTTGAAATATAACGATTAAAAGTTCAAATCTGCAAAATGGTGCAGCCTCTCACCATTTTGACGCACTTGACAGGATCAAAAAATAGTCGAGATTTCCTATGTCAAATCAGCTGCTTGAGGAGGCGCTGGGAAGACCAGGAAATAACTAGAAAAATAACCGTGCACTGCTTTGGGTCCTGATCGAATGGACAACTTGCCAAACACCCGGCCTGAGTGGATTGGCAACTAACCAGGGGCTTGAAAGTTGCTTGCATAAAACCCAATGACATCAGTTGTTTACATGGATTCCGCCAGCCGTGCAGCAACGACCGCGCAAGTACTTGGCATCTTTATTGAGTGCCGCCGCAGGTCGATGTGCCGGAGGGTGGAAGTCGTAAGTTCTCCGGCCATCGTCCGGCGCGCTGTCCCTTGGTGCGCCGGCCTGATGAGCAAAATAATCAGAACAACAGTGGAGCGGCCATGCAACAGATCAGATCCCAGGTGACCGAGCGCGCCGGCTTGTACGAGCTGGACGCCGGCAGCGACGTACTCGACAGCCCCCGTTACAACCACGACATCGCACCGACCAAGGTCCAGGAACGCACCTGGAACAAATGGCACATCACCGCACTGTGGATCGGCATGTCGATCTGCGTGCCCACCTACACCCTGGGCGGGGTGCTCACCGCCTACTTCGGCCTCAGTGTCGGCGAGGCGCTGCTGGCGATCCTGCTGGCCAATATCGTGGTGCTGGTGCCCCTGACCCTCAACGCCTTTGCCGGCACCAAGTACGGCATTCCGTTCCCAGTGCTGCTGCGCTCCTCGTTCGGCATCATCGGCTCCAACGTGCCGTGCCTGATCCGCGCCCTGGTGGCCTGCGGCTGGTTCGGCATCCAGACGATGTTCGGCGGGCTGGCGATCCACCTGTTCCTGGGCTCGATCTTCGAGGGCTGGAAGGCCCTGGGCGGCACCGGCGAGGTGATCGGCTTCATGATTTTCTGGACCCTCAACCTGTGGGTGGTGCTGCGCGGCGCCGAGTCGATCAAGTGGCTGGAAACCCTGTCCGCGCCGCTGCTGGTGGCGGTGGGCATCGGCCTGCTGGTATGGGCCTTGCCCAGCGTGTCGCTGACTGAGCTGTTGGCGATCCCGCCCAAGCGTCCCGAGGGCGCCAGTGTCACCGGTTACTTCATGGCCGGGCTCACGGCGATGGTGGGTTTCTGGGCCACCTTGTCGCTGAACATTCCCGACTTCAGCCGCTACGCGAAAAGCCAGAAGGACCAGATCCTCGGACAGATCTTCGGCCTGCCGCTGACCATGTTCCTGTTCGCCGCCCTGGGGGTGGTGATGACCGCCGCCTCGGTGAAACTGGTGGGGGTCACGGTGTCCGACCCGGTGAGCCTGATCGGCCACATCCAGAGCCCGGGCTGGGTGGCCCTGGCCATGGCGCTGATCATCATCGCCACCTTGTCCACCAACACTGCGGCCAACATCGTCTCGCCCACCAATGACTTCCAGAACCTCGCGCCGAAGCTGATCGGCCGCACCACCGCAGTGATCCTCACCGGGTTGGTGGGGCTGGCGCTGATGGGCCACGAACTGCTGAAAAAGCTCGGCCTGCTGATTTCCGATGTCAGCCTGGAGACCGTGTATTCCAACTGGCTGCTGGGTTATTCCAGCCTGCTGGGGCCGATTGCCGGGATCATGGTGGTGGACTACTTCATCATCAAGAAACAGCGCCTGGACCTGGCCGGCCTGTACCGCGACGACGTCTACCCGGCGTGGAACTGGCACGGCTTCATCGCCTTCGGCGTACCGGTGGCCCTGACCCTGATGTCTCTGGGCAGCAGCGCCTTCAACTGGTTCTACAGCTACGGCTGGTTCACCGGCTCGGCCCTGGGCGGGTTGATCTACTACGGCCTGTGCAGCCTGCGCAGCCCCCAGGTGGCGACCGCCAAGACCCCAACATGAACACCCAGCCAGCGTGCTCGCGGGCACCACCCCCGTCCCGTAGGAGCTGGCTTGCCAGCGAAGGCGTCGGCAAGGGCGATGCACCTCTTGCGGGCCCCTTCGCCGGCAAGCGCAACGCCGCCCGGCCGGCTCCTACCGATTGTTGCTAGGCCGTTATCCCGGGCGATTGCGCCACGCATCCCCCGACAAAACCAGAAGAAACGCCTGAGGAAATCACCATGAACGCTGCCGTCGAGGTTCTGCAATCCAGCCATCAGCACATCAACCACGACCGCCTGTGGCAGTCGCTCATGGAACTGGCCAGGCTCGGCGCCACGGTCAAGGGCGGGGTCTGTCGCCTGGCCCTGACCGACCTTGACCGCCAGGCCCGCGACCTGTTCGTGCAATGGTGCAAGGAGGCCGGTTGCGCGGTCACGGTGGATGGCATCGGCAACATCTTCGCCCGCCGCCCCGGGCGCAATCCGCACCTGCCGCCGGTGATGACCGGCAGCCATATCGACACCCAGCCCACCGGCGGCAAGTTCGACGGCTGCTTCGGTGTATTGGCCGGGCTGGAAGTGCTGCGCACCCTCAACGACCTCAAGCTGGAAACCGAAGCGCCCCTGGAAGTGGTGGTGTGGACCAACGAAGAAGGCTCGCGCTTCCCGCCGTGCATGATGGGTTCCGGAGTGTTCGCCGAAAAATTCACCCTGCAAGACACCCTGGCCAAGACCGACGTCGATGGCATCAGCGTCGGCGAGGCCCTGAACGCCATCGGCTACGCCGGTACGCGCCCGGTCAGCGGGCATCCGGTGGGCGCCTATTTCGAGGCGCACATCGAGCAAGGCCCGATCCTGGAAGATGAGCGCAAGACCATAGGCGTGGTGCTCGGCGCCCTGGGGCAGAAGTGGTTCGACCTCAAGCTGCGGGGCGTCGAAGCCCATGCCGGCCCGACCCCCATGCACCTGCGCAAGGACGCCCTGGTGGGCGCCGCCGCCGTGGTGGCGGCGGTCAACCGCGCCGCCCTCGGCCACCAGCCTCACGCCTGCGGCACCGTCGGCTGCCTGCAAGCCTACCCGGGTTCGCGCAACGTGATTCCGGGCGAGGTGCGCATGACCCTGGACTTCCGCCACCTGGAGCCGGCGCGCCTGGACTCGATGATTGCCGAGGTGCGCCAGGTGATCGACAACACCTGCGAAGAACACGGCCTGAGCTTCGAACTGACCCCGACTGCGGACTTCCCGCCGCTGTATTTCGACCCCGTCTGTGTCGATGCCGTGCGCGGTGCCGCCCAGGGGCTGGGCCTGTCCCATATGGACATCGTCAGCGGCGCCGGGCACGACGCGATCTTCGTCGCCGAACTGGGCCCGGCGGGGATGATCTTCGTGCCCTGCGAAGGTGGCATCAGCCACAACGAAATCGAGAACGCCGACCCCGACGACCTCGCCGCCGGCTGCGCGGTGCTGCTGCGCGCCATGCTCGCCGCCTCCCAGGCCATCGCCCAGCGCCAAGCGTAGGAGCCGGCTTGCCGGCGAAGAGGCCCGCCAGATGTGCACCGCCCATGCCGACGCCTTCGCTGGCAAGCCAGCTCCTGCAAGGGGCCTCATGGTGGGCTTTGCCTGGCGTACACTGGCGAACTTTTCCCATGGGATGCCGAATATGCACAGGATGGTGCTCTGTCTGGCCTTGGCTCTGAGCCTGGGCGGTTGTATCGATTACAAATGGGGCCACGACTGGAAGGCCGACAGTCCGGGCGGCTGGCAAGACGCAAGCGTTGTCGGTTTCGACAAAGGCACGGCGTTCCAGCTGGCCTGCGGGGGCAGCCCACTCTATGTGAACGTGGAGACCCACGCCTCCCATCAACTTTTATCGCTGTTCTTCATCCCGTTGTTTTCCGCGTCGGACGATAACGGCCATGTATGGATCAGGGCCAGTCACCCCAGCCTGGTGGCATGTGCTTCGCCTGCGCAAAACCCTCTGCTGCTGAAGCTGGACAACCGGCCCATTCAGGCAGTTGGCTTCTCGCGGCGTAGCGGCGAAGGCCTATGCATCATCGACCTGGGCCCGCGCGAGTTGCAGGGCGAACAGCTGTCGATCGAGGTCAACCAGGCCTTGCTGCCCTGCGCAGTGGCGCCGATGACCCTGAAAAAGGACAGTTTCTTCTGCCTGCGGGCTACAAAGTTCGGCGGCTCGACACCGTGCGGTCGGTAGCCAAAAGCAAGGCCCTGCGTACCGAACGCGGCCCGACCTTTCGCAGCCTCGCGGGCTCGGCAGCGGCTACAGGGTCTGTGGTGAGCTGGGTTTTTGTAGCCGCTGCCGCAGGCTGCGCACGCCCGGCACGGGCGTAGGGGGCAGGGCCGAGATAGAGCTGCCAGCCGAACCTAAGCTAATTCCTAAAAAGTATTTATTTTAGATTTGTTAGATCGATTAGCTTTTAGCGACTTTCCTGTCTCCCAGAAGGTTCGCCCCCATGCGCCTGCCCTTTGCTTTGCGTCGTAGCTTGTCGATCACCGCCCTGGCCGGCCTGGCGCTGGGCATGGCCCTCAATGCCCAGGCCGATACCGACCTGCGCATCGGCTACCAGAAATCCTCGACCCTGCTGGCCTTGCTCAAGGCCCAGGGCACCCTGGAAAAACAGCTGGCGGGGCAGGGCGTCAACATCACCTGGCACGAGTTCACCAGCGGCCTGCCGTTGGCGGAATCGCTGAATGTGGGCAATGTCGATATCAGCGCCGATGTCGCCGACACGGTGCCGGTCTTCGCCCAGGCCGCCGGGGCCCAGCTGACCTATTTCGCCAGCGAAACTCCCTCCCCGGCGGCCCAGTCCATCGTCATTCCCAAGGATTCGCCGCTCAAGTCCCTGGCCGACCTCAAGGGCAAGCGCATCGCCGTGACCAAGGCCGCCGGCAGCCACTACCTGCTGATCGCCGCCTTGCGCGAAGCGGGCTTGAGCTTCGCCGATATCCAGCCGGTGTACCTGACCCCGGCCGATGGCCGCGCGGCGCTGGAAACCGCCAAGGTCGATGCCTGGGTCACCTGGGAACCCTTTGTCGCCAGCGCCCAGCGCCAGCAGGGCGCGCGGGTGCTGCACGACGGCCAGGGGCTGGCCAGCTATCGCCGTTACTACCTGGCTTCCAATGACTACGCCAAGGCCCATCCCGAGGTGCTGCAGCAAGTGTTCGCCGAGTTGCAGAAGACCGGCACCTGGGTCAAGGCGCACCCGGCCGAGGCGGCAAAACTGCTGGGCCCGCTGTGGGGCAACCTGGACGTGCCGACGGTGGAACTGGCCAACAGCCGCCGCACCTACAAGGTGGAAGCGGTCAAGCCCGACGCCCTGGGCGAGCAGCAGAAAATCGCCGATGCCTTCTACCAGGAAAAGCTGTTGCCCAAGCCAGTGGATGCCCGGGCCGTGCAGTTGTGGAGCCCCAAATCCTTGTAGTGGGTCGTTAGGTCGCTTTCGCTTGTAGGAGCCGGCTTGCCGGCGAACAGGCCCCCCTTTTTCTTGTTCACCGCCGGTTACGCCATCCCGCGCCCGGCGTCAGGAGTTCCCGTGTCTGCCGTTCACCCCCAAGAGGCCTTTGCCGTCCCTGCCTCAATCAGCTCGCCCGCGGTTAACGCCGACGTGGTGCTGGAATTGCGCCACCTGACCAAGCACTACGCCCGCCGCCGTGGCCAGTCCGCTCCGCCTGCGGTTGAGCAGGTCAGCCTCAAGGTGCGCCGTGGCGAAGTGCTGTGCTTGATGGGCACCTCCGGCAGCGGCAAGTCCACCTTGCTGCGCCATATCAACCGGTTGATCGAGCCCAGCAGCGGCGAGGTGCTGATCGACGGTTCGGCCATCAGCCAGCTTTCGGCCAGGGAACTGCGCACCCTGCGTTCGCGGCGCATCGGCATGGTGTTCCAGCACTTCGGCCTGCTGCCCCATCGCAGCGTGCGCGACAACGTCGCCTTGCCCCTGGAACTGCGCGGCGAACCCGAGGCCCTGCGCCATGCCGCAGCCGACGTGCAGTTGCACGCCATGGGCCTGGACGGCTGGGGTGATCACTATCCCCACGAACTGTCCGGCGGCATGCAGCAGCGGGTCGGCCTGGCCCGGGCCCTGGTCAGCGAGCCGGACATCCTGCTGATGGACGAACCCTTCAGCGCCCTGGACCCGACCATCCGCCGCGACCTGCAAAGCCACTTTCTGCAGGTGGTGCGCGAGCGCGGCATCACCACCTTGCTGGTGACCCACGACCCGGCCGAAGCCCTGCGCCTGGCGGACCGCATCGCCGTGCTGCGCCACGGCCAGCTGATTCAGGTCGGCACGCCCGAGGAATTGCTGAAGCAGCCGGCGGATGCCGAAGTGGCGGACTTCTTCCAGGAACACGGCGCCCGCAGCGCCACGCCGGTGGCGACGATTGCCCCGCGCAAGAGCGCAACGACCCCGGCGCCGGTCAACCCCGGACTGTCCTCTGCCCAGGCCCTGCTGCTGGGGCCCGCCGCCCTGGCCGCCAGCGGTCGCGGGGGCCTCTACTGGCTGGGCTTCGCCCTGGAACTGGGGGCGGCCGCAGCCTTGGGGCAGGGGCTGGCCACGGCCAGTTTCGCCTGGGCCGCCCTGGCGCTCATCGGCTTGCTGCTCAGCCGCCTGTTGAGCCTGGCCCTGGCCCGCCGCCCCAGCCGCCTGGGGCGTTCGGACTGGCGTCTGCCGTGGCTGGTGTTGCTGCTGTCCCAGGTCCTGGTGCTGTGGCGGGTGTTGGCCACCGATGCCTCTGGCCCCTGGCTGCAATTTCCCGCCGACCGGCAAGTGCTGCTGGGCACCGCCGCGGCCATCGATCAACTGATTGCCTGGTCCCAGGTGACGTTCGAAAGCACCTTCGTCGGCGTGATAGTCGCCGTGCGCACGGTGATCGAAAGCATCGAAAGCCTGCTGGGCTGGCTGCCCTGGCCGGTGCCGGCCCTGGCCCTGGTGCTGCTGGCCTGGCGCAGCGCCGGCGCCGCCCTGGCCCTGACCAGTGCCGCGGCCTTGCTCTACATCGGCCTGTTCGGTTTCTGGGAGCGGACCATCGCCACCCTGGCCCTGGTGGGCTCCTCGGTGCTGATCTCGCTGTTGATCGGCGTACCCGCCGGCATTCTCCTGGCCAAGCGCGCCCTGGCCCGGCGCCTGATCACTCCGCTCCTGGACGTGATGCAGACCTTGCCCACCTTCGTGTACCTGATCCCGGCGGTGGCGTTCTTCTCGGTGGGCAAGACCCCGGCGGTGATCGCCACGGTGATCTTCGCCCTGGCGCCGATGATCCGCCTCACTGCCCTGGGGATTCAGGAAGTGCCCAAGACCGCCGTCGAAGCAGCCCTGGCCCACGGCGCCACGCCGTGGCAGATCCTGACCAAGGTCGAACTGCCCCTGGCCGCCGGCTCCTTGCTACTGGGGATCAACCAGACCCTGGTGATGAGCCTGTCGATGGTGGTGGTGGCGGCGCTGATCGGCGCCGGTGGCCTGGGCTACGACGTGATGACCGCGCTGCGCAACATCAAGGGCGGCGAGGGCATGTTGGCCGGCGCCGCGATCGTGTTCTGCGCGCTGATTCCCGATCGAATCATTCAAGCGACCCTGCGCCAGCGGGATCGCACTATGCATCAATCATGAGGTGTCCCTTGAACAAGTCGTTTACCCGTACCCTTGGCGCCGCCGCGCTGCTGTTGGGTTTGTCCCTGCCGGTGCTGGCCAAGGACAAGATCGTCATTGGCGAACAGAACTGGACCGGCGCCATCGCCATCCAGAATATCCTCGGCGAAGTGATCAAGAGCCGCCTCGACGGCGACGTTTCCTACCTGGCCGGTGACGTTCCGGTGCTGTTCGCCGCCGCTGCCAAGGGCGACGGTTCGGTGGACGTACTGACCGACATCTGGCTGCCCAACCAGTCCGCCGCCTGGGCCAAATACGTCACCGGCGGTACCCGTTCCCTGGTGCCCAACAAGCAACCGTACCTGGGGGTACAGGGCTTCTACATCCCCGGCTACCTGCAAGACAAATACGGCGTGAAGTCGGTCTACGACCTGCAAAAGCCCGAAGTGGCGAAACTCTTCGAACCCCTGGGCGGCGGCAAGGCGCAACTGCTGGTGGGCCCGGCGGGCTGGGAGTCGACCTACATCGGCCAGATCAAGGCCAAGGATTTCGGCTTTGCCGATAAATTCGAGTCTGTGTCCACCGAAGCCTCGGTGACCTACGCCAAACTGGCCGCGGCCTACAAGGCCCAGCGCGGCGTGGTGTTCTACGCCTACACCCCGGACTGGATCTTCTCCGCCTTCGACCTGCGCCGCCTGGATGAACCGGCATTCGACGGCTACGCCCAGGACAACAAGAAGGGCGACCCGCTGTACAAGGCCGATGGCTGCTGGAAATTCATCAGCCCGACAGTGGATGCCGACTGGCTGAGCAAGAGCAAGATCACCTGCGCCTACCCGGATGCACGGGTCTATGTCCTGGCCTCCAGCGCCCTGCAAAAACGCGCACCACGGATCGCCGCGTTCCTGGAGAACTTCAACATCGAACCCCAGACCCTGAATGACCTGATCCTCAAGATCGAAAAGGAACAGCAACCGGCGGCGCAGGCGGCCAAGGAATGGGTCGCGGCGCACCCGCAGATCGTTGATGGCTGGCTGGGTGCCAGCGGCGAGAAAGTGGGAGTGGCGCAATGAGTGGGGCGCCGGTGAACAGCCTCGAACAGGCGACCTTCGGCGCCGGGTGTTTCTGGGGCGCGGAAGCCGCGTTTCGGGCGCTGCCTGGGGTCGTGGACAGCCGCGTCGGCTACGCCGTGGAAGCGGCGGACGAAGCCTTGCAGATTGAAGTGGTGCAGGTGGATTTCGACCCGCAGGTGCTGGCGTATACCCACCTGATCGAACACTTCTGGGATCTGCACGATCCGACCTCGGTGGATCGCCAGGGCGAGCATGGCGGGGTGAAATATCGCTCGGCGATCTTCCACACCAACGCCGCGCAAGCCGAACAGGCGAGGGCGGCCAAGACCGCCCTGCAAGACTCCGGACGCCTCAACAAACCCGTGGCCACGGTGATCGTGCCCCTGGGCCGCTTCGACCTGGCGGATGAAGCGCACCAGCGTTACCTGGAGAAGAATGGCCTGAGCAGTTGCCACATTTGATCGTTTGCAGGTACGCAGGCTTTTGTAGGGGCTGGCCAGGTCGCTCAAGGGGGCTTCGGTGTCGAGGTAGAACACCGGGTGTTCGGTGTGGTGGGTGTGGTTGGGTTTTGATAGGGGACATATCCGTTGCTGCGGGTGTGGCCACTTATGGTTTCGCCCTTACGGCGAGTCCCTTTTTACAAACGCCTAAAAAGGAACCAAAAACGCTTGCCCCTCCATGGGCCCCTCGCTAAGGCTCGGGGTTCCCTCACTTCGGCATTGCTCCGGGGGCCGCCGCCAACCGGCCATCCCTGGCCGGGTGGCGGCTAGCTCGGCATCCCTGCCGAGCTGCCCCCTACGCAACGCCTACGCTCGGCCGGCTGGGAAGGGGCCTGAAGATCAAGATCAAGATCAAAAGCAAAAGCCAAGCGCGTTTTACGCGCTTTTCGTAGGAGCCGGCTTGCCGGCGAAAGGGCCCGTGAGACATGCAGCGCCTGGGCGGACGCTTTCGCTGGCAAGCCAGCTCCTACACGGGGGGCGCTACACGCCGCTCCAGCTCCAGCTCCAGCTCCAGGCCGGCCGGCAGGCCGCCGTCGCGCTCTTGATTTTGATCTTGATCTGAATGCCCCGTTAACCACGATGGCCGAACGCAGGCATTGAGCCGTGGGTAACCCGGCAGGGATGCCGGGTTAGCCGCCCCAGGCCATGGATGGCCTGTGGCGGCGGCCCACGGATCAATGCCGGAGTGAGGGCATGCCGAGCCTAGGCGAGGCACCGAGTGGAGGGGCAGAGCGTTTTGCTTACTTTTGCGCTTTTCAAAAGTGAGCCGCTGTAAGAGCGGAACCAATATCCGCCACACCCGCAGCAACGGATATGTACACCCTCCTCAAAAACTCACCCGTTCCACCCCCCACCCAACGCCACCACCAACCCCACACTGGCCTGCAGCTCCCTTGTCTGCACCGCCTGCAACCCCCGTTGCGCCTGCAAGGCTGCGGTCTGCGCCGTCACTACATCCAGGTAACTCACTGCTCCGGCCTGATAGCTGTTCATGGCCAAGGTCTGCGTGTGCTCGGCAGCATTCACCGCCGCCTGTTGGTCCAGCGCTTCCTGGCGCAAATCCCGCAGTTGCCCCAGGTTATCCTCCACCTCGCGCACCGCCCGCAGCACTTGCCCACGGTAATGGGCGGCAGCCTCTTCGAACTCGGCGTGGGCCTGGCGCTCATTGGCGCTCAGCCGCCCGCCGTCAAAAATCGGCAGGTTCACTAACGGCCCCAGGGCCCAATAGCGATTGCCCGCCGCCAACAGATTGCCCACGCCCTGGGTCTGGCCACCGAGCATGCCGGTCAGGCTGAAATCCGGATACCAGGCGGCGCGGGCGATGCCGATGCCGGCATTGGCGGCGTACACACGGCGTTCGGCGGCGGCAATGTCCGGCCTTCGTTGCAGCAGGGTGCTGGGCAGTTGCCGGGGAATGCTCGGCAGGCTCAAGAGTTGCGCAGTGGGCGCCAGATGGAATTGGCTGGCCGGTTCGCCCACCAGTTCGCCGATGGCGTGTTCGGTGAGGTTGCGTTGGGCGCGCACTTCGTCCAGTTCGGCTTCGGCGCTGGCCAGTTGGCTCTGGGCCCGGGTCAGGTCCAGTTCCGAGGCGATCTGCCCCTGGTAGCGGTCGCGGGTCAGTTGCAGGGCCTGGGCGTAATCCTCCAGGGAGTGGCTGAGGATGCGGCTCTGGGCGTCCAGGCCATTGAGTTGCACATACAGGCTCGCCAATTGTTTTTGCAGGCTCAGGCGCGCCGCTGCCAAGTCGTCACCGGAGGCTTGGGCCTGGGCGTCTCCGGCCGCCGCTTGATTGCGAATCCGCCCCCAGAGGTCGAGGTCCAAGCCCAGGGCAAAACCGGCGGTGTTGCTGTTGTATACCGAAGGCTGGGTGCTGCCGCGCAGCGGGCGGTTGTCCGACTGACGCTGGCGCAACGGTTGGGCGCTGGCGCTGATCTGCGGGAACAGCCCGGCCTGCAGCTGGCTGGCGTAGGCCTGGGCGCCGTCATAGTGAGCCAGGGCCGCGGCGAGGTCCGGGTTGGCCTGGAGCAGGCGCTGTTGCAGGTCGTTGAGAAGCGGGTCCTGGTACAGCAACCACCATTGCTCGGCGATCATCTGGGGCGTGGCGACCGGGTGCCAGGGGCCGTCGGCGTTCTGTTCACGATACTGCGCCGGCAGGTCGATGGGCGGCACCTGGTAGTGGGGCGCCAGGGAGCAGCCGTGCAGGGCCAGCAACAGCAGGGCGGCGAGGGGCTTAAGCCTTGGGCGCATGTTCGCCTCCCGCGTCCGCCAGTTGCACCAGGTCACCTTCGCGCAGGGCGTCCGGCGGGTTGTCGATGACCTGGTCGGTCGCTTGCAGGCCCTGGTCGATCACCAGCCGCTCGCCCAGGTCCAGGCCGATATGAATGCTGCGCAGGTGCACGTGGCGGGAACCGTCGATCACCGCCACCTGGGTGCCCTGGGCGCGGAAGATCAGGGCGCTGGCGGGGATGCTCACACCGTGGGTGTCGGCAGGGATGGCCAGTGTGGCTTCGGCATAGTCGCCGGGCATCAGCGCGCCGTCCGGGTTGGCGGCGACGAACTGTGCCAGCAGGGTGCCGGAGCGTGGGTCGATGGCGGTGGAGTCGCCCAGCAGTTGCGCGCTGAAGTGCTGGCCAGGGTGCTCGGGCACGGTCAGCTGCGCTTGCAGACCAGGGTGGATCACGCTGGCGTAGTTCTGCGGAATCGGCACGTAGAGCCGCAGTTTGTGGGTGTCCGCCAGGTCGAACAGCTCCGGGTCGCTGTCGTTGTCGGCCTTGATCAACTGGCCGATATCGGTGTGGCGGGCGGTGATGGTGCCGGCGAACGGCGCACGAATGGTCTTGTAGTCCTCCAGCGCCGAGAGCCGCGCATAGTCGGCGGCGGCCGCCTCGGCATTGGCTTTGGCGGCGGCTGCGTTGGAGGTCTTTTCATCGGCTTCCTGGCGCGATACCGAGTGGCTGGCCAAGAGGTTCTGCCAGCGCTCGGCGGTGGTCTGGGCCAGCCGGGCATTGGCTTGCTGCTGGGTCATCCGCGCCCGGGCCTGGGCCACTTGCTGGTCCAGGTCGGGGCTGTCGATATGGGCCAGTACCTGCCCGGCGGCCACGTGGGTGCCTATGTCCTGGGTCCAGTCCTTGAGGTAGCCGCTGACCCGGGCATGGATCGGCGCCTTGCTCCAGGCTTCCAGGTGCGCCGGCAGGCGCAGGGTGTCGCCCAGCACGTTGTGCTGCGGCTGGAACACCAGCACTTGCGGCACGGCGGCGGTTTCGGTCCAGGCAACGACGGCCCGTTCATGCCGGGTGCGCGCGGCCAGGCCGCTGGCCACCAGCAGGGCAGCCAGGCTCAGGCCGCCGATGCCCAACAGCATCAGGCGTTTGCGCGAAGGGGTGTGATCAGGCGACATGGGTGTTTTCTCCAGCAACAGCGGATTGGGGACGGCGGCCGTGGACCAGGCTGAAGACCACGGGGACAAAGATCAGGGTGGCCACGGTGGCGAGGAGCAGCCCGCCGATCACCGCGCGGCCCAGGGGCGCGTTTTGCTCTTCGGAAAGGGCCAGGGGCAGCATGCCGATGATCATCGCCAGGGCGGTCATGCACACCGGGCGAAAGCGCGTGTAGCCGGCTTCCAGGACGGCCTTGAGGGCATCGCCATGTGCCGCCAGGCGCTCGCGGCAAAAACTCACCACCAGGATCGAGTTGGCGGTGGCCACCCCCATGCACAGGATGGCCCCGGTCAGCGCCGGCACCGACAGCGAGGTGCCACTCAAGAACAGCATCCACACGATCCCGGCCAGGGCTGCCGGCAGCGCGGTGATGATCACGAACGGATCGACCCAGGACTGGAAGTTGACCACGATCAGCAGGTAGATCAGCACCACCGCTCCCAGCAGGCCCAGGCTCAGGCCGCTGAAGGCTTCGTGCAGGGCGTCGATCTGCCCGTGCAGGCTGACCGTGGCGCCCTTGGGTCGCAGGGCCGCAGCGTCGTCCAGAACCTTTTGCATGTCGTGGGCCACGGCGCCCAGGTCGCGGCCCTGCACGTTGGCGTACAGGTCCAGTGTGGGCTGGATGTTGTAGTGGCTGACCACCGCCGGGCTCTCGACCCGGGAGATGTCCGCCAGGCCGCCGAGGATCTGCGACTGGCCGTTGCTGCCGGTGACCGGCAGCGCCTCCAGGGCCGGCAGGCTGTCCAGGCGGTATTGCGGGGTGGCGGCGACGATGGAATAGGACACGCCGTTCTTCGGGTTGAGCCAGAAGGTCGGCGCCACCTGGGAGCTGCCGGCCAGCGACGCCACCATGCTGTTGGTCACGTCGCGCTCGGTGATGCCCAGGCCATTGGCCCGCAGGCGATCGACCTTGACCTGCAAGGACGGGTAGCCGGTGGACTGCTGGATCCGCAGGTCGGCAATGCCCGGCACATGTTGCAGGCGCCGTTGCAGTTCCAGGGCGTAGGCGCGGTTGGCCGCGGCGTCGGGCCCGGAGATTTTCACGTCCAGGGGGGCCGGGGCGCCGAAGTTGAGGATCTGGCTGCTGATGTCTGCCGGCAGGAAGGCGAACTGGCTGCCGGGGAAGCTTTCCGGCAAGGCTTCACGCAGCTGTTTTACATAGTCGGCGCTGGGGGCGTGGCCGGGTTTGAGGGTGACCTGGATATCACCGTCCTGGGGGCCGATGGTGCCGCTGTTGCTGTAGGCCATGTCGATGCCGCTCAAGGGGATGCCGATGTTGTCGATGATGCTGTCCAGTTGCTCGGCCGGAATCACTTCGCGAATCCGCGCTTCGATGCGGTCGAAGGCCGCCGCGCTTTCCTCGATCCGCGTGCCCAGGGGCAGCCGCACGTGCAGGGCCAGGGCCCCGGCGTCGGTGGCGGGGAAGAAGTCCTGGCCCAGGCTCGGCAGCAGGGCGAAGGAGGCCAGCACACAGGCGAGGAAGCCGAGGATGAAGGTCTTGCGTCGGCCCAGGGCCAGGTGCAACAGGCCGTGGTAGGTGTCGCGCACGTTGGAGAAACGCGCCTCGAAGCCCTGTTGAAAGGCCAATAGCCCGCGTACCAGGGCATTGCGTGGCTTGGCGTGCTGTTCGCCTTCGTGGTGGTTGATGAAGGCATCTTCCGGGTGGTGCCCGGGGCCGGCTTCTGGCGTGTGCGGCTTGAGCAGGTACATGGCCAGTGTGGGTACCAGGGTCCGCGAGAGGATGAACGAGCTGGCCATGGCGAAGATCACCGCCAGGGCCATGGGCCGGAACAGGTAGCCGGCGATGCCCTGCAACAGGAACATCGGCACGAAGACGATGCAGATGCACAGCAGCGAGACAAAGGCCGGGCCGACGATCTGCTTGGCGCCGTCGAGGATGGCCTGCTTGACCGCCTTGCCCTGTTCCAGGTGCCAGTTGATGTTCTCGATGGTCACGGTGGCATCGTCCACCAGGATCCCCACCGCCAGGGCCAGGCCGCCCAGGGTCATGACGTTGAGGGTCTGGCCGCTGAGCGCCAGCAGGGCAATGGCCGAGAGCACGGCCAGGGGAATCGAGGCGGCGATGATCAATGTGGAGCGCCAGCTACCGAGGAACAGCAGGATCATCGCGCTGGTCAGCAGGGCGGCGATGATGCCTTCCTGGGCCACGCTGCCCACCGACTGTTTGACGAACACCGAGGCATCCCCCAGCAGCGAAGTCTTCAGCGCTGGCGGCAGGGTTTCATTGATCCGCGGCAGCATCTGGCGGATGCCGTCGACGATCGACAGGGTAGAGATATTGCCGTTCTTCAGGGCCGGCATCAGCACCGCGCGGCGTCCGTCGACCCGCACGATGTTGGTCTGCGGCGGCGAGCCGTCGCGCACGTGGGCCACCTGGCCGATGGTGATCAGCGCGCCGTCCACGGTCTTGATCGGCAGGTCGTTGAGCTCCTCGATGGCGGTCGGGCTGTTGTTCAGCAGCACCGTGTATTCATCGCTGCCCAGCTTGGCGGTGCCCACCGGGATGATCTGGTTCTGCGCCGCCAGGGCATTGCCCACGTCCTGGGCCGACAGGCCCTTGGCGGCCAGGGCTTGCGGGTCCAGGTCGAGGGTGATCTGGCGCTGCTTGCCGCCCATGGGGGTGGGCATGGCCAGGCCGGGCAGGGCGCTCAGGGGCAGGCGGATGTTGTTCTGCACCAGGTCGCGGATCTTCGCCTCCGACAGGGTCGGGCTGGAAAACGCCATCTGCAGGATCGGCACCGTCGAGGCGCTGTAGTTGAGGATCAGCGGCGGGGTGATGCCCGGCGGCATCTGCTTGAGCACGGTTTGTGACACCGCGGTCACCTGGGCGTTGGCGGTGCGGATATCGACCCCGGGCTGGAAGAAGATCTTGACGATGCCCATGCCCGGCAGCGACTGCGACTCGATGTGCTCGATGTCGTTGACCGTGGTGCTCAGGGAGCGCTCGTAGGTGTAGATCACCCGCCCGGCCATGGCGTCCGGCGACAGGCCGTTGTACTGCCAGACCACCGCCACCACCGGGATGCCGATATCCGGGAACACGTCGGTGGGGGTACGCAGGGCCGCCAGGGGCCCGATGATGCAGATGAATATCGCCAGCACGATGAACGTGTAGGGCTTGAGCAGTGCGGTCTTGACCAGCCCGAGCATGCCGAAAACCTCCGAGGGAGTGGGGTTGCAAACCTCGGCAGCCTGCAGCGACCCACCTAACACGCGGCTTTCAGCCAGGTGAAGGAAGTTTTAGGTAAGGCCTGTATTTCCTTTCATGTGGATTCATTTGTTCTCGCACCGGGGCCTCGACAAGCTTGGTGGCCATCGGCGCAGGGGATTTTTCCGGGCTTGCGCCGCACTCATGACTGTCATTTGCGAGGTTTCTTCCATGTCCCTCAAACCCTTGTTGCTGCTGCCGGGCCTGGGCCTGGTGTGCCTGCTTTCGGCCTGTGCCGGGCCGCTGCCCAAGGCCGATCCTCAGCAGGCCTGGATCGATCTTGCTCCTGAGTCGCCCAACGACTTGCTGGCCGACAGCGTCGATGGCAAGCGCCTGAACGATGGCCGCTACTTCCAGGTCAGCCCCGGCCAGCACCGCTTGCAGATGGCTTTGCTGCAAGGGGCCAACGGCAACTCGGCGCAACCCGAGTGCCTGGGGCGCCTGGACTATGCCGGGTTCCAGGCGGGGGGGCATTACCGACTGGTGGAGTCCAGCCAGGGCCAGGACGTCAGCGCCGCTCTGCTGGACGCCCAGGGCCGGCAGGTGGCCCAGAGCCGGCCGTTCAGTTGCCTGTAGGGCTTTTTTTTTCATTGCCAAGGTAGATTTTTATGACACTCAAACCGCTGCTGCTGATACCCGTCCTGGGCCTCGCGTGCCTGCTCGGCGCTTGCGCCGGGCCCATGCCCCGGCCCGATCCCAGCGAGGCCTGGATCGGCCTGCAGGAAGAGGCGCCCAACGACCTGATGGCCGAACGGGTGGACGGGCAGAAGATCGACGATGGTCGCTATTTCCAGGTCAAGCCCGGTGCTCACCGCCTGGACGTGACCCTGTTTGAAGAGAACGTCGGCGACTCCAACCAGCAAGACTGCGACGGCCACATCAGCTACGGCGGCTTCAAGGCCGGGGAGCATTACACACTGGTGGAGTCGAGCCTGGGGAACGAGGTGTCGGCGCGCCTGTATGACGCCAAGGGCAAGCAGGTAGCCAGTACCCACGACTTCAATTGCATGCCCGGCTGACGGGGCTGTTTACCGCGCTCAAACAAGGACATTTCGCTCACCACAAAGAGACGGGCCTGACTTCAGACCCATGGCGAGCCAGGGGATGATAGGGGCCTGTCTCCCAGCAAACGGGCGTGCGTCATGAAGCAAGAGGCTGAAGCGGCGATCTCTTCCACCGAAGTGGCATTTGGCGAAGTGGCGCAAATGATCACCGCCGCGCGGCAGCGGGCAGTGCGCGCGGTGAATACTGAACTGGTGGAGCTGTATTGGCAGGTCGGGGCCTATATCAGCCGCAAGATCGAGGCGGCGGAGTGGGGTGATGGCGTGGTCCGGCAATTGGCGGATTACCTGGCGCGGCAGCAGCCGGGCCTGCGGGGTTTTACCCGGGCAAACCTGTTTCGCATGCGCCAGTTTTATGAGGCCTATCGTGCTGACGAGAAAGTCGCACCACTGGTGCGACAATTGTCCTGGAGCCACCATCTGGTGGTGATGGGACAGAGCAAAGGGCCCAGTGAACGTGAGTTCTACCTGCGCTTGGCGGTCCAGGAACAATGGTCACGCAGAGAACTGGAACGGCAGATCAAATCCGCGCTGTTCGAACGCACGCTGACCCGCCCGGCCAATGCCTCGGCAACCTTGAAGCAGGCCCGTCCCGAGGCCCTGAAGGTCTTCAAGGATGCCTACATGGTGGAGTTTCTCGGCCTGGCCCAGGGGCATGACGAAGCCGACCTGCACCAGGGGCTTCTGCGCCAACTCAAGGATTTCCTGATCGAGATGGGGCGCGACTTCTGCTTTGTCGCTTCAGGCTATCCGCTGCAGGTCGGCGGGCGCGATTTCGCCCTGGACCTGCTGCTGTTCCATCGCGGGTTGAATTGCCTGGTGGCCGTTGAGCTCAAGGTCGGGCGCTTCGAGCCGGAGTACCTGGGCAAGCTGGACTTCTACCTGGAGGCCCTGGATCGCCAGGTGCGCAAGCCCCACGAGAATCCGGCCCTGGGTGTTCTGCTCTGTGCCAGCAAGGAGGACGAGGTGGTGGAATATGCCCTCAACCGCTCCCTGTCGCCGGCGCTGATCGCCGAGTACCGGACCCAGTTGCCGGACAAGCAACTGCTGCAGGCCAAGCTGCAGGAGTTCTATGCCCTGGACACCCAGGCGCGGTGAGTCGGGTGGCCATGGTGTCCGGGGCGCTGCACTGCCTTGGTGAGTCGAATGCCCAGCCTGGCGCCGACCTCTGGCTCATTCCGACTCGCTGCCGAACCAGTCGGCCAGGCGCGCGCTGGCTTGTTCCCGGACCTCGGCGTTGATGTGGGCGGCTACTGTCACCACTGAGCCGGTCAACAGGCCGAGGTCATCGACGTACCCGGCCCCGGGGATCAGGTCGGGGATGATGTCCAGCGGCAGCACGAAGTAACCCAGGGCGGCGTAGATGGTGGCCTTGGCCCAGATCGGGGTTTGCGGCCGTTGCGCGGCGTAGTAGAGCCATAGGGCTTTCTGGATCAAGGCCCGGCCGATGCGCGAGGCGTAGCGGCCGATCTTGCGCCAGAAACAGAGTTCAAGGGACTGGGCGGTGGACATGGCGCACTCCTGGGGGACATGGGTCCAGGTCATGGTCGCCATCCGAGCGCTGGACCGGCAGAGGCCAATATTTCCCCGGTCGTTCTCAGCGTAGGAGCCGGCTTGCCGGCGAAAGGGCCGGACCAGGCGCCGTGAATCTTGCGTCAGGACAGGGGCGCCTGTGAGTACGCCTTCGCTGGCAAGCCAGCTCCTACGGGGGGGCGTACACGGTGCTGCAGGAGCCGGCTGGCGAAGGGGTCAAGGGGCAATCAGCCCCAGGGCGCCGCCGGCCAGCAGCAGGGCAGCGAGGATCCCGGTGATGGCGAACAGCTGTTGCAACCGCGGGCCGGCCAGGTGGCTGGCTACCTGGCGTCCCAGCACCAGTCCCAGGACCGCCCCCAGGGCAAAGGGCGCGCCCACCGCCCAGTGCATGATCCCGCTGAGGCTGGCGGTGACCACGCTGCCCAGGGAGACCAGGGCGATCACCGCCAGTGAGGTGGCGACGATGCTCTTGCTGTCCAGGTTGGTGTAGCGGCTCAGGGCCGGGATGATGACGAAGCCGCCACCCACCCCCAGCAGCCCGGAAAGCAGCCCCGAGAGCATCCCGGTGAAGGTCAGCGCCCGGGCGCAGGGCAGGGTCCAGCGCAGGCGGCCCTGGGCCGGGTTGAGCACGCAGGGCATGAAGGCCGGGCGCGGCGCCGGCTTGCCCTGTTTCAGTTCCAGGCTGGCCTTGCGCAGGATGCGCCCGCAGGCGTACAGCAGCACCAGGGAGAACAGCAGCGCCAGCGGCAGGTTGGGCAGGCGGTGGGCCAGCCACAGGCCCAGCGGCGCCATGAGGATGCCGATGCCGGCCACGAACCCCGCCGCGCGGTAGCGCACGATGCCCTGGCGCAAGCCCAGCACCGCGCCGACGCTGGCTGCCAGGCCCACCGCCAGCAGGCCGATGGGCGCGGCCTCGACCATGCTCAGGCCCAGGCCGAAGACCAGGAGCGGCACGGCGAGGATGCCGCCACCGGCCCCGGTCAGGGCCAGGATCGCACCAATGATCGCCCCCAGCCCGGCGCCCAGAAGACTGTGTTCGCTCATGCTTTCGGGGTGTCCGTGGCCAGGGTCGGGTGGGCCAGCCATTCGTGGCCCTTGAGCATGCCGCGCCAGTACAGCGGTGGCAGGATCCGTTCCTTCAGCCACCAGGCGCGACGGGTTGGCTGGCGCCCGTCCAGCAGCCAGCGCGGGAAACTCGGTGCCAGCTTGCCGCCATAGGTGAATTCGGCGAGAACGATCTTGCCCCGTTCCACGGTCAGCGGGCAGGAACCGTAGCCGTCGTATTCGGCCAGGCGGGTCAGGCGCTTGAGGGCCACCAGCACATTGTTGGCCACCACCGGTGCCTGTTTGCGTGCCGCTGCGGCGGTCTTGGCATTGCTGGTATTGGTGGCGTCCCCCAGGCCGTGGATGTTCACGTAGCGCTTGTGGCGCAGGCTGCCCGGGTCGACGTCGATCCAGCCGGCGGCGTCCGCCAGGGGGCTCTGGCGGATGAAGTCCGGGGCGCACTGGGGAGGCACCACGTGCAGCATATCGAAGGCCCGTTCCAATGTTTCCTGGCGGCCATCGGCCAGGGTGCGGACAAAGGTCGCGCGTTTGGCCGGGCCGTTCACCGCCACCAGGTTATGGCCAAAATCCAGTTCGATGCCGTACTTCTTCACGTATTCCATCAGCGCCGGCACGTAGTCGGCGACGCCGAACAGCACACCGCCGGCATTCAGGAAGCGCGGCTTGATCTGCCCCAGGCGGCCGTGGCGCAGCCAGTGGTCGCAGGACAGGTACATGGCCTTTTGTGGCGCTCCGGCGCACTTGATCGGCATCGGCGGCTGGCTGAACAGCGCCTCGCCCTGTTGCAGTTGCTGCACCAGTTGCCAGGTGTAGGGCGCCAGGTCGTAGCGGTAGTTGGAGGTCACGCCGTGGTTGCCCAGGGCCTGGGGCAGGCCGTCGATGGCGGCCCAGTCGAGCTTGAGCCCGGGGCAGACGATTAGTTGGTCATAGGCCAGCACCCGGCCGTCCTCCAGCACGAGGGCGTTGTGTTCCGGGTCGAAGCGGCTGACCGCGTCCTGGATCCACTTGACCCCCTGGGGCATCAGCTCGGCCATGGCGCGCTCGGTGGACTGGGCGCTGAATACTCCGGCGCCCACCAGGGTCCAGCCGGGTTGGTAATAGTGGTGCCGGGCAGGGTCGATGAGTGCCACGTCCAGGTGTGGATCGCGGGTCAAGAGGCTGGCAGCAACGGCGATGCCGGCGGCACCGCCACCGACGATCAGCACCTGGTGGCTGCCGTCGACAGTGGGCAGGGCCGGGTTGAAGGGGCGCATGGCAAGGTCTCCGTGTGGAGTAGGTAATAGTTATAGGGTGTTCAGGGGAATCTTCAGGTAGCTCACGCCGTTGTCCTCGGGCTCGGGGAAGTGCCCGCTGCGCATGTTGACCTGCACCGAAGGCAGGATCAGCACCGGCATGTCCAGGGTCGCGTCGCGGGCTTCGCGCATGGCCACGAAGCTGTCTTCGTCGACCCCCTGGTGAATGTGGATGTTGTTGGCGCGCTGCTCGGCGACGGTGGTCATGTACTGCAGCTCGCGGCCGTTGGGCAGGTAGTCGTGGCACATGAACAGCCGGGTGCTGGGGGGCAGGGCGAGGATCTTGCCGATCGAGCGGTACAGGGTCCGCGCGTCGGCCCCGGGGAAGTCGCAGCGGGCGGTGCCGTAGTCGGGCATGAACAGGGTGTCGCCGACAAAGGCCAGGGTTTCGTCGCCGACCTGCACCAGGTAGGTCATGCAGGCCGGGGTATGCCCCGGGGTGTGCATGGCCCGCGCGGTGAGGCCGCCGATGGCGAATTCGGCGCTGTCTTCGAGCAGCACGTCGAACTGGCTGCCGTCCCGGGCAAAGGCCGGGGCTTCGTTGAACAGCGCGCCGAAGGTCTTCTGCACCCGGGTGATCTGGTTGCCGATGGCCACCTGGGCCCCGAGCTGCGCCTTGAGGTAGGCGGCGGCCGACAGGTGGTCGGCATGCACATGGGTTTCCAGGATCCAGTCGACCCGGGCGTCCAGCTCTTTCACCCGGGCGATCAGGCGGTCGGCGGACTCGGTGTGGGTGCGGCCGGATTTCGGGTCGTAGTCCAGCACGCTGTCGATCAATGCGCAGTGGCGGCTGGCCAGGTCCATCACCAGGTAGCTGATGGTCCAGGTATGGCTGTCGAAAAAGGCTTCTACACGCAGCGTGTCGCTGATGATCATGGGGCACTCCAGGCAATGAAGGTGAGGGCAGTCTGCGCTGACGCTCGTTTCTTGAAGTGTCAATAAGCGTGCCAACCCGAAACGGCGTCGTTTGGCGCCTGTTCATTGGTCTAGACGCTTTTTCAACCCCTTGGTGATGTGTTGTCGCCAGGACTGTCATCCGGGCTTGGCAGTCATTTGGCAGTTGCTGGCAGAAAATGGCAGTGATGGCGCCCATGCTTTAAGCTGCCGCCTCTGCCCCGGAGTTGCCCATGTCCCTGATTGCCACCGACCTAGTCCCGCCACCGATGTCCGCCCTGGTGTCCTACCTCGAACACGACCCGCAGCCCACCATAGTGCTGGACACCGACTACAACATCATCGCCGCCAACACCGCCTACCAGCGTCAGTTCGGCGTGGCCGGCAAGCCCCACGTGGGCGCCAAGTGCTACCGGGTGTCCCACCAGTTCGCCGTGCCCTGCGACCAGGCCGGCGAGCATTGCCCGATGCGCAAGGCCCATGACAGCCGCGTACCGGAACGCATGCTGCACATCCACCACACGCCCCGGGGGCCGGAGCATGTGGACGTGGAGCTGCGGCCGATCATTGGCCAAGACGGCACGGTGGTGGCCTATGTCGAGCGCCTGAGTTCGGTGGCCGTGGCCTCGGTACAACCCCAGCAGAAGGGCCTGGTGGGGCGCTCGCCGGCCTTCAACGAAGCCTTGGGCGCCTTGCAGCGGGCGGCGCCGGCGCCGATCCCGGTATTGCTCCAGGGTGAATCCGGCACCGGCAAGGAGCTGTTCGCCCGTGCCCTGCACGACGGCAGCCCCCGGGCCAGCGGGCCGCTGGTGGTGGTGGACTGCACCGGGCTTACCGAAAGCCTGCTGGAAAGCGAATTGTTCGGTTATGAAAAGGGCGCCTTCACCGGTGCCCTGCAGCGCAAGATCGGCCTGGCCGAAGCCGCCCATGGCGGCACCCTGTTTCTCGACGAGATCGGCGAAGTGCCCCTGGCCATGCAGGTCAAACTGCTGCGCCTGATCGAGTCCGGCAGCTTTCGCCCGGTGGGCAGCCTGCGCACCGTGCACTCGGATTTCCGCCTGGTGGCGGCGACCCACAAGCCGCTCAAGGAAATGGTCGCCGCCGGCACCTTCCGCCAGGACCTGTACTACCGCATCAGCGCCTTCCCGATCCGCCTGCCTGCCTTGCGCGAACGCAGCGACGACCTGCCACTGCTGATCGACAGCCTGCTGCGCCGGCTTGACCCCGGGGTAGTGCCGCGGGTCGATCCCCAGGCCCTGGCCCAACTGAGCCTGTACACCTACCCGGGCAATATCCGCGAGCTGCGCAACATCCTCGAGCGGGCGCGGCTGTTCAGCGACGACGGGGTGATCCGCCTGGCGGACCTGCCGCCGGAGCTGCGCAGCACGCCGGCACCAGCGCCGCCGGGCCGCCGCCGCGGCAGCAAGGACCTGGAGCAACTGGCCCATGCCCTGGAGGTGTTCGAGGGTTCGCGCAGTGAGCTGGCCAGGGCCCTGGGCCTGAGCGAGCGGACCCTGTACCGGCGGCTCAAGGCCCTGGGTCTGTAGCGGCGGGCGAGGGTGGCAGGGCCACCTCAATCTTGGGCGGGGTGGTTCTGGAGGGGCAGGTCGCAGGCCATCACCCACATGCCGATCTGTTCCAGGTCGGTGCTGAACGGCACCTCGTCGACCTGCCGCAGGCCGGCGCTTTCATAGAAGCGCCGGGCGCCGCCGTTGCTCTTGAGCACGTCCAGCCAAAGGCAGGGCTCACCGGCAGCGCTGGCCCGTTGCAGCACATGCTCCAGCAACCGGCGGCCATAGCCCTTGCCGGCCTCGGACTTGAGCAGGTAGATCTTCTGCAGTTCGGCCCCGCGCCGGGCTCCATCGGGCAGTGGCCGGTTCCAGTTGAGCTTGGCAAAACCGATGGGCTGCTGCTGCGGGTCCAGGGCCAGCAGCCACAGGTGCAGGTGCTTGTCGGCCAGGGACTGTTCCAGGGGGGCGGGGGCAAAATCCTGGGCCAGGAACTGCTGCATGCCTTCGGTGCTCCAGATCGCGGCGAAGTGCTCGCGGTAGGTGGCGCAGCCAATGGCCTGGAGGGTGTCGATATCGCGGCTGTCGGCTTCACGGATGGTGATCATGCGTCATTCCTCGAGGGGCGGCTGGCCGGTGTCGCCGGGCTGGCGGCTGGCCCGCAATCCGGACGGGGCAGCTTACTCCGTTGCCCAAAGGGGCTCCAGCGCTCGGGCCGGGGCACGATGGCGGCGCGCCGTGGTCGTAGTTGCAGCCCCCTTTTTTCCGGCGTGCGGGATGTTTGGCGCAGCGTCGGGTTCTTCCGGAGATGCCATGAGCCAGGCCGTACTTGCCACCGAAACCAACCGCCGCCAATTGCAGCAGATCATCTCCGGCCTGTCCGACGGGGTGATCCTGATCGAGACCGACAAGCCCCGTACCCTGCTCTGGGCCAATGAAGCGGCCCTGGCCATGCACGGCGTCAGCACGGTCGAGCAGTTGGGCGGCAATCTGCGCGAATACGCCCGGCGCTATGCCTTGCGCTACCGCAACAACCATCCACTGGGCCTGGACAGCTACCCCATCAACCGGGTGGCTGCCGGAGAAACCTTCAGCGACGTGGTGGTGGAGGTCCAGGCCGAGATCGACGGCGAACCCCGGCACTGGGTGCACCGGGTGCGCAGCATGATCCTCGAGGACCGCAATGGCGCGCCGGAGTCCCTGGTGCTGATCCTCAGTGACGCCACCGACTGGGCCAGCGCCGAGCAGCGCTTCGAGAAGACCTTCAACGCCAACCCGGCGCCGGCGGTGATCTGCCGCCTGGGGGATTTGCGCTACATCAAGGTCAACCAGGGCTTCCTGGAGATGACCGGCTATGCCCGGGACCAGGTGATCGGCCGTTCGGTCTACGAGCTGGACGTGCTGGAAGACGCCGAGCACAAGGAACTGGCCGTCGAACGCCTGGGGCAGGGCGCGACCATCCCGCAGATGCAGGCCGAGCTGCGCCTGCCCGAGGGCGGCAGCAAGCTGGTGATCGTCGCCGGCCAGCCTCTGGACATCAACGACGAGGACTGCATGCTGTTTTCCTTCATGGACCTGGAGCCGCGGCGCAAGGCCGAGATCGCCCTGCGCCAGAGCGAGGAGCGTTTCGCCAAGTCGTTCCGCCTGACCCCGGTGCCGACCCTGGTGTGCAGCGCCGAGCAGCAGATCGTCGATGTCAACGAAGCCTTTCTCGACACCTGCGGCTACAGCAGCGAAGAGCTGCTGGGCAAGACCGTGCAGGACATCGGTTTTATCGCCGAGCCCCAGGCCGCCGAGCAGTTGTTCGGCCGCTTGGAGAAAAGCGGCAACGTCATGGGCCTGGACCTCAAGGTGCGCAAGAAGGGCGCCGAGCAGGTGGACTGCGTGGCCTACGCCGATACCGTGCTGATCCAGGACAGCCCCTGCTACCTGCTGGTGCTGATGGACATCAGCGAGCGCAAGCGCTCGGAGCTGGAGCTGGTGGGCGCCATCGAGGAGGTGATGCGTGATGCCTCCTGGTTCAGCCAGACCCTGATCGAAAAGCTCGCCAACGTGCGCAACACCCGCAGCGCGCAAGCCCCGGCGGTAACCTCTGCCGAGCTCACCACCCGCGAGCGCGAGGTCCTGGGGCTGATTTACCAGGGGCTGGCGGACAAGGAAATTGCCGCGCAACTGCAGTTGGCCCCCAACACCGTGCGCAATCACGTGGCCACCCTGTACTCCAAGCTCGATGTGCACAGCCGTGGCGAGGCCATTGTCTGGGCCCGGGAGCGCGGGCTGTTTGCCGGCAGTGCCGGCTGACCCGGTGCAAATGCACCAGTGCAACCAGTGCAAATGCGCCTTTTGCCCAGGGGCGGGCCTTTCTATCCTGTGATTCTGCGCAGGGCTCTGTATCGGGCCTCTGCCATTCATGAACCGCAGTAGAAGGAGCGCCAGCATGGCTAGCGAACAGATCAAGGGCACAGTGGGCAAGGTGGCCGGCAAGGCCGAGGCCGTGGTGGGTGAGTGGCTGGATGATGAGCAACTGCAAGCCCGCGGCATGGCCCGGGAAGCCGCCGGGCAATTGCAGGAAAAGTACGGCCAGGCCCTGGACCAGGGCGCGCGCTGGGTACGGGACAAACCGCTGTTGAGCGTGGCCCTGCTGGCCGGCGTCGGCCTGTTGGCGGGCCTGCTGCTGCGGCGCCGCTGAAATGCCGGCGGCCATCACCCTGGCGCAGTTGCGCGCTTGTATCGAGCAGCGCCTGGCGCCCCTGGCCTGCAGCTTCAGCAACGCCGGTGACGGCACCCTGACCCTGCGGGTGTTCGAGCCGGCCAGCGGCCGGGTCGACCTGGTGGTGACCGGGCTCAGCGCCCGGGCGCTGCAGAGCGAGGCCGATGTGCAGAAGATCATCGACGAACTGCTCTATGAGCTGGGCAGCAACTCCCTGGGCCAGCTCGATCTGGCGCCCTGAACCCGGCCTTGCACCGGGGCCGGTCGATGGCGACAGCCCACGGCCTGAACTATAAGCAAAGGGTCGACGGTCGGGTTCCTGGCCGTCATCTCCAGCCTTTTGCAGGTGCCCGGGCATACCTTCAACCCTGTTGCCGCGCCGTATTTTCCTGATCACCTCGCTTTTCTGGATGGGCCCATGAACGCCCGGGCCCAGGGCTTACCCCGGCGCCTGGAAAACATCGTGCTGGTGGCGGATCTGGCGGGCACTGCGGTGTTTGCCGTAGAGGGCGCGATCAGCGCCATGCGCGCCCAACTGGACCTGCTGGGGGTGATGGTGATCGCCTTTATCGTCGCCCTTGGCGGAGGGGTGACCCGTGACCTGCTGATTGGCGCCACGCCGCCCAAGGCCGTGGCCGACTGGCGGTACCCGGCGCTGGCGCTGCTGATGGGCGGGCTGGCCTTCGTGGCACGGGACTGGGTGCTGGGGTGGTCCGGGCCGATGCTGATTCTGCTGGACGCCGCGGGGCTGGGGCTGTTTGCCGTGGCGGGCACGCAGAAGGCGCAGAACTTCGGCATCTCGCCCTTTGTCTCGATGCTCATGGGCACGGTGACCGGGGTGGGGGGCGGGGTGATTCGCGACATTGTCCTGGCCCGCATTCCCCTGGTGCTGCAGGTCGACCTGTATGCCAGTTCGGCTTTTGTCGGCGCGGCCAGCCTGGTCATCGCCCGGCGCCTGGGCGTGCCGCCTTTATGGTCGGCCTGGCTGGCGGGCACCGTCTGTTTCGCCCTGCGCATGCTCTCGGTGCGCTACGGCTGGCAACTGCCCAAGGCCTTGTAGCCGCTGATGCAGGTTGCGAACGGCTTGGGCGGCATTGCGACGCAGAAGACACCGGGAGCGTGAGAGCGCGGAAGGTTTGGCGCAAGATCGTCAAGCAAGGCCCTGCGTACCGAACGCGGCCCGGCCTTTCGCAGCTTCGCAGGCTCAGCAGCGGCTACAGGATCACAGGGTCACAGGCACCGGATCACAGGGGCGTGGAGGCCGGGCTCAATTGTCGGCAATCAGGCTCGGCCGGCAGTCCAGGCTCAGGCGCGCGCCGCCGCATTCGCTGCTGCCCACCTCAAGCTTGAAACCGTGCAGGCTGACAATCGCCGCGACGATCGACAGGCCAAGGCCAAACCCGCCCTGGGCATTGTTTTCATCCACCCGGTAAAAGCGCCGGAACACCGCCGTCCGTTCCGCTGCGGGTATTCCGGGGCCTGAGTCGAGCACTTCCAGGCGCGGGCTGCCGTCGTCGTCGATCCCCCGCAGGATCACTTCGCCCCCCGGTGGGGTGAACTTGATGGAGTTGCTCAGCAGGTTGGCCAGGGCCTCGAACAACAGGGCGCGGTCACCGGTGAGGCTGGGCAGGCTCGCCGGTACATCCAGCACCAGGGTCAACTGGCCTTCCTCGGCCAGGGGCAGGTAGAAGTCATAGAGCTCGTGCAGCAGGGGCAGGGGGTCGAGCACCAGGAAGCCCGAGCGCCGCTGCTGGTCCTCCAGTTCGGAAATCCGCAGCAACCCGCGAAAGCGCGCCATCAGGGTGTCGGCCTCGGCCAGCAGCTGGTCCATCTGCTGGGCCTGGGGCGAGCCTTCCTCGGCCTGTTGCTGCAGGCGATAGAGCTGGGCCCGCAGGCGGGTCAGCGGGGTGCGCAGGTCGTGGGCGATGTTGTCGCACACGCCCTTGACCTCGTGCATCAGCCGTTCGATGCGTTCGAGCATGGCGTTGACGATGGCCGCCAGCATGTCCAGCTCGTCGCGCCGGTCCGACAGCGGCAGGCGCCGGGTCAGGTCGCCGGCGACTATGGCTTCGGCGCTGGCCTGGATCTGGCGGATGCGCCGCAAGGGCCGGCGGCGCAGCAGGTGCCAGCCGGCGGCGCCGGGAATGATGGTCAGGGAAATGCCCCAGAGCAGGGCGTGGAGAATGATCCGGGTCACCGCGAACAGCGAGCCGTTGTCGCGCACCAGCACCAGCCAGCGGCCATCCCGGGTGTGGGTGGCCACGGCGTCGCAGCTGTCGCGGGGCAGGCTCGGGTCGTCGGAGTCGATGCAGTTCTTCAGTTCGTGGATCTTGCCGTCCAGGGGCAGGTCGTCGGGTATCTGCCGGATCGGCCCGCTCAGGGGCCGGCGCTGCTCATCGAACAGGCCGTAGGCGTCGATGGCGCGCATGTCGAAAGTCATGCTGGTGGTCAGGGCTTCCACCAGCTGGTCGCCCTCGAAGCGCGCGAACAGGTGCTGGCGCTGCATCAGCGAGTGCTTGGCCAGGCTGTCCAGGTAGGTGGAGACCTCGTAGTACAGCACCCCCATGAGGATGCAGCTCCAGGCCACGAACAGCGTGCTGTAGAGCGCCAGCAGGCGGCTGCTGGAGGAACGCCAGCCTTTAGAGGGGTTCAGCAATGACATAACCCGAGCCTCGCACGGTGCGGATCAACGGGGTCATGCCGGGCGGGTCGATCTTCTTGCGCAGGCGGCCGATGTGCACGTCGATCAGGTTGGTACCGGGGTCGAAGTGATAGCCCCAGACCTCCTCGAAGATCATCATCCGCGAGAGGATCTGGCCGGTGTTGCGCATGAGGAATTCCAGCAGCTTGTACTCGGTGGGCAGCAGGCTCAGCAACTGGTCGGCGCGGGTTGCCTCGCGGCTGATCAGGTTCAGTTCCAGGTCCGCCACCCGCAGGCTGGTGTCGAAATCCTTGACCGTGTTCTTGCGCCGCAGCAGCACTTCGACCCGGGCCGCCATCTCGTCGGAGGCGAAGGGCTTGGTCAGGTAGTCGTCGCCCCCGGCCCGCAGGCCGCGCACCCGTTCATCGACGTCGGAGAGGGCGCTGATCATCAGGATCGGTGTCGACACACCGATGGTGCGCAGGGTGGTAACGATGGCCAGGCCGTCCAGTTCCGGCAACATGCGGTCCAGGGTGATCAGGTCGTAGTCGCCGCTCACGGCGCGCACCAGGCCCTCGCGGCCATTGTCCACCCAATCCACGTCGAGGCCGTGGCTGCTCAGTTCGGCGACGATTTCCCGGGCGGTCACGGCGTCGTCTTCGATGGTCAGAATGCGGGTCATAGGCGTTACCTGTTTGGCGGTTCGTGACACAGGCGGGCATTTTGCCAAGAAACGGCGGCCGCAATTCTAAAAAAACTTTCATCTGCGCCTCCAGGCCTCTGTCCAGACCTTGAACAAGCCCCTGCCAGAGGCCGCGCTGCCTGATATTATCGCGCCACTTTTATGGCCAGGAGGCACATCCATGACGGGCCTGCCCCGGGTTGGCTGGAAGCCATTGTCCTTTCTCTGCCTGATGGTGCTGTGCAGCAGCGTGGTGCTGGCGGCCAACCAGCCCTGTTCCGGGCGCAAGGGCGGCATCGCCCGTTGCGACGGCGAGCTGTTCCTGTGCAACGACGGCTCCATCAGCGCGTCGAAAAAGAACTGCGCCCTGATGTCCGGCCAACGCTCCACTACCCCGCGGGCCGAGCCCCTGCTGCGCGACGCCCAGGGATGCAGCTGTGGCAGCGGCAGTTTCTGCACCGGGCCCCGGGGCGGGGTGTACTGCCTGACCCCCAGTGGCAACAAGAGCTACAAGCGGCATTGAAAACCCGATTGACCTTCTGTGTATCAAGGTGTTGTGCAATGAACTACGCATCACGTTTCAAAGGACTGCTGTGGCTGCTGCTGGCCAGCCTGCTGTTGAGCCTCGCCGTGGATCTGGCGCTGCGCCTGCCCGGTTACCTGGAGGCCTATGCTGCCGACCCTCGCTATGCGCGCTGGATGCTGGCGTATCGCGGCCTGGACGTCCTGGTCATCGCCCTGATGGCGGTGGCCGTGCCGGCAATCATGCGGCTGCTGGATTTTCGTCGTTCGGCCTGGCTGGCATTGCCGCTCTTTACCTTGTGGGGGCAGGGTATCGGGCAATTGGCCCTGGTGGGCAACCTGCTGCTGGCCCTGTGGGTCCTGGTACTGGTGGTGCACCTGTGCTGGACCCGCGGCCGGGAGCTCTACCGGAGCCGGCAGGCCTGAGCACCGGGCGGGCCGTGCAGAACGCCCGCCCGAAAACTCCCGGGCCGGTAAATTGCACGATCCGGGATTGTCTGCTTATCGCAAGTCATTGAAATAAAAGAGCTTATAAAGTTCGTGCAACTGGCACGGTGGCTGCACTTGTCCCTTCGAGACGTGTAACACCATTTTTCATGCCTGGAGCTGAACAACAATGAACAGACCCTCTGAACACCTGCTGGCCACCGCAGATGCCTCGAGTCATCACTCGGGCGTGTCCTGGGCGGCGATCTTCGCCGGCGCCGCGGCGGCCGCCGCTCTTTCGCTGATCCTCCTGTTGCTGGGCTTCGGCCTGGGCTTTTCCGCGGTTTCGCCCTGGGCCGGCAGCGGCATCAGCGCCAAGGGGCTGGGCATTTCCAGCATTGTCTGGCTGGCCGTGACGCAGATCATCGCTGCCGGCCTGGGCGGTTACATCGCCGGGCGCCTGCGGGTGAAGTGGGCCAACCTGCATGGCGATGAAGTGTATTTCCGCGACACCGCCCATGGCTTCCTGGCCTGGGCCGTGGCCACCCTGGTCACCGCGACTTTGGTGGTGGGGTCGGTCAGCAGCGTCATCAGCGGCGGCGTGCATGCCGGCGCCCAGGTGGCTTCCGGCGCCGCCGGTGCCATGACCCAGGTGGCCGGCCATGCTGCCGCCCAGGGTTCCCAGGATGACTACGGCTACTTCGTCGACAGCCTGTTCCGCGACGATCGCCCGGCGGCGGTCAGCGATGACGCGGCCCGTGGCACGGTATCGCGGATCTTCGTGCGCACCCTGAGCAACGACGGCCAGTTGGCCCCTGAGGACCGCAGCTACCTGGCGCAATTGGTGGCCCAGCGTACCAACCTCAGCCAGGCCGATGCCGAGCGTCGGGTCGATGAAGTCTTCGCCAAGACCCGCCAGGCCGTGGAAGAAGCCAAGCAGGCCGCCAAGGAAGCTGCCGACACCGCAGCCAAGGTGGCTGCCTGGTCGTCGCTGTGGATGTTTATCGCGCTGCTGTGCGGGGCCTTCTTCGCCAGCCTCGCGGCGACCTTTGGCGGTCGTCGTCGGGACGCCGTGGTCTGGCTTGAAAGCGATGTCCAGCCGCGCACCGTAGCCCCCACCCCCGTTCACTGATCCAGGAGATTTCCCATGCGCTCATTACTCTTGTGGTTCCTCGGTGTGCCGATCCCGGTGATTATCCTGATCGCCCTGTTCATGCACTGATTCAAGCTATAAAGCCCGGCCCGAACGGGCCCGGGCCTTCCCGAACGCCGCTGCCGGCCATTGCCGCCAGCGGCGTTTTTGTGCGCGGTATCGCAGTTTTGCAAGGGCTGGCCACCGCCCCGTGCGAGGCAGCCGTTTGCTTGGCCCAGATCAATATCCGTGTCCGACAAACCGACTAGATTGGCCCGCGCTCGGTTCTGACAAACAGCTTGGGACCGGGACGTTGCCCGGTCCCGACCGCAGCAGCATGGACGGCGGGACGCCGGCAACCCCATTCATTTTTCACGGATGAACCCACAATGCGTCAGATAGACCGCAACTTCGATATTCAGCCGCTGCAGCATGCGGACATGACCATCAGCCTCAATGGCCAGCCAGTCACTGCCGCCCTGGGTGAAACCGTCCTCAGCGTGATCCAGGCCACCGGCCTGCGCCAGGTGGCGCGTAACGATCACGGGCAACTGGTCGGCGCCTACTGCGGCATGGGCGTGTGCCATTGCTGCCTGGTGCAGATCGACGGCCGGCACAAGCGCCGCGCCTGCCAGACCCTGGTCAAGCCGGGGATGCAGGTGCAGACCCTGAGCAACCGCATCACTGAAACGGAGCTCACGTTATGAGCCTGAACCCGGTGATCGTCGGCGGTGGGCCGGCGGGCATGGCGGCCGCCATCGAACTGGCCGAGCACGGCGTGCGCAGCACCCTGATCGAAGAGGCCTCGCGCCTGGGGGGCGTGGTCTACCGCGGGCCGTTGCGCGACGGCGTGCAGCTGGATTACCTGGGGCCGCGCTACTGCGAAATGCTGGCCAAGCTGCACGGCGATTTCGCCGACCACGAACAGATGATCGACGTGCGCCTCAACAGCCGGGTAGTGGGCGCCGAGGGCACCCAGAGCCTGGTGCTGCTCGATGGCGAAGAGCAGGTGCAGCAGGTCAGCTACGAGCAGTTGATACTGGCCGCCGGCTGCCATGAGCGCAGTGTGCCGTTCCCCGGCTGGACCCTGCCCGGGGTCAAGCTGCTGGGTGGCCTGCAATTGCAGATCAAGAGCGGGGTGGTCAAGCCCCAGAGCCCGGTGGTGATCGCCGGTACCGGCCCCTTGCTGCCCCTGGTGGCGTGCCAGCTGCATGCTTCCGGCGTGCGCGTGGCGGGGGTCTACGAGGCTTGTGCCCTGGGCAAGATCGCCAAGCAGAGCCTGGCCATGCTCAACAAGCCGCAACTGTTTCTCGACGGCCTGAGCATGCTCGCCTACCTCAAGCTGCACGGCATTGCCCTGCGCTATGGCTGGGGCGTGGTCGAAGCCCAGGGCCAGGACGCCCTGAGCGTGGTCACCGTGGCGCCGTACTCCAGCGACTGGCAGCCGGACATGGCCAAGGCCCAGCGCATTGCTGCCCAGACCCTGGCGGTGGGCTACGGCTTCATCCCGCGCACCCAGTTGAGCCAGCAGATGGGCCTGGAACACAACTTCAGCGACGACGGCTACCTGCGCGCCAGCGCCAACGCCTGGCAGCAGAGCAGCGAGCCCCACGTGCACCTGGCCGGCGACATGGGCGGCATCCGCGGCGGCGAGGCGGCCATGCTCAGCGGGCGTATCGCCGCGCTGTCGATCCTCATGCAGCGTGGCGTACTGAGCAACGAAGCGGCCCTGCAACGGCGCCAGGGTTACGAGCGCAAGCTGGCCTCGATCCTGCGTTTTCGTGGTGCGGTGGACCGCTATACCGCGCGTGGCGCCGGGCAGGTAGAGCTGCCCAAGGGCGACACCGTGATCTGCCGTTGCGAACACACCACCCGCAACGACATCGAGCGTGCCCTGAGCCAGGGCGTGCAGGACATGGCCAGCCTGAAAATGCGCACCCGGGTGAGCATGGGCGACTGCCAGGGGCGGATGTGCGTGGGCTATTGCAGCGACCGCCTGCGCCAGGCCACCGGGCGCAAGGACGTGGGCTGGATCCGCCCGCGCTTCCCCCTGGACCCGATTCCGTTTTCCGCGTTCCCGCCGTCTGACCAGGAGGTCTCCCAGCATGATTAAGCATTACGACGTGGTCATTGCCGGTGGCGGCGTGATCGGCGCTTCCTGCGCCTACCAGTTGTCCAAGCGCAAGGACCTGAAGGTGGCGCTGATCGACGCCAAGCGCCCGGGCAATGCCAGCCGCGCTTCGGCCGGCGGTCTGTGGGCCATCGGCGAGTCGGTAGGGCTGGGCTGCGGGGTGATCTTCTTTCGCATGATGTCGGCCAACCGCAAGCGCGAGGCCCAGGGTTCGGCGGTGGTGGTGGATTCCAGCACTCCGCACATCCTGCCGCAGTCGTTCTTCGACTTCGCCCTGCAGTCCAACGAGTTGTACCCGCGCCTGCACCGCGAGCTGATGGGCCTGCACAACATGGATTTCAAGTTCGAGCAGACCGGGCTCAAGTTCGTCATCTATGACGAGGAAGACCGCCTGTACGCCGAGCACATCGTCGGCTGCATCCCGCACCTGAGCGACCAGGTACGCTGGCTCGACCAGGCGGCCCTGCGCGCCGCGGAACCCAATGTCAGCCATGAAGCCCAGGGCGCCCTGGAGTTCCTCTGCGACCACCAGGTCAACCCGTTCCGCCTCACCGACGCCTACACCGAAGGCGCACGCCAGAACGGCGTGGATGTGTACTTCAACACCAACGTCACCGGGGTCCTGCACCAGGGCAATCGGGTCAGCGGGGTGAAGACCGACGTTGCCGGATTGTTCCGCTGCACGACCCTGATCAACGCCGCCGGCGCCTGGGCCGCCGAGCTGAGCCTGCAGGCCACCGGCATCGAGATTCCGGTGAAGCCGGTGAAGGGCCAGATCCTTCTCACCGAGCGCATGCCCAAGCTGCTCAACGGCTGCCTGACCACCAGCGACTGCTACATGGCGCAAAAGGACAACGGCGAGATCCTGATCGGCAGTACCACCGAGGACAAGGGCTTCGACGTCACCACCACCTACCCGGAGATCAACGGCCTGGTGCAGGGCGCAGTGCGCTGCGTACCGGAGCTGGCCCATGTCAACCTCAAGCGCTGCTGGGCGGGGTTGCGCCCGGGTTCGCCGGATGAGCTGCCGATCCTCGGGCCGATGGATGGGGTCGAAGGCTACCTCAATGCCTGCGGGCACTTCCGCACCGGCATCCTGACCTCGGCTATCACCGGCGTGTTGCTGGACAAACTGGTGAACGACGAAGCCCTGCCGCTGGACATCACCCCCTTCCTGGCCCGGCGCTTCGCCACTGCCCCCGTGAAGAAACAGCCCGAACCGGCCTGACCGCTGCTGTAGGAGCTGGCTTGCCAGCGAAGGCGTCTTCGAAGGCGCTGCAAGGCTTGCGGGCCTCTTCGCCGGCAAGCCGGCTCCTACGGGGATATGGGGTTGCTGTAGGCGCTGGCTTGCCAGCGAAGGCGTCTTCGAAGGCGCTGCAAGGCTTGCGGGCCTCTTTGCCGGCAAGCCGGCTCCTACGGGGATATGGGGTTGCTGTAGGAGCTGGCTTGCCAGCGAAGGCGTCTTCGAAGGCGCTACAAGGCTTGCGGGCCTCTTCGCCGGCAGCCGGCTCCTACGGGGAGGGTGTGGCTCAGGTGGCGGGGGTGGCGAGGAACACCGGCAATTGTTCGGCGTACTCGGCAAAGCCGCGTACTGCCGGGAATTGCCCGGGGTTGAACTGGTCCGCCACCATCATCTGGCTGAAACTCCAGGCCACCGCCAGGCTGATGCCGGCCTGGCCCAGGGAGCCGTCCCGGGGCAGCGGCTGTTTCTGCAATTCCTGCTCCAGCTCGCCATAGGCGGCTTGCAACTGGCCGCCAACCCGCTCCAGCCAGGGGCCGTGCTGTTTCTCCGCGGGGCGCAGGTTGCGCTCGTAAACGATCTGTACCGACTTCTCGCAGGCCGCCAGGGCCAGGCCGACCAGCCGCAGTTCACGCAGGCGCTGGGGCAGGGCGGTGGGCATCAGGCTGCGTTGCGGGCCGGCCAGGGTTTCCAGGTAGTCGATGATCAGGCTCGAATCCATCAGCACTTCACCGCCCTCGCAGACCAGGGTCGGGGCCTTGACCACCGGGTTGATCGCCTTGAACTGCTCGAAGGTGCTGAACACCGAAAGCGAGTGATGCTCGAAGGGCAGGCCCAGGCTCTTGAGGCTGATGGCGACGCGGCGCACGTAGGGTGAATCGAGCATTCCAATAAGCTTCATCACGTATTTCCTTGTCTTGAACGGCACAACGGATGGGAAAGGCGCGGCCAATTTAGCGGTATTGAAGCGGCCTTGCACAGTGCAAACCTGTAGCCGCTGCCGCAGGCTGCGAACGGCTCCGAAGGAGATGCGGGGATATTGAAGGCGCTAGAGGTTCGGCTGGAGGCTGCCACGCAAGGCCCTGCGTACCGAACGCGGCCCGGCCTTTCGCAGCTTCGCAGGCTCAGCAGCGGCTACAGGGGTGCAGGAAGGCGTTCCGAGCCGGCGCCTATTGCCGCCGTGGCCGCAGGCACCACCAGGCCAGCCCCAGGGCCAGGCTGAACAGGCCGGTCAGGGCCTGCAGCGAGCCCGCCGGGCTGTCCGCCAGCAGGCTGGCCAGCAGCCCGCAGCCGGCGGTCATGGCCATCTGGATAAAGAAGAACAGACCCGAGGCGGTGCCCGCCACCGCCGCATAGGGCTGCAGGATCGCCAGCTGGCAGGCGGGAATCGCCAGGCCCACCGAGAGCATTAGCGCCAGCATCGGCAGCACGATGGCCCACAGGCTGTCGGGCCACAGGCTGCGGGTGAGCAGCAACAGGCCGGCGCCGGCCAGGTTCAACAGGCAGGCCGCGGTGATCAGGCGGTCGGTACTGTGGCGTACCCCCAGGCGCTGGAACAGCCGCGACCCCATCAGGTAGCCGGCCACGGTGGCGGCGAACACCAGGGCGTAGGCCGTGGGCGACAGCCCCAGCTGGCGCTGCAACAGGGCCGGCGATTGCACAATGAACGGGAAGTAGGTGCAGTAAAGGCAGCCGATGGCCAGGGAATAGCGCATGAAGTAGGCCTCGCCCAGCAGGCGCAGGTACAGGCTCGGCAGGCTTTTCACGGCCACTGGCGCGAGCTGCGGCGGGCGGGTTTCGGCCAGCCGCTTGAACATCAGCAGCCAGGCCGCAGCGGCCACCAGGCTCAGGCACAGGAACAGGCCACGCCAGCCCAGCAACTGGTCGATCAGGCTGCCCAGGGGCGGTGCCAGCATCGGCGACAGGGCAATGCCCATGGACAACAGCCCCAGCAGCCGCGGCTGCTCCTCGGGCGGGCAGCGGTCGCGGACCATGACCCGGCCCACCAGGGTGCCGCAGCAACCGCCCAGGGCCTGCAGCAGGCGGGCGCCCATCAGTACTTCGACACTGGCGGCCAGCATGCAGGCCAGGCTGGCCGCGAGAAACAGCGCTGTGCCCGCCAGCAGTACCGGGCGCCGGCCATAGCGGTCGCACAGCGGGCCACCCAGCAGCATCGACAGGGCATAGCCGAGCATGTACAGGCTCAGGGTCAGTTGCAGCTGGGCGTCGCTGGCCCCCAGTTGGTCGGCCATGGCCGGCAGCGCCGGCAGGTACAGGTCGATGCTGATCCGCGGCAGGCAGACCACCACCAGCAGCAACAGGGTCCAGAGCCAGGGGGCGAGGGGGCGTTCAACAGCGATGGGGCGGGTGGTGATGGGGGTGGCGGGCGGCATGTTAGGCTCGGGGCAGAGGGCGATGGCACTGAAATTAAGGGGTTTGTGGTTTAATGCCGAGCACCATTTAGGCCGCTTTTGACTGGACCACTATGAGCCGTGGAAAACACCCCGTGCCCCTCGACCTGCCGCTGCCCCAGCACTGCGATGAAGCCCCGGGCAAACAGGACAGCGCCTACAGTGCCCTGCGCCAGGCGATCCTGGAAAAACGCCTACCGGCCGGCTGCCGCTTGCCCTCGACCCGCACCCTGGCCCAGCGCTGGGGCCTGTCCCGGGGCACCCTGGAAGTGGTCTTCGACCGCTTGCGCAGCGAAGGTTATGTGAGCCGGGCCAGCGGTTCCGGGACCCGGGTCTGCGCGGTGGTGCCGGACCTGTACCTGAGCGCCCCGGCACGGGCGGCGGCACCCATCGTCAGCGAGAGCGAGACGCCGTACCCGCCGCTCAGCGTGCGGGCCGGCCAGCCGTTTGTCGCCCGGCTGGCCGACCCGGCGCTGTTTCCCCTGCAACGCTGGACCCGCTCCCTGACCCGGGCCCTGGGCAATGCCTCGGCGCAGTCGCTGTGGGACGCCGACCCCGGCGGCCTGCCGGCCCTGCGCCAGCAGATCGCCCAGTACCTGGGGCAGCACCGGGGCATCGCCTGCGAGCCGCAGCAGGTGATGATCACCACCGGCATCCGCCATGGCCTCGACCTACTGGCCCGCAGCCTGCTGCAAGCGGGCGACAAGGTGTGCCTCGAAGACCCCGGCTACCTGTCGGCCCGGAGCCTGTTCGCCCTGGCCGGAGCGCGGCTGGTGCCGATTCCGGTGGAGGAGGACGGGATCGATGTACAGCAGCTGCAACACCATCAGGATGCCCGCATGGTCTATGTCACCCCGGCCCATCAGGCGCCCCTGGGCATGACCATGCCGGTGTCCCGGCGCCTGGCCCTGCTGGAGTGGGCCCGGCACAGCGAGGCCTGGGTGGTGGAGGACGACTACGACAGCGAATTCAACTACCAGAGCGCGCCCCTGGCGGCCCTCAAGTCCCTGGACCGGGACGACCGCGTCATCTACTGCGGCAGCTTCAACAAGACCCTGTTCGCCGGCCTGCGGGTGGGCTTCATGCTGCTGCCCGAGCGCCTGCGCCCGCGGTTGCTGGCCACCTTGCAGGACACCGGGCGCTCGGTGGGGGTGATCGAGCAACTGGCCCTGGCCGACTACATCGCCAGCGGCGCCTTCCTGCGCAATCTGCGGGCGGCGCGCCAGGCCTATCAGGAACGCCGCGACCTGCTGCTGGCGATCCTCGCCAGTGAAGCACCGGGCTGCTACAGCATCAGCGGCCAGCAGGCCGGGCTGCATCTGCTGCTGACGTTGCCGCCGGGCAGCGATGAGGCGCGCTTTCGCCAGCGCGCGGCCCAGCAGGGCCTGCTGTTGCAGGGCCTGGCCGAGCACTGCCAGCAGGTGCGCCGGCCGGCGGCGGTGATCGTCGGCTACGCGGCCCTGAGCCTGGCGCAGATCCGCTTCAGCGGCTCGCGGCTGGCGGCGCTGCTGGTGGCCGAGGCAGGGCCTGTAGAGGGCCGCTGACTGTCATCTGGCTGTCATGTGGCTCAGGCACCCTCGGCGCCCCGGCCTCCGGCCTTTGTGGATTACAGGGACGTCATGATCATTGTCACCGCCGGCGCGGCTTATCTGGATATCGACGCCTACGCCGGCTGCATTGCCTATGCCGAATGGCTCAACCTCAGCGGCCGCCCGGCCCGGGCCCTGAGCAGCGCGCCGCTCAACGAGAGCATCCCGGGCACTTTCCGCCAGCGTCTCAAGGGGCTGGACGCCCATGTTCCGCAAGGGACCGAGCAGTTCGTGCTGGTGGACATTTCCAACCACCTGCACCTGGACCCGCTGGTGGACCTGGACCGGGTGGTGGAGGTCATCGACCATCACCCGGGTTTCGAGGCCTTCTGGAACGAGCGCCTGGGCCAGCACGCGGATATCCGCCAGATCGGTGCCGCCTGTACCCAGGTCTACCAGCGCTGGCGCGACTCCGGGCTGCTGCCCAGGATCAGCCGCGACAGCGCGCAACTGCTGGCGGCGGGCATTCTCGACAACACCCTGAACTTCACCGACCAGGGGTGCACCGCGTCGGACCGCCAGGCCTACGCCGACCTGGCCGCGCTGGCCGGCCTGGGCCCCGACTGGCCCGAAGACTATTTCAAGCAGTGCCAGCAGCAGATCGAAGCGCAATTGCCCGAGGCCCTGCTCAAGGACCTGAAAGTGTTCGAAGCGTCCAGCAACCTGCCGCGGCGTTTCGCCCAACTGACCCTGTGGCATGCCCAGGGCCTGCTGGTGCGCCAGCGCAGCCTGATCGAGCAGGTGCTGGGGCAGTGGGGCGATGACTGGCTGCTGAACCTGATCAGCCTCGGCGAAGGCACGAGCTACCTGCTGACCGGCAGCCCGGGCAGTGCCCGCAAGCTGGAACGGCTGCTAGAGTGCAGCACCCTGGACGGCGTGCATTGCCCGGGCCGGCCGATCCTGCGCAAGGAACTGCTGCGCAAGGGCCTGGCGCTCCAGGCAACGTCCTGACCCCGGAGAGCCCCAATGGACCTTGAACAATGCTTGCAGCAGGTGCATGACGAGCAGAGCTTCCTCGACTTCGTCCAGGCGCTGATTGCCGACCGCCGCCAGGCGCAGCGCATGGCCCAGGCCGGCGAGGCCGACAGTTGGCAGAACCATTGCATCGAGGATTTTCTCGACGGCGCCCACGCCTGGGCCGAGGCCACCGGCATCGGTGCCACCCAGGGGCTGGTGGAGGCTTCGCCCTGGCAGCGCTTCGCGGTGTTCCTGTACTGCGGCAAGATCTACGAATAGCGCCGCGCCAGCCGAAGGGCTAGTCGTCGAAGCCGCCCTGTTCGTGAATCTCGTCCATCTTCAGTTCCAGGCGGTAGGCCACGGCAATGAACAGCGCCTGGCACAGGCACAGGGTGGCGCTCAGTGAGCGGAAGGCGAAGGAGCTGCCCTCGTTGACCAGCAGCACGCTGTTGGCGCGCTTGGCCAGGGGCGACAGGGTGCTGTCGGTGATGATCAGGGTCTTGGCCTGGTTGTGCTGGGCAATGCGCAGGCAGTGCTGGGTTTCCTTGGCGTAGGGGGTGAAGCTGATGGCGATCACCAGGTCGTTGGGGCGGATACTGCGCATCTGCTCGCGGTAGCTGCCCCCCAGGCCCGACACCAGGTGGATGCGCTTGTTGGTGTGCTGCAGGTTGTACACCAGGTAGTCGGCCACGGCGAAGGAGCGGCGCACCCCCACCACATAGATATTGTCGGTGTTGACCACCAGGTCCACGGCCTGCTCGAAGGCCGCGTCGTCCAGCTCCAGGCCCAGGCGCTCGATCCCCGACAGGGTGGCGCTGATGCAGTCGCGCGCCAGGTCGCCGTCGCTGGCCTTCTGCGACTTGTTGGCGATCAGGCTGCGGATGCGCTGCTGGTAGTTCTGCACCGGCGTGGCCTTGTGGGTGTAGGCCTGGCGGAACAGCGCCTGCATTTCACTGAAGCCGCTGAAGCCGAAACGCTGGGAAAAACGCACGATGGCCGAAGGGTGCACCTCGCACTCGCGGGCGATGTCGCTGATCCGGTCGACCATGATCCGGTCGCTCTGCTGGCTCATGTAGCTGGCGATGCGCTTGAGCTGGCGCGGCAGGCTCTCGTACTCCTCGGTGATCAACTGCAGCAGCCGCTCGGCATTGGCCGGAGGGCTGGCAAGGTCGCTCTCGGGCGTGCGATCGGACAGGGCCGGCTGATCGGTGCGGGACATAACGGATCCTTCTGAGGGTACTGATGGGAGCGACCGCGGGCGTCGCCCCCTGACAATAAATGGGCTGCGGGCAGTCTACAGGGTCGGCGCCGGGAAAATCTTGAGGGGCCGGGCCCCGGGCGCCTTGCTGAAACGATGCACGGCGCAGCCTTGGGCATTGCAGAAAAGTTTAATGGAAAAAATATTCCACGTAAAAAATTTATAGAATAAATATTGATTGGTGCCGGGAGACGTTCTAGTCTGCATCCACCAAGTAGGCCTGCCGGGGCAGTGCGCGACGGCAGGCAGCGGCTGATAAAAATAACAGGAGCCAGCATGGGCCAGACTCGTTTTGCCAGTGGGCGTCAATTGGATCTGATCTGCCTCGGACGCCTGGGCGTCGACCTCTACGCGCAGCAAGTGGGGGCCCGGCTGGAGGACGTCGCAAGCTTTGCCAAATACCTCGGCGGCTCGTCGGCGAACATTGCCTTCGGCACCGCACGGCTGGGCCTCAAGTCGGCGATGCTGAGCCGGGTCGGTGACGACCACATGGGGCGCTTCCTGCTGGAGTCGCTGGTGCGCGAAGGCTGTGACGTCAGCGCCGTCAAGGTCGACCCGCAGCGCCTCACCGCCCTGGTCCTGCTGGGCCTCAAGGACCGCGAAACCTTCCCCCTGGTGTTCTACCGCGAGAACTGCGCGGACATGGCGCTGTGCGCCGCCGACATCGACGAAGCCTTCATTGCCTCCAGCAAGGCCCTGCTGATCACCGGCACCCATTTCTCCACCGACGGCGTCTACCGGGCCAGCCTGCAGGCCCTGGACTACGCGCAAAAGCACGGGGTCAAGCGGGTCCTGGACATCGACTACCGGCCGGTGCTCTGGGGCCTGGCGGGAAAGGCCGACGGCGAGACCCGGTTCGTGGCCGACCCGCAGGTCAGCCAGCATGTGCAGGGCATCCTGCCGCGCTTCGATCTGATCGTCGGCACCGAAGAGGAGTTCCTGATTGCCGGTGGCAGCGACGACCTGCTGACGGCCCTGCGCACCGTGCGTTCACTGAGTGCCGCGACCCTGGTGGTCAAGCTTGGCCCGCAAGGGTGCACGGTGATCCACGGCGAGATTCCGGAGCGCCTGGAAGACGGGGCGATCTACCCCGGCGTGCGGGTGGAGGTGCTCAACGTGCTGGGCGCCGGCGATGCCTTCATGTCCGGCTTCCTCAGTGGCTGGCTGGAAGAGGCCAGTGATGAGCGCTGCTGCCAGTTGGCCAACGCCTGCGGCGGCCTGGTGGTGTCGCGCCACGCCTGCGCCCCGGCGATGCCGACCCGGGCCGAACTGGACTACCTGTTCAGCAGCCCGGTGCCCATCACCCGTCCCGACCAGGACCCGGTGCTGCAACGCCTGCGTCAGGTCAGTGTGCCGCGCAAGGCCTGGAAGCCCCTGTTCGTCTTCGCCTTCGACCACCGTGGGCAACTGGTGGAACTGGCGCAGCAAGGTGGTCGCGAGCTCAAGGCCATCGGTCAGCTCAAGCAACTCTTCATAGAAGCGGTGCAGCGGGTCGAAGCCGACCTGCGGCGCCGGGGCATCGAGGCCGATGTCGGCCTGCTGGCCGACCAGCGCTTCGGCCAGGAGGCGCTGAACGCCGCCACCGGGCGCGGCTGGTGGGTGGCGCGGCCGGTGGAAGTGCAGGGCTCGCGGCCCCTGGCGTTCGAGCACGGGCGCTCGGTGGGCAGCAATCTGATCGCCTGGCCCCAGGAACAGATCATCAAGTGCCTGGTGCAATTTCACCCGGACGACGAACCCTTGCTGCGCCTGGAACAGGAAGCGCAGATCCGTGGCCTGTACCAGGCGTCCCAGGTCAGCGGGCATGAGCTGCTGCTGGAAATCATCCCGCCCAGGGACCTGCCCGGCGCTCATCCCGAGGTGCTCTACCGCAGCCTCAAGCGCCTGTACAACCTGGGCATCTACCCCGCGTGGTGGAAGATCGAGGCGCAGTCGGCCGAGGAATGGAAAAAGCTCGATGAGCTGATCCAGGAGCGCGACCCCTATTGCCGTGGCGTGGTGCTGCTGGGCCTGAATGCCTCGGCCGAAGCCCTCGCCGAGGGCTTCCGGCAAGCGGCCGACAGCCGCACCTGCCGGGGGTTTGCCGTGGGCCGCACGATTTTCCAGGAGCCCAGCCGAGCGTGGCTGGCGGGGGAGATCGACGACGACACCCTGATCCGGCAAGTGCAGGGCACCTTCGAGCAACTGATCAACGCCTGGCGCAGCGCCCGCCCTGTGTAGGAGCCGGCTTGCCGGCGAAGAGGGTCTTGAGCCTGGTGCCAGGCTCGCCGGTGCCTTCGCTGGCAAGCCAGCTCCTGCGAGTGCAAGGCCGTTCTCCACGCTTTCATGAATAACAACAAAAGGTGCAGCCATGCCCGCGATCCGAATTGGCATCAACCCGATTTCCTGGAGCAACGACGACCTGCCGGCCCTGGGCGGTGAAACGCCCTTGAGCACCGCCCTCAGCGAAGGCCGCGAGATCGGTTACCAAGGCTTCGAACTCAACGGCAAGTTCCCCAAGGACGCCAAGGGCGTGGGCGATGTGTTGCGCCCTTATGACCTGGCGCTGGTCTCGGGCTGGTACTCCAGCCGCCTGGCCCGGCGTTCGGTGGCCGAGGAAATCGACGCCATTGCCAGCCACGTCGAACTGCTCAAGCGCAACGGCGCCTCGGTGCTGGTCTACGGCGAAGTGGCCGACTCGATCCAGGGCTCACCGGTGCGGCTGATCGAGCGCCCGCGCTTCCACAGTGCACAGGCCTGGCAGGATTACGCCGACAAACTCACGGAGCTGGCGCGTTTCACCCTGTCCCAGGGCGTGCGCCTGGCCTATCACCACCACATGGGCGCCTACGTCGAGTCCCCGGCGGACATCGACACGCTGATGCGCCTGACCGGCGAGGAAGTCGGCCTGCTGTTCGATTCGGGCCATTGCTACATGGGCGGCGGCGAACCCCTGGAGGTGCTGCGCCGGCATATCGGGCGGGTGTGCCATGTGCACTTCAAGGACGTGCGCAAGCCGGTGGTGCAACTGGCGCGCAACAACCTGTGGAGCTTCCCGGACTGCATCGTCAACGGCACCTTCACCGTGCCCGGCGATGGCGACATTGACTTCGCTCCCTTGCTCGATGTGCTGCTGGACGCTGGCTACCAGGGCTGGCTGGTGGTGGAGGCCGAGCAGGACCCGGCGGTGGCGCCGAGCTACGTCTACGCAAAAAAAGGTTACGACACCCTGCGGTCCCTGCTGGACGCTGGCCTGCAACGCAGGAGGGCTGCCCAATGAGCCTGCTGGTTAAAAGCACTGCAAAGGGCCGGACCATGGTCCAGTTGCAAGAGGGCGCCCTGGAATACGTGGGGTTCAGTGCCTACCGCCTGGGCCTGGGGGAAAGCCTGCCGGTCAGCGCCGGCGACAAGGAGCTGTGCCTGGTGCTGCTCAGCGGCCGTATCGATGTGCAGGGCGAAGCGCCCCAGGGCGCCTTCCAGTGGCCCAACCTGGGTGACCGGCAATCGGTGTTCGAAGACAAATCCCCCTTTGCTGCCTACCTGCCGCCGGGCAGCCGGGCCCGGGTCACCGCCTTGAGCGATGTGCAGATCGCTGTGTGTGCCGCCCCGGGGGCAGTCGATAACGACCTCGGCCCACGGCTGATCCGCCCGGAACAGTGCAGGCGCAGCGTGCGCGGCAAGGGCGCCAATACTCGCTACGTCTGCGACATCCTGCCCGACAGCGAGCCGGCCCATTCCCTGCTGGTGGTGGAGGTGCGCACGCCGTCCGGGCATTCCTCCAGCTACCCGCCGCACAAGCACGACACCGACGACCTGCCGCACCAGAGCTTTCTGGAAGAGACCTATTACCACCAGCTCAACCCGCCCCAGGGCTTTGTCTTCCAGCGGGTCTACACCGACGACCGCAGCCTGGACGAGGCCATGGCGGTGGAGCACCACGACCTGGTGGTGGTGCCCAGGGGGTACCACCCGGTCAGCGTGCCCTATGGCTACGAGTCCTATTACCTGAACGTGATGGCCGGGCCGAAGCGGGTCTGGCAGTTCCATAACGACCCCCGGCACAGCTGGCTGCTGGATCTGTGAACGACGCACCTTTGCCGATTTTCGGGGAGCTGGAAGATGACTCAGCCTTTGCGTTTTGCCTTGAACCGAATGGTCGCACCGCACCTGCCTCTGGCGGATTTTCTTGACCTGGCACTGGCCTTGAAGATCGATGCAGTGGAGCTGCGCAATGACCTCAAGGGTGTGGAGATCGAGGATGGCACGCCCCCCGAGCAGGTCCGCGAGCTGTGTGAGCAGCGTGGCATCCGGCTGCTGTCGATCAATGCCCTGTACCCCTTCGACCTGTGGGATGAACAGCGCCGCCAGCAGTTGCTGCGCCTGGCCGGTTATGCCCGCGCCTGCGGTGCCGAGGGCCTGGTGTTGTGCCCGCTGAACGACCCCGGCGACCGGCGCAGCGCGGGCCAGCGGGCCCAGGGGCTGGCGGCCGCCCTGACCCGGATCGCGGAGGTTCTTCGCCAGCATGGCCTGCGCGGTTTTGTCGAGCCCCTGGGGTTTGCCGAGTGCGCCTTGCGTGACAAGCGCAGCGCCGTGGACGCGATCCGCGCCGTTGGCGCGCTGGATGTGCTGAGCCTGGTGCACGATACCTTCCACCACACACTGGCCGGCGAACCCCAGCTGTTCGCCGAGCTCACCGGGCTGGTGCATCTCTCCGGTGTCGAGGGCCCGCCACTGCCTCTGGCAACGCTGCGGGACGGTCATCGGGTGCTGGTGGGCGCGGCGGACCGGCTGGGCACCACGACGCAGATCGCCGCGTTGCTGGCGGGCGGTTACCGCGGTTACCTGTCCTTCGAGCCCTTTGCCGCGAGCGTTCACGATCGACCGGACCTGCAGCAGGCTCTGGAGCGCAGTATCCAGCACCTGCGCCAGGCCCTGGCCTGACCCCCCTTGTAGGCGCCGGCAAGCCGGCTTCCGCACAAAGAACAGTGAGAGTGCTGTATGGCCATTGAAGGAACACAGATGAGCACGATTCGACTGACCATGGCCCAGGCCCTGGTGAAATTCCTCGATAACCAGTACGTCGAGGTGGACGGGCAGCAGAGCCGGTTCGTTGCCGGGGTCTTTACGATCTTCGGTCACGGCAATGTGCTGGGCATCGGCCAGGCGCTGCAGCAGGACCCGGGCCAATTGCGGGTGCACCAGGGCCGCAACGAGCAGGGCATGGCCCATGCCGCCATCGGGTTTGCCAAGCAGCACCTGCGGCGCAAGGTCTATGCCTGCACCGCTTCGGTGGGCCCCGGCGCGGCCAATATGCTGACCGCCGCGGCCACCGCCACGGCCAACCGCATTCCCTTGCTGCTGTTGCCCGGTGACGTGTTCGCCAGCCGCCAGCCGGACCCGGTGCTGCAACAGATCGAGCAGTTCCATGACCTGGGCATCAGCACCAACGATGCCTTCAAGGCGGTGAGCAAATACTGGGACCGGATCAACCGCCCGGAGCAGTTGATGAGCGCGGCGCTGCAGGCGATGCGAGTGCTGGCCGACCCGGCCCAAACCGGCGCGGTGACCCTGGCGCTGCCCCAGGATGTGCAGGCCGAGGCCTACGATTACCCGCTGAGCTTCTTCGCCCGACGGGTGCATCGCATCGACCGGCGGCCACCCACCGAAGCGATGCTGGCGGACGCCGTGGCGCTGCTGCGGGGCAAGCGCAAGCCGTTGCTGATCTGCGGTGGCGGGGTCAAGTACGCCGCGGCCAACCAGGCCTTGCAGGCCTTTGCCGAGCGCTTCGCGATACCGGTGGCCGAGACTCAGGCCGGCAAGAGCGCGCTGCTGTCCAGCCATCCATTGAACGTGGGCGGCATCGGTGAAACCGGCTGCCTGGCGGCCAACCTGCTGGCCCGGGAGGCCGACCTGATCATTGGCGTCGGTACCCGCTACAGCGATTTCACCACCTCGTCCAAGTGGCTGTTCCAGCACCCCCAGGTGCAGTTTCTCAACCTCAATATCAACCCCGGCGATGCCGTGAAGCTCGATGGCGTGCAACTGCTGGCCGATGCTCGGGCCGGCTTGCAGGCACTGGGCGAGGCCCTGGCCGGCAGCGCCTACCGCGCCGGCTGGGGCACTCGGGTGGCCGAGGCCAGGGCGCAGCTGGATGCCGAGCTGGAGCGGGTCCACGGCGTGCACTATCAGGGCGAGGATTTTGTGCCGGAGGTCAACGACGCGCTGGACCCGGCGGTGCTGCGCGAGTTCATCGAGCTGACCGGCTCCTGCCTGACCCAGAGCCAGGTGCTGGGGGTGCTCAACCAGACCCTGGCCGACGATGCGGTGATTGTCGCCGCTGCCGGCAGTTTGCCCGGGGACCTGCAACGCAGCTGGCGCAGCAAGGGGCTCAACACCTACCACGTGGAATATGGCTATTCGTGCATGGGTTATGAAATTGCCGCGGCCCTGGGGGTCAAGCTCGCCGCCCCCGAGCGCGAGGTCTATGCCCTGGTGGGCGACGGCTCCTACCTGATGCTGCATTCGGAGCTGCTGACCTCGATCCAGGAGCAACGCAAGATCAACGTGGTGCTGCTGGACAACATGGCCTTCGGCTGCATCAACAACCTGCAGCTGGGCCAGGGCCTGGACAGCTTCGCCACCGAGTTCCGCTACCGCAACCCAGACAGCGACCAGCTCGACGGCGGCCTGATCCCGGTGGACTACGCCATGAGCGCCGCGGCCTACGGCTGCAAGACCTACAAGGTGAGGAACCTGGAGCAGCTCCACGCCGCCCTGGCGGACGCCCGGCTGCAGCGGGTCTCGACCCTGATCGATATCAAGGTGCTGCCCAAGACCATGCTCCACGGCTACCTGTCCTGGTGGCATGTGGCGGTGGCCGAGGTCAGCGGCAGTGAGAGGGTGGCCGCCGCGGCCGCCGCCATCGATCAGCAGTTGGCCAAGGCGCGCCAGTACTGAAGCTCCCTAACCGAACAACCACAGGAGTACACCCATGTCTTTGCAGCTAGGCGTTATCGGCACTGGTGCCATAGGTCAGGATCACATTCGGCGTTGCAGCCAGACCCTGCAGGGCTGCCGGGTGGTGGCGGTGACCGACATCGACCCGCAGCAGGCGGCCCGGGTGCTGGCCGGGCTCACGCTTGAGGCCGAGGTCTACCCCGACGGCCATGCCCTGATCCAGGCGCCGGAGGTCCAGGCGCTGCTGGTGACGTCCTGGGGCCCGAGCCACGAAGAGTTCGTGCTGGCGGCCATCGCCGCCGGCAAGCCGGTGTTCTGCGAAAAGCCCCTGGCGGTGACTGCCGCCGGCTGCCGGCGCATCGTCGAGGCCGAGATTGCCCACGGCCGGCGCCTGGTGCAGGTGGGGTTCATGCGCCCCTACGACGCCGGCTACCAGGCGCTCAAGGCGGTGGTGGACAGTGGGCGCATCGGTGAGCCGCTGATGCTGCACTGCGCTCACCGCAACCCGCGGGTGGGGGAGAACTACAAGACCGACATGGCCATCACCGACACCCTGATCCACGAGCTGGATGTGCTGCGCTGGCTGCTGGCGGACGACTATGTGTCGGTGCAGGTGCTGTTCCCGCGCAAGACCGGCAAGGCCCACGCCCAACTGCGCGACCCGCAGATCGTGCTGCTGGAAACCGCCCGGGGCACGCGGATCGACGTGGAGATCTTCGTCAACTGCCAGTACGGCTACGACATCCAGTGCGAAGTGGTGGGCGAGAGCGGCATCGCCCGCCTGCCGGAGCCGCCCCAGGTCCAGCTGCGCAGCGCGGCCAGCCTGTCCAGCGCGATCCTGATGGACTGGAAGGAGCGCTTCATCGCCGCCTATGACGTCGAGCTGCAGGCCTTTGTCGATGGCGTGCGCGCTGGCCGGGTGGGTGGGCCCTCGGCCTGGGACGGCCTGGCCGCGGCGGTGGCGGCCGACGCCTGCATCGAGGCCCAGCAGAGCGGGGCGATCGTCCCCATCAGCCTGCCCCAGCGCCCGGCGCTCTACGCCTGAACCCCGGGATTTCTGTAGGCGCCGGCTTGCCAGCGAAGGTGTTTTCCAGGGCGCTGCAAGGCGTGCGGGCCCCTTCGCCGGCAAGCCGTCTCCTGCGGGAAGCGAGGGATCGGGCTGCTGGAAATGCAATTGCAGTAAAATTCTAAAATGAGTTGATATAGAAATTATTTTCCAATAAAGTCGTTTCCAGGTAGCCGACCCTACAAGGTTCCCATGGCCTTCAAGCCCCGCTTGAGCCCTGGAGAACCCACCAACAAGAACAAACAGGTGCCGTCGATGAAAACCTTCCGCTCTGCTCTGCAATGGCTGTCCCGTACCCGGGGCGCCGCCTCCCGCGATCTGCCCGTCACTCCCTGGTCCTCTCGTTTATTGACCCTGCTCAGCGGCCTGTGTGTCGAACACCAGGGCGCGCTGCTGGGCTGCATGCCCGGGGCCCCGGTTCTGTATTCGCCGGCCTGAGCACGGCCACCCACCAACAAGCATGTGGAGAACGACTCTTAATGAACATTCAGAACCGAGTGGCGTGTCTTGCCCTGTCGCTGATGCTGTTCAGTGGTGCGGCGCTGGCCCAGGTGCGCATCGGCGTGAGCATGTCGCAGTTCGACGACACCTGGCTGACCTACCTGCGCGAGTCCATGGACCAGAAGGCCAGGTCCATGCCCGAAGGCGTGCAGTTGCAGTTCGAGGACGCCCGCAGTGACGTGGTCAAGCAACTGAGCCAGGTGGAAAGCTTCATCAGCCAGAAGGTGGACGCCATCGTGGTCAACCCGGTGGATACCGCCGCCACTCGCAAGATCACCGAGGCGGCGGTCAAGGCCGGGATTCCCCTGGTCTACGTCAACCGTCGCCCGGACGACCTGAACCTGCCCAAGGGCGTGGTCACCGTGGCCTCCGACGACCTGGAGGCAGGCAAGATGCAGATGCAGTACCTGGCCGAGAAAATGGGCGGCAAGGGCAGCATCGTGATCCTTCTCGGCGACCTGGCGAACAACTCCACCACCAATCGCACCAAGGGGGTCAAGGAGGTGCTGGCCCGGTACCCCGGGATCAAGGTCGACCAGGAACAGACAGGCGTCTGGCTGCGGGACAAGGGCATGACCCTGGTCAACGACTGGCTGACCCAGGGCCGCGAGTTCAATGCGGTGGTGGCCAACAACGACGAGATGGCCATCGGTGCGGCCATGGCCCTGAACCAGGCCGGGGTGGCCAAGGGCAGCGTGCTGATCGCCGGGGTCGACGGCACCCCCGACGGGCTGCGCGCGGTGCAGCGCGGCGAGCTGGCGGTGTCGGTGTTCCAGGACGCCAAGGGCCAGGCCGACGGCTCGGTGGAAACCGCGGTGAAGATGGCCAACAAGCAGCCGGTGGACGCCGCGGTGTGGATTCCCTACCGCCTGATCACCCCGGAAACGGTCGCCCAGTTCAAGTAGGCGCCGGCCCTTCAATCACACGCGGGCCGGGCGGCGCTGGCTGCCCGGCCGCTGGAGTAGCTGATCATGAACGCTTGTGCTACTGCTTCGAGCCTGCACTCCCTGAGCCCGGCCGTGGCGCCCCAGGAGCCCTACCTGCTGGAAGTGCTGAATGTCAGCAAGGGCTTTCCCGGGGTGGTGGCCCTGGCCAACGTGCAACTGCGGGTGCGCCCCGGCACGGTCCTGGCGCTGATGGGCGAGAACGGTGCCGGTAAGTCGACCCTGATGAAGATCATCGCGGGCATCTATCAGCCCGACTCCGGCGAACTGCGCCTCAAGGGCCGGCCGGTGACCTTCGCCACGCCGCTGGCGGCGCTGCAGGCGGGGATCGCCATGATCCACCAGGAACTCAACCTGATGCCGCACATGAGCATCGCCGAGAACATCTGGATCGGCCGCGAGCAACAGAACCGCCTGGGCCTGATCGACCACCGGGAAATGCACCGCTGCACCGCCGCCTTGCTGGCCCGCCTGCGCATCGAACTGGACCCCGAGGAGCAGGTGGGCAACCTGAGCATCGCCGAGCGCCAGATGGTGGAGATTGCCAAGGCGGTGTCCTATGACTCCGACGTGCTGATCATGGACGAACCGACCTCGGCCATCACCGACAAGGAGGTGGCGCACCTGTTCTCGATCATTGCCGACCTCAAGGCCCAGGGTAAGGGCATCGTCTATATCACCCACAAGATGAACGAAGTGTTCGCCATCGCCGATGAGGTGGCGGTGTTTCGCGATGGCGCCTACATCGGCCTGCAACGGGCCGACAGCCTGGACGGCGACAGCCTGATCTCGATGATGGTGGGGCGCGAGCTGAGCCAGTTGTTTCCCCAGCGCGAGAAGCCTATCGGCGAGCTGCTGCTCAAGGTCCGCGACTTGCGCCTGGACGGGGTGTTCAAGGGCGTGTCCTTCGATCTGCATGCCGGGGAGATCCTCGGCATTGCCGGGCTGATGGGCTCGGGGCGGACCAATGTCGCCGAAACCCTGTTCGGCATCACCCCAAGCGATGGCGGCGAGATTGTCCTCGACGGCCAGCCCCTGCGCATCGGCGACCCGCACCGGGCGATCGAGAAGGGCCTTGCCCTGCTGACCGAGGATCGCAAGCTCAGTGGCCTGTTCCCCTGCCTGTCGGTCCTGGAAAACATGGAAGTGGCGGTACTGCCGCACTACGCCGGCGGCGGTTTTGTCCAGCAGAAGGCCTTGCGCGCCTTGTGCGAGGACATGTGCAGGAAGCTGCGGGTCAAGACCCCGTCCCTGGAGCAATGCATCGACACCCTGTCCGGGGGCAATCAGCAGAAGGCTCTGCTGGCGCGCTGGCTGATGACCCAGCCGCGGATCCTGATTCTCGACGAGCCGACCCGGGGCATTGACGTGGGGGCCAAGGCCGAGATCTACCGCCTGATCGCCAGTCTGGCCGGTGAGGGCATGGCTGTGATCATGATTTCCTCGGAACTGCCCGAGGTGCTGGGCATGAGCGACCGGGTCATGGTCATGCACGAAGGGCAGCTGATGGGCACCCTGGACCGCAACGAGGCGACCCAGGAACGGGTCATGCAACTGGCTTCGGGCCTGAACTAGACGACATTCAACCCAAGGGTGGTGGCTGGCAATGAACGCGATAATCGACAACAAACCCGCGGCGGTGGCAGTCAAGCCCCGGCGACGACTGCCCACCGAGCTGAGCATCTTCCTGGTGCTGATCGGTATCGGCCTGGTGTTCGAGCTGTTTGGCTGGATCGTCCGCGACCAGAGTTTCCTGCTCAATTCCCAGCGCCTGGTGCTGATGATTCTCCAGGTCTCGGTGATCGGCCTGCTGGCCATCGGCGTGACCCAGGTGATCATCACCACCGGTATCGACCTGTCTTCCGGTTCGGTGCTGGCCCTGTCGGCGATGATTGCCGCCAGCCTGGCCCAGACCTCGGACTTCACCCGGGCGGTGTTTCCCTCGCTGACCGACCTGCCGGTGTGGATCCCGGTGCTCGCCGGGCTCGGGGTCGGCCTCCTGGCGGGGGCGATCAACGGCAGTGTGATTGCCCTGACCGGCATTCCTCCCTTTATTGCCACCCTGGGGATGATGGTCTCGGCCCGGGGGCTGGCGCGTTACTACACCCAGGGCCAGCCGGTGAGCATGCTCTCCGATTCCTACACCGCCATCGGCCACGGGGCGATGCCGGTGGTGATCTTCCTGGTGGTGGCGCTGATCTTTCATATCGCCCTGCGCTACACCAAGTACGGCAAGTACACCTATGCCATCGGCGGCAACATGCAGGCGGCGCGGACTTCGGGGATCAACGTCAAGCGCCACCTGGTGATTGTCTACAGCATTGCCGGGCTGCTGGCGGGGCTGGCCGGGGTGGTGGCCTCGGCACGTGCGGCCACCGGGCAGGCGGGGATGGGCATGTCCTACGAGCTGGACGCGATTGCCGCGGCAGTGATCGGCGGCACCAGCCTGGCCGGCGGGGTGGGGCGCATCACCGGCACCGTGATCGGCGCGCTGATCCTCGGGGTCATGGCCAGTGGCTTCACCTTTGTCGGGGTCGATGCCTACATCCAGGACATCATCAAGGGCCTGATCATCGTGGTGGCGGTGGTCATCGACCAGTACCGCAACAAGCGCAAGCTCAAGCGCTGAGCAGGGGAGAGGCGCCGGCTGGTGCAGGAGCCGGCGTGCCAGCGAATACGCTCCCGAGCCCTGGCCCGCTCCAAAGGCCTCTTCGCCGGCCGGCCGGTGCCCCTGGAAATCGTTGAAAACGGCCAGAATCCGCCGTCCGGCACTGCCGTTTGTCTTCTAACAGACCCATGGCTATGGAATTTTTTGTTATAAACGCACTCCAATAAACGCCACCAAAGCCCGCATTTGCGGGCTTTGTGCGGTTTGTCGGACAGATTCGCTGTCATTTCAGTTGCTGCGCCCTCAAACCGGCCTTAGACTGCCGCCCCTCGTAAATTGAGTGCCGGGTGGCGCTTGGAAGGTATGGCGCCTTTCTGATGACCTGACGGGTCAACCGGAAACAGTTTGAATTCGCCTTAATGCACGTATTTTTTATAGAGAAATCAATGACCAAGGAAAAGTTGCTGGCCATGCCGGCGGATGACTACATGAATGCCGAGCAGCACGCTTTTTTCAGCGACCTGTTGCAAGCCATGAAGGTGGAAACCCACGAGCGCATCGAACAGAACCGGATCGCCATTGAAAGCCTGGACACCCCGGCTGACCCGGCCGACGCCGCTTCCGTCGAAGAAGAGCGCACCTGGTTGGTCAACGCCATTGATCGCGACCAGCGCATGCTGCCGCAACTGGAACAGGCCCTGGGCCGGATCAGCGACGACAGCTTCGGCTGGTGCGACGACAGCGGCGAGCCGATCGGCCTCAAGCGCCTGCTGATCAGCCCCACCACCAAGTACTGCATCGAGGCCCAAGAGCGCCACGAGCAGATCGACAAGCATCAGCGTCAAGCCTGATCGCCAGCCCCCGCCACAGCGGGGGCTCTGTTTTTTTGGGCAGTGCCCGCCCGCACATTCTCTTGATCTGCTGCAAACCCGCGACTAAGGGACCATGGATAATGGCCCTCTAGTGGCGTCTAATGCCGCAAACAATTAGAACGATGTGGGGTGACACAGATGTCAAGAGATGGATCTCTAGCGGCGCCGGTCGCGCAGCCGCTGGCAACACCCGAAACCGCCGCCCGCTGGTGGACGCCGTCCTTGCAGAGCGCGGCGCTGATGGCGCTGTTCGCCGGCCAGGCCCTGGGCGGCTGGTCGCTGTACCTGTGCCTGCCCGTGGCGGTGCTGGTGATCTGGCTGCCGCGGTTGCGCGGGCGCGGGCGGCCCCTGGTGACGAACGCGACGGCTGACCAGCAGTTGTCGGCGCTGACCCGCGACCTGTCCTACAGCACCACCCATAACGCACTGTCCGCGGCGGGCGTGGCCTACTCGGTGACCCAGCTGGCAGGCAAGCTGCAATCCCAGCTCGACGCCGCCGCGCGCATCGTCGGCAACGCCGAAGTGATGATCAAGACCGAGCAGGTCACCTCCCAACTCAGCCAGCAGGCCCTGGGCGCCGCCAGCGAGGCCCACGCCAGCAGCGCCGAAGGGCGCACGGTGCTGGGGGAATCCATCAGCCGCATGCACCTGCTCAGCCAGCGCGCCAATGGCAGCCGTGAGCTGATCGAGGCCCTGAGCCAGCGCAGCGAGGAGATCCAGCGGGTGACCCTGGTGATCCAGTCCATCGCCAGCCAGACCAACCTGCTGGCGCTGAATGCGGCCATCGAGGCCGCCCGGGCCGGGGAACACGGGCGCGGTTTCGCGGTGGTGGCCGATGAGGTGCGCGGTCTGGCCGGGCGCACCGCCGCGGCCACCGACGAGGTCGGGGTGATGGTGGCGGATATCCAGCAGCGTACCAGCGACGTGGTGGAGCAGATCCGCCAGCTGGCCGACGACCTCAACCTGGGGGTCGAGCAGGTGGAGCACACCGGTCGTCACCTGGACAACATCGCGCGCCTGGCGGCCGGGGTGGAAGGGCAGGTCAGCGAGATCGCCCGGGGCGCCGAGACCAACCGCGAGCAACTGGACAGCCTGTTTCATGCCGTGGAGCAGATGCGCAGCGACCTGGCGGTCAGCGACCAGCAGACCCGCAGCCTGGCGCAGGCCGCGGTGCAGATGGAAGGGCAGGCGGAAACCATCAGCGAACGCCTGGCGGCGGTGGGCCTGGATGACTATCACCAGCGCATCTACGACCTGGCCCGCGAAGGCGCGCGGCGCATTGCCGAGCAGTTCGAGGCCGATCTGGAGCAGAACCGCATCAGCCTCGACGATCTGTTCGATCGTCACTACCAGTTGATCGCCAACACCGACCCGGCCAAATACCAGACCCGCTTCGACCGCTACACCGATCAGGTGCTGCCGCCGATCCAGGAATCCCTGCTGCCGCGCCACGATGGCCTGGTGTTCGCCATCGCCTGTACCCAGGAAGGCTACGTGCCGACCCACAACAAGGTTTTTTCCCAGCCGCTGACCGGCGACCCCGAGGTGGACAACCTGCATAACCGCAGCAAGCGCAAGTTCGCCGACCGCACGGGGATCCGCTGTGGCAGCCACCAGCAACCGCTGCTTCTGCAGACCTATACCCGGGATACTGGCGAGCTGATGCATGACCTTTCGGTGCCGATCATGGTCTGCGGCCGGCATTGGGGCGGGCTGCGCCTGGGTTACAAACCCGAGCAGGCGCCAGGCTCGGGCAAGGGCTGAGGCCTCCATTGTTACGCTATCGGTAACGCTGCAATGCAGGAACAGGCTGTTCCAGGGGGCGGCAAGTTAGTTAGTATGCCAACATCGTTAGGCAGCTAACTAATTTTCTGGAGGTAGCGCCATGTACAGCAAAGTCGATGTAGCGGTGATGATTGGCAGCGGCGTGCCAGCCAGCCTGCGGGCCGAGGGCCGTCGTGCGTGCTGGGTGGTTCTGGTCAATGGCGAACAGCGCGGCACGGCCTTTGCCAGCCGCGCCGAGGCCGAGGAGTGCCGGCTGGCCTGGCAGCAGCAGCTGCAGGTGCTGCTGCCCGGCGGCCGGCACCTGCGGCATTCGGCTTAACCGGCCTGGTGCAGGCGCAGGTTGAGCTCGTCCACCACGGGCGCCCAGTCGGCGTCTTCGCGCAGTTGCTGTTTGAGAAAGGCCGCTTGCTGGGGCGTCCAGAAGGGGGCGTCGATCATTTTCAGGTCTTCGTCCAGGGGCGAGTGCCGGGCGATGAAACCATCGATGGCGGCGGGGCTGGAATCCAGGCCCAACTGGTCGAACAGCCCTTCGAGGTTATGGGTGGGCGCTTCCATGGTGATCTCCTTGGGTGACGGGCAGCACCGGTGCTGCCTCAGTGCATCTGAGGCATGGCGGGCGCGCAAGTTCGATCCAAGGGTTCAGGCCAGGGTGCCGCTCTCGGCCTGGAACAACGCCGTCTGGGCCATGGACAGGGCAGTGCTGTAGGCCATGACCTGGGCCCGGGCGGACGACAGGGCCATGGCCCGGCCGGTGTCGGAGCCGGAACTGGCGCCCTTGACCGTGGCCAGGCGGGCCTTGGCCCGTTGCAGTTTCTGTTGCAGCAGCTCGATCTGCTTTTTCAGTTGGCGGATGCGTTTTTTCTTCGCCAGCAACAGCGCCTCTTCCGGGGTTTGCGCGCTGGAGCGGCTCAGGACCAGGGTCTCGCCGTCGTCCGAGGCTTCCAGTACCGCAGTGCTTGGATCCGGCTTGAGGAAGTCGGCCAGGCGAGATGGGGGTTTCAAGTCGATCATCATGATGCTCTTAAACGGATCTCGCCTTTGTATCGGTCGCGCTGTCGGATCCTTGACTGGCGCTGTCTGTCAGGCGTTCAGGGCGCCCTGGTCGATGGCCTGCTTGAGGGCCTTGGCCGACGCTCTGGCTGCCGCGGCAGCGTCTTCCGAGGTCTTGAACCAGCGATCGCGTTCCACCTGGTGGAAGGTGACCTGGGTCAGTGGGGGTTTGGCGCGCATGGCAATCACGGCCTGGAACTCGCCTTCGACTTCTCTGCACTCGCCACGAATGAAAAACTCGCCAATATCTAGTTCGGTCACTTCTAGCCTTCCCTTGGAGATGAGTGAGTGCTTGAACGCCCCCCAAGAGGGGGGCATTCAATCAATGGCGGAGTATGGCAGTTGTTGGGTGATGGCGGGCTGAGTTATATCATTTGGATTCTAGGTGGCGATTATTCTGATGATCTAATCTGAAACTTCCTGCTTCTGTTGCTGGGTAATATTACCGGCTGCGCGTCAACTCCGGCTTTTGCTGAAGTGGGTGCGCGCGAAGCCGGTGTGCGCTTTAAATAGTCGAAATGCACAAAGTTGCTCTAGAATTGCCTCTGCAACCCGAAGTGGCTGCCGACCGGGGGAATCGTGACCCGGGTGCATCCGGCCAGCAGGCCTGTTCCAGCACCCACCCCCGACGACGCGCCGCCACGCTTTGCGGGTCAGAGCTCACTCCTCACGCCTTCGACATGTGCCTGATGCATCGGCGAAATGCCCCTTGCCCAGTGCCGCCGCCAGCGTCGTGGCCAGGAGTGCCAGCTGCACTTGTGTGTATTGGGTAACCGATTGGGGTGACTACGCCGTCATGGCGGTTTTTTCGTGCCGTCCGTTTTTTTCCGGGCGACATCATTTTGAGTATCGGGGAGTGTTCCTTGGCAGTAAGTAATCTTGAAATGCATGCATTGTTCGTGTTGGGTGATTTGCGCGCAAAGCTGGTCAAGCAGTTCCAATCTCGTTTTGTCTACCTCACCGAACAGTCCGCCGAAGGCATCTACGTCGCCGAGATCGACACCGAGACGGCCCTGGTGGTGGACGACAAGCCGCGCCTTGAACTCAAGGTCGGCGATCATTTTCGCGCCGCCGTGCTGCCCAGCCGTGAAGGCGGCAAGATGGAGATCCGCTTTCGCGAGATCAAGCTGACGGTCTACGGCCTGGGCGACTACGCCTTTGTCAGCAGCCCCCTGGGGCAGGGCATCCTGTTCAAGGAAGGCCATTCGGTGGTGACCGTGTTTGCCGCCAACGAGCAGTTGCAGGAAGGCCTGACCAAGACCCTCAAGGCGGTGACCGCCAAGGCCGCCAAATGGCGCAAGGGCGAACTGGTGAGCTTCAAGGCCAGCGAGTGATGAGCCAGGGCCGCGCCGCGTTTCACCATGAACATCAACAGGCCGCGAGCGCTGAAGCCCAGCGCCTGTTCGCGCAGAAGACCGTGCTCCAGGGCGCCTGGCTGAACTGGGTCGCCGCCCAGCTGTACAACCTGCGCCCCGCGGCCTACGCCAGCATGGTGCGCCGCGAGTTGCAACGGTTGCAGGAGCCTCCGGCCTCTTGAGCGGCCATCCGGGAATGGCCTGGGGTTGAAACTACTGAACCTCTACTACAGTCAGTTGACTTAATGCTTTGGGGGCCGTGCGCTTAGGCGCTGCCTGCCCCTGTGGCCCAGGTCCTGACCCAAGAGGTGTACCCCGATGAAAGGAATCCGCGCGCTGCTGGCCAGCAGCCTGTTGAGCCTTGCCGCCCTGAGTACGGTGCAGCCGGTTGTGGCGGCGCCGCAACCGATTCATTTCGCCGACCTGAACTGGGAAAGCGGCAGCCTGATCACCGAGATCCTGCGGATCATGGTGGAGCAGGGCTATGGCTTGCCCACCGACACCTTGCCCGGCACCACCATCACCCTGGAAACGGCCCTGGCCAACAACGACATCCAGGTGATCGGCGAAGAGTGGGCGGGGCGCAGCCCGGTGTGGGTCAAGGCCGAGGCCGAAGGCAAGGTGCAGGCCCTGGGGGATACGGTCAAGGGCGCCGCCGAAGGCTGGTGGGTGCCGGAATACGTGATCAAGGGCGACCCGGCCAAGGGTATAAAGCCCCTGGCGCCGGAGCTGCGCAGCGTGACCGACCTGGCCCGCTACAAGGACGTGTTCAAGGACCCGGAGAGCCCGGACAAGGGGCGTTTCCTCAACAGCCCGATCGGCTGGACCTCGGAGATCGTCAACCAGCAGAAGCTCAAGGCCTATGGCCTGCAGGACAGCTACGTGAATTTTCGCAGCGGTTCCGGAGCGGCCCTGGATGCGGAGATCAGCTCGGCGATCCGTCGCGGCAAGCCGATCCTGTTCTACTACTGGTCGCCCACGCCGCTGCTCGGGCGCTTCAAGCTGGTGCAACTGCAAGAACCGCCCTTTGACGCCGAAGCCTGGAAGACCCTGACCGACGCCGCCAACCCCAACCCCCGGCCAACCCGTTCCCTGGCCTCCAGGTTGTCGATCGGGGTGTCCACGCCATTCCAGAAGCAGTACCCGCAACTGGCGCAGTTCTTCGCCAAGGTCGACCTGCCCATCGAGCCCCTGAACCGCGCCCTGGCGCAGATGAGCGAGAACCACAGCGCCCCGCGGGACGTGGCCCGGGCCTTCCTCAAGCAGCACCCTGACGTCTGGCGCACCTGGGTGCCCCGGGACGTGGCGGACAAGATCGCCGCCACCTTGTAGGCGCCGGCGTGCCGGCGAATGGGCCCTTGAACCTTGCGCCCGGCGGGTGCAAGGCAGGGGTCAGAAGCGGGTCTGCACCGCCACCTCGAAGGTACGCGGCTGGCCCAGGTAGTACGCCGGGGACACATGGGCGAACTGGCCATAGACCTCGTTGGTCAGGTTGCGCACGCGGCCGGTCACTGTGGTGTGGCTGTCGACCTTGTAGCGCAGGAAGCTGCCGTACAGGGTGTAGGCGGGCATCCGCAGGGTGTTGGCGTTGTCGGCGTATACCGAGGCCACGTAGCGCGCATCGACCCCGGTCTGCCAGTTGGGCGACAGGTCATAGGTCAGCCACAGGTTGGCCAGCCGGTCCGGTACGTTGGTCGGCGTGTTGCCCTTGCGGGAGACCACCGCGCCGCTGGCGATCTTCTCGTTGAACTCGCCGTACTCGGCATCTACCCAGGCGAAGTTGGCTTGAGCCAGTAGCTTGGGGGTGATGTGCAGGGAACTGGCCAGCTCGATGCCCCTGGAGGTCTGCTGGCCCACCGGGATGCTGTTGGCCGGGTCCAGGGGATCGGTGACGGCAAAGTCCTTGCGCTCGATGCGATAGGCGGCAACGGTCGCCGAACCCCGTCCTTGCAGGTAGTCGAACTTGCTGCCCACTTCCCATTGCTTGCCCGTGGATACCTCGAAGTTCTGAGTGCCACTGGGCTGCTCGGCGGCGGTGCTGTACTGCACGTAGACATTGGCGTTGGGCAGGAACTGCCAGGTCAGGCCCAGGCGCCCGGTGACCGGTTCCCAGCTGCGCTTGAGGTGGCGCGGGTTGCTGGCGGTGATCAGCCGGTGGTTGGTCACGTCCAGGTCGATGGCGTCGTAGCGCAGGCCGCTGAGCAGTGACAGCTCGTCGGTCAGGGCCAGGCGGTTCTCGACGAACAGGGCGCGGGTGGTAACCTGGTTGGTCTTGTCCTTGGCCCAGCCCTGGCGGGTGCCCTTCAGGTCATAGAAGTACCCCGGCTGGAAGTTGCCGGGATCGACGCTGTTGCTGGCCGGTACGTTCCAGGGCGAGTTGGTGGTGCTGTTGACCTTGTACTCAAAACCCCCGGACCAGGTGGTGTCGAGGCCGAGCAGCTGATCGTCGTGGCGCAGTTCGAACTGGTTGCCGTCCTGCTGGCCCTGGTGCCGTACCAGGTAGGCGGTCGAGCGGTTCACCCGGCTGTTGTCGGCGTTGTACTGGTAGGTCTCCAGGTTGCGATAGTCGCGCTGGCTGTCCAGGTGGTAGAGGGTGTTGCGCAGGCTGGTGCTGGGGTTGATCCGGTAGTCGATGATCGAGCGCAGCCACACAGTGCGCTGTTCATACAGGCCATCGGCGACGTTGTAGTTGTTGAAGCGGTTGTGCTTGTCGATCTTCAGCTCACCGGCCTTGGGATTGAGCACCGGGGTGCCCCAGTAGGGGCTGTCCTCGTGTTCATCCTGGTATTCCACCGCCAGGGTGTGGGACAGGTCCGGGGTCAGGTCGCTGAGCAGGGAGAAGGCCAGGCTCCAGGCATCCCTTTCCTGGCGGTCGATGTAGCCGTTGCTGGTGTTGTGGCTGACGTCCAAGCGCGCGTAGTGCTGCACCTCGGCACCGGCCGGGCTGAGGGCGTGGTTGACCCCGAAAGCGGTCTGCGTGGTGTCGTAGCTGCCGTAGCCGAGCAGGCCTTCGGCAGCCTGTTCGCGGCGGTCCGCGAGCTTGGTCACGTAGTTCAGCGAACCGCCCACGGAGCCGGCGCCATTGATCAGCGACGAGGGGCCGCCCACCAGTTCCACCCGGTCGTAGATCCAGGCGTCCACGGGCCGGGCCAGGCCGGTGGCGACGTTGATGCCGTTGAACATCTGGGTGATCTGGCTGCTGGTAAAACCACGGTAGGAGACGAAGCCGCCGAACCCCGGCGGCGCACTGGCGTTGACCCCGGGCAGGGCGTTGGCCGCTTCCTGGAAGGTGCGGGCGCCGCTTCGCTCCAGGTCCTGGCGGCTGGCCACGGCCACCGAGGCCGGGGTTTCGCGCAGGCTCAGGCCCAGGCGCGAGGCCATGCCGCTGGACTGGTCCAGGTTCAGGCCCGGCTCGGCATCGGCCTCATCGGCGCCGATGGTGGTGGGGGCCAGTTCGAGGCTCGGCTGGCCCCAGGCATTGATCGACAGGCAGCCCAGCAGGCTCGCCAGCAAAGGAAGGTGTTTCATCGGTGCATCCTGAATTCTTGGCTAGGAAAAGGCCCACGAACGCGCGCCGCGCGACAGCGCAGTGGGCAGGTTGAGCACGAGCAGGAATCAGGCGAGAGGCGGTGCCCGGGGATGGGCCGCGGGCCAGGTGGAGCGGGCGGGGAGGTCGGTCTTGGCCAGGGTGCGCGCAGGCGGGGCCTGGGGCTGCGGCAGCAGGGCCAGGGTCAGGCTGGAGTTCAGGGCCGGGCCCATGCCGCCGGTGGAGCACAGCGGGCAACCGAAGGCTTTGGATAGAGTGGGCAGGGAGCCCTGGTCGGCCGGTTTCTGCAGCGGCGCCTGGGTGGCAGGGTCGACGCTGCAGAACTGCCCGCCGATGCCGTTGAGCTGCATGCCGAGCATCTGCCCGTGGCCGATGCTGCAGGCGAACACGTTGAACAGGACGCAGCAATAGAGCATCCAGGCAACGAGCGAGCGATCAGAACGGGCAAATTTCATGGGGCGGCACTTTATCATCGAAGGCGACGAACGTACTTACAAAAACGGTCAATCGAGTCCATTCTTCAGCGACATTTTCTGCACGGACGTCTGAACATGAATCTTCTGCTCGCACAGGGGGTGGCTGGCAGCTTCCTGTTGATCAGTCTGATCCATCTGTACTGGGCTGCGGGTGGCAAGCGTGGCAGTGATGCGGTGATCCCCGAGGTGCCGGGGCCGGGGCCCGGCATGACCCAGCCGGCGTTCCGCCCGCCGGCCCTGGCCACGATGCTGGTGGCAGTGGCTTTGTTGCTGGTGGCGATGCTGGTGTGCCTGAGGGTCGGGCTCTACCTGCCGACGGTGACCCACCCGTCTCTGCAGTGGGTGATCAGCGCCATTGCCTTGCTGATGTTCGCCCGGGCCATCGGCGACTCCGAGCTGGTGGGTTTTTTCAAGGAAGTCCGGGATTCGAAATTCGCCCGCCTCGACACCCTGTTCTATTCCCCCCTGTGCGTGGTGCTGGGGGCCGGGTTGCTGGTGCTGGCCTGGGCCTGAGGGCAGTCACCTGGCGCTGGCCAGTGCAGGAACTGGCTGGTGCAGGAGCTGGCTTGCCAGCGAAGGCGTTTTCGAAGTCACCGCAAGGCTCACGGACCTCGTCGCCGGCAGCCGGCTCCTAGGTGCAGCGGATGTGCTCAGTTGCCGGTTTCGCTGCGTTTGCTGCTGATTTCCGCCGGCACATCGTCGCCGGCCATGCGCTTGCGGAACAGCGCGGCCCGCGCCAGCAGCAGGGTGGTCACCGGTACGGTGATGGACATCAGCACCGGGATCAGCCAGGCGTGCAGCACCGGCCCGGACTTGAGCGCGGAAAAGTACAGGATCGATGCCAGGGCCACGGCCCAGGAGCCCATGGTGGAGGCCAGGGCCGGCGGGTGCATGCGCTGGAAGTAGCTTTTCATGCGCAGGATGCCCAGGGCCCCGATCAGGGCAAACACACTGCTGATCACCAGCAACAGGGCCACCAGCACTTCCACCCAGAGTGGCAATTGTTCCAGGCTGTTCATTCGATCACCTCGCCACGCAGAAGGAATTTGGCCAGGGCGAAGGAGCCGACAAAGCCGAACAGGGCGATCAGCAGCGCCGCCTCGAAGTAGGTGTCACTGGCGTAGCGCACGCCCAGCACCAGCATCATCAGCATCGCCAGGATGTACAGGTAGTCCAGCGCCAGAACCCGGTCCTGGGCCGAGGGGCCCTTGAACAGGCGCACCAGGGTCAGGACCATGGCCAGGGAGAAAATGAACAGACTCAGCAAGATCGCGTTGGTCAGCAGGACACTCATTCGAAAATCTCCATCAGCGGGCGCTCGTACGTGGCCTTGAAGTGCTGGATGAATTGCGCCTCGTCCTTCAGGTCGAAGACGTGCAGCAACAGCAGACTGCGGTCCAGGGACAGCTCGGACCAGACCGTGCCCGGCACCACCGTGGTGATGGTGGACAGCGCCGCCAGGCCATTGGCGTCCCGCAGGTCCAGGGGGATCTTGACGAAGGCCGAGTGCACCGGGCGCCGGCCGTTGTTGAGCACGCCCCAGGCCACCAGCAGGTTGGACACCAGCACGTCGCGGCCCACCACCAGGAACAGGCGCAGGATGGTGCCCGGGCGGCGGATGCGGATCGGCAGGGGCCGCAGGGGCTGCATCAGCAGCGGCGCGAGAAAGCCCAGCAGGGCGCCCAGCAGCAGGTTGCCCGGGCTGAGGGACAGGTTCAGCACCAGCCAGAGCAGCCACAGTGCCAGGGACAGGAATGGCGCGGGGAACAGGCGCTTCATGGGTGCACCTCCACTGCCGCTGCGGTCTTGGATTCAGGGCTGAGCACGGTGCGGGTGCCCAGCACCGCCATCACGTAATGCTCCGGGTGGTTGAGGCTGTCGGCGGTGGCCTGGGTGAAGCGCAGCAACGGCTCGGCCTTGAAGCTGAGCAGCACGCAGAGCCCCAGCAGCGCCACGATCGGCAGGCACTCCAGGCGCCGCAGCACCGGCGAAGGGCGTTCCTCCGGGGTCCAGAAACGCTGCACACCCAGGCGGGCAAAGGCAATCAGCGAGGCCAGGCCCGAGAGGATCAACAGCGCCAGGAAGCACCAGGCCGCCGGGGTGATCGGCGCGCCCTCGCTGGCCCCCAGGCCCTCGGGGTTGAGCAGGGCGGCAATCAGGTTGAGCTTGCCGATGAAGCCCGATAGCGGCGGCATGCCGATGATCAGCAAGGCGCAGGCGATGAAGCTCAGGCCGAGGAAGGCCATGGTCCAGGGGATCACCTGGCCGACCACCACTTTCTGTTCATCGTCGAGGTTGCTGCCCCGTGGCGGGTGCAGCGACTCCATGGGCCGCGGCAGGATCTCGCCTTCATCCTCCAGGGGGATCTCGTTGGCCGAGCGCGAGCGCTCGATCAGTTCTGCCAGCAAAAACAGCGCGCACATCGCCAGGGTCGAGCTGAACAGGTAGAACAGCGCCGCGCCGGTAAGGGCCGGCTGAGCGAAGCCGATCACCGAGATCAGGATGCCGGCCGACACCAGGATGCTCAGGCTGGCCATGCGCTCCAGGCGCTGGGCCGGAAGAATCGCCAGGGCCGCGCAGAAGATCGTCGCCATGCCGCCGTACACCAGCCACTGGCTGCCGAAATAGGCCGAGGCCCCGGCTTGCCCGGAGAACAGCAGGGTCCACAGGCGCAGTACGGTGTACACACCGACTTTGGTCATGATGGCGAACAGTGCCGCCACCGGCGCGCTGGCCGAGGAGTAGGCGGGCACCAGCCAGAAGTTCAGTGGCCACATCCCGGCCTTGGCCAGGAAGGCGATCGCCAGGATCGCCGTACCGGCGTGCAGCAGGCCGCGGTCGGCTTCCGGCACCAGGGGGATCTTCATCGCCAGGTCGGCCATGTTCAGGGTCCCGGTGACCCCGTAGATCATTGCCGTGCCGATCAGGAACAGCGACGAGGCCAGCAGGTTGATGGTGATGTAGTGCAGCCCCGAAGACACCCGCGCGCGCCCCGAGCCGTGCAGCATCAGGCCGTAGGACGCCGCCAGCAGCACCTCGAAGAACACGAACAGGTTGAACAGGTCGGCGGTCAGGAAGGCCCCGTAGAGGCCCATCAGCTGGATCTGGAACAGGGCATGGAAACTGGCCCCGGCGCCGTCCCAGCGGGCCATGGCGAACAGCAGCGCGCTGACCCCGATGATACCGGTGAGCACCAGCATCAGCGCCGACAGGCGATCGACCACCAGCACGATGCCGAACGGCACCTGCCAGTTGCTGGGCAGGTACACGCCGAAGGAGCCGGTGGCGCCCTGGACCTGGGTCCAGTACAGCAGGTAGCCCGCCAGGCACAGGCCCAGCAGGGTGGAGAGCAGGTTGATCCGGGCTTTCAGCGGGCGATGCTTTTCCCCCAGCAGCAACATGATGCCCGCGGTCAGCAGCGGCAGGAGGATGGGGGCGACGATCAGGTGCGACAACGGATTCATTCCTTGGGCTCCCGGCCATCGACGTGGTCGGTGCCGGTCAGGCCCCGGGAAGCCAGGAGCACCACCAGAAACAGCGCGGTCATGGCGAAGCTGATGACGATGGCCGTGAGCACCAGCGCCTGGGGCAGCGGGTCGGTGTAGTGCAGCAGGTCCTGGGGCACGCCCTCCTTGACGATCGGCTCCTTGCCGATGAACAGGCTGCCCATGCTGAAGATGAACAGGTTGACCGCGTAGGACAGCAGGCACAGGCCCATCACCACCTGGAAGGTCCGCGGGCGCAGCACCAGCCAGACTCCGGAAGCGGCGAGGACCCCAATGGCGATTGCGATGACTTCTTCCATCAGGCGGCTCCGTTCTGAGTCAGGGATTTGGCCTGGCTGGCCGGCTTGTGGGCCCGCACCGACTGGTGCGCCAGGGCCGTGAGGATCAGCAGGGTCGCGCCCACCACCACGGCGTACACGCCGATGTCGAAGAACAGCGCGCTGGCGATGTGGATGTCACCGAACAGCGGCAGGTCCACATGCAGCGTGTGGGTGGTCAGGAACGGGTAGCCCCAGGCCAGGGCGCCGAGGCCGGTGGCCAGGGCAACCAGCAGCCCGGTGCCCATCCAGCGCAGCGGCCGCAGGCTCATCTGGGCCTCGACCCACTGGGTGCCCGCCACCATGTACTGGAGGATGAAGGCCACCGACATCACCAGCCCGGCGACGAAACCGCCGCCCGGCAGGTTGTGCCCGCGCATGAACAGGTAGAAGGACACCACCAGGGCAATCGGCAGCAGCAGGCGCACCAGCACCGCCGGCACCATCATGAAGCCCAGGGCGGTGTCGCTGGCCTGGCGCGGGTTGACCAGGTCGGTGACCACGTCCGGGGCCAGCAGGCGCTGCTGCGCCGGCAACTGCATGCTTTCCTTGGGCGGGCGGAAGCGGCGCAGCAGGGCGAATACGGTCAGGGCCACCGCCGCCAGCACGGTGATCTCGCCCAGGGTGTCGAAGCTGCGGAAGTCCACCAGGGTCACGTTGACCACATTGGTGCCGCCGCCTTCGGGCAGGGCGCGGCTGAGGTAGAACGAGGAAATGTCGTTGGGGGTGGGGCGGGTCAGCATGGCGTAGGACAGCACTGCCATGCCCAGGCCCACGGCCACCGACAGGCTCAGGTCGCGCAGGCGGCGGATGCGCGCCTTGGGCACGCTGCTGGGCAGGGGCGAGACGTCCTCGATCCGCCGTGGCAGCCAGCGCAGGCCGAGGAGGATCAGCACCGTGGTCACCACTTCCACCACCAGCTGGGTCAGGGCCAGGTCCGGCGCCGAGAACCAGACGAAGGTCACGCAGGTCATCAGGCCGCAGACGCTGACCATGGTCAGGGCGGCCAGACGGTGGTACTTGGCTTGCCAGGCGGCGCCCAGGGCGCAGGCGATGGCCAGCAGCCAGAAGGTCACGAAGACGATGGAACCGGGGATCTTCGGCCGGTCGCCCCAGGTCAGCTGGCTGTAGAGCATGGGGATCAGCCCGGCGATCACCGCCGCCAGGATCAGCACGAACAGCTGGGTCTGCAGGCGCTTGGTGCTCAACCGGCGTTCCAGGCGCCGGGCCAGGCGGGTCATGCCCACCAGGCTGCGCTCGAACAACAGCTTGCCGTTGAGACGGCCCACGCCCGGCGGGTAGGCGAAACGGCCCGCCACCAGCGGCTTGTGCAGCAGCAGGTAGAGGACGATGCCGCAGGACATGGCGATCAGGCTCATGATCATCGGGGCATTGAGGCCGTGCCAGATGGCCAGGCTGTACTCGGGCAGGGTTCCGCCCACCACCGGCAGCGCCGCGGCGGCCAGCAGCGGGCCGATGATCTGCGCCGGGAAGATCCCCACCAGCAGGCAGGTGAACACCAGCAGTTCAACCGGGGCACGCATCCAGCGCGGCGGCTCGTGGGGCGTGTGCGGCAGGTCGGTGGCCGGCTCCCCGAAGAACACGTCGACCGTGAAGCGCAGGGCGTAGGCCACGCTGAAGGTCCCGGCGATGGTAGCGATCACCGGCAGGGCGATTTCCACCCAGGCGCTGGAGTTGATGAACACCGTCTCGGCGAAGAACATCTCCTTGGACAGGAAGCCGTTGAGCAGCGGCACCCCGGCCATGGAGGCGCTGGCCACCATGGCCAGGGTCGCGGTGTAGGGCATCAGCTTGATCAGGCCGTTGAGCTTGCGGATGTCACGGCTGCCGCTTTCGTGGTCGATGATCCCGGCCGCCATGAACAGCGAGGCCTTGAACGTGGCGTGGTTGAGAATGTGGAACACCGCCGCCACCGCGGCCAGCGGGCTGTTCAGGCCCAGCAGCAGGGTGATCAGCCCCAGGTGGCTGATGGTGGAATAGGCCAGCAGGCCCTTGAGGTCGTTCTGGAACATCGCGCAGTAGGCGCCCAGCACCAGGGTGCAGGCCCCGGCGCCGCTGACGATGTAGAACCATTCTTCAGTGCCGGACAACGACGGCCACAGGCGGGCCAGGAGAAACACCCCGGCCTTGACCATGGTCGCCGAGTGCAGGTAGGCCGAGACCGGGGTCGGTGCGGCCATGGCGTGGGGTAGCCAGAAATGGAAGGGGAACTGCGCGCTCTTGCTCAGGGCGCCCAGCAGGATCAGGGGCAACAGGATCGGGTAGAGTGCGTGGGCGCGTATCTTGTCTCCGGCAGCCAGTACCTGGTCCAGGTCGTAGCTGCCCACCACATGGCCGAGCAGCATGACCCCGGCCAGCAGGCACAAGCCCCCGGCACCGGTGACCATCAACGCCATGTAGGCGCCGCGGCGGGCATCGGAGCGGTGGTGCCAGTAGCCGATCAGCAGGAAGGAGAAGAGGCTGGTGAGCTCCCAGAAGAACACGATCTGGATCAGGTTGCCGGAAATCACCAGGCCGAGCATGGCCCCCATGAAGGCCAGGAAGAAGGCGAAGAAACGCGGCACCGGATCTTGCGGCGACATGTAATAACGCGCGTAGAGCGCCACCAGGCTGCCGATGCCCAGCACCAGCAGCGAGAACAGCCAGGCGAAGCCGTCCAGGCGCAGCACGAAGTTCAGCCCCAGGCTCGGCAGCCAGGCATACTCCTCGCGAATCACCCCGCCATCGGCGATCTGTGGGTACAGCAGAGCCACCTGGATGGTGCCAATGAGTGCCACCAGGCCGGCCAGCAGAGATTCGGTGTTACGTGCGTTGTGCGGCAACAGGGCCGCCAGACAGCTGCCGATGAATGGCAGAAGCAGTAGAACTATCAGGGACATAGGCTTCTAATCTGCGGAAAAGTATGACGCATAATACGTGCCAGGCCCTGGATCACCAACCGCCATGCGCGGCCCGGGCCCCCTAAGAAATGTTACATACGCTTTCAAAGGTAGGAGACAAATGCCTGATGCGCCCGTTCACCGGGTGCTGTGGGGCAAATGCCCTGCCCAGCTCAAGCCGCCACAAGGATCGACAAGGGTGCACATGATTAAAGGATCGGCCTTGGGCCGGCTGTTTCGACGGGGCGCGTTCGCCGTGCTGTTCACCGCCTTCGGTGCGGCATCGGGCATTGGCCTGGAGCATTATCTGGACCGCCCCGACATGCTCAAGACCCGCCAGGCGCTGGTCATCGAAGGCCCGCAGGGGGATGAGCGCAACTATGTGCTGCCGCCGGGCACGGTGCTCTATTTCGACCGCGCCTTTGCCGAGGGGCATGCGCTCTACCACGCCTACTTCTACTATCACGGCGAGCCTGAAAATGACCGGGTACTGCTGGAGCCCAAGCACAAGGGCTCCCTGACCGTCCCCACCTGGCTCTACGCCCCCGGGGACCCCGCACTGTAGGCGCTGACCTATCAGCGAGAGCGCCTGCAAGAGCACCTTCGCCGGCAAGCCGGCTCCTACAGTCCCCACCACTACCCCAGCCAGCCGTAGGCGCTGGCTTGCCAGCGAAAGGGCCCTCAAGAGCTCCCTCACCAGCAAGCCACCCCCCGCAGCGGGCCGTTGCTCAGGACTCCACCGCCTCGCCGCTCTGCTGTCCGGCTTCTGCCTTGGGCTTCCATTCGCTGATGATCACCGCCAGCACGATCAAGGCGCCGCCCAGCAACGCCAGCCCCGGCAGGCGCTCCCCGGCGATGCGCCCGACAATCCCGGCCCACACCGGCTCGCCGGCATAGATCAGGGTGGCGCGGGTCGGCGAGACGCTTTTCTGCGCCCAGTTCATTGCCAGCTGGATCACCGCGCTGGCAGCCCCCAGGCCCAGGGCGCTGGCCAGCAGCAGCCAGGAAAACCCCGGCAGCGCTTCCCCGGTCGGCCACACCATGGCGAACGCCAGCAGCGAGGTGACCGCCAGTTGCACCACGGTGACCCGGCGCACATCCACCCGCCCGCCGAAGCTGCTGATGAGGATGATCTCCGCTGCAATGGCCACGGTACTGATCAGGGTGGCGATCTCCCCGGGGCTGAAGTCCAGGGAGGCGCCATTGGGCCCGGACAGCAGCATCAGCCCGGTGAACGCCAGCATGATGCCGATACTCGGCAGCAACCCCGGGCGCTTGCCCATGAACAGCCATTGCAGCAACGGCACGAAGGGCACATAAAGGGCGGTGATGAACGCCGACTGGCTGCTGGGAATGCTTTGCAGGCCCACGGTCTGCAAACCGTAGCCGAGCATGATGGCGGTGCCGATAAAGGCCCCGGCGCGCAGTTCGAACAGGGTCAGGCCGCGCAAGTGGCGCAGTGAGAATGCACCGACCATGCAGGCCGCTGCGGCAAAGCGCAGGCCGACGAAGAACATCGGCCCGCTGACGCTCATGGCGTTCTGCACCAGCAGGAAGGTGCCGCCCCAGATCATGGTGATCAGCACCAGCACGGCTTCGGCCTTGCTCAACTTGAACTGGAATCCGCGGGAGGGCGTTGCTGTCATGGCCTTGCGTGCTACCTGAGGGGGACGCACAATGCGCCGGAAGTTGGGCAGTATACTGCGCAGGCCCCGGGAGTGAGCAATATAGTGCACAAAGAAAACGTCCAGCGGGCCTCGGTCCTGCAACATGTCAGCCTCAACGTCCGCCGCCTGCGCAATGCCGCGGGCTTGAGCCAGAGCGCCCTGGCGGAAAAATCCAATGTCAGCCGGCGGATGCTGGTGGCGATAGAGGCGGGGGAGAAGAACGTCAGCCTCGGCACCCTGGACCGGGTGGCCGAAGCCCTGGACGTGGCCTTCAGCGACCTGATCCAGGCCCCGGAATCCCGGGATTCGAGCCGCATCAACGAGCTGGCCTGGGCCGGTGCTATCCCCGGCAGCAAGGCGCTGCTCCTGGCCAAGGCCGAGGCCACCCGTGAAGTGGAGCTTTGGGAATGGCAGCTGGAGCCTGGCGAGGTCTATCACTCGGAGTGCGACGCCGAGGGCTGGAGCGAGCAGATCTACGTCTTCGAAGGCTGCCTGACGGTGTTCTTCGGCGACACTGAACGGCGCCTGGAATGCGGTGACTTCTTCATGTTCGCCAGCCACGTGCCCCACGGCTACCGCAACGACGGCACCCGGGCCACGCGCTTCGTGCGCAACGTGGTGATCTGACGCCCCTTGGCCCGGCAAGCGCTGTTTGCCCAGCAACAGCAGTTGGACATTTTGCCTGTTTTCAGTTGATGTCTTTTAGCTGAATTATCAAGCAACTTACTGATATTAAAGGTTTTTATATTTAGGCACGACTCCTGCAATTGTCCTGGAAAGAACCCCGCGACGGGTGTTCACCTTGATGTTCAGGAAGCGGAGTCGGCCCATGACAGCCCCAGCCCAACCCTCTCGCAGTGCCCATCTCATCCAGAACGATGCGCAAGCCATCAGCGTGGCCCGGGCCCTGGCCCAGCGCTTTGCCGTGGAGGCGGCGCTGCGTGATCGCGAGCGGCGCCTGCCTCGGGCAGAGCTCGACGAATTTTCCGCCAGCGGCCTGTGGGGCATCACCATCCCCAAAGAGTACGGCGGCGCCGGGGTGTCCTACGCCACCCTGGTGGAAGTCATCAAGCTCATTTCCGCCGCCGACCCGTCTCTCGGCCAGTTGCCGCAGAACCACCTGGGGGTGGTGGACATCCTGCTGCAGACCGCCAGCGAAGAGCAGAAGCGCCATTACTTCGCCAAGGTGTTGCAGGGCTACCGCTTCGGCAATGCGTTTTCCGAGGCCGGCAGCAAGCACGTCGGCGCCTTTGAAACCCAGATCCGTTTCGACGGCGAACAGGCGCAGATCGACGGCGAGAAGTTCTACTGCACCGGGGCGCTGTTCGCCCACATCGTCCCGGCGGTGGCGGTGGACGAACACAACCAGGCGCACATTGCCTTTATCGAGCGCGACAACCCTGGCCTCACGGTGATCGACAGCTGGGATGGCTTCGGCCAGCGCACCACCGCCAGCGGCGGGGTCAGCCTCAAGGCGGTGCGGGTGCCGCGCAGCGCGGTGATCCCGGCCCATCGGGCCTTCGACCAGCCCACCGCCGATGGCCCGATCTCGCAAATCATCCAGGCCGCGGTGGACACCGGCATCGCCGTCGCCGCCCTGGAAGACGCCAAGCACCATGCCCGGCAATCCCGGCCGTGGATCGACAGCGGCCTGGACCATGGCTGGCAGGACCCGTTCACCATCGCCGCCATCGGCGACCTGGAATGGCGGGTGCACGGCACCGAGGCGATCCTCGCCAAGGCCGCCGAGGCGGTCGATCAGGCCCTGGCCCAGCCCGGTGAAGACAGCGTCGCCCAGGCCTCCCTGGTGGTGGCCCAGGCCAAGGTGCTGTCGGCGGAGAGTGCCTTGCTCGCCGCCAGCAAACTCTTCGAACTGGCCGGCACCCGTTCGGTGTCGGGCAAGTACAACCTCGACCGCCACTGGCGCAACGCCCGCACCCACACCCTGCACGATCCGGCGCGCTGGAAATATCACCTGATCGGCAACTACCTGCTCAACGGCATCAAGCCGGCCCGCCACGCCTGGAACTGAAGGACTGCGCCATGAATGCACTGACCCGCCCCGACACCCCCCAAGCGGCCCTGGAACACAACGCCCAGGTCCTGCAGCGGGCCCGCGTCCTGCTGCAGCAAACCCTGGATTTCATCCGCGAGCAGGCCCGGCCCTGGAGCGGCAGCGGCCTGGCCAGGGCCAGCGACGACCCCTATGTGATCAGCCGCTTTGGCGACCTGAACATCCGCATCGACCTGGCCGCGGCCCTGCAGGAGCGGGCCCAGCGCCAGATAGAACAAGAGCCGGACCCGGCGGAAGTTGCGGTGGCCCTGGCCGAGGCGGCGATTGCCGCGGGCCAGGCGCTGCTGGCGGCCAGCGACGCCGAGTTCGAACTCACCGGTCAGCGCAGCCCGCAGCCCCAGACCCTGGATGACCCGCTGCGCTGGAAATACCAACTGATCGGCAACTACCGCCTCAATGGCGTGCCACCCCAAGGTTTCAGGAGTGTTGTGTGATGTCCCGTGAAATCCGCCTCAATGCCTTCGACATGAACTGTGTCGGCCACCAGTCGCCGGGCCTCTGGGCCCACCCCCGGGACCGCTCCTGGCAGTACAAGGACCTGGAGTACTGGACCGACCTGGCGAAAATCCTTGAAAAGGGCAAGTTCGACGGGTTGTTCATCGCCGATGTGCTGGGTATCTACGACGTCTACAACGGCAACGGCGAGGCAGCGATCCGCCAGGCCGCCCAGGTCCCGGTGAACGACCCGCTGCAGCTGATCCCGCCCATGGCCCTGGTCACCGAGCACCTGGGCTTCGGCCTCACCGCGTCGCTGTCCTTCGAGCACCCGTACCCCTTCGCCCGGCGCCTATCCACCCTCGATCACCTGACGAAGGGCCGCGCCGGCTGGAACATCGTCACCTCCTACCTGGAGAGCGGGGCCAAGAACATCGGGCAGCAGGCCCAGACCGAACACGACGCTCGCTACGACTACGCCGAGGAGTACCTGGAGGTCTGCTACAAGCTCTGGGAAGGCAGTTGGGAAGACGGCGCGATCCTGCGCGACCGCGAGCGACGGATCTTCAGCGACCCGAGCAAGATCCACGAGATCCGCCATGTCGGCAAACATTTCCAGGTGCCGGGCATCCACCTCTGCGAGCCGTCGCCGCAACGTACCCCGGTGCTCTACCAGGCCGGGGCGTCCAGCCGGGGCAAGCAGTTCGCCGCCGAGCAGGCCGAATGCGTGTTCGTCGCCGCGCCGTCCAAGGTGCTGCTGAAAAAGACCGTGGCCGACATCCGCCGCCGGGCCGCCGAGGCCGGGCGCGATCCGTCGAAGATCCTGATCTTCAATCTGCAGACGGTGATCCTGGGCGAGACCGACGCCAAGGCCAAGGCCAAGTTCGAGGAATACAAATCCTGGGTCAGCTACGAGGGCGCCATGGCGCTGATTTCCGGCTGGACCGGCATCGACTTCAGCCGCTTCAAGCCCGACGAGCCCCTCAAGCACGTGCACACCAACGCCATCCAGTCGGCGGTGGAAGCCTTCTCCACGGCAGACCCGAACAAGGTCTGGACACCCCATGAACTGGCGGACTGGGTGGGCATCGGCGGCTTTGGCCCGTTGTTCGTCGGTAGCCCGGAAACCGTCGCCGACCTGCTTCAGGAATGGGTGGAAGAAACCGACGTCGACGGCTTCAACCTGGCCTATGCGCTGACCCACGAAAGCTTTATCGACGCCGTGGAACTGTTGGTGCCGGAGTTGCAGAAACGTGGCGTCTACAAGACCGAATACGCCCCGGGTACCCTGCGGGAAAAACTCTTCGGCGCCGGCCCGCGCCTGCCCGAAAGCCACCCGGGCAGCGCCTGGCGCAACCTGGGCGGGCAACGCCAAACAGCCGCGCAACGTGCCAGCGCCTGAACCCCGCGTCCTGTAGGAGCTGGCTCGCCAGCGAAGGGGCCCACGCCTTCGCCGGCAAGCCGGCTCCTACAAGCGAAAAGGCCCACAAGGCCCCCCGTTCATTTCCAGCCAGCGGACCACCGCACGCGATTGCCAAGATGTCGAGGTCAACTCATGAGCGTGCATGAACTCAAGCGTGCGCCGAGCGCGGATTCGCCAGCGCCCCAGGCCCGGCTGCAGTTGAGCGGGGCCCTGGAGCGGTTGCGCCACTGGGCCCAGGTCAGCCCGTTGCACAACGCCTTGCGCCACAAGCGCCACGGCCACTGGTACGCCTGGCGCTGGATCGACGCCCTGCGGGACGTCGAGCGCCTGGCCGACGGCCTGCGCCAGCAGGGCCTGACCCCGGATTCGCGGTTGGCAGTCAGTGCCCGCTTCGAACCGGACCTGCTCCTGCTGGCCCTGGCGGCCCACAGCCTTGGCGCCGAGGTGCTGAGCCTGGACGACGAGCTGCCGCCCCAAGCCCTGCGCCAGACCCTGTGGCGCCTGCAACCGAGCCACGCCTTCGTGCATTCGCGCCAGCAGGTGCTGGATTGGGTCGCCGCCAGTGAAAACGCTCTGGCCCCGCAGTTGCTGATTGCCGGGCAAGCCTTGCCGCGCCTGCCGGAAGGCGCGCATCTGCCCCTGCTGGAATTGCGCGAGCTGCTGGGCCGGGGCGAGCCACCCCGGCGCCAGGCCAATTGGCGCGCCCCGGTCGGCAGCGGCCAATTGTGGAGCGAGGAGGGCACGCAATGGCAGGAGGGCCTGACGGTGCTGCTGGAGCAATGGCTGGGCAGTGGCCAGTGCCTGGCCTTCGCCGAAAGCCGCGGCTCGACCAGCCGCGACCGGCGGGAGGTGGCCCCCAGCGGCCTGCTGCTGTCGCCCCAGCGCCTGCAACGCCTGGCGGACGAGATCGAGAGCCGCCTGGCGCCCCCCGATAGCTGGCGCCGACGCCTGTGCGAGTGGGCCTTGGCCCATCCCCAGGGCCTGTTGGCGCGCCTGCTCAAGCATCGGGTGCGCCGCCTGCTGGGCTTTGCTCGCCTGCAATTCATCTGGCAGGCCCCCCAGGCCACGACGCCACCGGCCACCCCGGCCTGGATCGTCGAATTCACACGGAACATTGCATGAGCCACGTCGAATCCATTTTGCAAGTCAGTGACATCTCTCTGTCGTTCAAGGGGGTCAAGGCCATCAATCAACTGTCGTTCGAGGTGCGCCGGGGCGAGATCTGTGCCCTGATCGGCCCCAATGGCGCGGGCAAGAGTTCGCTGCTCAACGTGCTCAACGGGGTCTATCGCTTTGACGCCGGGACCATCGTGTTCGAGCGCCAGCCGTTGCAGCGCATCGACCCGCTGGACGCCGCGCGCCGGGGCATCGGCCGCACGTTCCAGAACAACGCGCTGTTCAAGAAGATGAGCGTGCTGGACAACCTGCTCACCGGCCTTTCGCGCCACTCCCGCGCGCGCTTCATCGAACAGGCCCTGGGCTTGCCCCGGGCCCGCCGTGAAGCCCGGGAATTCCGCCAGTTGGCCGAAGGCATCCTGCAGTTTCTGGAATTGCAGGCATTGCGCGATGTGCCGGTGGGCAACCTGGCCTATGGCCTGCAAAAGCGCGTCGAGTTGGGCAGGGCGCTGATCGCCGGGCCCAGCCTGTTGCTGCTGGACGAACCCCTGGCCGGAATGAATGCCGAGGAGAAGCAGGAAATGGCCCGCTTCATCGCCGACATCAACCGTGACCTGGGCACCACCGTGGTGCTGATCGAGCACGACATGGCGGTGGTCATGGACCTGTGCGACCACGTGGTGGTACTCGACTACGGACGCAAGGTGGGCGATGGCACACCGGCCGAGGTCCAGGCCAACCCCGAGGTGATCGCCGCTTACCTGGGGGCCGTGCACTGATGGCATTCTTCTTCGAAACCCTGCTCGGCGGTCTGCTGGCCGGCACCCTGTATTCACTGGTGGCCATCGGCTTCGTGCTGATCTACAAGGCCAGTGGCGTGTTCAATTTCGCCCAGGGCTCGATGCTGCTGTTCGCTGCGCTGACCTTCGTCAGCCTGCACGAGCAGGGCGTGCCTTTCGCCCTGGCACTGTTGCTGACGGTGCTGGTGATGATCCTCGGCGCCTGGCTGATCGAACGCCTGGTGCTGCGACCCTTGGTCAACCGCTCGCCGATCACCCTGTTCATGGCCACCCTGGGCCTGTCGTTCATCATCGAGGGCCTGGCCCAGGGCCTGATGGGCTCCCAGGTGCGGGCCCTGGACCTGGGCATCGACGATGTGCCGCTGTTCCTCGGGCCGCTGATGGTCAGCCAGTTCGACCTGATTGCCGCGGCCACCGCCCTGGTGCTGGTGACGGTGCTGGCGCTGCTGTTCAACAAGACCCGCATCGGCATCTCGCTGCGTGCGGTAGCCGACGACACCACGGCGGCGCTGTCCATCGGCATCAACCTCAACCGCATCTGGCAGATCGTCTGGGCGGTGGCCGGGGTGGTGGGGCTGGTGGCCGGGCTGCTCTGGGGGGCACGCCAGGGGGTGCAGTTCTCTCTATCGCTGGTGGTGCTCAAGGCGCTGCCGGTGCTGATCATCGGCGGCTTCACCTCGATCGGCGGGGCGATTGCCGGCGGCCTGATCGTCGGCGCCGCCGAAAACCTGGCGGAGGTCTATATCGGCCCGCTGATTGGCGGCGGCATCAGCCCCTGGTTCGCCTATGTCCTGGCCCTGGCCTTCCTCTACATCCGCCCCGCCGGCCTGTTCGGCGAGCGGGCCATCGAGCGAGTGTGAATTGATGTCCCTTCTTCTGACGCGGCAAACCGCCCCCTTGCTGCTGGTCCAGCGCCGCCTGCCCTGGGGCCTGGCCGGCCTGTTGCTGCTGGCCTTCGGCGTGGTGCCGGTGCTGGGCAACGACTATTGGCTCAACGCGATCCTGATTCCGTTCCTGGTGCTGTCCCTGGCCGGGCTCGGGCTCAACCTGCTGACCGGCTACACCGGCCAGACCTCGGTGGGCGCCGCCGGCTTCATGGCCGTGGGGGCCTTTGCCACCTACGGTATTCTGCTGCGCCTGCCGCAGCTGGGGCTGCCCCTGGCCCTGCTCGGCGGCGGCCTGATCAGCGCCCTGGTGGGCTGGCTGTTCGGCCTGCCCAGCTCGCGGATCAAGGGTTTCTACCTGATGGTCAGCACCCTGGCGGCGCAGTTCTTCCTGGAGTGGCTGTTCGTCAAGTTTCCCTGGTTCTACAACTACGGTTCCTCGGGCACCATTTCGGCGCCGCAGTTGAGCCTGCTGGGCCATGACCTGAACCACCCCCAGGGGCGTTACCTGCTGACCCTGGTGACGGTGCTGCTGTTGACCTGGGTCGCGCAGAACCTGGTGCGCAGCCAGGTCGGGCGCAACTGGATGGCGATCCGCGACATGGACACCGCCGCCGCGGTGATCGGCATCCCGGTGGCCCGCTACAAACGCCAGGCGTTTGCCGTCAGCTCGTTCTACCTGGGCATCGCCGGTGCGCTGTGGGCCTTCGCCTACCTGGGCACCGCCAGCGCCAGCAGCTTCGATATCAATCGTTCGTTCCAGATCCTCTTCATCATCATTATCGGCGGCATGGGCAGCGTGGCCGGCAACTTCGTCGGCGCGGCCTTCATCAGCCTGTTGCCGATTCTCCTCAGCCATGCCGGGCAGGCACTGCTGGGCGGGGCGGTGGACGCCGGGCAGTTGCAGAACCTGCAGAAAATCATTTTCGGCGTGCTGATCATCCTGTTCCTGATCAAGGAACCCGAGGGCCTGATCCGCTTGCTGGGCAACCTGCGCGAGCGCCTGCGGCACTGGCCGCTGCGCTTCTGAATTCCTCCTCCCAGAACAGAGAGACAACATGCGTGCATCCTTGAAAGCTTCCCTGGCCGGCGCGGCGTTGCTGCTGGCGGCGGCCGTTGCCCCGGCAGCCCAGGCCGGGCCGGACCAGCAGTTCTTCCCCCTGGCCACCTACCGGGTTGGCGCCTACGCCTCCAGCGGGGTGCAGGTGTGGGCCGGGATGATCGACTACCTGAACTACATCAACCAGGTGGAGGGCGGCATCAACGGGGTCAAGCTGGTGTGGCAGGAGTGCGAGACCGAATGGACCGCCGAGAAGGGCATCGAGTGCTACGAGCGCTTCAAGAACGGCCTGGATGGCGCACCGGTGGCGGTCTACCAGCCCAACGGCGCACCGGCGGCCTATGCCCTGAGTGAGCGTGCCGAGGTGGACAAAATCCCGCTGATCACCCTGGGCTACGGCCGCACCGAAGCCACCGACGGCACGGTGTTCCCCTACAACTTCCCGGTGATGCTGACTTTCTACAGCGAGGCCTCGACCCTGGTGAACTACATCGCCCAGCGCGAGGGCGGGTTCGACCGGCTCAAGGGCAAGAAGATCGCCACGCTTTATCACGACTCCGCCTATGGTCGGGAAACCCTCGGGCCACTCAAGCTGCTGGCCGAGAAGTACGGTTTCGAGAACATCCAGATCCCGGTGGCCGACCCGGGCAACGAGCAGTCGGCGCAATGGCGGCAGATCCGCCAGCAGAACCCGGACTGGGTGTTCCTGCGCACCTGGGGCGTGTCCACCCCGGTGGCGGTGAAGACCGCCGCGCGCTTCGGCTTCCCGGTGGACCACATCATCGGCGATATCTGGGCCAGCTCCAGCGAAGACGTGCTGCCGGCCGGCGCCGCGGCCAAGGGCTACCTGGCGCTGACGCCCTACCCGGCGGGCAGTGACTTCGAGATCCACAAGCGCCTCAAGGAGTACATCCTCGATACCGGCAAGAGCGACCTCAAGGACCTGAAGAATTTCGGCAGCGTGTACTACAACTCCGGCCTGGTGAACGCGGCGGTGGCGGTGGAGGCGATCCGGACCGCCCAGGGCAAGTTCGGCAAGCGCCCGCTCAATGGCGAGGAAGGGCGCTGGGGCCTGGAACACCTGAACATCGACGACGCCCGGCTCAAGGACATGGGTTACCTGGGGCTGATGCAGAACCTCAAGCTGTCCTGCCGCGATCACGAAGGTGGCGGCGCGGCCCGGGTGCAGCAATGGGACGGCGCCAACTGGACCCTGATCAGCGAGTGGATTGCCGCCGACCGCGCGCTGCTACGGCCGCTGATCGACGAAAAGGCCGCGGCCTTTGCCAAGGAGAAGCGCCTGGTGCCCCGTACATGCAACGAGGGTGACTGAACCATGAGCCACAGCGCCACGGCCGCGACGGCCGAGACCTTGCTGCAGGTACAGGACATCGAGGTGATCTACGACGGCGTGATCCTGGCGCTGGCCGGGGTATCTTTGAGCGTGCCCCGGGGGGCCATCGTCGCCTTGCTGGGGGCCAATGGCGCCGGCAAGAGCACTACCCTCAAGGCCATTTCCGGGCTGGTGCGGGCCGAGCGTGCCGAGCTCAGCCGCGGCGCCATCGCCTTTGCCGGGCAGGACCTGGCCGGGGTCGACCCCAGCCAGCGGGTGCGCCAGGGCATGGTGCATGTGCTGGAAGGGCGCCACGTCTTCCCCCAGTTGACGGTGGAAGACAACCTGCGCGCCGGCGGCTTTGTCCGTGGCCTGGGCCGGCGCCAGCTGGAACAGGACCTGGAGCGTATCTACAGCTGGTTTCCGCGGCTGCTGACCAAGCGCCGGGTGCGCGCCGGGCTGACCTCCGGTGGCGAGCAGCAGATGCTGGCCATCGGCCGGGCGTTGATGACTCGTCCTACTTTGGTACTGCTGGATGAACCGTCCATGGGCCTGGCGCCTATTATCGTCCAGGAGATTTTCCAGATCGTCGCCCAGCTCAATCGCGAGGCGGGGGTGAGCTTTCTGATCGCCGAGCAAAGCATTAATCTGGCGCTCAAGTACGCTTCCCATGCCTACCTGCTGGACACCGGCCGCGTGGCCTTGTCCGGCAGCGCCGAGCAACTGCTGGCCCGGGGCGACCTGCAGGATTTCTACCTGGGCAAACACTGACCGTGAGCATTCCATGAGCCAAACCCACACCGGACAGGCAACCCCTGCCACCCGTGATGCGCCAATCCTGATCGTCGGCGGCGGCCTCAGCGGCGCCTTGCTGGCCGCCCAGTTGCTGCGCCTGCCGGGCCAGCGACGGATCCTGGTCATAGAACCGCGCAGCGAGCTGGGGCGCGGCGAGGCCTACAGCGCCGTGGAGCTGGGGCACACCCTCAATGGCAACGCCGCGCGCATGAGCGTCGACCCGGACAACGCCGACGACCTGACCCAATGGCTGGCCCGGCACATTGCCGAGGGCGGCTGGCCCGAGTCGGACCGCCAGCATGTGCCGGTCAGCGAACTGTTTCCGCCTCGCGGGCTGTTTGGTGTCTACGTCCAGCAGCGCCTGGCCGAGGCCCAGGTGCAGGGCCGGGCGCAGGGCTCCTCGTTGAGCCATGTGCAGGGCGAGGCGGTGGACCTGGAAACCGGCCCAGACGGCGTGCTGCTGACCCTGGCCGATGGCCGGCAACTGCCCGGCGCGGTGGCGGTGCTGGCCACCGGCATGTTCCCGGCGGCGCGTACCCCGCAGACCCGTTCCAGCGGCCTGAATGCCGCGGCGCTGGACCCCTGGGATGTGGCGGCCATGGCCCGCCTCGACCCCCGGGCGACGGTGCTGATCATCGGTTCCGGGCTGACCATGGTGGACGCCGTGGTGTCCCTGGAGCAGGCCGGGCATCGTGGGCCGATCGAGGTGTTTTCCCGGCATGGGCTGCTGCCGCACGTGCGCCGCCAGCCCCCGGCCTGGGAAGACTTTCTCGGCGCCGACCCGAGCATCCGCAGCCCTCGGCAACTGCTGCGGGCGCTGCGCCAGCAATGCCGCGTGGCCGAGGCCCAGGGCATCGACTGGCAGGCCCCGCTGGACACGGTGCGGGTGCATATAGGGCGCCTGTGGAGCCAGGCCAGCGAGGTGCACAAACGCCAGTTCGTGCGCCATGTACGGCCCTGGTGGGAAAGCCATCACCATCGCTCGCCGCCCCTGAGCGCCGAGCTGGTGGCGCGCCTGCATGAAGAAGGGCGGTTGCGGATTCATGCCGCTTGCTACCAGGGCCTGGAGCCGGGCGACGAAGGCCGGCTGGCGATCCGCCTGCGCTACCGCGGCAGCCAGGACAGCGTGCGCATGGCGGGCGATGCCCTGATCAACTCCAGCGGCATCGAATACGACTGGCGCCGGGTGGCGCGGCCCTTGCCGCGCCAGCTGCTGGCCCGCGGCCTGGTGACACCCGGGCCTTTGGCCCTGGGCATCAGCGCCGCACCCGATGGTGCCGTGCACAACGCCCAGGGCCAGGCCTGCGAGCGCCTGTTCGCCATGGGGCCGCCCTTGCGTGGCCTGTGGTGGGAAAGCACCGCCGTCACCGACGTCGCCCTGCAGGCCAAGGCCCTGGCCGCGCGCCTGGCCAACCACCAACCGTAGGAGCTGGCTTGCCAGCGAAGGCGCCCGCAAGATCGCCTTCGCCGGCAAGCCGCTTCCTACAGTGCCACCCAGCGCTGTTCGGCTGCGGCAGTGCGGATCGCCGCGGCCAGGCGCTCCACTTCCCAGGCTTCAGCGAAATCCGTGCCGTCCCGGCCCTGGCCGCACAGGGCCATGATCAATTCGTGAACTTCCAGGGTCTTGAGTTCGTTGTAGCCCAGCTGGTGCCCCGGGGCCGGGCTGAAGGCCGCGTAGCCGGGCAGGGCGGGCCCGGCCAGCAGGCGCTGGAAACCCTTCTGGCCGACCCGGTACAGGCGCAGTTCGTTGAGGCGTTCCTGGTCGAACGCCAGGGTGCCGAGGGTGCCGCTGATCTCGAAGCTCAGGTGGTTCTTGTAACCATGCTTGATCCAGCTGCTGCTCAGCGTACCCCGCGCGCCATTGGCAAAGCGCAGCAGGGCATGGGCCTGGTCATCCACGGCGATGGCGCGGCGTTCCTGGCTGCCGGCTTCGGTGGGGCGTTGCAGGTGCACGGTCTGGGTATCGGCGCACACCGCCTGCACCGGCCCCATGAGAAAGCGTGCCATGGCCAGCAGGTGGCTGCCCAGGTCCGCCAGGGCGCCGCCGGCGTGCTGCGGCTCGCAACGCCAGGACCAGGGGGCATCCGGGTCGGCCATGAAGTCTTCGCTGAACTCGCCCTGGAAACTCACCAGTTGCCCCAGTTCGCCGTTGCCGATCATGTCCCTGGCCTGGGCGATCACCGGGTTGTGCTGGTAGTTGTAGCCCACCCGGGTCACCACCCCGGCGGCCTGGGCCGCGTGGTGCATCTGCCGGGCCTGTTCGACGCTGACCGCCAGGGGCTTTTCGCAGTACACCGCCTTGCCTGCGGCCAGCGCCGCCATGGCCATGGGGAAGTGCAGGTGGTTGGGAGTGGTGATGGCCACCAGGTTGACCCGGGGGTTGGCCACCAGGGCCTGCCAGTCGGCATGGGCCTGGGCAAAGCCCCAGGCGCCGGCGCAGTGTTCGCCGCGCTGGGCGTCGGCGTCGGCCAGGGCCGCCAGGTGCAGGCGCACCGGCAATTCGAAGACCGCGCCGGCACTGCGAAACGCCAGGGCGTGGGTACGCCCCATGAAACCGGTGCCGATCAAACCAATGCCGAGCTCGTCCATAACCGCACCTGCAGAATTATTGTTCTAGGGAAGGCTAGTTATGGAATAAATATTCTTTAATTGCAATTGGTGGAATTAAAATTTTGAAAGGCGCTTGCATGAGCCGGCTTGCCGGCGAAAGGGGCCGCTTGGGTTGCGCTGGGCTCAAGGCCCTCTTCGCTGGCAAGCCAGCTCCTGCGGGAAATGAAAAAGGCAGCCCGGAGGCTGCCTTTGTTGTGGTGCAAGCGGGCCTCAGGAGAGGAAGCCGCCGTCCACATTGAGCGAGACACCCGTGGTGTAGCTGGAGGCGTCGCTGGCCAGGTAGAGCACCGCGCCGGCCATTTCGCTGGGGTCGGCCACGCGCTTGAGGGGGATCTGCGCCAGGGCGGTCTTGAGGATGGCGTCGTTCTTGACCAGGGCCGAGGCGAACTTGGTGTCGGTCAGGCCCGGCAGCAGGGCGTTGCAGCGGATGCCGA